>Ga0189290_100029_pt1 | contig 184759 bp, 186 predicted proteins | sample UW140minimetaG_FD_130318 | JGI IMG/M metagenome (GOLD analysis project Ga0189290, IMG submission 130318) | Marine microbial communities from the Costa Rica Dome - UW140 mini metaG | ecosystem: Environmental > Aquatic > Marine > Oceanic > Photic zone | place: Costa Rica: the Eastern Pacific...
GTGCAGAAACCCGCTTTTCTGCCGAAACAGAGTCGAAACTCCCGCGCGACACAGAGGTCAGAGGCACACCCATGTCCTCAACCACAGGCGCCAGATCCGCCTCGGTCCCCTCCGCAATCAAAAGCTCACTTGGCGCCAGACGCGCCAGTTCCGGCCCCAGCCGTACCGGGCTCAATGGCATCACATGCAACGCGCCGGTGGAAATGTCCGCCCAGGCCAGCGCCGCCTCATCGCGCACCACCGCATATGCGCCTAAAAAGTTGTGCCGCCGCGCATCCAGCAGGCTGTCTTCGGTCAATGTACCCGGTGTCACCAGCCGGACCACGTCCCGCTTGACCACGGCCTTGTATCCGCGCTTCTTCGCCTCCGCAGGGCTCTCAAGCTGTTCGCAGACCGCGACGCGAAAGCCTTTGCGAATGAGCGTCAGAAAATAGCCTTCCGCCGCATGATGCGGCACGCCGCACATTGGGATGTCATTGCCGTCATGTTTGCCACGTTTGGTCAGCGCAATATCCAGCGCCTCTGCCGCCGCCACCGCGTCGTCAAAAAACATTTCATAGAAATCGCCCATACGGTAGAACAACAACGCATCTGGATATTGCGCCTTGATCTCCAGATATTGCGCCATCATCGGCGTGACGCCTGGCTTTTCGCCTTTCACTGCTCAGAACCCCCAAGGTTTGGTCTCCCCCAGATAGCAAACCCCATCCCCTATCGGAAAGCGCAAAACGCGCGTAGGACTGGATTGGCAATAGACAAACCGTCAGAAAATTGATCATCTGATCAAAATTTAAGGCAAAGCGGACCCCATGGTGATCTACAATCTCGGCAGCATCAACGCGGATTACTTCTACTACGTGCCACATCTTCCCGGCCCTGGCGAAACGCTGGCAGCCACAGGTATGACGCGTGGGTTGGGTGGCAAAGGTGCCAACATGAGCGTCGCGGCCGCACGGGCAGGCGCGTACACCGCACATATCGGTGCCGTTGGTGGTGACGGCAAATGGGCCATCGACCGTATGACGGAATTTGGTGTCGATACCCGCCATATAACTGCCTTGACTGACACCCCCATGGGCCAAGCTCTGATTTATGTGGATGACGCGGGCGAAAACAGCATTGTGCTGCTCAATGGTGCAAACTTCCAAATCCCGGAGCAAACCATCGCCAGCGCCCTGTCCGAGACTTCCCCCGGCGACACCCTCTTGATGCAAAATGAGACTCTTAGTCAGCTGGAAACCGCCAAAATGGCCCGCAGCCTCGATCTCTACATCGCCTATGCCGCCGCGCCGTTTGATGCTTCGGCGGTCACCGCTGTGTTGCCCTATCTCGACTTCTTGATCCTCAACGAGGTGGAAGCGGCACAGTTGCAAGAGGCCACCGGCAAAAGACCCGATGCTCTGGGCGTCACCGATGTTATCATCACACTTGGCGCCAAGGGTGCGCGTTGGTTGCACAACGGCACCGCGCGAGACTTCCCTGCCATGCCCGTCACCCCAGTGGACACAACCGGTGCCGGGGACACTTTCACTGGCTACATACTTGCCGCCCGCGACCGCGGTCTGCCAACGGAACAGTGCATTGCGCTTGCCATGCGCGCCGGCGCCTTAATGGTCACGCGCCAAGGCACGGCAGACGTGATCCCGGACCTCAAAGAAGTAGACGAGGCCCGGTTCTAAACAGACCTCGTTTTCACAGTCACTAAATATCCTAGGGGAGTCGCCTCTGGCGACGGGGGCAACGCCCCCTCACCTCAGTGCCCAACAAACGGCGCGTCTGAGCCCCAAAGTGCTTTCACCCGGGCATCCCGACCACAGGCCTTGCGATAGCGCTTATACGCTTCACTCTGTTTTTTCGGGCCAAAGCGGGTCAGCACAATCTTGGATCCCTTGTAGTAATCCTGATGATAGGCCTCGGCCTTGTAGAACTTTCCTTCGCGAAGGATCGGGGTCACGATGGTCTGCCCCAATTGCGCCTGCGCCTTGGCTTTTGCAGTCTCCGCCAGACCCTGTTCTGACTTGTTTGATACAAAGATCGCAGAGCGATAGCTTTCGCCTCGGTCACAGAACTGCCCACCGGCATCGGTTGGATCAACTGAGCGGAAAAACATATCCAGCAGCGTCTCACGTGTGACCGTTTCGGGATCAAAAGTAATCTTCACCGCCTCATAATGCCCAGAACCACCGTTGGTGACATCTTTGTAGCTGGGGTTTTTGGTGGATCCGCCTGTGTAGCCAGAGACTACGCCACGCACACCCGGCACACTTTCAAAATCGCTTTCAACACACCAGAAACAGCCTCCCGCGACCACCAGCGTATCGGTGCCCATCGCGTGGGCGCGGTGCCCATGCGCCAATCCTCCCAAGAGGATCAAAACGGACAAAGCCACGGTCTTCAGGTTCTGCAAACTAGTCATAGGGACACTCCTTCTTGCGTCACCCTGCACGCAGTTTGTCCTTCGGCTCAATCCCTTGAAACCGGATGTCACAGCTTGGTGAAGCAAGGTGAAGTTCGGTTACAGCAGCCACTTGGTGCGGCCTGGGCGATAGACCGGCGCCACCCGCCGAAAGACGGTGGCGACGGTCAACCGCTGGTCAAACCCCAAGGTGCGTCGCTTGGAATAGAGTAAATCCAGCCGCGCTTTACGTGGCACACACCGCCTCTCATACACCGCCTCAGTCTCTTCCGGAGTGTTACATTCTGCCAGCAATCGCTCTTCGGTCCGGTGGTAGATCAAAGTGGCCAAACCGGTCACGCCGGGCCGATCTTTCAGTACCTCTGCATAAAGCGCAGGAAACCGCTCCACATAGCGGCGCAGCGGTGGACGCGGGCCAACAAAGCTGATGTCACCTTTGAGGATGTTGAGCAACTGTGGCAGCTCATCCAGCCGGTAGCGCCGCAAAAAATTGCCGGTCCTGGTGATCCGATGGGTCTTATCCCCTCCGGAGACACCACTGTCCTGATCTACGTTCTTCATGGTGCGGAACTTGTAGAGTTTGACCCCCTGTGTCGGCGTTTTCATACGCTCCGACACATACAGGATCGGCCGCCCATCCCGGATCAGGATCATCACCGCCACAATCACCATAAACGGCCACAGGATCACCAACAGCAAAAGCACCCAGCCAAGGTCCATCATCCGCCGCTCCAAAGTGGTACCGTGCCCGATCATGCTTGTGCCCCTGTCAACCTGCGCCATTCCGCAATCATCTCCCGTGGCGGTATCACAAGGGTTTGCCCGGTCAACCGGCGAAGCCGCGCCAAAGACATGGACACCTCAGCCACAGCCGTTTCTGGCGCCGGGCGCCACACAAACGGGCATTCAGCCGCCTCAAGCAATTCATGCATAGCGACAGGGTTGGAGGCGGCCACATTTACAGTTTGCGGCATGGAGTTGACGGAAAGCAGACTGGCAACCGCTTGCCAGATCACAGTGGGGGTGGCGTAGCTGCGGATAGGACTTTGTCCAATATCAAAGGCATCCAGTGTCACAGGCTCACCGCTCTGGATCGCGTGAAACAAGCTGTCCGCGCCAACCACGTTTGACAGCCGAAGGACACAGGAAGCCGGTTCCCCAGATTGACTGATTATCTCAGAAAAAAGACTCTGTTCCATCTCAATCTTGGCTACACCATAGGCAGTCACCGGCGCCAGCGCACTTGCCTCTGTTGCCTCTCTTGCGGGGCCATACACCGCACTGCTGGAGCAATGCAGTATGCGTGTCGCGCCGCTAGCCGTCCCAATTTCCACAGCCTGATGCGCCAGCGAAATGTTTTCGGCCAAGTCCCCCTTGCCCGGCACCACGCCCCAAAGAGCCAAGACTGCGTCCGCTTTAGGCGGTGGGTTCTCCTCGTACACCCAATCCACGCCTTTATCGGCCCGCCGTGCACCCCAAATTACTTGCCAATCAGAGAGTAAATCCGGCGCAGCAGACAGGCACACGCGCAGCAACTGCCCAAGCTTTCCAGTGCTGCCCAGCAACAACAGGGTTCTAGAGGGGGAAGGTGGGACAGCTCTCAGGTCTGTTGCAGTGGTCAAAAGTCAAAAATCCAAATCAATTTCCCCCCCTAAAGTGCCGCCAAGGCAACGCCTGTCAACCGCAGGAAACATATCCAATATCTAAAATACGTCTTGGAAACTTTCCAACGTGGCGATAGCGTCCGGTGACTTTGCCACAGGGAGCCCTCTATGATCGATCACGTCACCACCCATCAGGCCGCCGAAGATGCCCGTAACGAAGAGATCAAGATCTGGCTCAACGGCCGTGTAGTGCCTAAAGCAGAGGCAGTGGTGTCGGTTTATGATAGCGGCTTTATGCTGGGTGACGGTGTGTGGGAGGGGCTGCGCCTATACAACGGCCACTGGGCTTTCCTGGATGAGCACATGGACCGCTTGTTTGAGGCGGCCAAAGCCATCGATCTCGATATCGGCATGGATCAGGCGGGCGTGATCGCTGCGTTGGAGGCCACCCGCGTCGCCAATGAGATGACCACTGATGCGCACGCCCGTCTCATGGTCACGCGCGGCGTGAAAACCCGCCCGTTTCAGCACCCGTCGCTGAGCCAGCAGGGTCCAACCTTCACCATCATCATGGAACATTCCAAACCCTCGATCCCGCGCCCGATCCGACTGGCAACCGTGCCGCACATTCGCGGCTTGCCGATGACGCAGGACCCCAAGCTGAACTCCCACTCAAAACTTAACTGTATCCTGGCCTGCATCGCGGCCGAGAAAGCAGGCGCGGATGAGGCGCTGATGCTCGACATCAATGGTTTTGTGAACACCACCAACGCCTGCAACTTCTTTATTGTGCGCAAAGGCGCGGTTTGGACCTCAACGGGTGACTACTGCATGAACGGCATCACCCGCCAAAAGGTCATTGATGTCTGCCGCGCGGATGGCATCCCGGTCTATGAGCGCAACTATTCCTTGGTGGACACCTATGGTGCGGATGAGGCGTTCCTCACCGGCACCTTTGGCGCACAAACCCCGGTCAGCGAGATTGACGGGCGCTCAATTGGCACCGGCGAGATGGGCCAGATGACCAAGCGCATCCGCGCGCTCTACAAAGATCTCGTTGCGCAAGACGCCAAGCCCTAATCCCCAAATCCGAACTGTCGCGATACAGCCGCGATACTGACGTAATACCGATAGGAGTTTGCCCCGTGAAAATTGCCATGTGGAGCGGCCCCCGCAATCTCTCAACCGCGATGATGTACGCCTTTGGAAACCGCAGCGATTGCGCTGTGGTGGACGAGCCCTTCTATGCCGCTTACCTTGCTATGACCGGTCTCGATCACCCTATGGGGGCGGAGATTTTGGCGTCACAGGATCAGGACCCCACCAAGGTCGCGGCCAGCCTTGTGCAAGGCAATCCAGACGGCAAACCGCACTTTTATCAGAAACACATGACGCAACATATGATCGACGGTGTACCCCGGGATTGGATGCGGGAGATCACCAACGTTTTTCTGTTGCGCCACCCCGCTCGCGTGATCGCGTCTTACGCTGCCAAGCGTGAAAACCCGTCACTCACCGACATTGGCTTTCCGCAGCAACTGGAATTGATGCAGTTGGTTTCAAGCTGGGGGCAAAATCCAATTGTGATCGACAGCCACGACATCCGTGAAAACCCCCGCAACATGCTTGAAAAACTCTGTCTTTCTGTTGGTTTGGCGTTTGATGACGCGATGCTCTCCTGGCCAAAGGGCGGACATCCAGACGACGGTGTTTGGGCGTCTCACTGGTACGGCGCAGTATGGGAGTCTACCGGGTTTTCCGGTCCTGAAGGCCCGCTTCCGGAGGTGCCGGAGAGCCTGCAGCCCGTGTTACAGGCGGCACTCCCGATTTACGAAGAAATGAAAGCATACAAGCTGTAACAAAAGGGCGGGGCCGATCCCCGCCTTTTCTTTTAGGCCAACAGTTGCCCTAGTTTCATGGCCGTTCCCATGTCGCCGGACACTTTCAGCTTGCCCAACATCAGCGCGGTCGTGGGTTTCAGATCCCCTGCCAGAAGCTTAACAAGGTTGTCTTCAGAAATAGTGACGGTGCAATCGGTCTCGCGGTCTTCCTGCGTTGCGGTATTGTCCGCCAGCACCACAACTCCGGCATCGCCGCAGTCAAATTTCAATGAGCCATCAAAAGTCCGCTCTTTAAGCCCTTCGGCCATCTGCGCCGTGATCTGTTCCAACATGAGATTTTTCCTAAGTAACCAGTTCACCCAAGTGGTTGCAGCCAACCCTTGGTGGCGCAAGGGTTACGTTGGGCCACTTAATGAACCGTTAAAACTCCCGCCAAGCGCGACATTCAAATCTACAAAATCAACTGATCTGTTGCGCATGTCCAAAGCTGCTTGATTTTGTGTCTCTAAGAAACTGCGCTCCGCGTCCAAGACTTGTAGAAACGATGCCTGGCCTTCGCCATAGGCTGCTCGAGCCAATCGTAATACCTCAGCGGAGGCCTCAACCGCCTTTTTAGACAGCTCTACCGCGCGTGTGTTTTCACGCAAGGCAAACAGCGCACTGCGCACTTCCTCTACGGCGAGCACAATCTCTTTTTCCCACGCGGCTTTGCGTTCTGCCACCAACCCTTTGGCGGTTTCTACTTTACCGCGGCGCACTGGCAGATCGTACCACGGGATATCCAGATCAATCCTCAGAAAGGCGGCCAGCGGATCAAACCCAGAACTGCCACCGGACACATTGACGTTCCCGGTCAAACCTAAGCTTGGATACAGATCCGCCTCCGCCACCCCCACAAGCGCCACAGCTTCGGCTAATCTTTTCTCTGCGTAAATCACATCTGGCCGGTTGCGGAGCAGATCTGCAGGCACCCCGGTCGAAACAACGCTGGTTTTGGGGCTTGGCTGCGGCGCTCGCACATCCAGATCGTCCCGCTCAGCCAATTCCGTGCTGCCCACCAATGCCGTAACGCGGTTGACCATGCGCACAAACAAGATACGCGCATCCGGCACCGAGGAGCTGGTGCGCAACACCAGCGCATTTGCTTGTGCCACATCCAATTCCGTCGCACCGCCTTCCTCCGCTAAAGACTTTGTGGCCGTCAGCGTCTCTTCGCGACTGTTCAATACACGTTGCAAGATCCGTGCAAGCTCCTGAGCATACCGTAAATCCAAATAGGCAGTGACGACCTCATCGACGTAGAGCAGGGTCCAGACATCCAGATCGGCATAGCTGGCGTCCAATCTTGCCAAAGCCGCCTCTTTCTCTCGTTGCAGTTTGCCAAACAAATCCAGCTTCCATTTGGCCTCTGCCCGCGCAAAACCCGTAGTTTCAGCGGCATCTCCGCCGCCGCCGCTACGTCTTAGCTCACTCACCCGAGTGGTTCCGCCAATCGGAAAGCCTGCTGAAGCCAAAATACCTTGCGACTGCTGAATACGCGCAGCAATGCGTTGAATGTCTTTGTTGTTCTCAAGCCCGTAGCCGACAATCGTGTTGAGCAACGAGTCGTTAAACGAGGTCCACCATTTGGCATCATGTTTGCGCACCCCGCCCGAGGGCAATTTCTTAAGAAAGCTTTTGGCGAGTTCGGTGTCAGGGCGCGCGTAATCTTCTCCGGCGGGCGCCACAGCACAGCCGGACAATAACCCCAGCATCATGCTGCGACGTGTCAGACTGCCTGCAAACTCTGTGTCCATACTTTACCTGTGACGCGTTTTCATAAGCGCGTTACGTTTTTTGTGCTGCGGTCTTCAGTGCCGCCTCATGTGCCAACGGCTCGTTCCAATCAACTTCAGAAACCTTAAGCTCTGGCGTATCGGCCTCATAGTTCGGTGTCATTATCTGAACGCCATTTTCGTTGAACACATCGGTGATGTTCTTGTGCAGCTCACTTAACAACAGCGGCAGCGAGGACCCCCTCGTTGTAAATGCGTTGATCTGATAGTTGGTCGCGAAATCCAGCAAACCGGTCACTAGCACAAAGGGCTCTGGAGATTTCTTCAGCCCTTTGGTGCGCCGCGCCGCCTCAATCAGCATTGCCTCTACCTTCTTGCGAGGTTCTTCATATCCAATCCCAATCGTGGTGTGTAGCAATAGCCCCTTGCCGTCGATCTTACTGGAGTAGTTGATCACCTCTGAGGACAGCAGTGTGGCATTCGGGATCGAGACCAGCTCGTTTTTCACTGACCGCAGATATGTCTCCATCAACCGGATTTGCATCACATCGCCATAATGATCTCCAACCCGAATGCGGTCTCCCACGTTCATTGAGCGTTTATACAGCACAAACAAACCAGCCAGCACATTGAAGATCACTGAGTTGGATCCCAATGATACCATCACACCGACCAGAATTGTCAGTCCCTGAAAGGCTGCCGAATCCGAACCTGGAATATAGGGAAAACAGATCACTGCAGCGGTCAGGACAATGGCGCCCCGGATCAGATTGTATGTAGGCCAGACCTAGTGATCCTCAAAAGTCTTGAGCTCGATGACACCTTGCTCGACACTTTCAAAAAACAGATAGACCCCCTTGATCATCCAGCGCGCAATTGCCGCGATAATGAGGATCGTAATCAGATTGGGCAGATACCCGACAAACCCTAGTAGCAATCCGATGATTGGATCAGTCACGTATCTAATCAACAGTGCCGCTATTGGGCGAGTATTGGGGAAGGAGTGCAGAACGAAAGACAGGTAGTAATAGAAACCTGTGAACAAGATCACGTCGATCAGCAACCGGATCAGGAATTTTGCAATGTTAGAAACTGCCTGGCTTTGCACAATGTCGCCGGTGGCTGCTTGAATGCCTCGGGTGCGGTGTTCAACGACCCCAGCAATCAGACGAGGCACACGCTTACGTAACCAAAGCAGGATACCACAATAGAAGGCAAATACGGCAGACCATGCCAGGGCTGTCAGTGTGCTCTGAGAAAACGCTTCATCGGTTCTGTTGGCACGATACCGCAGGATCGCCTCTTCGATGGCTTCGGAATGCAGAGAGGCCAATACCGGTAGTTCCATCTGCTCATAGTCTGCGTCAGCCTGCGTGGTCACGCTGACCATCACCCCATCGGCAAATATGGTTTGGCCCAGCTCCCCGCGTTCCACCCCCATGACCACACTGGTGGCTTCGCTACGCTCGGCGACCTCGACAACGCGTTTGGCCACCAAAGCGGCACGTTCTTCCGCAGGAAGGGCTGTAGAGCCACGTACGGCAAACAATTGGTCGCCGTCCACTTCCACCGCTTGGACAAAAACATCATCGGCAACCGCCGGTGAAGTTGTGTCTTCTACGGATTCCTCTTCTTGCGCCCAAGCAATTCCAGCGCTCAACAGAAAAACCGAAAAAATGCGCAAAAAATAAGTGAGTATCCCCATCCCAACTACCTCCCCGGCGTCGCTATGTGTCTGCTAAAAAACTCTTTTTACAAACGCTAGCCTCCATCCCGCGCTTCTCAAAGGAATTTCTCAGCTCGTATGAGTGAGGCATATTTCCAGAAGCGTCGTGTTGGACGTCAGTTGTGCGATTCAATCGCTACGATCCGGCTCTCAAAGGATGGGTGCGACGATAGCCAGGGCAAGTCCAGTTGCTCTACTTCTAGCGCTTTGAAAAAGCGGACCAAACCCGTGCGTTCAAATCCGGCTTGGGTTGCCAATTGAACGCCAATCTTGTCCGCTTCTGCTTCATGTGCGCGTGAAAACGACATGCGCAAAAAAAGCTGGCCTTCCAGCGCGACGTCTTCCAACACCGGGCCCAAATCACCTGCAATCATTGCCAAGAGCACATAGACAGATAGGCTGCGGTAGAGCTGTTTCAGCCCATGATCTTGCAAGGTATGTGCCAACTCATGACCCATAATGCCTGCGATCACATCCTCGTCGTGCCCAAAATTAGATGCGAGTTGGTCTGTGACCACAATAGTCCCACCCGGCAATGCAAAGGCGTTTGCCCCCATCGCGGGCACATTGCGGAACAAAAGATTAAAAGCACGGCTGTCTTGCTCCCGTTCGGGCACCTGCGCCACGATAGCTTCGAAAACACGGCGTACGCTCTCTTGATCGGAGGCTGACAGTGCGCTGGGCTCTGCCATCAAGAAATCAACGCTCTGCATGGTGCCGCGATCCATCACATCTCGGATGTTTTCTGGTGTCATATAGACTGCGACGGCCACCAATACCGTCAGCCCGTATTTCCACACCAGCCAGGTTGCCACAACCGCAGCAGCGACAACTGCCAAAAGACGGGGCCGAACTTCCTCGAAATACCGCAACGTGCTGTTGCGATTATCCTCTCCGAACAAGGACACGTGGTCCGGGTTTTCAATTTGAAGAAGCCAGTTGTCCGGCAAATATATCTGACGCGGGCCATGGCCCGCTGCCTTGTCCACTGTCACGGCAGACAAGGCACAGATCAACATGACCTGACCGGTCTCAATGTTGGTTAGTTCTATCGTGTCTGCCGTATGGTTAAGGGAGACTTTGGCGTCAAACCGACGGGAGGAGCCGGGGAAAAACCCGACTCCGTGAACCGTATGCACGCCAGTTCCCATTAGATGGCGATCCCCAGATCGATACCTTCGATGTCGGAGTATGCATCACCAATCGCGCCTTGATCCTCAATCAACTGACCATGGAAATCGTCAATGGATCCGTTTGGAAGCGCTTGTGTGTTGTTTGCCATATAGCGGTGCAGACGCACCTGCGCCCAAGGCAAAAGCAACCCTAGAGAGCAGACAGTGATCAGGACATTGGTCAGGATCAACGCCAACAAACCACCAACTGTGATGGTGGAGCGGAACCCATGGTTGCCGAGTGTCGTGTGCGGATAGACGTGGTTGCGGATCATTGCTTGATAGATCGCGCCGCCTATCACAAAGGCTGGCAACAGGAACAAATACCCAATCAATATATCCGCAGGGTCAACAGCCTCCAGAGAGCCTCCAACCGCATAGGAAAAGAACCCCACAAAGCCACCAACAAAAAAGACAGCGGCGGTAAGGAAGGCTTTGTAGAATGGGCCAATACCGCTGTCGAACTCAAATCGGGTGTTGCCAAGGGTATGCCCGCCAATGCCAAAACGCTGTGTGGCGCGTGAGAGGAACGGAAAGGTTGTATAGAGTGTAGCTGCAACAAGAAGGGGCAGACCCATATAGACTTTGTAGGCTTGCCCGACCTCTCCAACAAAATTGAAACGCACGTTTGACCAACTGCTGTTGCGGGCGTTAAAGCGCGCGCTGCGTACAATCAAAAAAGGAAATATCAGGAAAACCCCAAGGGCCATTAAAATGCCAACGGGTGGCGCAATTGCGGACACGATTGAATAGATCACCAGTCCGGCCACCACGATCAGGCGGCCAATCAGGATGTTTTTGCCGGTCGCGTGGTAGTCAAAATTGCGGCCAGCAACATGGGTGTTTTGGTAAAAATACTTCTTTGTCCGTACCTTAGCCCAGGCAGAGTAGATGCCCAGTGTCACAATTGACAACAGCACGTTCACAATCCAGATGCCAAAATACTCTTTCGCGTTGCCACGAAACTCAAATTGTTCTGTTTGGTCCATTAATTCGCTCATTGGTTGATTTTAATATTCAACATACAAAAACGGTAAACCTTTATAAGTGCTCTTTCTAATTGAAGAAAATCCGTTGCCTCTTGATGCAAATTTGCAACCTAAGAGGCAACAACGAAAAAAGCCCGCCTCAACGGGCGGGCTCTCTTAGAAATGTGTTGGATTACTTGCCGGTGCGCTTGTTGCGCATCGCGATCAGTTTCAGACGCAGAGCTTGCAGCTGGATAAAGCCTGCCGCGTCTTTCTGATCATACGCGCCCGCATCATCCTCAAAGGTCACATGCTCCTCGGAGTACAGAGAATGGTCAGACCAGCGGCCCACGGTGGTGGCGCTGCCTTTGTAGAGTTTCACGCGCACGGTGCCGGTGACATGTTCTTGGCTCTTATCGATTGCCGCCTGCAGCATCTCACGCTCAGGGGAATACCAGAAGCCGTTGTAGATCAGCTCTGCGTACTTCGGCATCAGCTCATCTTTCAGGTGCATTTCGCCGCGATCCATGGTGATGGACTCGATGCCACGGTGCGCCTCAAGCAGCACGGTGCCGCCCGGGGTTTCGTAGATGCCACGAGATTTCATACCAACAAAGCGACCCTCAACGAGGTCCAGACGGCCAATGCCGTGCTTTCCGCCATATTCGTTCAGCTTGGTCAGGATGGTTGCCGGGCTCATCGCCTCGCCGTTGATGCTGACCGGATCGCCTTTTTCAAAGCCAATTTCGATGAACTCAGGCTCGTTTGGCGCGTCCTCAGGATGCACGGTGCGCTGGTAGACATAATCTGGTGCCGCAACGGCCGGATCTTCCAGCACTTTGCCTTCCGAGGAGGTGTGCAGCAGGTTTGCGTCTACAGAGAACGGCGCCTCGCCACGTTTGTCCTTGGCCACTGGGATCTGGTTTTGCTCTGCAAATTCCAGAAGCTTGGTGCGCGAGGACAGGTCCCACTCACGCCAAGGCGCAATCACCTTGATGTCAGGGTTGAGCGCATAAGCCGCCAGCTCGAACCGCACCTGATCGTTGCCTTTGCCGGTTGCGCCATGCGCCACGGCGTCTGCACCGGTCGCTTCGGCAATTTCAACCAACCGCTTGGAGATCAGCGGACGCGCAATCGAGGTGCCCAGCAGGTATAGACCTTCATAGACCGCATTGGCGCGGAACATCGGGAAGACAAAGTCGCGCACAAACTCTTCTCGCACATCTTCGATGTAGATGTTTTCAGGCTTGATGCCCAAGAGTTCCGCCTTCGCGCGGGCGGGTTCTAGCTCTTCGCCTTGACCCAAATCCGCGGTGAAGGTCACCACCTCACAGCCATATTCGGTTTGCAGCCATTTCAGGATGATCGAGGTATCCAGGCCACCGGAATAGGCCAGCACAACTTTCTTCGGAGCCGACATTTTTCTTCCCTTCGTCCATATAACGTTCGCGCGATACCGGGTTTTGGCGCTGTGGGCAAGGTGAGTGGGGGATCAGGCTTGCATTTGTTGGATGAAGTCTGCCAGATGCAGGCGAAATCAAAAAAGAAACACCAACCTAAGAGAGTTATTTATGCAGGGGTTTTCAATACTTAAGCAATCGTTGCGGCTCATATTTGGCAACTTGCCTCAGTCTTTAAAGCTTTCTTCCCCTCTCCTAATCGTTCTGATTTCAGCTTTCGCGATCTACGGTCCCAATTACTTTTTGGGCGAATTTAACCCCAATAGCCCGAACGCATTGCCGCCGTCAGCGCTCATTCTCCAGCTGTTGACAGTCGTCGCAGGGCTATGGGTTGCGGTCGCATGGCACCGCTTTGTATTGCTCGAGGAGTTTCCTGCGGGTGTCCTCCCTGCGTTCCACGGAGGCCTCATGCTTGGGTACTTCGGCTATGGTATCCTGTTGGGAATCCTCGTTGGGCTTGCGACGTTTGCGGTCGGTTTGCTTGTCGGTTTTGCTCTATTTTGGGCGCCTGTTTTAATGACAATCGGGATCATTGCTACAATGGTTTGGGGATTCTGGATTTTCTATCGTCTATCGCCAATTTTGCCGGGGCAAGCGATCGGTAACACCATGCGATTCAAAGAAGCATGGGCCTCGACCAAACCTCTCTCATGGGCCATTCTGGGTGCGATGGTTGTTTTTGTGGTTTCGTTCGTGGCTCTGGCCTTTGTGGGTGGTCTAGTTGCGACATTGGTACCATTGATTGGCGGCGTGGTAATTCTGGCGCTTAACTGGCTATACGCCCTAGTAGGAGTCAGTTTTCTAACCACTCTCTACGGCGTTGCAATCGAAGGTCGATCCATCGACTGACCCTTGCCAAAACGCGTCGCTTCGGCCACTCAGGGCACATGAGCGAATTTCGTAAATGTGCCCGCACTGCCGAAGCCGCCATGCGCAGCGTTTTTCCCGCCACGCCTCTGCAGCTGAATGCCCACCTCTCCGCCCGCTTTGGTGCCGATATCTGGCTCAAGCGCGAAGACCTCACGCCGGTGCGGTCGTACAAGCTGCGCGGGGCGTTCAATGCCATGCGCAAAGTGCGTACAGAGACCCCAGAGCAGCGGATTTTTGTCTGCGCCAGCGCTGGCAACCACGCCCAGGGTGTCGCCTATATGTGCAAGCACTTTGATGTCAAAGGCGTGATCTACATGCCGGTCACCACCCCACAACAAAAGATCTTCAAGACGCAGGTGTTTGGTGGTGACAACGTCGAAATCCGGCTTGTTGGAGATTATTTTGACGACACGCTGGCGGCGGCGCAGAGCTATTGTGTTGAAGTTGATGCAGCCTTTTTGTCTCCCTTTGACGACGAAGATGTGATCGAAGGCCAAGCGTCGGTTGCGGTCGAAATTGAAGACCAACTTGGCCGTGTTCCGGATCACATCATTTTGCCCGTGGGTGGCGGCGGTCTGTCCTCTGGAGTTTACAGCTACTTTGGCGTTGGGCCGCAATACACATTGGTTGAGCCCGAAGGCGGCATGAGCCTTGCGGCTGCTTTGGAGGTTGGAGCGCCCACCACTTTGGCGCATGTCGATAGCTTTGTGGACGGTGCTGCCGTCGCGCGGATTGGTGATAAGACCTTCGCTCGTCTGGCAGCCTTAAGTCCTGAAAATGTGGTTGCCGCACCTGAAGACCGGATTTGCGCGACCATGCTGGAGATGCTGAACGTTGAAGGCATTGTGCTGGAGCCTGCTGGCGCGCTTGCGGTGGATGCACTCACCGATGTGGCCGATCAGATCAAAGGCAAAACCGTGGTCTGTGTTACCTCGGGTGGCAATTTTGATTTTGAGCGGTTGCCCGAGGTTAAGGAACGGGCACAGCGTTATTCCGGTGTGAAAAAGTACTTCATCCTGCGCATGCCGCAACGCCCAGGCGCATTGCGTGACTTTCTTGAAACCCTAGGTCCTGAGGATGACATTGCTCGGTTTGAGTACCTCAAGAAATCCGCGCGCAACTTTGGCTCGGTTTTGATAGGGATAGAAACTAGAAAACCTGAAAATTTTGATGCTCTGTTTGACCGTATTGAGGCGGCGGGTATGACCTACACTGACATCACAAATGACGAAACCTTAGGGCAGTTTGTGCTCTAGACCGTCGGTCGCCTTTGTCTTCTGAGTGTTGCGGCGCATACGTGCGCATCAGTTTGTCGAGAATTGAATACAACAAATCGCGCCCACGCTGCTGCTTGGGCGGTCACATAGAATAGATTTTCTGCGCGATTGCGATGGTATCAGAGGGTCTTTCAGGCCGCGGCAAGTTTTTGTGCGAACACGTCCTTGCTTTCCTCAAACGATACCAAGATTGCGGGCACATCCACGGTGTCACCTTTGCCCGCAGCTGCCGCGGCTTCGCCTGCCTGGCAAAGTTGCGAGAACGTTCGGAAACCGAGGTTTAACGCCCCACCTTTTAGAAAGTGAAGATCTGCTTCAAGATCGGCAATGTTTGGATTGTCACGCAGCCGCGCGATCACGTCCTCAACTTCATCCAGAAAAAGCTCCACCACTTCACCAAAGTCTTCCGCGCCGATTTCATCGCGCAATTCTTCTACTCGTTCCCAGTCAATCATGGGCATTTCCTCATTATTCACCCCTAAACACTGCCAGAAAAGTGTTAACAAATCCTAGATGATAAAATTTGAACTATCTCATTTTTACTTTTGACGGCATGTTAAGCAGCAAGACCATAATTGTGTTACACAAGAAGTCAAAATTTGCGCAAGGGCCCGGGAAGTTTGTCGACCACTCCTGTTCATTCTGCTGAAAATAACGAGGCGCCGAATGTCGGCGTCATTAGGCGTGTCTTGCTGGTGGATGACAGCCGGGTGCAACGTCGCATTTTGAGCCTGTCTCTCAAGCGGGATGGGTACGACGTGATCGAGGCTGCTTCCGGTCAGGAAGCACTTGATATTTGTCGTGATGACCCGCCTGACTTGATTTTGTCGGACTGGATGATGCCGGGAATGTCTGGTCTGGAGTTTTGTCGTGCCTTTCGTGAACTCAGCACAGAGAACTACGGCTACTTCATCCTCCTGACTTCCAAGAGTGAAAAAACCGAGGTTGCTCAAGGGTTTGATGCCGGTGCAGATGACTTCCTGACCAAGCCGGTAAACGGTTACGAGCTGCGCGCGCGGATCTCAGCGGCGGAACGCATTCTGCGTATGGAGCGCGAGCTCACCGACAAGAATAAGGTGATCTCCGAAACGCTCGACGAGCTGCAGCGCCTGTATGACTCTCTCGACAACGACCTGCTAGCTGCCAAGAAGTTGCAGCAATCTCTTGTCCCCGATCGGTTCAAGGATTTTGACCGCGGTGCGGTCTCGCTTTTGTTGCAATCCTCAGGCCACGTGGGTGGTGACTTGGTCGGCCATTATAAGATCAGCAACACACGAATCGGTTTGTATGCAATCGATGTATCTGGACATGGAATCAGCTCTGCGTTGATCACCGCGCGACTCGCGGGCTACTTATCGGCGACCTCACCAGAGCATAATGTGGCCATGCAAGTGTTGCCGGATGGCAGCACAACGCATCTGCCGCCCGCCGAAGTTGTTGCCCGTCTTAATGAAATCATCCTCGACGAAATGGAGACCGAGCACTACTTCACCATGCTGCTCGCGGATGTCGATCTTGCAACAGGACACGTTATCCTTGCACAGGCCGGTCATCCGCATCCTGTGATCCAACGCGCCGATGGCTCTATCGAGCAAGAAGGCCCTGGTGGTCTGCCCGTAGGCCTGATCCCTGGTGCAGAGTTCTCGCAATTCTGCATTGACCTCAACAAAGGCGACCGTCTGTTCCTGTTGTCGGACGGCGTTACCGAATGTCCTGATACCGGCAACGGTCTCTTGGGCGAAGAAGGTCTTGAGGCGCTGTTGGTTGATCTCGCCGGACACGAGCTTGAAGACACGCTTCAAGCCATGGTCTGGAAACTTGATGAGTTCTCCGGCGGCAAAGGTTTCCCGGATGATGTGTCCGGTATCTTGCTGGAATATCGCGGCGACTGAGCCGACTTACCGTAAAAACTGCGCTGCAAAATGCCGGTCTCCGGCATTGCCCAATTGCGCGACGGCTTCTGCCATGTTCATCCAGACTGCCTCATGTCCCGGTTCCGTGGGGGGGCCAATCCGAAGAGTTGGCGTTGCTACATAGATGGAGCAGAGCTTTTCGGCCCAAAGGTTATATTCCGGCATAAAGGTGAATCGCCGAAACGCGCCCAACCTGCGTGGCTTGGAAATGCGATAGCCGGTTTCTTCAAACACTTCACGCATCAAGGCCACGACGGGGGTTTCCCCCGGATCAATGCCGCCTCCGGGCAGTTGAAACTCGGGCACGGGTTCCGCCTGATGGGTGAGTAACATCTGCTCCCCTTTGAGCAGAACCGCATAAGCTCCGGGGCGCAATTTATACGTCACATCCCGACGCGGCGGTGTTCCGAAACGTGGTATCATGCGTGAAACCCCTTTTTATCGCTCTTGCTGGCCCTATATGGTCGCGGTATGGCAAGGGAAGGCCGATAAGGAAACCCCATGAAAGCTGCAAGCACAATTGCCTGGGACGACACAGTGCTGCCGTTCCAGTTGGATAACTCTGATATTCGCGGGCGCGTGGCCCGTCTAGATGGCGTGCTCTCTGGCGTGCTCAAACAGCATGCCTACCCGGAAAAGGTAGAGGCGCTGGTGGCCGAGATGGCCCTGCTGACCGCATTGATCGGCCAGACCATCAGCCTGCGCTGGAAGCTGTCACTGCAGGTGCAGACCAACGGCCCGGTGCGCATGATCGCCACAGATTACTATGCGCGGAAAAACGAAGGCGAGGCGGCCCGTATTCGCGCCTACGCCAGCTTTGACGAGGAACGCCTGACCGATGGTAGCCCGTTTGACCAGCTCGGGAACGGCTATTTCGCCGTTCTGATTGACCAGGGCGACGGCATGAAGCCGTATCAAGGTATCTCCGGTTTGGTTGGCGGCTCGCTGCAGGCCTCAGCCGAAGCCTATTTTGCCCAGTCCGAACAACTGGCCACGCGCTTCTCTTTGAAGTTTGGCAAGTCGATCGAGCCTGGCGTGGGTGAGCATTGGCGGGCGGGAGGCGTCATGTTGCAACACATGCCCAAAGCTAGCCCTGAAGTCTCTGGAGAAGGTGGCAGCGGCGAAAGCGGCTATTTGCTAGCCAAAGATGTGGTCAACGAAGAAGACGCCGAAAACTGGAACCGCGCCAATATCCTTCTGGATTCGGTGGAAGATCTGGAAATGATCGGCCCGTCTGTACCGCCGACGGATCTTCTGGTGCGTCTGTTCCATGAGGAAGCGCCGCGTGTCTATGATGCGCAGTCGGTGAAATTTGGCTGCACCTGTTCTGAGGAGCGTGTGCGTCAATCTTTGTCGATATACTCGGCCAAGGACATCGCCACGATGACCAAAGAAAACGGGCGTGTGACTGCCGACTGCCAATTCTGTGGTGCTCATTATGATCTCGATCCAGCCACGGTTGGATTTGAGGCCAAGACTGCGGACAGAGATGCCAAAGGCGCCTGATCCGCTCCAACCCATCAAGGCCGCGCTGTCTCGTGACAGCGCGGCCTCTTCTGATTTTGATCTCAACCCAGATGTGGTTCTGCCCAAGGGCCGCAAGCTGCGCCCGGCTGGCGTGCTTGTGCCGATCGAGATCAAACAGAACGTTCCTCATGTCATTCTGACCAAACGCGCCAGCCACCTGAAACACCACCCGGGGCAGATTTCATTTCCCGGAGGCAAGCAGGATGAGGGTGATGTGGATGTGATCGCGGCTGCGTTGCGGGAGGCGTGCGAAGAGATTGGTCTGCCATCTGGCAACGTCGATGTGCTGGGCACTTTGCCCACCCATGAAACCGTCACCAGCTTTCTGGTCACACCGGTTTTGGGCCATGTTAGAGACACTTTTGACGTGATCACGGAACCGGGCGAGGTCGAAGAAGTCTTCTCCGTACCGCTGTCCCATGTGACCGATCCTGCGTTCTTTTCAATCCAATCCCGCCGCTGGCAAGGCCAACGCCGTCACTACTTCACCGTTCCCTTCGGTCCCTATTATATCTGGGGCGCCACTGCCCGCATTCTGCGCGGTCTAGCAGAGCGGGTGTCCGGCATATGAAGATCTCTGGTGATTGGCTGACAGCAGCCTCAACACAAGCGGTTTGCGCCATGTTAGAGACACATGGGCACCAGGCTTTGTTGGTTGGAGGCTGTGTACGCAACGCGCTATTGGGCGCACCAGTGAATGACATCGACATCTCCACCGATGCCCGCCCGGAAAGGGTGATGGAGCTCGCCAAAGGCGCTGGGCTCAATGCGATTCCTACAGGTATCGAGCACGGCACCATCACGGTATTGGCCAAGGGCATTCCGCACGAAATCACCACCTTCCGCCATGATGTAGAAACCGATGGCCGCCGCGCAGTTGTCGCTTTCTCTGATAGTGTTGAGGATGACGCCCGCCGTCGTGATTTTACGATGAACGCGCTATACGCCCGATCCGACGGCACCGTTGTGGATCCCTTGGGTGGCATCGAAGATCTCAAAGCCCGCCGCCTACGCTTCATCGACAACGCTGAAGACCGCATACGCGAAGACTACCTGCGCATCCTGCGGTATTTCCGCTTTCACGCCTATTACGGCGACCCAGCCGAAGGCATGGACCCCGAAGCCCTCGCCGCCATTGCGGCCAACATCGACGGCCTGTCTTCTCTGTCGCGTGAGCGGGTGGGCAGCGAGACCGTAAAACTCATGTGTGCCCCTGATCCAGCCCCGTCTGTCGCCGCCATGCGCCAGACCGGCGCGCTCACCGCCATCCTCCCGGGTACAGATGACCGTGCATTGGCGCCCCTGGTCCATCTGGAAGACGTGTTTTCTGTGGCAATCGATCCAATCCGCCGTCTGACGGTTTTGGGGGGTGACAACATTGCCGAGGCTCTGCGGCTGTCCAAAAAGGCGGCCCGCCATCGCGACGTGTTGCGCAACGGGCTTGAGTCGTCTGACACCCCCGGCGCTCTGGGCTATCATCACGGTGCCGAGGCTGCGACCTCTATCCTGCTCTTAAGCGCGGCTGTTTTTGAAATGCCTCTGATGCCGGATGATGTGATTGCCGTGCAAAAGGGTGCCGAGGCAAAGTTCCCGATACGCCCAGCAGACCTTATTGACCGCTTTCAAGGTGCGGCGCTGGGCAGGACGCTTAAGCAACTCGAATCATGTTGGATCACATCCGACTTCTCGCTGACAAAACCCGAGCTCCTCGACACACTTTCCTGACTCTGCCACGCTGACCCAGCCTGAGTGTTGCGTCTTCAAACAGTGCAACACCTTGCGCGCGTTGTGTTTACCTGATCCCGCAGCACAAATCCCACACCTCCGCGTTGCAGACGTATTACCGACACGATACCGACGTGCCAAAGGTCGGGTAAATCATAGGTTGACGCAAACGCAACACTGCGCAAGCATGCCGACAGCTCAAACATGAGAAGGAGTGCAAGATGTATCGCGGGATCTGGTTTTCATAAGCCTATCTGACCGCTGTGGCGGCCAGAGATGGCAAGTCACTTCATTTTGCACAATCCACTGTTTTTTCAGGACATTCTCATGTTCAAGTTCTTCGAGACCCTTGTTGACCCTTATTGCGACTACGACGAAGTAGATACGCCCCCCACCAAGCTGTGGCCGTTTATGCGCAACTATGCGCGGCCGTTCCGCAAAGTCTTTGTTTTTGCTACAATAATGTCGGTAATCGTGGCCGCTGTAGAGATCGGATTGATCGCCTACATGGGCCGTATTGTGGATCTTTTGAGTGGGGATCCCTCGCAAGTCTGGGCTGATCACGGCACCGAGTTCATCTTGGTCATCCTCTTTGTGCTTTTCCTGCGCCCTGCGTTGCAGGCGTTTGACGTGCTCTTGCTTAACAACACACTGCTGCCAAACTTCGGCACCCTGATCCGCTGGCGCGCCCATAAACATGTTTTGCGTCAATCGGTTGGCTGGTTTGAGAATGATTTCGCAGGCCGCATTGCCAACCGGATCATGCAGACCCCACCTGCGGCTGGCGAAGCAGTATTTCAGGTGTTTGACGCCATCACCTTCTCCATTGCTTATGTCGTTGGGGCAGCTATCCTTTTGGCCGATGCCGACCCGCGTTTGGTGCTGCCGATGTTGGGCTGGTTGGTGCTCTACGGCTTCCTAGTAAAATGGACGGTGAAGCGTGTTGGCCCAGCGTCGCAAAGGGCATCTGATGCTCGCTCCAAAGTCACCGGTCGCGTGGTGGATGCCTACACGAACATTCATTCGGTGAAGCTCTTTGCACACAACAAAAGAGAACTGGATTACGCCAAAGAAGCCATTGAATATTCACGCGAAACCTTTCAGGCGGAGATGCGCATCTTCACCTTGATGGATGTGATGTTGGTGCTGCTCAACGGCGTTCTTATTGTGAGCGTGGTGGGTTGGGCCATCTGGCTCTGGATGCAAGGTTTGGCCAGCGTCGGTGTTGTCGCCGCAGCCACCGCATTGAGCCTTCGTTTGAACGCCATGACCGGTTGGATAATGTGGGCACTGACGTCCTTCTTCCGTCAGCTGGGTGTTGTGGCCGAAGGTATGGAAACCATCGCCCAACCGATTGATCTGGTTGATGCGTCCAGCGCAAAGCCGCTCGATTTTGCGAACGGTAAGATCGAGCTGCAGAACCTGACGCACCACTACGGACGTGGGAGCGGTGGTTTGGACAATATCTCCCTGACAATCGCCCCTGGTGAAAAGGTGGGTCTGATAGGCCGCTCCGGTGCTGGTAAGTCTACTTTGGTGAAACTGCTCTTGCGGTTTTATGATGCTGAAGAGGGGCAAATTCTTATTGATAGTCAGGATATTACCGCTGTCACGCAAAACAGCCTGCGCGACAACATCGGCATGGTGCAACAGGACAGTTCGTTGCTGCATCGGTCCGTTCGGGACAACTTGTTATACGGTCGCCCAGACGCATCTGAAGCAGACATGATGGCTGCGGCAAAAAAGGCAGAGGCGCATGACTTTATTCTGGATCTTGAAGATCCGGAAGGACGTACAGGATACGATGCGCATGTTGGAGAGCGCGGCGTGAAACTCTCCGGAGGTCAGCGCCAGAGAATCACCTTGGCGCGTGTGATACTAAAAGATGCGCCGATTTTGCTTTTGGACGAAGCGACAAGCGCCTTGGACAGCGAAGTTGAATCCGCGATTCAACGCACACTATACGGCATGATGGCGGGTAAAACCGTGATCGCCATTGCGCACCGCCTGTCCACGATTGCGGAGATGGACCGCATACTGGTGCTCGATCGGGGTCATATTGTGGAGCAAGGCAGTCATGCGGAGCTGCTTGCGCAAAATGGTCTCTACGCTGGCTTCTGGGCGCGCCAGTCTGGCGGCTTCCTGAACGTGGATGAAGCGACGGAGTAAAGTTTGACCTTGTGCCTGTCCCCCACTAAGGGACGAGCATGAGCCAGATTGAAATCCAGCGTTTGGGGTTGCACGGCGACGGGATCGCCGACGGCCCGATCTATGCCCCTTTGACCCTTCCCGGCGAGGCCGTGGAGGGGGACATTGACGGCGACCGCCTGACCAACATGCGGGTGGTGACATCGTCCGAGCATCGTGTGAAAGCGCCCTGCCGCCACTTCAAATCCTGTGGCGGATGCCAGTTGCAACATGCCTCTGACGCGTTCCTTGCGGACTGGAAAGTGGAAGTGGTGCGACAGGCGCTTGCGGCACAGGGATTGGAAACAGACTTGCGCCCGATTGCGACCTCCCCCGCCAAGTCACGTCGCCGTGCGGTGTTCTCGGCACGCCGAACCAAGAAGGCAGCCCTAGTCGGCTTTCATGCCCGCGCGTCTGACGTCATCGTCGAGGTTCCAGATTGCCAACTTCTGCATCCGGAACTTTTGACTGCCCGTGACGCGATCCGGCATCTGACTCAGATTGGCGGATCCCGTAAGGGCGAGCTGAGCGCTACCGTGACGTTGTCTGACGCGGGTTTGGACTTGTCAGTAGTGGGCGGGAAAGAGCTAGATGGTCCGCTTCTGGCAAGGATAGCGCAGGAAGTGGAGCGGTTCAACTTGGCGCGTCTGACATGGGATGGTGAGGTTATTGCCACCCTTGTTGCCCCTGCCCAAAGCTTTGGCGCTGCTTCTGTGGTGCCACCTCCCGGCGCGTTTTTGCAGGCCACCAAAGATGGCGAATCGGCTCTTTTTAGTGCGGTAGAAAGCGCGATTACCCAAGGGGATTCGGGTATCGACCTTTTTGCTGGATCAGGCACGTTTACACTGCCGTTGGCATCTAAGTTCCGGATGCACGGCATTGAGGGAGAGAACGCCATGATCCAAGCTCTGGATTCCGGTTGGCGAAAATCTCGGGGTCTCAAACTGGTAACCACTGAAGTACGAGATCTTTTCCGAAATCCGGTTGTTGCGGAAGATCTTAGTTATAACTTTGCAGTGATTGATCCGCCTCGTGCAGGGGCAGAGGCACAGGTTGCGGAACTGGCCAAATCGAACCTTTCTGAGATCGCTTATGTGTCCTGTAATCCTGTGACATTTGCGCGAGATGCGGCCGTTCTGATCAAGTCGGGGTACTGCCTAGATTGGGTGCAAACCGTCGATCAATTCCGATGGTCCTCTCATGTGGAATTGGCTTCAAGGTTTGTTCGGAAATAGCTGATATCACGCAGCCGTGAGAGGCCATCACGGCTGAAATCTGTTAAAAGACCTCAAAATGAGGCAGGGTACATAAAGGACCTACATGATGCGTTTGATGTCCGCGTTGTTGATTGCGGTTTTGACGTTTGGCTTGGCGAGCTGTTCCAGTAAATTTATGCGATATAATGGTCCTGAAGTGACCCGCGTTGCTGTGTTTAAAGAGCAGCGCAAGATTTATCTCATGCACCACAAAAAGGTGCTGAAGTCTTACGATATGCACCTTGGTTTTCAGCCAATTGGACATAAGCAAGTTGAGGGTGACGGGAAGACACCGGAAGGCGATTACTTCATTGATCGCCGCAATCCCAACAGCCAGTTTTATCTCTCGATTGGCGTGTCTTATCCGAATAACGTCGATCGTGCGCACGCTGCTTCGTTGGGAAGATCACCTGGTGGGGATATCTTCATACATGGCCGCCCCAAGAAGTATCGGGATGGCAAGGACGATTGGACAGCAGGTTGTATCGCGGTAACTGATCGGGAGATGCGTGAAATTTATGCGATGGTAAACAACGGTACCGTCATTTCGATCTACCCCTGAAAATCGGCTAACTGCACTGCGTTGCGTTTGCCCATGACCAAAGTCCACCAGATCTTTCCGCTGTCTTCCTGGAACCAAGCAAATCCCATGTCCTGTGCCTTCGGGTCCAGGATCACAGCGCGGGTGTCGTCCTGCTGCATCCAGGCCCCAAGGGTTTCGACCTCTGATTCGTAAGTTTCGCTGATAGTTTCACCGGCAAGGGTGCCGGAATAGCCTACACGGGCAACGCGGTCTAATGGCGAAGATCCGTCTGAGCCGAAGTGCCAAGGACGATTCTGAAGAGACATATCACGAGAGTGCGTTGCAGCTGCCGCATTGAGTTGGGCATTCAGTTCAACGGCCAGAGCGCCGGACGCGGCGCGCAAGGCGTTGATAGAGTCGAGTACCTGATATTGCACTTTGGACGTGCTGCCGCCGGAAATCTTGTATTGCTTGGTGCTGGATCCGCCTGCACCACAGGCGACCAAACCAAAAGCTGCTACCAGCAAAAGAGCAATTGCACGCATTGTGTTCCCGTCCCATCAAATTGACTCGCTGAGTCCTACCCGCCCAAAGTTGCCATGAAAACCCACATCGGCGTGACATTGCGCTTTAACGCTTGATTGATTTGCGACTGCGGCATTCCGGCCATATGATCGGCCGGTCTTTTATCTGCGGGTTCTGGAGGAACAAATGGCTGTTGATCGGTCTGACAAACTTGGGCGTCGTGCCTTTCTCGCGAGTGGTGCTGCGTTCTTGAGCGCGCCGGCAATTGCTCAGACAGAGACTGGAACCACAGAGGTGGAGCGGGACTTGGATGAGATTGTTGTGCGCAACATTTCGAGCTTCCGTTCTTTGGATTGGGCGCCATACTTCGACAATCTCAAGAACGGTGCCGTTTTGGTTGATGTCACATCCCGTGCGTTGCATTACTGGTCTGAAGACGAGTCCGTGTATAAGCTATATCCGACCTCTGTACCGCTGACCGAAGATCTCACACGTCGTGGGCGTACAAAAGTGGTGCGCAAGGTGGACGGCCCAAGCTGGCGCCCAACTCCTTCGATGAAGAAAAGGAACCCGGAATGGCCTGACTATGTCGGTCCCGGTCCTGACAATCCATTGGGAACGCACGCTCTTTACTTGAGCTGGACCTACTATCGAATCCACGGCACGCATGATACGCGAAAAATTGGCCGTCGGTCGTCGAACGGGTGCATTGGTCTATACAACGAACACATCTCCGAATTGTTTTCGTTGACAAAAGTCGGCACACAAGTGTTGCTAATTTGACGACATTTGGGCATCGGTAGCGAGCTTTCGGTATTCTTGGGTTTGCAAAGCCGGTGTTTTGCTGTTTAGACATTTCCTACGAGGTAAGTCTTGGGTGCTTGTCATCGCCCTCATTGTATTGGTGGCAAGCGAATTCTGGAGGATACTATGAAGAAACTCGTTCTCGCTGCTGCTCTGACTGCTGCTGCTTCCACCGCATTCGCGGGCTCCATGGCCGATCCGGTTGTTGAACCTGTTGTAATCGAAGAAGCAGCTGGTAGCTCCGGCAATGACGTTTGGGTTCCGCTTCTGCTGCTGGTCATCGTGGCCGCCGCTGCAAGTGCATCCTAAGTCGTAAAAACGACATGAAAATCAAAAAGGCGGAGCTATGCTCCGCCTTTTTTTATGGATTGTGTCGGGTGCCTCCTGGATAGGATAGGTTATTTCACCCATCCCCCGAGGTTTTCGTCAATAATCTTACACAGCGCAGAGATGTGAGATTCATTGTCATTAAGGCAGGGAATGTAGAGAAAGTCCTCTCCGCCCGCTTCCTCAAAGCTCTCCTTAATCTCTTCGTTAATCTCTTCAAGCGTTTCGATGCAATCGGCCGAGAACGCCGGCGCAATCACCGCAATGTTGGTCTTGCCATCTTCTTGTGCCAGACGTGCGACTTCTTCAACAGTGTAAGGCCGCAGCCAGTCTTCTGGTCCAAATTGAGATTGGAAGGTTGTACAAATATCGGTGTCTTCCCATCCCAGCCGCTCCTTGAGGAGGCGTGTCGTCTTTTGACAGTGGCAATGGTACGGGTCGCCTTCCATCAAGTAACGTTTAGGCATGCCGTGATAGGACACGACAAGAAGGTCGGGGCGTTTTTTGGCTTTAGCATAGGCGTCTTCAACGGATTTTGCCAAAGCATCAATGTAGGCTGGATGCTCAAAATATGCAGGCACGGTACGCGCTGCTGGTTGCCATTTTTCCTGCATCAAGGCCCGGAAAAACTGGTCATTGGCTGTCGCGGAGGTTGCACCCGCATATTGGGGGTAGAGTGGAAAAAATAGTATACGTTCGCAACCCGCGCTTACCATTTCCCGGACTTTTGAGATCGTCGATGGATTGCCATAGCGCATACAGAAGTCGACCATGACTTGATCACCGTACTGATATTTCATCGTTTCTTTGATCTTGGTTGTTTGGTCTTTGGTGATCACCATCAAAGGACTTTCGCCGCGTTCTTTGTCCCAGATCGACTCATAAGCCTTACCGCTGGAAAAGGGACGTTTTGTCAAAATGATCAACTGTAGCAGTGGCTGCCACTTCCAAGAAGGATAGTCTATCACCCGTTTGTCGGAAAGAAATTCATTCAAATACCGACGCATGGGCCAGTACGAGTGGTCGTCCGGCGTGCCGAGGTTTGCTAAGAGAACGCCGGTTTTGCCTTGGGCCACCTTGGGGTGATCTTTGGGGGCGTGTGCCGGGCATGTAGCTTGGGTCATGTGTTGAGGTCCGTGTAAGTGATTCACTTTGGCAATTTGAATTCAGACGTGCTCAGTGCGTCCGCGAGTCGGGTTTTTGCTGATCCAGGTCGCAGCGGTTTTGGCTGGTTGGCATCCGGTGCCCATCCAGTGAGAAAGATCAATTCGAAAGTCGCTGGGATACGCCCTGCGTCTATAAACGTGTCTACGTAAATTTCACAGGCTCGGATCAAAACGGTGCGGCGTGTTGGTCGTTTTAGGCGGTCAACCAGAGCGTTGCCTTCTCCCATGGCGCGCAAGTCTTTCATGAGCGCCCATGGGGTTTCGTAGGTCACTTTTAATGGAACAGTGTCCGCAACCGGCAAGGCCAGTCCCGCCCGTTGCAAAAGTGCCCCGAGATCACGAATTTCTCCCATAGGAGCAATCCGAGGGGACAAACCGCCAGTGATTTCTATCTCCGCCTGCGCCAATGCGGCGCGCAGTTCATGCAGAGTTTTTCCGCCAAATGTCACAGCGAGAAAGAAACCGTCAGCTTTCAACGCGCGCAGACATTGAATGATTTGCCCAACAGGATCATCAGCCCAATGTAAGCCAAGGCCGTGGATCACCAAATCATGAGTTTGGCTTTCCAGATCCAGAGTATCATTGTCCGCAACGACCTTCGCATCCGGCAGACACCTCCGCCAACTGTTCGGGAACCCCGTCACGATTGCTGGCGCTGTAAACCCTCTGTTAACCATGCTGAGGCGATCCTGTACTTCGGCAATGGCTGCATCGTGCAGAAACATGCCGTTGCTTAGGTCCGCGCGGGCGCGATTGCGTTGCAGCGCGATTGTGTCAGTAAGGCGAGGGTTGTTTTGCATGTTCCGGACAATAGGCAGGTGAAGGTCAAGTTACAAACCGCCTTACACCTTTTGTTCCCGCCACGGTGTGTGGCTTGTGGCCACATGGTTGAAAGCGATTTTGGGCTGTGTTCCGAATGTTGGTCGCAGACGGCTTTCATTGGCGGAGCGGTCTGTGACAGTTGCGGCCGACCAGTGACCGCAGAGGCCTCGGAGAATCGCGTTGTCTGTGATGCTTGCCTGTCGGATCCGCCTCCATGGTCGCGTGGTCGGTCAGCGATTTTGTACAATGGAGCTGGTCGCAGTTTGATCCTTGCTTTCAAGCACGGTGATCGTACGGACATCGCTAGACCGGCGGCGCAATGGCTGTACCAAGCGTCTCGTCCCGTTTTGGCAGACGTCGATGTGATTGCGCCAGTGCCGTTGCATCGCCTACGTTTTCTGAAGCGGCGGTATAATCAAGCGGCCTTGTTGGCGAAGAATCTGGCGGCTCTAACCAGTGTCCCGTTTTGTCCTGACCTGTTGCTGCGTACCAAGGGGTTGGGTGGGTTGGAGGGGTTGAGCGCGGCAGAGCGGGCGGAAAAGCTGCGAGGGGCGATCGAACCCAATCGACGAAGGACGCATCTGATCGCTGGTGCCAAGGTCCTTCTTGTTGATGATGTTTTGACCAGTGGTGCAACTTTGCGCGCCGCAACGCAGGCCTGCCTCACTGCAAATGCCAAAGAAGTGTGTGTGGCAACACTGGCGCGCGTTGCAAAGGATGCATAAATGCCGGACAACGGAAAACAGGAAATCACGAGGAAACGCTATGCAGCCTGTCGAGATCTACACTAGCCCACTTTGCGGGTTTTGCCACGCAGCCAAACGGCTTTTGACCCAAAAAAACGTCTCGTTTGTCGAGATCGATGTTTTGCAAGACCCTAACCGCAAGCCAGAGATGATCACCCGGGCCAATGGTGGCCGCACTGTGCCGCAAATTTTCATTGGCGACACACATGTTGGGGGTTGTGATGATCTCTATGCGTTGGAGCGTGCTGGCAAGCTTGACCCATTGTTGGCAGCGTAACTGAGCATGCGCGCGGCTTTGCTTCAAATGACGTCGTCGGACATGCCCACGGAAAACTTGGCAACCGCCAGTGCGATGCTGCGCGAGGCCAAGGCGCAAGGGGCGGACTTTGCCTTTTCGTCGGAAGTGATGAATTGCCTGTCGACAAGCCGCAGCCATCAGGAAAGCGTGCTCAAGCTGGAAGCAGAGGACGCGACGCTCGCAGGTCTGCAGACCTTGTGTGCGGAGCTGGGTATTTGGTTGTTGGTTGGTAGTCTCGGCTTAAAAACCCAAGATGTGGACGCGCGTTTTGCCAACCGGTCGTTTGTGATTTCCGCAGCCGGGGGCATCGTCGCACGATATGACAAAATCCACATGTTTGATGTGGATGTGACACCCGAAGAGACTTATCGGGAATCCGATGGTTACCGTCCAGGAGAGCAAGCCGTTGTCGCGCAGACTCCGTTTGGTAAGTTGGGTTTGTCTATTTGCTATGATGTGCGATTTGGGAGTCTGCATCGCACACTTGCTAAGGCCGGGGCGGAAATCCTAACGGTTCCCGCAGCCTTTTCGCATGTCACAGGCGCTGCCCACTGGGAGACGCTCTTGCGGGCGCGGGCCATTGAAACCGGCTGTTTTGTGGTTGCACCAGCGCAAACAGGGAAGCATCCGACCTCAACAGGCAAATCGCGTCAAACCCATGGCCATTCGATGGTTGTTGCGCCGTGGGGAGAAGTTTTGGCGGATGCAGGCACAGAACCGGGAGTGACGCTTGTTGATCTTGATCTGACATTGGTTCAGAAGGCCCGCAGGCAAGTGCCGTCCCTACAACACGACCGAGACTTCAGCGGGCCCTAAATGAACGACAAAAGCGGATTGGCGATTACGCTGTTTGGCGAAATTTTGATGGTAGATCAGCTTGCGCGCTCCCGCTTGTCCAAAGTTTTGCCCAAAGGCATGGAGCTGTCGCATTTTTCGGTTCTGAACCATCTGGATCGCTCCAACGCCGAACGCAGCCCGGCGCAGCTCGCGAAGACGTTTCACCTCACGCGTGGAGCCATGACCAATACGCTTCATAAACTGGAAACTGCAGGCTACGTGCATATCCGTCCAGATTGGGACGACGCACGCCGTAAGATGGTGGCGATCAGTCCGGCAGGCCGACAGGCTCGCGATGCCGCGCTTGCCAGTATGGAGCCTATCATCAACGACATGGTCAGTCGTTTGGGGGATGATCGGGTGCGCGCAGCGCTCCCGATCTTGCGCGAATTGCGTTTGAAACTCGAAGAATAGATGGTCAGGTTTTGGTGCTGGCGGTCACGTAGTTGACGCTCAGGTCTTTGTCTGAAATCGACCACTGCCAGCTGATCGGGTTAAACACAAAGCCTTTGCGATCCACCGGTGTCAGGCCGGATTGTTCGATGAGACCAAACAATTCGTCCGGTGTAATAAATTTGCTCCATTCATGCGTGCCTTTTGGCAACCAACGCATAACATACTCCGCCCCCACAATAGCCATAGCAAAGCTCTTAGGGTTCCGGTTGATAGTAGAGCAAATATGCAATCCGCCGGACTTGAGAAGTTGCTGGCATGCGGTCATATAGCTTAGCGGATCAGCCACATGCTCGACCACTTCCATGTTCAAAACGACGTCAAATTGCTCACCGGCTTCGGCCATGGCTTCGCCGGTTGTGTGGCGATAGTCGATGTCTAGACCGGATTGTTCAGCATGAATGCGCGCCACCGGCAGGTTGCCGCCTGCAGCGTCCGCGCCAACTACGTCGGCTCCAAGACGTGCCATAGGCTCTGATAGCAATCCGCCGCCACACCCGATGTCGAGCAGGCGTAGTCCCTCGAAAGGGCGCGTGGAGGATAAGTCGCGATTGAACTCCGCCGCAATCTGCGTCGTAATGTAATCAAGTCGACACGGATTGAGCATGTGCAACGGTTTGAACTTGCCGTTAGGGTCCCACCATTCAGCCGCCATGGCTTCAAATTTTGCCACTTCAGCAGGATCTACCGTGGTATTGGTGGCTTGCATTTCTAACTCTCCATGCTCATTTGGGCGTCGCAACCATTATAGGTAGGACATGGACAAAAACTCGGGCCAAAAGCGCGCAGTACACTACCTTTATCCTCCGGTCGAACCTTTTGACCAGAGGATGCTGGACGTGGGCGACGGGCATAGCATCTACGTCGAACAATCGGGCAATCCAAGGGGGTTGCCGGTTGTCGTTGTACATGGCGGGCCTGGAGGCGGGTCTAGTCCTGCGATGCGGCGCTATTTTGATCCGAATGTATATCGTGTGATCCTTTTTGATCAGCGTGGCTGTGGCCATTCTCGCCCTCATGCCGAAGTGGACAACAACACCAGCTGGCATCTTGTTGCGGATATGGAATGTATTCGGGATACGCTGGAGATTGACGAATGGATTGTCTTTGGCGGGAGTTGGGGCGCAACTTTGTCATTGCTTTACGCGCAGTCCCATCCTGCACAGACGGTATGTTTGGTTTTGCGTGGCGTGTTTCTGATGACCCAATCGGAGCTTGATTGGTTTTATGGCGGTGGAGCCGGTCATTTCTGGCCTGAACCATGGGCACGGTTTTCAGAATTGGTGCCAGAAGAAGAGCGCGGCGATTTGATCGAAGCTTATCATCACCGTCTTTTCTGCGGAGATCGTGCAACCGAAATTAAATACGCCCGCGCCTGGGCGGGATGGGAAAATGCCCTCGCCTCGGTGTACTCCAATGGATCCAGCGGTGATGCACCGGCAGAATACGCTCGCGCGTTTTCACGTTTGGAGAATCACTACTTCCGCAATCGGGGCTTCCTTGATCAAGACGGCCACATTCTGGCGAACATGTCGGCTCTCAAGAATATTCCTGGGTACATTGTGCAAGGCCGCTATGACATGATTTGCCCGCCAAAGGCCGCCTACGATCTGGCTTTAGCTTGGGGGAAAATGGCGGATCTGAGGCTCATTCGAAACGCAGGCCATGCTTTGTCAGAGCCGGGTATCAGCGCTGAACTTGTACGCATCATGGATGATTTGGCTCGGATTTAGCAAAACGGCTGGACATTGGGACGAGATGGCTTTTTCATCTATCTCCGACGTATCGGAGTTTGACTTTGTCACGCATTAGCAGACGTAGCCTTTTGACCACCGGTGCCGCAGCAGGTATGCTTGCGGCGTCCGGGCTGGGCTTGGTTGCGGCCACGCCAAAGACCGGTGGCACGCTGCGGGCAGTGTTGCCCGGCGGGCGGTCAAGCGACACCTGGGATGCGCGCACCCATGACAGTCTTTTCATGATGGCGGCCTGTCATGGTGCGGTGTTTGATTGCCTGACAGAAATTGGTCCTGATGGTGCTTTGCGCGGAGAATTGGCGGCAAACTGGACAGCTAGCGTCGATGCTCGGGTTTGGACGTTTGATCTGCGCAAGGATGTGCAGTTTCACAACGGCAAAGCTTTTGTGGCGCAGGATGTGCTTGAGACCTTTGCGCTGCACATGGGGCAAAACACATCACCAGTTGAGTCAGTTCTGCGTGGCGTGTCAGAACTCAAAGCCGTTGGACCACATCAGGTGCAGTTCTATCTGAGTGCCCCGAACGCAGATTTCCCTTATTTGTTGTCGGATTATCATCTGGTGATTTACCCGGCCGGTTACGTCGAGTTGGCGATGCAAAACGGGATTGGCACAGGGCTTTATAGGGTTGAGGAGTTTTTGCCGGGCCAAACTCTGCGCACGCGAAGGGTGCCAAATCACTACAAGGGTGACAAGGCGGGTTTCTTTGAGGCGCTCTATTTTGTTAATGAAACAGATCCCTCCGCTCGGTTGAATGCGCTCTTGGAAGGGGATGCAGATGTTGCGGGACAGATCGCACCGGCCCATGCGTGGCAAATTGTTAGCCATAAGGGGCTGACGCTTCAAAACCTGGCGGGGAATCAACACTATAGCTTTGCGATCGGTGGGCATTTGGACCCGCAAAAGGCGGATGCTGTCCGGAGGGCTGTGAAACATGGCTTAGACCGCCCCTCTTTCGTTCGGCAGGGCTTGCTGGGCTATGGACAAGTAGGCTGGGACACTCCTATTGGTCCGGCGAATCCTTATTTTTCTGACCAGACCGATTTGGTGACTTATGATCCGGAGCAAGCCAAGGCGTTATTAGAAAGCGCTGGGATTAATCAATTGTCCGTTGGCGTTTCGCCGCAATCGATGCGGGATTTCGCGCCAACGTTGGCCGTCTTTGGTTCTCAAATGGCTCAAATTGGATTGAAGGTTGAAGTTGTTGATAGCCGTGCAACCGCGTTGCTACATTTTTCAGCCGGCCGTGCAACTGAGGATTGGGCGTTGTCCACGTATCTTGCGAAAGAAGGGCTCTGGAACCTTGCAGAATGGCAAAATCGTCGTGCAGATGCGTTGCTCACAAAAGCGCGTTCTGAAATGGACGCCCAGAAACGACGGAGCCTTTATCGCGAGCTTCAGCGCCTTGTGCAGCGCGAAAGCGGTCTTCTTGTTCCAGCGTTTGCCAATCACTTACAAGCCACCTCTGAGAGCATCGGTACGCCCAAAGCCATTGGCGCGCACTATGCGCTCGATAATGCGCGTTTTGCTGAACGTTGGTGGCGTACCTAGGCATATTTCCTTTGGGGGCTTGCAGACTCGCCCTTGTCGACGTATATCCCTCTCAACAGCGGCGCGGTCGGGTTAGCCTGAACGCTCCACCGGGAAAGATCGACGGGCCGCGGGCCCGTTTTTTTGTGCTTGGAACACGCCTATGAGTGACCTCATTGCCAAAGCGGCGATAGACCGCAAGCTGGCAGATATAGTTGCCCCAGTCATTGAAGACATGGGGTTTGAATTAGTGCGCCTACGCCTGATGGGCGGAAAGACGCACACGCTGCAGATAATGGCCGAACGGCCAGATGGTGGCATAGAAGTGGACGAATGTGCGCAGATTTCCAACGCGGTGAGCGCAACTCTGGACGTCGAAGACCCGCTTGCGGACTCATATACTCTTGAAGTTGGCAGTCCCGGCGTTGATCGGCCTTTGACACGGATGAAAGACTTTGAAGCCTACGAAGGTTACGAAGCCAAGATAGAAACCGCTGAACTCATCGATGGACGCAAGCGGTTCCGCGGCATTCTTGCTGGTATTGAAGGTGAAGATGTTCTGATCAACATCGAAGATCAAGGTGAGACCGTCACAGTTGGTTTGAATTTTGATTGGCTGGCTGATGCTAAGTTGATGCTGACAGATGACCTGATCAAAGAGATGCTCAAGGCGCGCAAAGAAGCGGGCATTTTGAACGAAGATGAATTTGACGACATCGAGACCGGCGAAGAAGCGTCCGGCGAGTCTGAGGAGTAAAAACATGGCAATCACCTCTGCAAACCAGCTCGAGCTGCTTCAAACCGCCGAAGCGGTGGCGCGTGAGAAAATGATCGATCCAGGTCTCGTGGTTGAAGCGATGGAAGAATCGCTCGCCCGTGCCGCCAAAAGCCGTTATGGTGCCGAAATGGACATTCGCGTGTCCATTGACCGCAAAACCGGTAAAGCAACCTTCACACGTGTGCGCACCGTGGTTGCTGATGAAGAGCTAGAAAACTATCAGGCGGAGTTCACGGTAGAACAGGCCAAGCAGTACATGGAAAGCCCGGAAATCGGTCAGCAGTTCGTCGAAGAAGTGCCACCGGTGGAAATGGGTCGTATTGCTGCGCAATCTGCAAAGCAGGTTATACTACAGAAAGTGCGTGAAGCTGAGCGTGATCGTCAGTACGAAGACTTCAAAGACCGCGCGGGCACTATTATCAACGGTGCCGTGAAGCGCGAGGAGTTTGGCAATGTGATTGTGGATGTCGGTGGCGCCGAAGCGGTGCTGCGTCGCAACGACAAGATTGGCCGCGAAAGCTACCGTTCTGGCGACCGTGTGCGTGCCTATATCAAGGAAGTGCGTCGTGAGCCTCGTGGCCACCAAATATTCCTGAGCCGCACTGCGCCAGAGTTCATGGCTGAACTGTTCAAGATGGAAGTGCCTGAAATCTATGACGGCATCATAGACATCAAGGCGGTGGCTCGTGACCCTGGTTCACGCGCCAAGATCGCCGTAATTTCGCACGATGGTTCCATCGATCCGGTTGGTGCGTGTGTTGGTATGCGTGGCTCCCGGGTTCAGGCTGTTGTAAATGAGCTTCAGGGCGAAAAGATCGATATTATTCCTTGGAATGAAGATCAGCCGACTTTCCTTGTGAATGCGCTGCAACCTGCGGAAGTGTCCAAAGTGGTTCTGGACGAAGAGGCGGGTAAAATCGAAGTGGTTGTGCCGGATGAGCAGTTGTCTCTGGCGATTGGTCGTCGTGGCCAGAACGTGCGTCTCGCAAGTCAACTGACCGCGCTGGACATCGACATCATGACCGAAGCGGAAGAATCAGAGCGTCGTCAGAAAGAGTTCGAAGAGCGCACGAAGCTATTCATGGAAACTTTGGATCTCGACGAGTTCTTCGCACAGCTCCTGGTGTCTGAAGGTTTCACCAACCTCGAAGAGGTTGCCTATGTCGAGATTGACGAGCTGCTGGTCATCGACGGTGTGGACGAAGGCACCGCTGGTGAGCTTCAGGCCCGTGCGCGTGACTATATCGATGCACAAAACAAAGCCGCGCTGGATGCCGCCCGTGAGTTGGGTGTTCAGGACAGCCTGGTTGCATTTGAAGGTCTGACACCCCAGATGATCGAGGCGTTAGCCAAAGATGGCGTTCTAAACCTCGAAGATTTTGCAACTTGTGCAGATTGGGAGCTGGCCGGCGGCTGGACCACTAACGGTACTGAGCGCGTGAAAGACGACGGTGTTCTGGAGCCATTTGGTATAACGCTAGAAGAAGCGCAAGACATGGTGATGACCGCGCGAATCGTGCTGGGGTGGGTTGATCCTGCCGACCTGGAAACGGACGCCGAAGGCGGCGACGAGGAAACTTCTGAGGAGGCTGGGGTCTGATCTCAGGCCTCGGAGGGCATGAGATGAGCCGCGGTGGCCGTCCCGGCAAAAAGGGCGACACGCCAGAGCGCAGGTGCATTGTAACCGGCGCTGTTGTGCCAAAAGAGGGTCTGATCCGTTTTGTGGTCGGCCCGGATGCGCAGGTCGTGCCGGATGTCACTGGTAAATTACCCGGTCGGGGTATGTGGGTGACAGCTTCGGCCTCTGCTCTGGATAAGGCATCTAAAAAGGGTGTCTTTGCCCGCGCTGCCAAGCAACAGGTGACGGTACCTGAAGACTTGGCCGCAGAGGTGTCGCGTCAATTGACGCGACGGACAGTCGAGTTGATCAGTATGGCCCGAAAATCGGGGTCTGCTGTTACTGGATATGAGAAGGTAAAGGATTGGTTGGTTAAAGATGTGGCCGCCGTCCTGCTGCAAGCCAGCGATGGTTCTGAACGCGGCAAATCGAAACTACGACCTCCTTCCGGAGGTCACTACATAGATTGGCTCGCATCTGCTGAATTGGGTTTGGCATTTGGGCGACAAACTGTGATACATGGAGCGCTTGCGTCTGGCGGACTCACAAAACGTGTTGTAGAGGAAGCCCTAAGATTAAAAGGCGTACGCGAGGAAACGGTGGCAGCGGCCTCCGGGAAGGACAAGACAGCCAGATGAGCGATAACGACGGTAAAAAAACCTTGGGTCTGCGCGGAGGCAACCGCCCCGGCAATGTAACGCAGAGCTTCAGCCACGGACGTAAGAAAAATGTCGTGGTAGAAACCAAGCGTAAGCGCGTTGTGGTGCCTAAGCCCGGCGCGGCCAAAACTGGTGGCGGTGCGACGAAACCAGGAGGCGACCCTTCGCGTCGCCCGTCAGGTATTTCTGATGCAGAGATGGAGCGCCGTTTAAAAGCTCTGCAGGCTGCGAAAGCCCGCGAGGCAGAAGACGCTGCCAAGCGTGAAGCCGAAGAAAAGGCCCGTGCCGAAGCACGTGAACGTCGCCGCCTAGAAGTGGAAGCTAAAGAGCGTGAGCAGCGTGAAGCTGAAGAACGTGCCCGCAAAAAAGCCGAAGAAGAAGAGCGTAAGAAAAAAGAGGCCGCGGAAGCTGCAGCGAAACGTGCGGCCGCCGAAGCCTCAACGCCAGCGCCAACTTCCACGCCGCAAGGTCGCGGTGCTCCCACCGGTAAGCCTGCTCCGGCAGCAACTCCGCGCAAGGCGGATCGCGAACGCGAGCAGCGCGGTCGCGGAAACAAGAGCCGTGATGACGGGCGCCGCTCCGGAAAACTGACATTGGGTCAAGCCACTGGTGGCGAAAGCAATCGTCACCGCTCGATGGCTGCGATGAAGCGTAAGCAGGAGCGTGCGCGTCAGAAAGCCATGGGTGGCCAAGTTGAGCGTGAAAAGGTTGTACGTGATGTGCAGCTGCCTGAAGCGATCGTAGTATCCGAGTTGGCCAACCGGATGGCAGAGCGCGTAGCTGACGTCGTTAAATCGCTCATGAACATGGGTATGATGGTCACGCAGAACCAGTCAATTGATGCGGATACCGCGGAATTGATTATCGAAGAGTTTGGCCACAAAGTTGTGCGTGTTTCCGATGCAGACGTGGAAGACGTGATTGCAGATGTTGACGACAAGGAAGAAGATCTTCAAGGTCGCCCGCCGGTCATTACCATCATGGGCCACGTTGACCACGGTAAAACCTCGCTCTTGGATGCGATTCGCGACGCAAAAGTCGTGTCCGGTGAAGCAGGCGGTATCACCCAGCACATCGGTGCCTATCAGGTGCAAAATGATGATGGTGTGACTCTCTCCTTCCTGGATACACCCGGTCACGCTGCTTTCACCTCGATGCGCTCCCGTGGTGCTCAGGTGACGGATATTGTGGTTTTGGTTGTCGCCGCTGATGACTCTGTCATGCCGCAGACAATAGAGGCGATCAATCACGCCAAGGCGGCGGAAGTGCCAATGATCGTGGCGATCAACAAGATCGACAAGCCGGCTGCAGATCCTAACAAAGTGCGTGCAGAGCTGCTGCAGCACGAGGTTATCGTGGAAGCGATGTCTGGTGAAGTGCAAGACGTTGAAGTCTCCGCACACACTGGTCAAGGTCTAGATGAACTGCTTGAGGCGATCGCGTTGCAAGCCGAAATTCTGGAACTGAAAGCCAACCCCGATCGCGCGGCGCAGGGTGCTGTAATTGAGGCGCAGTTGGATGTGGGCCGTGGTCCAGTTGCTACGGTTCTCGTGCAGACCGGTACGCTGAAACAAGGCGACATTTTTGTTGTAGGTGAGCAGTACGGTAAGGTCCGTGCGCTGATCAACGACAAGGGCGAGCGCGTCAAAGAGGCTGGTCCGTCTGTGCCCGTGGAAGTTCTGGGTCTGAATGGGACACCGGAAGCCGGTGATGTTTTGAACGTGACCGAGACCGAAGCGCAAGCTCGAGAAATTGCCGAGTATCGTGAGCAGGCTGCCAAGGACAAACGAGCAGCTGCAGGCGCAGCGACCACGCTGGAACAACTGATGCAGAAGGCAAAAGAAGACGAGAATGTTGCCGAGCTGCCAATACTTGTGAAAGCGGATGTGCAAGGTTCCGCCGAAGCCATTGTTCAGGCAATGGAAAAGATCGGTAACAACGAAGTCCGCGTGCGTGTTCTGCACCATGGTGTTGGCGCCATTACGGAAACAGACGTCGGTTTGGCAGAGGCCTCCGGTGCGCCGATCATGGGTTTTAACGTGCGTGCCAATGCGTCGGCTCGTAACACGGCAAACCAAAAGAGCGTGGAGATCCGCTACTACTCGGTGATTTATGACCTTGTGGATGATGTGAAAGCAGCTGCCTCTGGCCTGCTGTCTGCCGAGATCCGTGAAAACTTCATCGGTTACGCTGCGATCAAAGAGGTGTTCAAGGTTACCGGTGTCGGCAAAGTGGCTGGTTGTATCGTAACAGAAGGTGTGGCACGCCGCTCCGCGGGTGTACGTTTGCTGCGTGACAACGTTGTGATCCACGAAGGTACTCTGAAGACGCTGAAACGCTTCAAAGACGAAGTGGCGGAAGTTCAGTCTGGTCAGGAATGCGGTATGGCATTTGAGAATTATGATGATATCCGCGCTGACGATGTGATCGAAATTTTCGAACGTGAAGAAGTCACAAGGACGCTGGATTAATCCAGCGTCTGCGCTACAAGCCAAGAAAAAGGCCGCCTTCGAGAGAGGCGGCCTTTTTCTTTAGATTGTCTTTGCTCTTAGGAAGTCGGTTTCCCAGAGTACACCGTGTCTCCAACGCGGATAGAAACCCGACCGTCTGGCAGGTTTTTGATCACCTGTCCTTGAATAGAAACACAACTTCCAACTGTGATCGTTTTAAGCATGTCAAAAATCCCCATTTGATTGACATCGATGAAACAGTAAATTGGTTAACATTTGGTGCATATAGCACCCGTCACATAAGTTTCATGTTAGGACACAATCGATCCTCAGGGAAGTCATCGGTTTCGTAAACTGCTACAAAATGTTGCTGAAAAGTCGATCAAATGCACACTTTGTGTCCTTAAAGCCAATCCCGGAGGATTGGGATCAGAGGAATATCGGCGGGTGGCATCTCATAACTTCGAAGATCTTTTGCCTTGACCCAAGCCAATGTTTGTCCTTCCAGCGCTGACGGTATGCCATTCCATTTTCGGCAGGCGAAGAGTGGCATCAGCAAATGGAAGCCCTCATAGCTGTGGGAGGCAAACGTCAATGGCGCAAGACAGCTTTCCCATGTATCAATCCCTAGTTCTTCCTTGAGTTCACGCACCAATGCGACCTCAGGCGTTTCGCCGGCTTCGATTTTTCCGCCGGGAAACTCCCACATCCCGGCCATGGATTTACCCTTAGGCCGTTGCGCGAGCAGAATCCGACCGTCCACGTCGATCAGAGCGACGGCTGCAACAAGAACTGTTTTCATGAGCGATAGTCTGCGTTGATAGTGATGTAGCCGTGGGTCAAATCGCAGGTCCACATAGTGTCTTCTGCGTTGCCCAGTCCGAGATCGACATGCACAACGATGTTTTGCCGCTTCATGTACGCGGCACCGTCCTCTTCTTTGTAGGAGGGCGCCACCCAGCCGTTCTGAGCCACCAGAACATCGCCAAACCGGATGCTTAGCAAATCCCGATCCGCTGCGGCGCCCGATTTACCAATGGCCATCACAACGCGGCCCCAGTTTGGATCTTCGCCAGCAATGGCGGTTTTGACGAGTGGAGAATTTGCGATCGCAGAGGCGTGGATGCGGGCATCGGACTTGGAAGCCGCCCCGGTCACCTTGACCTCGACAAACTTGGTGGCGCCTTCTCCGTCACGAACTACCTGATGTGCCAGATCGCGCATCACGTCGTGCAGTGCGGTTCTGAAGTCTTCAGAAGCGCTGGAGACTTCAACCTGTGATGCCCCTGTGGCCGCCACAAGCAGTGTGTCAGACGTAGACGTATCGCTATCAACCGTGATGGCATTAAAGGTGACTTCGTTGAGATCAGAAACCAGTGTTTGAAGCTCTTCTCGGCTGAGCTTGGCGTCCGTGAAGATGTAAACCAGCATAGTCGCCATGTTGGGCGCGATCATGCCTGACCCTTTGGCTATTCCAGCGATTTTGACTGTCCGACCACGGATTGTGACCGATTTGGATGCACCTTTGGCAAAGGTATCCGTTGTGCGAATGGCTTCAGCGGCGTCTTCCATACGGGTTTCTGAGAGGTTGTCCCGTAAATTGTCTAACTTTGCTGTGATACGATCGTGCGGCAAAGGTTCCCCAATTACGCCTGTCGAAGACGTGAACACCCGGTTTTCTGGAAGGCGGGTGCACGCAGAGACGGCCTGAGCCACCGCCCGGACAGAGCTTTCCCCGTTGCTGCCAGTGAAGGCATTTGCGTTGCCGGCGTTTACAAGGATAGCTGCTCCGGCTGGATCATCTGAGTCGATCTTGGCCTGACAATCCAACACCGCAGCGGACCGCGTCGCAGATTTGGTGAATACTCCGGCTACCACACTCCCTGGTTGCAAAACAGCAAGCATGACGTCTTTGCGCCCGCTATACTTCACTCCTGCTTCAACAGCAGAAAAAGATGCGCCTTTGATGGCGGGAAGGTCTGGGAACCGCTCGGGCGCAAGAGGAGACACTTGTTCGATTTTGGCCATTTACTGATCCTGCAACGGGTTTGGGTTCAATAGATCGGTCTTTGCCAACACGTTCGGGTCAATTGCCTCTGCGCCGGTACGATCCACGTCTGCCTCGGATGCAGTTGTGGCGATGAAGGCCTCTACCGCGCGACGCTGGGCGTCGTTTTCAAGCTCGGTGCGGGCGTCCTCAAAAGAGGGGGCAAGTGATTTGCGGGCGTCATTCAGTAGGATCAGGTGCCAACCAAATTGGGTTTGCACAGGTGCAGAGATTTCGCCCACTGCGAGGCTCATCACGGATTCTTCAAAGGGCTTGACCATTTGTCCCATCCCAAACCAACCAAGGCTACCGCCGGAGGCTCCCGACGGTCCGGTGGATTTTGCTATCGCGGTCTTGGCAAAGTCAGCGCCGTCGGTCAGGTCCTTGCGGATCGCGTTGGCTTCTTCTTTAGTGGCAACAAGAATGTGGCTTGCGTTGAACTCGTCTTCGCCAACAAACCCTTGGTATTTGTCGTCGTAGGCGGCGCGCAACTCGTCTTCGCTCAGTTCGTTTTGCAGCACAAAGGCCTCTAGTGCTTCCGCTGCCTGTAAGGTACGGCGCTCATTGTTCAGTGCAATCTCGACACGCTGAGGGATGGCTTCGCCAAGGCTTTGGGCGAGGGCAGTTTGCTGTACTAGTTGGTCTAGAATGCTGCCGAAGAGGACATCACTAGGAATTGATTGATACTGCTCAGGCAAGCCTGCGCGTACCGAGATCATCTCCCCAAGCGTAATGACTTCGCCGTTTACAGAGGCAACTACAGTGTCAAGCGACGGCATGTCTTCGGCAAAGGCAGGTAAGGCACCGCAGAAAGCAATCACGCCGGCACGCAAGAAGTTGAGGTGTTTTGACATCGTTTCGTCCTTGGCTTGTGCCGCGTGGGTTGGCGGCGTTGACACTGTTCCTGACGCCCCTTACATCGCTTTGTGTTCAAGGCAAACAGGCTGTTTCCCCGTTTCTAGGAGCACAGAGCCGGGACAGCAAGAATTAGCCACGCACGAAAGCGTCAACGAAGGACAAGTTATATGCTCGGTTTCGGAAAAATCGCCAAAAAAGTCTTTGGCACGCCAAATGATCGAAAGGTCAAGGCGACACGTCCGATCGTTGAAAAGATCAATGCTCTAGAAGCTGAGTTTGAGAAGCTGACCGACGACGGCATCAAAGACAAAACAAAAGAGTTGTCTGACCGTGCGAAAGGTGGAGAGTCTCTCGATGAACTTTTGCCGGAGGCCTTTGCCAACTGTCGTGAGGCTGCAAAACGCGCCTTGGGTCTGCGGGCATTTGATGTGCAATTGATGGGCGGCCTTTTTCTGCATCAGGGCAATATCTCTGAGATGAAGACGGGTGAAGGCAAAACCCTTGTGGCGACCTTTCCGGCCTACTTGAACGCTTTGACTGGCAAGGGCGTACACGTTGTGACCGTGAACGACTATCTTGCGAAGCGTGACGCAGAGTGGATGAGCAACGTTTTCGGCGTATTGGGAATGACCACCGGCGTTGTGTACCCACAGCAGCCTGACGACGAGAAGCGTGCGGCTTACGCCTGTGACGTGACCTACGCGACCAACAACGAGCTGGGATTTGACTATTTGCGCGACAACATGAAGGGCGAGCTCGCCGATATGTCTCAGCGCGACCATCACTTTGCGATTGTGGATGAGGTTGACAGCATCTTGATCGACGAAGCGCGAACTCCTTTGATCATTTCTGGCCCGTCTCAAGACCGTTCCGAAATGTACATCGCTATCGACAAGCTGATCCCTGATTTACAGGACGATCACTACACAGTAGATGAGAAATCTAAGAATGTGACCTTCACTGATGAAGGCAATGAGTTCTTAGAGCAGCACTTACATGCGCGTGGGCTCCTGCCAGATGGTCAGAGCCTTTATGATCCTGAAAGCACGACTATTGTGCACCACGTGAACCAGGGGTTGCGTGCTCACAAACTGTTCACCAAGGACAAAGATTACATTGTACGGGATGCGCAGGTTGTTTTGATTGATGAGTTCACCGGCCGAATGATGGCGGGTCGCCGTTTATCCGAAGGGTTGCACCAGGCCATTGAAGCGAAAGAGGGTTGCGAGATCCAGCCGGAAAACGTGACCTTGGCGCAGGTGACCTTCCAGAACTACTTCCGTCTCTATGACAAACTGGGCGGCATGACCGGTACGGCCGCCACGGAAGCAGAAGAATTTCAGGAAATCTACGGCCTTGGAGTGGTTGAAGTACCTACTAACCGAGGTGTGGCGCGTGTGGATGAAGATGATGCAGTGTATCGGACTGCGCGCGAGAAATTTGATGCGATTGTCGACACCATCAAGGAAGCTCATAAAAAAGGGCAGCCCATTCTCGTAGGCACAACTTCGATTGAAAAATCTGAGTTCCTGTCGGGCTTGCTTGAGCAAGCAGGCGTGAAACACAACGTTTTGAACGCGCGTCAGCACGAGCAGGAAGCGCAGATTGTTGCAGATGCCGGTAAACTCGGCGCGGTGACAATCGCGACCAATATGGCAGGTCGTGGTACCGACATTAAGCTAGGTGGCAACGTAGAATTCAAAGTACTGGAAGCGATTGCATCAAATCCGGACGGAGACCACGAGAATATCCGAGCTGAGATTGAAGCCGCGCATGACGGTGATGAGCAAGCAGTCAAAGACTCGGGTGGTCTGTTTGTTTTGGCAACTGAACGCCATGAAAGTCGTCGGATCGACAACCAGCTGCGTGGTCGATCTGGCCGCCAGGGAGACCCAGGTCGGTCGTCCTTCTTCTTGAGTTTGGAAGATGACTTGATGCGCATTTTTGGCTCTGATCGCCTAGATAAGGTTCTGTCCTCATTGGGTATGAAAGAAGGCGAAGCTATTGTGCATCCGTGGGTAAACAAATCTCTGGAGCGCGCGCAAGCCAAGGTGGAAGGCCGTAACTTTGACATTCGTAAACAGCTCCTGAAATTTGACGATGTCATGAATGACCAACGTAAGGTGGTCTTCTCTCAACGTCGCGAAATCATGGAAGCTGCTGATCTGTCTGAGATCGTTCAAGACATGCGCCACGAGGTGATCGGTGACATGGTAGAGCAGTATCTGCCGCCCAAAACCTATGCCGATCAGTGGGACACGGAAGGTCTATACGCATCGACAATCGAACACCTTGGCGTGGACGTGCCGGTGATTGAATGGGCCGCTGAAGAAGGTGTGGACGATGACAACATCCGCGAGCGTCTTGAGGATGCTGCAGATGAGATGATGGCAACAAAAGCTATCAATTTTGGTCCGGAAGCCATGCGCATGATCGAGAAGCAAATCTTGCTTCAGACCATCGATACAAAGTGGCGTGAACACCTTTTGACACTGGAGCATCTACGGTCTGTGGTCGGATTCCGCGGCTATGCACAGCGCGATCCGCTCAACGAATACAAGAACGAAGCGTTCCAGCTGTTTGAAAGCATGCTCGATAGTCTGCGTGAAGATGTGACTACTACCCTGTCGCGGGTGCGGCCAATTTCCGAGGAAGAGCAACAGCAGTTGCGGCAGGAGATGGTAATGCGTGAGCAAGCTTTGATGGCGCAAGCGCAGGTTGGGTCCACGCCTACACAGGCCACACCGGAGGCAACGGGTGAAGCATTGGCTGGTTTTGATGAGAGCGATCCGTCGACTTGGGGGAGTCCTGGCCGTAACGAAGCGTGTCCTTGTGGATCTGGAAAAAAATTCAAACATTGCCACGGTCGCTTGACTTGATCCGAGCCGAAATCCGACAGACAAAGATCAAAAGGGTGCCTTATGGGCGCCCTTTTTCTTTAGGAGGTTGTTCTCAGAGCAATAGCCAATACAGGAGCCGCCATGTCCATTCTGAAAAATGCTTATCGCCGGTATGCGTTGACCTTTGCCACAGGGTCGATGGCGATGTGTGTTGGCTTTGCGATGCAGACTTCAGAGGCCGCAATTCTCGTCAATGATGAACCTGTCGAGAACTCTGCCTCCGCAGCTTCCATATCGCTTCCAGGCAATCTCACTGCTCCTCTAATGCTAGGGGATACGGCCTTGCCAAACTTACCACGCGATCATGGCCATGGGGGCGATTTTCTGCAGGAGCGAGTGTTATTGGCAGTTGCTGATGATATTCCGGTTGGTGTTTTGCCTACGGAGGAAAGCGCGCCGCGTATGGGTTGTGCGCCGGTCATGTCGGCAGAACCTGCTGCAGGCGCCCTGATAGACTTACGACTTACTGCGTCTTGTCATGCCGGTGAGACGGTCATGTTGACGCATGAAAATATGGTTTTGCATATGCAGTTTCCTAATGAAGGAACTTTGAAAGTCTCGATTCCTGCTCTGGAAGAAGCGGTGGATGTGCGTGCGTCTTTTGCCAATGGCGATACGGTGACAGCTTCAACAATTGTGGACAGTCTTGCATTTTATGACCGTGTTGCCATTTCTTGGATTGGCAAAGGTGGTGCTGAGCTTCATGCGAGAGAATTTGGCGCGCATTACGGGGATGCTGGCCACGTGTGGCATGGCCAGCCCCGAGACGTTAGTGCGCTCGCCGGAGGTGAAGGCGGCTTTCTTGTTTCCTTGGGAAACTCTGAACTCTCGGTGGCCGGTCATGCGGAGGTCTATACTTTTCCTACGGGCATTTCGCGCCAAGTTGGCGATGTTAAAGTCAGTGTTGAAGCTGAGGTGACCTATGCAAATTGTGGCCAGGTACTGAAGGTTCAAAGCCTTGCGCTTCTTCAGGGCCAAATTGATGATCAGCATGACCTCGAACTGCAAATGCCGGATTGCTCAGCTATTGGTGAATTTCTGGTGTTGAAAAACCTGGTGGAAGACCTGACAATCGCGCAAAATTAGGCTGGCGGCTAGGACATCATCATGTTGCAATTTCGTGCGGCGGTTTGCGCCGCACTTTTCGTTTTGGTTGGAGTGTCTTCTGGCTTGGCTCAAGATGTGCTTTTGAAATCGCACGACGGAGAGGTCGAGATTTCGGGTACTTTGTTGGGATTTGACGGCGAATTCTACCGGGTGGAAACCGTATATGGCGAGTTGACTGTGGATGGGTCCGGCGTGTGGTGCGAGGGGCCGGGATGCCCCAATCTTGTCAACTACGTCGCGGAAGTGGCAATTTCCGGTTCTTCCTCTATGGCTGAGGTGTTGATGCCTGCGTTGCTTGAGGCTTTTGCACTCAGTGAAGGCTATCTTGTAACACGTGCGAGCGAGTCTGTTCATCGGTTCACATATCACTTGAGAGAGCCAGGCACGAAGCAGAGGTTGGCGACTTTTGATTTCCTTGCAAGTAACTCGGATGAAGGGTTTGCAGATCTTCTGGCGGATGAGGCGGATATCGCGTTGTCCCTGCGCGAAATTCGCCCTCGGGAAGCGCAGCTGGGGTATGAGGCCGGGCTTGGCGACATGGAGGATGTCCATCGCAGTCGTGTTCTTGCGCTTGATGGGTTGGTCCCTGTTGTGTCTGTGGGCAACCCTGTTTCTTCTCTGTCTCTTAATCAGTTAGCGCATGTTTTTGCCGGTGAAATCTCGAATTGGAGTGACCTTGGCGGACCGGATGCGCCAATCACTTTGCACCTTCTGACAGCCCAATCCGGATTTTCCCAGGCTGTTGAAGATCAGTTGATGCAACCCTCAAAGATGTCGCTGGCTGAAACGATTGTGCGGCACGATCGGAATCTCGCGATGGTGAGCGCGGTGGAACGTGATCCGTTTGCAATTGGGATTGCCTCCTACGCGGAGACAGCCAACACCAAACACCTGACGTTGACAGGCCAATGCGGCTTCTCTTTGGCGGCTTCTCGGCGCACGATTAAGACCGAGGATTATCCACTAAACGCCCCGATGTTTCTCTATTTTCCCGCGCGACGATTGCCAAAGTTGGCGCGGGATTTCTTGAGCTACACACGGAGCCCTTCGGCTCAGCTTGTGATCCGGAGGGTGGGTTTCGTGGATCAGACGGCGGAAGAGATCACCATAAACCACCAAGGAGATCGGTTTGCCAACTCTATTGTGTCCTCTGGAAAAGAAGTGTCGTTAGAGTCGATACAGAGTATGGTGGGGACTCTGTCTGGCATGAAACGGCTGTCTACTTCTTTCAGATTTCAGACCGGTTCAACCAAGTTAGACGCACAATCTCGCTCCAACGTGCAGCAGCTGGCGCGGGCGCTGGAAGCGGGAATGTATGACGCCAGAAGCCTCTATTTTGTTGGGTTTTCTGACGGTGAAGGGCCTGCAACGGGGAATCTTCAAATTGCCGAAAGACGCGCCAATGTCGTAAAGGACGCAGTACTGTCCGCAGCCGAGACGGCGAGCCCGGAGCGTATTGATTTGCAGGTACACGCCTTTGGAGAGGCGATGCCGATGGCGTGCGACGACAGCGCTTGGGGGAGGCAGGTGAATCGGCGGGTTGAGGTTTGGGTCAAGTGACCTACAAAAGGCCCTCGCTGCGGAAGCTGAGTTCCCGAGATTTTCCAATGATTATATGGTCATGTAGGGTCAGACAGAGCGCCTGACACGCCAGATTGATCTGCTGGGTCATGGAGATGTCTGCTTCCGACGGAGTCGGGTCGCCGGACGGGTGGTTGTGGACCAAGATTAAGGCGCTGGCGTTGAGTTCGAGGGCACGTTTGGCCACTTCGCGAGGGTAGACCGGGACGTGGTTTACGGTGCCTTGGGCTTGAGATTCATCGGCGATCAGCGTATTTTTTGTGTCTAAAAACAACACTCTAAATTGCTCGGTGTCGCGATGCGCCATAGTCGTGTGGCAATAGTCCAGCAGGGCCTGCCAATCCGATAACACACGACGGTGCATTACGCGGGCGCGGGCGAGACGGTGTGCAGCGGCTTCGACCACTTTCAGCTCGCAGATCACAGCATCGCCAACGCCTTTGATTTCGGCCAGTCGTGTGTATGGAGCACTGACCACACCATTGAAATCTCCAAAAATTTCAAGGAGTTTTCTGGCAAGTGGCTTCACGTCCTGACGGGGAATAGCCCGGAAGAGCAGGAGTTCCAGCAGCTCATAATCCGGCAAAGCCTGGGCGCCGCCGGACAGGAAGCGTGTTCGGAGACGTTTGCGGTGATCGGCCACATAAGAGGGAAGTTTTCCGGACGGCAGAGGCGCGACAGGTGCTTCGTCCGCTTCAAAAAGCGGCAGCGGCCTTTGGTCAACGTCACGCGCTTTGGACATCTCTTAAGAATGTCCAAACAGAGTAAACTAAAGGTTAATTTCTCCCAAGTTTGTTATGTTTGGGACGTCGGTATCGCGTCGGTATCTCGACAGTTTCGCGACGGTGCTGGTCTTGTTAACTTTTGTGACCCGAAACGCGGTTGTGGTGCCCCTTGGAACCTGAGAGTGTAACGCCAACAACAATTGAGTGATTGGCAGGATAAATGATGAAACGTTTTTTGGTTTCCTTTCTGGCTGGCGTGGTTTTGGCAGGCGCTGTGCAGGCTCAGACAATTGAACGGATTAAAGAAACAGGGTTGCTCAAACTTGGGTACCGCATCGATGCGGCGCCGCTGTCCTACCAAGCCGAGGATGGCAGTCCGGGTGGCTATACTCCGCTGGTTTGTGTCGAGTTGGCCCAGGGCATTCTTAACTCCATCAAGATTCCAAACATGGACGTAGAATTTGTTGCTGTGGGAATGCAGGATCAGTATGAAAAGGTGGCGGCGGGCGAAATCGATCTGTTGTGCGGTGCGTCGACCATTACTCTGACGCGGCGCGAAATCGTAGACTTTTCCATTCCGACCTTTGCCGATGGCACAACAGTGATACTTCCGCTTAATGCAGCTGAAGATTTGACCCAGCTTGCGGGAAAGAAGTTGGGAGTGCGCCGTGAAAGCACAACTGAAACGGCTTTGAACAACACATTATCATCCTCAGCCACCTTCGCAGAAGTTGTGCGATTTAATGACCATTCCGCGGCGATGAAGGCGATGGAAAACGGGGAGTTGGATGCTTATTTCGGCGATCAATCAATTCTAACGGGGCTTTGGCTTAACAGCCCGCAACGTGAAAATTTAAAAATTGGCAATGACCTTTTGACGATTGAAAAACACGGTTTGGCCATGGCTCGCGGCGATACGGAGTTTCGTCTGCTGGTGGATCGCTTGTTGTCCAGCATGTATGCGCGTGGAGTTATGCAGGCCATTTTCGAAAAAGCGTTGCCCGGTGTACAACCGGGGGATATTCACCGAGCTGTTTTCACCATGGCGCCGATTATACAATGAGTGGCATTCAAATTTGACGCACTAATCCAATTGAGTGTTGGGCAATCAGCGTATGCATAACGTCGAACAGTGGATGACCCCGGGCCTAATTGAGTTTCGTCGTGAAATGGCAAAGCTGGCGGTGTTCGCCAATGACAATTGGGATCAGGGTGGGTTGACGTTGAGCAAGCTCATTGGCTGATGAAAGTGCTCCGCCCAATGGGTGGACCTGAAAAGAGCTGCTTGCACCACGAGATGGATGATGGCCTATGGCTTCCTTTGAGGTCGCTTTTGTTGTTGGGCGCCACTGTGTGATACATAGCGGATTGTGGCGCAATTATTGACCTAAAGGATGGTCCTTCTTGCCAAGCGTATGAGGCAGCTATTGAAATTTCGACTGACCCTAAATGACAGTGCAGATATTGGATTGGCGCATTCGGCTTTGTTCGCGAGGGCCATCACTTTTGAAGAATTTCAGGACTGGCTCTACTTTGTGGTTGAGCATGCCGATGACCCGCCGCACTTCATTTTTGACCTGATCGATTGGGATCGATCGGTGGATACGCATATTAATCAGGTCATTGGTTGGTGGCCATCGACTGGGGTTGAAACCGATCTTGATGCTCTATTGGGTGTAGGGTTTGTCAGAAACCTCTGTGACTCATGTGACAGTATGTCTCGCGAAGATGCTATCTCAGCTCTTAAATCGAATGCTGACGTTCTGAAGCGGTTGCGCATTCTCATGCCCTTTGTCGATTGGGATTCTGAGGTGCCGCGGCACACCTTTTAAGGCGGGATGAGATACCGACGTGCAGACCCAAAAAGAAAAGCGCCCCTTTCGGAGCGCTCCCTTGCTTTTTAAATTGAGACGCTTGTCAGCGTAGGTGTGGCACGAAGTGTCTTAGCCCTTCATGCTGTCCCAGAAGCCTTTGACCGAGCTGAAGAAACTGCTGCTTTCGGGGTTGTTGTCCGAAGACATATCCTCGAACTCGCGCAGGAGCTCTTTCTGGCGACTGGTGAGGTTCACCGGGGTTTCCACCGCCAGTTCGATCATCATGTCACCAGAGCCGCCGCCACGAAGGGCGGGCATGCCTTTGGACCGCAGGCGCATCTGACGGCCAGATTGAGACCCAGCAGGGATCTTCACACGGGAACGGCCACCATCAATGGTGGGAACTTCGATGTCACCGCCGAGAGCTGCGCTGGCCATGGAGACCGGTACGCGGCAGTAGAGATTCACACCGTCCCGCTCAAAGATCTTGTGCGGGCTTACCTCGATGAAAATGTAAAGGTCGCCAGAGGGACCGCCACGCATGCCGGCTTCGCCTTCGCCAGCAAGACGGATGCGCGTGCCAGTTTCTACGCCCGCCGGGATGTTCACTGACAGCGCGCGGTCTTTTTCGACGCGGCCCTGTCCGCCACAAGCCTTACAGGGGTTCTTGATGATCTGACCCAGACCCGAGCATGTCGGGCAGGTACGTTCAACGGTGAAAAAGCCTTGTTGTGCGCGGACCTTGCCCATGCCGGAACAGGTTGGGCAGGTGGCCGGTTCGGCCCCACCCTCGGCACCGGAGCCGTTGCAGCTGTCACAGCTGACGGAGGTGGGCACGTTGATGGTCTTTTGCAGTCCGCTAAAGGCCTCTTCGAGCGACACACGCAGATTGTAACGCAGATCTGCGCCACGGGAAGCCCGTTGGCGACCGCCACCACGTTGGCCACCGCCGCCCATGAAGTCGCCAAACAGATCGTCAAACACGTCAGAGAAGGCAGATGAGAAGTCGCCGCCGGGATGGCCGCCACGTGGTCCGCCACCACCGCCCATGCTGCCGTCAAAAGCCGCGTGACCAAAGCGGTCATAGGCTGCCTTTTTCTCAGCGTCCTTGAGGATTTCGTGGGCTTCGTTCGCCTCTTTGAACTGCGATTCGGCGTCCGGATTGTCCGCATTGCGGTCCGGGTGCAGTTCTTTGGCCTTTTTGCGGTAAGCTTTTTTGATTTCGTCTGCTGAGGCCCCTTTGCCGACGCCAAGCACCTCGTAGAAGTCACGTTTTGCCATGGGGGTACTCCTTTGGCCGGATTGAAAAGGGCCGATCCGGAAGTCGGACCGGCCCGATTTTCAGGTCCGTTACGCTGTGATTAGCGCTTGTTGTCGTCCAGATCTTCGAAGTCAGCGTCAACGATGTCATCGTCAGCTGCTGGACCTGCGTCCATATCAGGCGCCTCTTCGCCGGCGTCTTCCTGAGCCGATTTGTAGATCGCCTCACCCAGACGCATCGCCACTTCCATAACGTTCTGGATGCCGGACTTTAGCTTCTCAGCTGTGACGTCGTCGTTTTCCAGTTCGTCGCGCAGTGCGGCCACAGCCAGTTCGATCGCTTCAACCGTGGATGGATCCACTTTGTCACCGTGCTCAGCCACCTGTTTCTCGGTGTCGTGCACGAGGCTTTCCGCTTGGTTGCGGGCTTCAATCAGCTCGCGGCGCTCTTTGTCTGCCTCGGCGTTATCCTCAGCATCCTGCACCATTTTTTCAATGTCCGCATCAGACAGGCCACCAGAGGCTTGGATGGTGATCTTCTGCTCTTTGCCTGTGCCTTTGTCGGCTGCGCCTACAGACACAATACCGTTTGCGTCGATGTCAAAAGTCACTTCGATCTGAGGCATGCCGCGAGGCGCCGGCGGGATATCTTCGAGGTTGAATTGGCCGAGCATTTTGTTATCCGCAGCCATTTCGCGCTCACCCTGGAACACGCGGATGGTTACGGCGTTCTGGTTGTCTTCGGCGGTGGAGAACACCTGAGACTTTTTGGTCGGGATCGTGGTGTTGCGGTCGATCAGGCGGGTGAACACGCCCCCCAGGGTTTCGATACCCAAGGACAGCGGGGTCACGTCCAGAAGAACAACGTCTTTCACGTCGCCTTGCAGAACACCGGCCTGGATGGCGGCGCCCATGGCAACCACTTCGTCAGGGTTCACACCTTTGTGTGGCTCCTTGCCGAAGAATTTGGTCACTTCCGCGATCACTTTTGGCATGCGGGTCATACCACCCACGAGAACCACTTCGTCGATCTCGTTTGCGGACAGGCCGGCATCTTTCAGAGCTGCGGCGCAAGGCTTCAGGGACGCCTTGATCAGGTCGTTTACAAGGCTTTCCAGCTTCGCACGGGTCAGTTTGATGACCATGTGCAGCGGGGTGCCAGTGGCTGGATCCATGGAGATAAACGGCTGGTTGATCTCGGTCTGAGAAGAAGAGGAGAGCTCGATCTTGGCTTTCTCTGCTGCTTCTTTCAGACGCTGAAGCGCCATTTTGTCTTTGGTCAGATCGACGTTGTGCTCTTTTTTGAACTCATCCGCGAGGTAGTTCACGATGCGCATATCGAAGTCTTCACCACCGAGGAAGGTGTCACCGTTGGTGGATTTCACTTCGAACAGGCCGTCGTCGATTTCCAGGATGGTCACGTCGAAGGTACCGCCGCCGAGATCGTATACCGCGATGGTTTGTGTGTCTTCTTTGTCCAGACCGTAGGCCAGGGCGGCCGCGGTTGGTTCGTTGATGATGCGCAGCACTTCGAGGCCAGCGATTTTGCCGGCGTCTTTGGTTGCCTGTCGCTGAGCGTCGTTGAAGTAAGCTGGTACGGTGATGACCGCTTGGGTCACGTCTTCGCCGAGGTAGGACTCTGCGGTTTCTTTCATCTTTCCAAGAATGAAAGCGGACAGTTGCGATGGGGAGTATTTCTCACCCTTGGCTTCGACCCATGCGTCGCCGTTGCCGCCGTTGATCACGGAGAACGGCATGTTTTTCAGGTCTTTGGCCAGAGCCGCGTCATCGCGACGGCGACCAATCAGGCGCTTTACACCAAAAACTGTGTTTTCTGGGTTGGTAACTGCTTGGCGCTTGGCCGGCTGGCCTACCAGGCGCTCGTCATCAGTGAAAGCGACGATGGACGGCGTGGTGCGCGCGCCTTCGGCGTTTTCAATCACTTTTGGCTGTGAACCATCCATGATGGCTACGCAGGAATTCGTTGTACCGAGATCGATACCAATCACTTTGCTCATTTTTGATCCCTTTCACTTAAGGCGATATTTCAGGTTGGACCCGTTATGGCATCCAAGCCTGATCCAGAAAGCATCCGGCAAGTGCGCCGGAATGCGCTTCGAAGCGTATATAGGGAGCATAAATTTGTGCTGCAAGCATCTCGAAAGGGGGATTGTGGCTCAAACGCTACAAATTATGCTGCATTTTAAATATGAGGCGGTGAAAAGTGAGTGAATCCTTAAAAATTGCCGGATTTGAGATTTTCAAAGGGTGTTTGGATAGTTCTGAACAGGCTGCGTTGGTGTCGGATCTACGCGCTGTCGCGCAGGCCGCGCCGATGCGGCATCCAGTGACTCGCTGGGGCAAGCAAATGACTGTGAAGATGACCAGCGCCGGGCGTGTCGGGTGGATTAGCGACCAGGGTGGATATCGCTATGAGCAGAGGCATCCGGATGGCATGGGCTGGCCGCCGATCCCGAAGCGCATTCTCGAACTGTGGCAAAACATTACCAATTTGGAGCGCCAGCCGGATTGTTGTCTGATCAACTTTTACGGCGAAGGCGCGCGCATGGGGCTGCATCAGGACAATGACGAAGGGGATTTTTCCTATCCGGTTTTGTCGGTGAGTCTTGGCGACGACGGATTGTTCCGCATGGGCGGGCCTGAGCGCGGAGACAAGACCCGGTCGATCTGGCTTAGTTCAGGTGATGTGGCCGTGATGGGTGGCTCTGCGCGTCTGGCCTATCACGGGGTAGACCGTATCCGCTTTGGCAGTTCATCCCTGTTGCCGGATGGCGGGCGCATCAACATCACGCTGAGGGTGGTGCAAGACTAAGGAACGACGGAGCAGCAGCCTTCGAAACCGGACGCTTCGTCTCCATTGTAGAAAAACAGATCGATGTCTAAGCCAAAGTTGTGGTCTGACATGCCGTCATGACAGGCTTCGCGGCGTATGACGGCGGAAAAGCTCCCGTTTGCGCCAGAGCCGCCAAGGCCAATAGCAAGATCAGGGCGCGCTGTTTGGCCTGATTGCCAGTTGATGGAATATGTGTACGTTTCGTCCAAAGCCAGTGCGCCAAAGATCGCTTGACCTTCGGCGCTGTTGTTGACGTTAAGATCCCAGAAGGGTTCTGTGCCGCCGCAGCTAAGCTTGGCGCCAGGGTGTGACCAATGATCGCCCGGCACAGGCTTCAGGTACCGCATCGCAACCCAGCCGCTGGTTTCCATCGCGTTGACCAAACCCCACCGGGCATCTTCGGTGACATCGACGACTTCGATGTTGCGGGCGTTGAAGGCCAATTCCGCAATCACTGGGTGTTGGCGCTAGGTTCTTCGCGGATGTTGAGAGCGTCGTCATGGGTTACGCCAGAGACGTCATACAGCGCAGGAAAAGGGTCAGCGTAAAGGGATATGGGCCACAGTAGTAGGATGACCAACCAGCGGATCACTGACGGGCACTCCAGGACAGGGAAGCGTGTTTGCGGGTGTAAAATTCGCCCATCAACCCAATCATCAAAAGGACAATGCCAACTATGAGAGGGTATTCGATAGAGGAGTTGCGCGGAAAATAGTTGATAAACGCAAAGCCGCGTGCCTGATCGATGCAGTGAAACAGCGGGTTCCAATCAAACATCTTCAGCATGAAGGGTGGCAGGGTGTTAGCGACAAACATCTTGCCCGAGGCGATCATATTGGCGCGGGCGTAGATGGTGTTGGCGATACCAACGAACGTCGGGAACCAAGGCTTCAATGCAAGAAAGACGGTGCCGATTGATAGGCCGGTGAACCAAGCAACCAGCAGCATACCAAAGGTTGGAATGGGCTGATCGATATCAAAGGGCGTAAAGGCCACGTGATAGACAAACAGGATCGCCGCGAGGGACAGCACTTGAATATAAAGAGTTCCAAGCGCGGCAGCCAGAATGGCAATGATGGTGTTCATTGGCGCGTGTTTCATCATCGGCGAAGACGGGCCTTCGGCGCTGACCACGGCGCCCATCGCTTTGGTGTGGGTCATGAACAGAAACACGCCGGACATGATGTAGACCAAAAAGTCGCCACGCATCGCGGCACCGCGCAGGCCAAGCACGGAGAACATGACATAAAACGCCAACACAAAAATCACGGTCTGCAACATGTTCATAAAGATGGACATGAGCGCATTGCCGTGTGTCTTGCGAATGCTGCGCACAATCGAGTGATAGGTCAGCTCTGCGATATTTAGCGCGGATGCGAACGTTGTTTTGGGTGCGGATTGCTGAAACATTGCCTGTCCGGTTGCGGAGTATCCCTATGATGGCAGGGAAATCTTGCCGTTCTGTTACGCAACGAGCATAAGGGGCGCGACAGAAATAAACAACAAATGCCTTTTAGGAGTGGTCTTTTGAATTACGACACGCTGATCCCGGTGATGCGCAAGTTGGCGATCCAAGCGGGCGCCAAGATTATGGAAATCTATCACGCGGATGATTTTGACGTGAAAGTCAAAAGTGACGACAGCCCGGTGACCGCGGCAGATGAGGCGGCTGATGCGTTGATTTCGGCTGGTTTGCGCGCGGCGTTCCCAGGTGTGATGTTGGTGACTGAAGAGCAGGCGGACAGTCATGCGGCGAAAGGCGAGACCTTTCTGGTCGTGGACCCACTGGATGGCACCAAGGAGTTTATTCACCGTCGTGGCGATTTCACGGTAAACATTGCCTATGTGGAGAATGGTGTGCCGCAGCGGGGTGTGGTCTATGCCCCTGCGCGCGAGCGGATGTTCTTTACGCAAGCGGACGGGCAAGCGGTGGAAGAGACCGGGGCATTTGATCCGGACACTGTTGGGGACGTGAAAGCGCTCAAAGTGGCGGACAGCGACAATGCCGCGCTCTATGTGGTGGCGTCCAAGTCGCACCGTGATCAAGCGACCGACGATTACATCAACAAATACAATGTCAAAGACATGAAGAGCGCAGGGTCCTCTCTCAAGTTTTGTTTGGTGGCGACCGGTGAAGCGGACATTTACCCGCGTGTGGGTCGCACGATGGAGTGGGACACAGCTGCCGGTCATGCGGTGCTGCTGGGCGCTGGCGGGGGCGTAGTGCGATTTGATGATCACACGCCGCTGAAATACGGCAAGGAAGACTTTGCTAACCCGTTCTTCATTGCCTACGCCCCAAAAGTGGAGCTGAAAGAAGCCTAATGTCTGTCTTGATCGTCATTCCGGCGCGGTATGCGTCCACACGTTATCCCGGCAAGCCTTTGGCGGAGCTCAAAGGTGCAACGGGGGAGGTGAAAAGCCTGATCCGACGCAGCTGGGAAGCTGCGTGCGAGGTGAAAGGCGTGGATCGCGTGGTCGTGGCGACGGATGACGATCGCATCAAACAGGCGAGCGAAGCCTTTGGCGCAGAGGTGGTGATGACCTCGCCGGACTGCGCCAACGGCACGGAACGCTGTGCCGAGGCATTTGATGTTTTGGGTGGCGGCTATGAGATTGTGGTGAACCTGCAAGGGGATGCGCCGCTCACACCGGCGTGGTTTGTTGAGGACCTGGTAGAAGGGTTGCGCCGCGACCCAATGGCGGAGGTGGCAACGCCTGTGTTGCGCTGTGACGGGCGGGCGCTAAACGGTTTTCTAGAGGATCGTAAGGCCGGGAGAGTCGGCGGTACGACGGCGGTGTTCACCAAAGATCGCCATGCGCTCTACTTCTCCAAGGAAGTGGTGCCGTTCACTGACGCGACATTTGCTGATGAGGATGAGACGCCGGTTTTCCACCACGTTGGGGTCTATGCTTACCGGCCCTCTGCGCTGGGCGCGTATCCGCGGTGGGAGTCAGGGCCGCTGGAGCAGCTCGAAGGGTTAGAACAGTTGCGGTTCATGGAACATGGGCGGCAGGTTCTCTGCGTTGAGGTAGAGGCGCGTGGACGGCAGTTTTGGGAGTTGAACAACCCCGAAGATGTGCCGCGTATTGAGGCGATGATGGCGCAGATGGGCACCGCATGAGCCTGTCCGCCGGACAACCAACCATCAGCGTGGTGGTGGTGAGCCGGCGCCGCCCGGAGGCGTTAAAGCGTGCCTTGGTCGGTATCTCGCAGCTGCGCTATCCGGCGTTTGAGGTTGTGGTGGTCGCGGATGCTGCGGGGCTTGCGGCGGCCAATGACCTGCCGTTTGGCGATCAGCTCAAAACTGTAGAGTACGAAACCCCCAATATCTCGGCGGCGCGCAACCGTGGGATTGCCCATGCGGCGGGTGAGGTCGTAGCGTTTATAGATGATGATGCGGTGCCGGAAACCGGATGGCTGCACCACTTGGCAATTCCTTTTGCCAAGCCTGAGGTCGTGGCGGCGGGCGGGTATGTTCGCGGGCGCAATGGGATTGGCTTTCAATGGCAAGCGCAGAGTGTGGATGGTACCGGCGAGGGCTTGCCCCTGGACGTAAACGGGGATGAGTCCGTGATACTCACCCCGAACAATGGTCGAGCGATCAAGACTGAGGGCACCAATATGGCGTTTCGGCGTATGGTGCTGGCCGAGCTCGGCGGTTTTGACCCGGCGTTTCATTATTATTTGGATGAGACGGACGTGAACCTACGGCTGGCGGCGGCAGGGCACAAGACCGCGATTGTGCCACGGGCCGAGGTGCATCATGGCTATGCGGAAAATCGCCAACGCACAGCGGCGCGGGTGCCTCGGGATCTGAGCGAGATTGGGGCCAGCAAAGCGGCATTTTTGCGCAAGCACTGCCCTGAAGCGCAGCGCGCGACGGTGTGGGAAGCCTTTTGCCAGGGTCAGCGCCGACGGTTGTTGAGCCATATGGTGGCGGGCCACATCATGCCAGGCGATGTGCGCCGGCTGATGCGCGGCTTGCAGCAAGGCTATGCGGATGGGCAGACCCGTGCTCTTGGGCAAACACCGGAGCTGACGCGGGCTGCAGACGGGTTCGCGCCGTTGGTCGTTCAAGTAGGACCGCAGGTCGTGATCTTTGGACGATTTTGGCGCCGAAAGACGATTCTGCGAGATACCCGGCGAGCGATCCAAGACGGTAAGCTGCCTTCGGTTTTCATCTTTTCGCGTACAGCATTGTTTCATTCGGTTCGGTTTGATCCGGCAGGTTTTTGGTTGCAGCGCGGCGGGCTATTCGGACGATCTGAGCGGCGGCAGTCGCTGTTTCGCATCGGCGGCTTTGGCGCGCGGCTTAAACAAGAATTTCAACGGGTTGCGGCGCAACGGCTTATGTCAGAGACACTGCTGCCGAAACGATTGCAGACAAAACAACAGGCTCAAAAACGGAGCAGATCATGACGCAGGATCAACAACGCACCGCCTTGGTGACAGGCACCGCCGGTTTTATTGGCTTTCACACCGCAGAGCGGTTGTTGCAGGAAGGCTGGAAAGTCGTCGGGCTGGACGCGATGACCGATTACTATGACGTGACCCTCAAAGAGCGCCGTCATGCGATCTTGAAGCAGAGCGGGCAGTTCACCGCGGTGGAAGATCGTCTGGAAGGTGACGGCGTTTTGATGGGGCTGTTTGCCGAGCACCAGCCGGATGTGGTGATCCACCTCGCGGCCCAGGCTGGGGTACGCTATTCGATCGATGCGCCGAGATCCTACGTTGAGGCCAATCTGGTAGGCACGTTTGAGTTGCTGGAGGCGGCACGGGCGTATCCTCCACAGCATATGTTGTTGGCGTCGACCAGTTCAGCTTATGGGGCAAACACTGAGATGCCTTATGCGGAGACCCATAAGGCGGACAATCAGATGTCGTTTTATGCAGCCACCAAGAAGGCCAATGAGGTCATGGCGCATTCCTACGCGCATCTCTACCACCTGCCGACGACGATGTTCCGCTTTTTCACGGTCTATGGCCCGTGGGGGCGGCCGGATATGGCGCTGTTTAAGTTTACCAAGGCAATTTTGGAAGGCAGCGCGATCGATATCTATAACCACGGCGATATGAGTCGGGACTTCACCTATATCGATGATCTGGTGACCGGTATCGTCAACCTGATTGAGGCTGTCCCGGAGGCAGCGGATACATGCGATGTGGCACAAACTGGCGATAGCCTAAGTCCGGTTGCACCATGGCGTGTGGTCAATATTGGCAATGGCCAGCCCGTCCAGTTGATGAAGTATGTGGCGGCCATTGAGGCCGCGCTTGGCCAAGAAGCCAAGAAAAACTTCATGGACATGCAGCCGGGCGACGTACCCGCGACCTGGGCGGATGCAAGTTTGCTTGAGCAGTTGACTGGCACCATTCCGCAAACACCTGTGGAAGAGGGCGTTGCGAAATTTGTGGAATGGTATCGCGAGTACTACAGCGTTTAGACGCGCTTAGGATTCGCCCACAACGGAGAGGGCCGAAGTCTTTGAAGGCGCAAGTGCGACAATTTCGGTCTGTCCGTTTTCGACATAGCGATGCAGGGTGGCTGTTAACAGTTGGATATCACGTGTTTCGATAGAGCGCCTAAGCTCCTGTAGCGCGCTGGCAACCTGCAGCTCGGAGAGCATTTTTTCCTGTGCGCGCATGATCTTCGGATGTGGTGTCGTCAGCATGTCGCTGCCGATCAGCAATTCCTCATGCATTTTCTCACCCTCTTGCAGGCCGGTGAAGGTGATTGCGATGTCGCCAGCTGGGTTGTTTTCGTTGCGAACAGAATAGCCTGCGGCCTCAATCATTTTGAGGGCCATGTCGTGGATTGAGACGGGCTCACCCATGTCCAACACAAATACATCACCGCCACGAGAGAAGCTGCCGGCCAGAAGTACCAAGCGCACGGCTTCGTCGATGGTCATGAAATATCGGGTGACGTCCGGATGCGTCACGGTTACCGGACCAAGATCCCGAATTTGTTTCTGAAACAGTGGGATCACGGAGCCGGAAGATCCCAGCACATTGCCAAAGCGTACCATAGAGAATTTGGTGTGTTCAGAGCGTTTGGCGAGATCCTGTATGACCAACTCTGCCATACGTTTGGTGGATCCCATCATTGAAGAGGGTCGCACGGCCTTATCGGTGGAGACCAGAATGAACCGGTCGACGCGGGCGAGACGGGCCTCCTCGGCTAGCACGCGGGTGCCAATTACATTGTTTCGCACACCCTCAAACGCATTGGTTTCCACCAGATTGACATGCTTATACGCGGCAGCGTGGAAAACCACTTCAATCCGGTGTTTCATCAAGGTTTCGCGCATGAGTTCCGGGTGTTCGATGCTGCCCAGAACCGCTGTCATACGTAAGCCGGGGTTGTCCTGTTTGAGTTCATTGGCGATTTTTTAGAGGGCGTATTCACTGTGATCGACCAATACCAGTTCCTGGGGGCGGCAACGGGCGATTTGCCGACAGAGTTCGCCGCCAATGGAGCCGCCAGCACCGGTCACGAGGATACGATGGTCGCGGTAAGTGCTTTCGGTTTGAGGTAGCTCGTTTTCTACGGCGTCACGGCCAAGAAGTGTGTCGAGTTGAAGCGGAGCGGCAGCAGTGACTTCTTCGCCACGCAGGACAATATCCGCAAACGATGGAAGCGCCAGAACTTCACAGCCAAGGGCGGACAGACGCTTGCCAATTTGCAAGCGAACAGACTGGTTGGCAGACGGCATGGCCAACACCACGCGGTCAATTCGATTGCGGCGTACAATGGCCGCAATCCGTTTAGGGGAGTGAACCTTGAGCCCCAAAATAGTGAGTTTATGTAGGTTTGGATCGTCGTCAACAAAGCCGAAGGCCTTGAATTCGTGATCGGTTTGCAGGGCAGCCGCCATTTGTTGCCCTGTTTGCCCTGCACCATAAATCAGCACTTGCTTACGGGGCAATTGCTGAGCGTAAACACGCTCCACAATTTTGAACATCACGTAACGGCTTGTCACAGACAGCACGACAAAAAGCGTTGCAAACTCAAGCCATATTCCAGCGGTGATATCAGAAAGCCCAAGGGTTTGTGACAAGGTGAAACCTGTCATTGCCGTCGCCAATGAAGCCAGCATGACCTTGGCAAGATCGTCTATGCCAAAAGTGTTAAGTTTAATACGGTTAAGGCCCAAAAGATGGACGGCTATCCCTGTGGTGGCCAGCACCGCCGGTGCAAACCAAAGTACAGAGGTCGAGACTTGCGAATCGCTGGCGAGCGGTATCGCGATGAGCAGTGCCAACGCGACCATTACAAGGTTTACGAGCAACAAAATGCACGCCTTGTGAAAGTGCGACAGCGAAGATAAAACTTTGAAAATCATAATATTTATTCACACTCGGTGTCATAAAAAACTAGTTATTTAAGTACACTTTGAGACTTTGCTCTAAATATGGGAATTCTTCCCTGGAGTGTATCTGTCGATTTTGGGGATGCTACGTGCACCCATTCACTAATGACCGCTTTATAAGGTAGGGCTGAGTAAATTTGAATTGGATTCTCAATATTTCGCATTGTTTGCACTAAAGCGCCTAAGAAGGTGGCAGCCTCGTGCTGAGCCGCCATGTCACATGCAGCACATGTTTTTGATAGAGGCCGGAGGCCCACAGTGTTGGGAAAGTTAAAATGTCGTACTTGCTTTGAAAAATGCGCTGGTCCAGAAAGGGAAAAAATAGGTGAGGCGGGATATGCGGTTTGTGGGTTTGAGAGCAGCTTTGGTGCTTGCTTTGGTCTCCGTCGCGGCGTGCTCATTGCCACGGGGCGGTCCAATTGCCTCCGAGATTGTTGGTGAAAAAGCGGTTCCCGAAGATATTCAAGTTGCAGAAGTGACGCGTCAAAGTGTTGCTCAGATCGCTTCTTGGCCCAAAACTGGATGGCATGGTCACTACCATTGGTTCGCCCGTTCGCCTGGAGCCAGTAGTAGTATAATTCAAGTTGGAGATTTGGTCACACTCACAGTGTGGGATAACCAAGAGAACTCATTACTGTTGGGGCCAGCCGATCGGTCTGTCCCTTTGCGTCCGGTTGAGGTCACAGAGGCAGGCACAGTTTTTGTGCCTTATGTGAACGACATCATGGTCAAAGGGCTGACACCCTATCAGGCCCGCGAGAAAATCCAGCAGCAAATGACGCCGATTGCCCCGTCGGCTCAAGTCCAGATCGATGTTATCTCAGGGCCGTCGAACTCGGTCAATGTCGTGACGGGGGTCGCCACACCAATGCAATTGCCGCTGTCTGATCGAAATGTTTCCATTTTGTCTGTGATTGCGCAGTCTGGTGGAGTCAGCGAGACGATCCAGAACCCGCTTGTGCGGCTACAGCGTCAAGGAAAGTCCTATGAGATACCTCTGGATAGTTTGCTGAAAGATCCCGCTAAGAATGTCATCGTCCGAGGTGGTGATAATGTCATCGTTGAAGAGGATGAACGCTATTTCATCGCGGTTGGATCCACAGAAAACGAAGAGTTGATTTACTTCCATCAGGAAAAGATCACGGCCATTGAAGCGGTTTCGTTGCTTGGCGGGCTGAATGACGCGAGAGCCAACCCACAGGGGCTCTTTATTCTGCGGCAATATGCAAAGGGCGATGTACGTAATGATGGCACAGGACCAATTGCGCCACATGTGATTTTTCAGTTTGATCTGACAAAGCCTGACCATTTGTTTGGCGCGAAGACGTTTCAAGTGTATCCTGGCGATATCGTCGTTGCGAGCGAGTCGGCCGTGAAGCCCGCGCAAGCGGTCATTGCTTTGGTTGGTTCGATGTTTGCGATTGCCAATGTATTTAATTGACGCGCCTAGCATTTGAGCGTTTTACAGAGCGTGGAAACAAGGAATGTGCTTCCAGGTTGTTTGTGTGGAAACGGGTGAAAAATCGTGCTATCGCCGAAATATCTTTTGAAACTGAATTTTCATAATCGAATCTATATTCTTAAAAGCGGTGTTCAGCGTGCTGACCTTACACCGCAGTGAACAGAGAGAGCTAAGTATGCAGCGTAAAGTTACCAAGGCCATTTTTCCTGTAGCCGGTATGGGGACCCGGTTTTTGCCGGCGACCAAATCGGTACCGAAGGAAATCATGACACTGGTTGACCGTCCTTTGATCCAATATGCGATTGATGAGGCGCGCGAGGCGGGTATCACAGAATTCATCTTTGTGACGTCGCGCGGCAAGGGTGCACTTGAAGACTATTTTGATTGTGCACCGCAATTGGAGCAGATCCTGCGCGAAAAGGGCAAAACCGAGCTTCTAGAAGCTGTAGAAGCGACCAATATGGAAAGCGGCGCGATTGCCTATATTCGTCAGCACAAAGCCATGGGGCTTGGTCATGCGGTGGCTTGTGCCAGTCGTTTGGTGGCGGATGAGCCGTTTGCTGTGATCCTGCCGGATGACGTGATTGCCGGCGAGACTTCCTGTCTTAAGCAGATGGTTGATGCCTATCAGGAAACCGGTGGGTGTATGGTTGCCGCTATGGAAGTGCCACCGGTCAAAGCATCGTCTTATGGTGTGCTGGACGTGAAAGAAGACATGGGCGCGATGGTGTCGGTAAAAGGCATGGTCGAGAAGCCTGTCCCGGGTACAGAGCCGTCCAATCTGGCGGTAATTGGGCGCTACATCCTGACACCGGAAATTTTCAAAAATCTAAAAAATCAGGGTGAAGGGGCTGGTGGCGAAATTCAGCTGACCGACGCGATTGCGGCCGAGATCGAAAAAGGCGCGAACGTGTTTGGTTACCGCTTCCAGGGTCGTCGTTATGATTGTGGTTCTAAGGCCGGCTTCCTCCAGGCCACAGTGGCCTTTGCGCTGGAGCGCGACGATTTGCGCGACGGACTGTCCCAATATCTGGAAGAGCTGGTGGTGGCGCGCCGCGCGGCGGAATAATACTCCCCTGAAAGGACCACTGTTGTGAACCACGTAATCGTCACAGGCGGCGCGGGCTACATCGGCTCGCACGCATGTAAAGCATTGGCGGCAGCAGGCTTTGTGCCTGTGACTTTCGACAATTTGACTACAGGTTGGTCAGACGCGGTCAAATTTGGCCCGTTTGAAAAAGGCGACCTGCTGGACCGTGGGCGTCTTGATGAGGTGTTCAAAAAATATGCGCCGGTTGCGGTAATGCATTTTGCTGCACTCTCGCAGGTGGGCGAAAGCATGAAGGAGCCTGGAAAATACTGGCTCAACAATGTGCAGGGTTCTCTGAATCTTATAGAAGCAACAGTGGATGCGGGGGTGCGCAACTTTGTGTTTTCGTCGACCTGTGCGACATATGGTGATCATGACAATGTGACGCTAGACGAAGATGTAGAGCAGCTTCCAATCAACGCATATGGCGGGTCAAAGCGGGCAATTGAGGATATGTTGCGCGATTTTGAGGGCGCTAGTGGACTGCGGTCCGTGATCTTCCGGTACTTTAATGTGGCGGGTGCCGATCCGGATGCGGAGGTCGGAGAATTCCATCAGCCTGAGACCCATCTGGTGCCATTGATGCTAGACGCGATTGACGGCAAACGTGATGCGTTGACCATTTTTGGTACCGATTATGACACACCTGATGGCACTTGTATTCGCGACTACGTGCATGTGTGTGATTTGGTGGATGCGCATGTTTTGGGGCTGCGCTGGCTCCAAGAAGGCAAAGGCAGTCGGGTGTTCAACCTTGGAACTGGAACTGGGTTTTCAGTACGCGAGGTGATTGATCAGTCCCGTGCAGTGACCAATCGGGCGGTGCCATATACCGAAGGCCCCCGCCGTCCGGGGGATTGCACAAAGCTGGTCTCTGGCTCGACACGGGCTGAGAAAGAGCTAGGGTGGGAGCCGAAACGCTCCAAAATGGACCTGATGATTGCCGATGCATGGAGATGGCATCAGACCGGGCATTACGACAAGTAATCCTCCCGCTCGACTTCTGGAAATGACACGAGTGCTGGCCCTTGCGGGACGGCGCCCGTCCGGCGTGGACCGGGTATGCCTGGCCTATCTGCGAGCGGTCCTGTCTGATGGTGTGCCATGTTTTGGACTGGTGCGGACAGGGTTGGGTTTTGTGCTGTTGGATCAGGCGGGCATGGAGGCTTGTCTTGAGGCCATAGAGGGTCAGAGGGCGTGGCCGGCACCGGATTTTATTTCCCGGATGCGGCATCGAGTGGGCAGCGCGCGACGGGTGCCGGATACAATGGCGCGGCAAGCGGCCATCGCGCGGGCGCGTCCCCGTGGACTGGGGCGTATGCTGCAGCGATATGTGCCGGAAGGCTGTGTCTACATCAATGCCGATCAGACCACTTTCACGACCCGCGTGGCGCAAGCTGTGAAAAGCGTGAAGAATGGCAAAATCACCGTGTTTATCCATGACACCATTCCGCTGGATCATCCGCAGTATCAGACCCCACGGTCGGTGGAGAAACTGGCAGCCATTTTAAAGCGTTGTGCCAGTTATGCGGATTTGATCCTGACCAATTCGCATGTCTCAGCCAGTGACATTGCCCGCCACATGGCACCTTTGGGAGAGGTCCCTCCGGTGGAGGTTGCCCACCTTGGGGTCGAGGTTGATTTTTTCGCAACTGAGAACAATCAAAGCGGAGTTTCGGTCGCAGCGCCCTATTTCTTGTGTTTGGGCACCATTGAGCCGCGGAAGAATATTTGCTTTTTGCTGGACCTGTGGGAGGGCATGGCCAGGCGTATGCCGGAGGATGAGGTTCCACGCCTGGTGATTGCAGGACGGCGTGGTTGGGAGAGCGCGGACGTGCTGACGCGACTCGAATCATCGCCTTTGAGGGGTAAGATTCTGTTGGAATTTAATGATTTAGGGGACAAAGAGTTGCGCTCTCTTATAGGAGGCACTGATGGACTTTTGTTTCCAAGTCATGCCGAAGGCTTTGGCTTGCCACCGGTGGAAGCCGCCGCCATGGGGGTGCCTGTGGTGGCCAATGTATTACCTGTTTTGCGGGAGATTCTCGGGGATTATCCCATTTACGCAAGCGTTTCAGATGTTTATCTATGGGAAACAATCATTCGGACTCTCGCCACCGCTGCGAAGGCCGGATCAGAGACACATCAGCGCTTTACACCATCAACGTGGGAGGCGCATTTCAACTCGGTCTTAAGGGTCACGTGATACACCCTGTAGCTGGACCTTTGGAGATTGAGGAAGGTTGGGACAGGAGTGAGCGCGCTGCAATCATATCGGCTTCGGATTCGACGCCGGCATCGTCTTGTGCGTGCTATCCGCAAGCGGCGTGAATTACGCAGCATGTCCGACCGTACTGGGCAGATCAGATCCTCGGATTTGCTGGCGTTTTCTACACTGCGCAACGAGCATATTCGTTTGCCGTTTTTTCTGGATTACTACCGGAACAAAGGCATCAATCACTTTCTGATCGTGGACAACGACAGCGACGATGGGTCGCTGGAATATCTGATGGAGCAGCCGGATGTGTCGGTATGGCACACCCGCAAGAGCTACAAGAAATCCAAGTTCGGGGTGGACTGGCTCAATTGGTTGCAGTTCCGATACGGGCACAATCATTGGTGTCTGGTGGTGGATCCGGATGAGTTTTTTATCTACCCTTTCTGTGACACGAGGCCGATCCGGGCGCTGACGGATTGGCTGGATGCCAGTTCAATCAAATCATTCAGCGCGATGCTCTTGGACATGTATCCGCGTGGACCCATTACGGAGCAGCCGTACCAATCGGGGCAGGATCCGATGGACATTGCCTGTTGGTTTGATGCGGGCAATTATACGATGACCAAAAATCCACAGTACGGCAATCTGTGGATTCAAGGTGGACCGCGGTCGCGCGTGTTTTTCCCGGATGAGCCAGAGTTGGCGCCTGCGCTTAACAAGATCCCGCTGGTGAAGTGGAACCGACGGTACTGCTATGCCAGCTCTACGCATATGTTGCTGCCGCGTGGATTAAACCAAGTCTATGATGAGTGGGGCGGCGAAAAGGCCTCTGGTCTATTGTTGCACGCGAAGTTCTTGGACACGTTCACAGTGAAGGCCGAAGAAGAACTGGAGCGCAATCAGCACTATTCCGCGAGCGTGGAATACAAGGCTTATGCTGAGCGCCTGCGGGATGCGCCTGAGCTTTGGTGCAAGTGGAGTGAAAAGTACATCAATTGGCGGCAGCTTGAGATTCTGGGGCTAATGTCCAAAGGGAACTGGGCATGAGCGTTGGCATTCTCATGTTGGTACACACGGCGTTTGGACGGGCCGAGCAGGTGGCGCGGCACTGGACCAAATACGGCTGTCCGGTGGTGATCCATGTGGATTCTTCGGTAAAGCCAAAAGCCTATAAGAAGTTTGTTAAAGCCTTGGAAAATGAACCGGATGTGCGGTTCTGCAAACGGCATAAGTGTGAGTGGGGCGATTGGGGTTTGGTTGCGGCCAGTCAGTCGGCTGGGGAAACCATGCTTGCCGAGTTCCCGGATGTGCGCCACATCTATCTGTCGTCTGGGTCCTGTTTACCGCTACGCCCTGTTCAGGAACTGAAAGACTATCTGGAGGCACGTCCTCGGACTGACTTCATTGAAAGTGCCACAACTGCGGATGTACCATGGACTGTTGGCGGGTTAGACGCGGAGCGCTTTACACTGCACTTCCCGTTTTCCTGGAAGAAGCACCGGTTCTTGTTTGACAAGTGGGTCGATATTCAGCGGTTTTTGCGGGTAAAACGCAAGATTCCGCATGGCGTGGTGCCGCATATGGGAAGCCAATGGTGGTGCCTGACGCGCCAAACGTTGTCTGCCATCCTGCAAGACCCGGATCGAGAGACATTTGACAGCTACTTCAAGCGAGTGTGGATCCCTGATGAGAGCTATTTTCAGACTTTGGTACGGCTCTATTCCAGCAACATAGAAAGTCGCTCCCTGACGCTGTCGAAGTTCGATTTCCAGGGTAAGCCACATATTTTCTATGATGATCATCTGCAGTTGCTGCGGCGGTCTGATTGCTTTGTGGCGCGTAAAATTTGGCCGCATGCCAATCGTTTGTACGATGGGTTTTTGTGCAGTCCGGAAGGGGCGATCAAGATGATTGAGCCCAGTCCGGCCAAAATCGACCGGATTTTTGCCAAGGCGGTCGAGCGCCGGACCAAAGGCCGGACTGGACTTTATATGCAAAGCCGCTATCCCAATGAAGGCTGGGAGAATGGCATGACTTTTGGGCGCTATTCCATTTTTCAAGGGTTTACCGAGCTGTTCGAGGATTTTGACCCTTGGTTGGCGCGGGCGACTGGTGCTCGCGTGCATGGACATCTTTTTGCGCCCGAGCGAGCGGAGTTTGAAGCCGGCCAACGGGTGATCAATGGAGCGCTCAGTGACGCTCCCAGAAATCGCGACTACAACTCGATTGCGTTTCTGACCAACCTGATTTGGAACACGCGGGGCGAACGCCAATGTTTTCAAACCGGACCACGAGATGAAGGCGCTCCAGTATGGTTTTTTGCCAAAGACCCCAACGCGCAGGTGTCGGTGATCAGCGGGGCCTGGGCCATTCCGCTGTTTAAGCCCAATTTGAACTTTGCCGATATCCGCAAAGAGGCTGCACGGTTGCAAAAGTTGGAGAACGAACAACTTTTTGCGTTGCGCAGTCCCTATGCAAAAGCACGGGTGCGTATCTGGACGCTTGCGGAGTTTATTGAAGCGCCAATGGAGCCTTTGCAGACTATTATTGACGAGATTGGACCGGAAAAGGCACGCCGGTTGTCCGAGGCGCCGCGCATGACAGATTTAACTGGGTTTGGTCAGTTCCTGCAGAATTTGAAAAACCAAGGAATGCACCCTTACCTGATGGGGGATTTCCCGGTATCTCAGGAAGATACTGATCAGAAAAAACCACCGCGTAAACCGTATTTGGTGCAATAAGGCCTTATGAGCAGAGCTTTTGATTATTTTGTGGTCTTTGCAGAGATGCGGACAGGATCCAACTTTCTGGAAGCCAATATCAACGGGTTTGAGGGGCTGCAGTGCCTCGGTGAGGCGTTCAACCCGCATTTTATTGGCTACCCCAACAAAGACGACTGTTTGGGGGTGACCCTGGCGCAGCGCGTGGTGGACCCGCATGTCCTGATTGATAAGGTCAAAGACAACGAAGTCCTTTCCGGGTTTCGATATTTTCATGATCATGAGCCAAGGGTTTTGAATACGATCTTGAACGATCCACGATGCGCCAAAATTGTGCTGACCCGCAATCCGCTGGACAGCTATGTGAGTTGGAAGATTGCGCAGGAGACCGGCCAGTGGAAGCTTACCGATGTGCGTCGGAGACGGGAAAGCAAAGTTAAGTTTGATGGTCCTGAATTCCGGCGTCATGTTGAGGAGCTGCAAGATTTCCAGGTGACCTTGATGCGGGGGCTGCAAGTGAGCGGGCAGACAGCGTTTTACGTGGCCTATGAGGATCTGCAGGACATTCAGGTGATGAATGGTCTGGCACGGTTTCTGGGGCTTGATGAGGATTTGCCAGAGCTGAACCAGAAGCTGAAGCGGCAGAACCCAAGTCCACTGTCAGAGAAAGTGTCCAACTTTGGTGAGGTGACTCTCGCGTTGGCGGATCTGGATCGGTTTAATTTGAACCGGACACCTAATTTTGAGCCGCGTCGCGGGGCGGCTGTGCCAAGCTATGTGGCCTGTGCAGTGGCGCCGTTGTTGTATTTGCCAATGCGCTCTGGTCCGCAGGCGGTGGTCACACAATGGATGGCCCAGATGGACCATGTAGCACCGGACGGACTGATCCAGAGCTTTAGTCAAAAAAGCCTGCGCCAGTGGAAGAAGGCGCACAAAGGGCACCGGAGCTTTACTGTGATCCGCCATCCTGTTGTGCGCGCGCATGCGGCGTTTTGCGAGTGTATTTTGGCCGCAGAGCAGGGGGGCTATAAGAAGATCCGCAACACGTTGCGACGTGTCTACAAGATGCCGTTGCCGAAAGACCCGCCAAGTGTGGATTACACAGCGGAGGAGCATAAGACTGGTTTCATTGCGTTCTTGGGATTCGTGAAGGCGAATCTGGCGGGCCAGACCGGGCTTCGACAGGATGCGCATTGGGTAAGTCAGACCACAGCGATGCAGGGATTCGCGGATTTGGCGCTGCCTGACATGATCGTGCGCGAAGACGAGATGATGAGCTATTTACCGGCCTTGGCGATGCAGGTTGGGCGCATGGATGCGCCTGATCCTCGCGAGGTTGATTCCGGTCATCCCGTGGCACTGGAGGAGATCTACGATCAGGAGATCGAGAAGCTTTGCCAGGAGATCTACAAGCGGGATTATATCTCGTTTGGCTTCGAAGTCTGGAAATAAAAACGCGCCGTCAGCAGGGCTGCGGCGCGGTTTGAATATTCTCTGATACGGTGATTAGGCCGCTTGAACTTTGTCGCTCTCGGTCAAGATTGTGAACAACGTGCTTGCCGTTGGGTTGGCACGTAGTTTGGTGCAGATGGATGTTTCACGCAGTCGCCGTGACACTTTGGCCAAGGCTTTAAGGTGTTCGACACCCGCGTCTTCCGGCGCAAACAGCGCAAAGGCGATGTCAATAGGTTGCCGGTCTACCGCGTTGAAATCAACAGGTTTCTCCAACAGAATGAAAGCGCCGACCACGTTGTCGAGTCCATCAAAGCGCGCGTGGGGCAGAGCCACCCCGTGACCGACACCGGTGGGTCCAAGGGTCTCGCGTTCAATCAAGGCTTCGACAACAGCTGGCGCATTCAGCCCGTAGGCCGATTCCGCGAGGTCGCCAAATTCCTGCAACAAACGCTTTTTGCTTGAGGCGGCTGTGACAACACGTACCGCCTCAGGCTTGAGGATCATAGAAAGGTCCATAGGGCCTGTATCTCCGGAGAGCGCTTTTATGCGCCTACTCACTTATGCTTGCGGATCAATCCAGCCGATATTGCCGTCCTCACGGCGATAGACCACGTTCAATCCGTCTTTACCTTCGTTCTTGAAGACAAGTACCGGGGACCCTGCGAGTTCCATCTGCATAACGGCTTCGCCAACGCTTAGAGATGGGATCTGGGTCTCCATCTCGGCAACGATGACTGGCTGCAGGGTGTCGGGCTCGGCTTCATGTTCTTCAGCTTCAGGCGCGAGGATATACGAGGAAGCGCCGAAAAGTTCAACCGGGTCCTGACGTTCCTTATGGTGATCCTTCAGTCGGCGCTTATACCGACGCAGTTGTTTGTCCATTTTTTCCGCACAACTGTCAAAAGCGGCGTAGATTTCAGTTTCATGTGCTTTGGCCTGAGCGGTCAGTCCGGTGGACAGATGCACAGTGGCCTCGCAGACATATTCGTGCGCGTGTTTGGAGAACGTGATCGTCGCGTCGGTAGGTCGGCCAGCGTATTTGTCCAACACACTGCCAAGCTCTGTTTTCACATGAGTTTGCAGAGCATCACCAACGTCGATGTGTTTTCCGGTAATCTGATAGCGCATCCTGTCTCCTTTTCGATGACATGTCGGACCACGGGCTTGAGGTGCCCGTTATCAGTTAGGTCCGAATGCTGGAAATCGACATTGCCAACCCTTGCGAAAGACCGGGCCTTTTTGCGAAGGCCGCCATGGTCACAGCGGTGGGTCGATCAAATGTCATAAAACCATTTGAGTAGGCAGACGGTTAAGAGTCAATGAGCGAGAGCAAGAATGTGCGCTTTTCCGCGTGGGTCAGGAGATCCGGAAATTCTCGCCAAGGTAGACGCGGCGCACGTTTTCGTTTTCGACCACTTCGTCTGGGGTGCCGGACATCAGCACCTTGCCGTCGTGCAGGATATAGGCGCGGTCTACGATCTCAAGTGTCTCGCGCACATTGTGATCGGTGATTAGCACGCCAATGCCGCGCTTTTTGAGGTCTGCCACAAGATGGCGGATGTCACCTACAGAGATCGGGTCGACGCCAGCGAAAGGTTCATCCAAAAGCAGGTACTTGGGATCCGCCGCCAGACAGCGGGCGATCTCCACGCGGCGGCGTTCACCTCCAGATAGGGCCAGGGCAGGCGCGCGGCGCAGGTGCTCGATGGAGAACTCGCTGAGCAGCTCTTCGAGGCGTTCACGGCGTTTGTGGCGATCCTTGTGGGTGATGTCGAGGATTGCGGTGATATTGTCCTCAACCGACAGGCCGCGGAAAATTGACATTTCCTGTGGCAAATAGCCGATGCCCAATTTGGCGCGGCGATACATTGGCAGGGTGGTCACGTCGCGCCCATCAAGGGTCACCCGACCACCTTCGGGAACCAGCAGGCCGGCAACAGCATAAAACGTGGTGGTCTTGCCGGAGCCGTTGGGCCCCAGCAGGGCGACCACTTCACCGCGTTGTAGCTCCATTGAAAAGTCACGGATCACCACGCGTTTGCGGTAAGCTTTGCGCAGGCTTTGTACCTGCAGTCCGGAACTGCCTTGGGTGACGGAGAGATCAGGTTTGGCCATGATTATTGTGACTTCAGAACTGTCTTAACGTTGCCGGTCATTTGCGCGGTATTTGCTGTCAGATTGAGGCGCATTTTGTCGGCGGTTATGGTGGTTGTATCCTGCACGACTGTGACATTACCTGTCATGACAACTGTGCCGTCATCGATGCTATAGACTGCTTCGTTGGCTTCGGCGGCGTCTGGACCCTGCACCAACAAGACGTTGCCTTCTGCCACCAGTTTGGCAATGGCTTTGGTTTCTTGATTGTAGTGAACATTTACTTTGTCAGCGGTCATGCGCATTTCGCCCTGAGACACGTCGACCTTGCCTTCAAACACGGCGCTGCCGTCTGATTGATTTACCGAAAGAGATTCTGCAGTGACCTCAACTGGGAGGCCGGTATCCTGTTGCATCTGGCCAAAGCCAACTTGAAACCCCTGTGCCATTCCCGCAATGGGCGCAGTTGCCAAAAGGGAAAAAGCCAAAGCACGAATTAATATCACAGAAACACCTCGTTCTAATTTTGGGGCGTGTATACCAGTCGCACACCTTTTGTGAAAAACAAATAAATTTCATTGTTTTCCCCGGAAGGGCGCAGGGCCATTCGCCCCGCTTGAAGCTGACCAATTTCGCTTTCTGCGGTCACATCCCCGACAGACTCAGCGCGCGCATCCTCCAGCCCAAAGAGCATGTTTTCGGTCAGAATCGTGTATCCAGCCGAGGTCACAATTTCCACATCACCGTTGAGTTCGACTTCCTGAAAGTTGCCATCCATTTCACCGGCATTGGCGCGCACGGTGATTTCCGTACCAGTCTCGGTGGTAATTAACGCCCCGACCTGTTCTGCGATTATACGGGAGGAATCTTTAATATCGGGATGAGCGGTAGCAGATGTGAGCGTGATCTTGTGCCCGTCATCGGTTTGACCAGCTATGTAGGGCGCGGTGATTTGGCGATCTCGCAGGCGTTTCTCAAGCTCTACGTCCGCAAACGGGATGGCGCTTTCGAGGTCGACCTCGTGTGAGATCAGAAACAGTGTCGACAGAATCCCGAGGGCCGTGAGTGGCAGGAGCACTTTCAGCCAAGCAACTAGGTTGGAATATGTCAGCCTGCGCACCACGGTGTCAGCCAAGTCCGGCGCGCAGGCAGTCGTGGATGTGCAAGAGGCCCTCAGGCGTGCCTGCACCGCTGGGGTCGATCACAAACAGGCAGGTGATCTTGCGTTGGTTCATGATGGCGACGGCTTCCTCAGCCAAGGCGCTGGGTGCAATGGTTTGCGGCGCTGCGGTCATGACCTCTACAGCTGTGCGGTCCAGCAGGCCGTCCATGTGGCGGCGCAGGTCGCCATCGGTGACAATTCCCAGTAGCGCACCGGTGTCGTTGGTGACGCCAACAACGCCAAAGCCTTTTTGGCTGATTTCCAGCAAAGCGTCGCTCATTGGGGTTTGCGCAGTGATCAGAGGCAGGGCTTCGCCAACGTGCATGAGATCGCGCACGCGGGAGAGTTGGGCACCGAGTTTGCCACCAGGATGAAACTCGCGGAAGTTCTCGGGGGTGAATTTGCGGTGCTCCATGAGGGCTACGGCGAGCGCATCGCCAAGCGCAAGGGTCATGGTGGTGGTGGTGGTGGGCACCACGCCGGTACCGCAGGCTTCTTGGGCTTTGGGCAGGATGAGACCCACATCGCTTTGTTTGATTAACGTGCTGTCGGCACGACTGGCGACGCCGATCAGCGGGATGTTAAAACGGCGGGTGTAAGCTACCAAGTCAGCCAATTCCGGGGTTTCGCCAGAGTTGGAGAGCACCAATGCCACGTCACCTTGCGCCATCATGCCAAGATCACCATGGCTGGCCTCGGCCGGGTGCACGAAGTGTGCCGGCGTGCCAGTAGAGGCAAAGGTGGCGGCAATTTTGCGGGCAATGTGGCCGGATTTGCCCATGCCAGAAATGATCACCCGGCCTTTTGCGGAGAGCAGAAGTTCGATCGCCTCTCCAAACTCGGTGCCCAGGCTGTCACCTAAGGCGGAGAGGGCGGCGGTCTCGATCGAGATCACACGGCGGGCGGTGGCCAGAAAGGTTTGCTTGTCGGCGTCCGTCATGGGGCGGCTCCGTTAGTGCGCAAAGATGTCCTGTTCCGGCCATCCAGCCAGATCCAGTTTGGCGCGCGTTGGCAGGAAATCAAAGCAGGCTTGCGCGACTTCGGTGCGACCTTCACGGGCGAGGCGTTCGTTCAGCTTCTCACGTAGGCCATGCAGATAAAGCACGTCAGAGGCGGCATAGTCGAGCTGGGCATCGGTTAGAGTTTCAGCGCCCCAGTCGCTCATCTGCTGTTGCTTGGACACGTCAACGCTCAGCAATTCTTGAAGCAGGTTTTTCAGACCGTGGCGGTCTGTGTACGTGCGCACCAGTTTGGAGGCGATTTTGGTGCAGTACACCGGCGCGGTGAGGGCACCAAAGGCGTGGTACATTGCAGCGATGTCAAAGCGACCAAAATGGAAGAGTTTCAACACGTTTGGGTCTTCGAGCATTTTACAAAGATTCGGCGCTTCGGTCTGGCCCTTCGCGACCTGCACCAAATGGGCGTTGCCGTCGCCGCCAGACATCTGGATTACACAGAGACGGTCGCGGTGGGGGTTGAGCCCCATGGTTTCGCAGTCAATCGCCACAACCGGGCCAAGGTCCAGGTCGTCAGGCAGGTCGTTTTGATAAAGGAAATTTGCCATGTGTGCCTCAATGTCTCTGATGACAAGCACTTACGGCTTTGTGCGGCGTGTTTCAATGTTTCGCGGGGGATTGTTGATATTCCGGCGTTCGGTTGCTTAGGCGGCGTGGCTTTACGGCGCGGGTGCGACATCTTAAGTATCAGCGATGGATATCAAGAACCCCCAAGATGTGAGTGATGAACTGCGTGCAATGCTGGAAGAACAGGCACGGCAGACCGGGCCGCGCGTTCAACGGTTAGAAGTTGAGACACAGGTGTTCTGGATCAAACGTGTGGAGCAGTTGGGGTTGCGGTACCGTTTGCAAAAGGGAGATCCGCGCAAGGCGTTTGAGCGGGAACGGTTGGCATACCATGAGATGAACGCCGCGCAGGCTCCGGTGCCGCGGTTGGTTGCAGAGGGGGCGGATTTTCTGGTGTTGCCGGATTGCGGGGCGAATCTGCGCTATTTGTTGGCCGATGAAGTGGACACTGGGCGCAGGCAGCAGATGTTAATAGAAGCCAGTGTCATGCTCGCAGACTTCCATGGTTTAGGGTTTGCACACGGACGGCCCAGTCCGAAAGATATGTGTCGCGTTGACGGTCAAATCCTGCTCCTAGATTTTGAACGCTGCAAACAAGGTAACAATACCCCTGTCGGGAAAGCGCGGGATTTGGTGGTGTTTGCGTTCAATGTGGCAGCGCATTCTCCGCAGATGCGGAATAGTTTGCGCGAGGCAATGGCTGCCTACCGAGAGAGGGCGGATGACGCGATCTGGCCTTTGGCACAACGCTGGTGCCGGTGGTTGCGGTGGACCGAGTGGGTGACCAGACCACTGCAAAATCGACCTGACGGGCGAGCCTTGGAGTTCAAGGCGATTCCGGTCGTGATGGATTTGTTTCTGTCCGAGGATCAACCGCTGGTTTGACGTGTGGCTCAGGCTTGCGGTGCAATGGCAATCAGGTGGTTGTCCCATTGCAGGGGATGTTCGCGCTTTTCGGCTCTGATGCGCCCGACGAGGCCGGTACCTGTGGTTAGGAAGAAGCCTGTTTGTGCGGGTCCGATACCACAGACATCGTCGAGTTTATGAGAGACGATCAGGGCGCCGGTTTTGATGTCAAATACTTGAGCCAGGTTTCCACGTGGTGAGGTAATGGCCGCAAAGTGCCCATCGCCAGAAATTGCTACGCTTCCAGCGTAGCCTTGCATGGCGCGATGAGCCTGCTCTGTCGCAGTTAAGAGATCGACGGTTGCATTGCGTCTATGTAAACCAAGCAGCGGAGGAGCTTCGGTTTTGGGGCCTTGCCACTGCATGGCAAAAGCGACGAGACCATCGGGGCGGACGGCAAGATGGCGGATTGAGTTTTTGTGCAGAGCGGGGGGCAGTGTGACTTGTTCAAGCGGCGTACCGTTGGTGCTCAGATAGCTGAGGTTCGGTTCCATCACGGGGATGTTGAGCTTGCTGCGGCCCATGTCGGGGTGGGTCTCGATGCCGCCGTTGGCAACCACAAGGGTTTGGCCGTCTGGCAAGAGTTTGAGGTCATGCGGACCAATGCCGCCGGAGGAAAACTCCCCGATGCGGGTGTAGTTTTGGGTCACGTCCCAAAGGCCGATGACGCCTTCGCCAACTTCATAACTATTCTCGGATGTGAAGAGCGTATTGCCGTCTGTGGAGAAAGTGCCGTGACCGTAAAAGTGGCGGCCTTCTGGCGCCGTGAGGGTGTTTATGATCGCGCCGTCGCGGCAATCCAGTACCAAAGCAAAGGTGCCTGGGCGGCGCGCAAAGGCGACAGCCTCGGCGCGCTCTGGATGTGCGGCGGCGGCGTGTCCGCGGGCGGGCAAAGGGATGGTGAAAGTGATGTCGCCGATCGAGGTGAGGCCTGCGAGCAGATAGGTGCCGTCCGGGGCGCGGGCAGCGGAAAGATAGTTCGGCGTACCCACGCTGCTCCAACCCGCGCGGGGCAGAAGGCTTGCGGCGGCAAGGCCTGCGAGCATGCGACGGCGGGTGACCATCAGTCGCCGTCCAAGGCGTTGAAGCCGGCGCTGACGTCGAGGGCGGGGCCAAGTTCCTGCAGTACAATGTCGCGGATGTTGCCGATGTATTGCTGTAAGATTTCGACACGCAGGCGGCCCTGGATGTCGGAGACACCAGCAAAGGCTGGATCATTCTCAAGCTCAGTGGCTTGGCCAAGTGTGAGCGAAAAAGCAGCGGTAAGGCCGTCCGCTTGAGAGGGTGTTTGTGCGGCCATTAGGGCGGCGAGCTGTTCTAGCGCCTCAAGAGACACGCTGATGTTTTGCAGGCTGCGCTCCGATCGGCGAGCCTCGGCGCGCAGGGGGCGGGGTTTGTCGAATGTACCTAGCGGGCGACCGAGCCGGGCGTCTGCGTTGAATTGCAGGCCGGTATCGAGCGCTTTGAACAGCTCGGCCACAGCGGCGAGGTCCGTGGTGTAAGGGCCGTCTTCCGACGGGGTGCGCATGAGGTCGGCATAGCCGTTTTGCCAATCATTCAGAATCTCGGTGGCGTTGCGGTCTATGTCGTTGGTGACGGCTTGGATCAAGGTGCAGCGATAGGCGTCGCTGCCTAAGGTCTGGATACGGTCGTCATAGAGCAGGAATTCCAGAGCAAAAAAGCCATGCGCTGCGATGGAGACTTCAGCGAAGGCTTCTTCATCAACGGCGGCGGAGTCTTCGGCGGCGATCAGTCTGGAGAGTGCTTTGGGGGTGAAGCCTTTGGTGTCGGGCCAGAAAGCCATGGAAAAGGCGCGTTCGCCTTCTTCTGTGGGGCCAAATCGGAGGTGGCTGACGGCCATCCAGGCGTCAAAGCCTTGGTGATAGGCGGTGCGCAGGGCGGAAGAGTCGCTGGCGCAGTCTTGAGCAGCGGTGTTTTTAAGCGTGCCGGTGGCCTCTGTCAGGGCGGCGAATCCCGGCAGGACATGCGCGTCGATGGCAGTGTCCACAAGCGTAGCGGGGTCCAGAGCCCATGCGGGTTGAGACAATAGGAGCGAGGCGGTCAGGGCAAGAAGGCGCATGGTCAGAGGCTTTCGATAAATCGGATGAGAGCGGCGCGGTCGGCGGGCGGCATGGAGACCACGGTGTCGCGGGCGGACTGCGCTTCGCCGCCATGCCAGAGGATGGCTTCGAGGATGTTGCGGGCGCGGCCGTCGTGCAGGAATTGCGTGTGGCCAGAGACTTGGCGGGTGAGGCCAATGCCCCACAGCGGTGGCGTGCGCCATTCTTGGCCAGTGGCGCGGCCCTCGGGGCGGTTGTCGGCCAGATCTGGCCCCATGTCGTGCAGCAGCATGTCGGTGTAGGGCCAGATCAGTTGGAAGCTTTGGGTAGGCTGCTCTTCGAGCCGATGGGTCACAAATGACGGCGTGTGGCAGGACGCGCAGCCGGTCGTGTGGAACACTTCTTTGCCGCGCAGCACCTCGGGATCGTCCACGTCGCGGCGGGCGGGCACGGCGAGGTTGGCACTGTAAAAGGTGACAAGGTCGAGGCCGATTTCATCGACTTCAAAGACACGTACATCGCCGTCGCCGTGCGGCGCGTCGATGCATTCGACTTGTTCTTTGGTGCAGTCGCCATGACCTGCTTCAAACAATGGTGTTGAGATGCCTATGTCGGCGGCAAAGGCAGCGGCGGATTGCTGGCGCAGGGTTGGTGCGCCCGCTTTAAGGCCAAAGCGGCCCAGCATCGGGCGTTGGTATTCGACCGACCAGGTGATGTTGGCCCGTCCGGAGATACCATCGCCATTTGCATCATCGGGGTCAGCGTTGGCGAGGATGTCGTCGGCTGGGATGGCGTCCAGCAGGCCGAGACCAATCATTTGCGGCGCAACGCGGGGGCTGAACATCACATCATGGTGGAGGGGGCCGTAGCCAAGGTCTTTCAGAGCATAGGAAGGGCGGCGCAATGTGGCGGTTTTGCCGCCGGATAAAGCTATGTCAAGCTCTTCAAAGGTGACTTCGATACGTGCCTCGGCGGGATGGCCGGGTAGGTTGAAATCCTGAATTTGCGATCCGTAAGTTGGCTCTGGCCGCGTGGCCAGGAAGTCTTCGATTTCGTAAATCTGGTCGGCCTGCTGGCCGGGGATTGCAAGTTTGATCGCCAGTGACAGCGCGTCGTCATCGGGGCCTTCCGGCGCGTGGCCACGTCCGGATTTTTGGTGGCAGCCTAGGCAATTGCGGGCGTTGTATAGCGGACCCAGGCCGTCAGAGGCCAGTGTGGAGCTGGGAGAGGAAACCCATAGCTTGTCAAACATCGCCTCGCCCATCCGGAATATCAGTCCGTCTTCTTTGCTGAGATTGGCGGAGGGCTGTTTGAAAGCAAAGGCGTCGTTGCGCACGGGCACGGTTGCGGCACCGCCAGGGCGGGATTCAAACTTTTGCGGTTGGGAAAAGTCGGTGGGTGCGGCTGTGACGCCTTGGATGCGTTTGGTCTCGGCGTCGGTGCGGGGCACCACGTTGAGATGGCGGTCATCTAGAGCTTGTACCGATGTGGAAGCGAAGAGTAGGCAGAAGACCGTGGCTGAGGAAGTTCGCATGGCGGGCCTTGGAATGGAAAAGGGGCGGCGGGATAGCCGCCCCTTCAAAGACTTTATTGGTCTGAGACCTTGATTATTATTGGAACACGGCGTCTGGATTGTCGAGGCTGTCGGAGCCTTCAAACGCCAGCTGGTCCAGGCCCAGTGCTTTTACTGCTGCTTCGATAGATTTGGTCTGATCCACCAGACCGTCTACGCCACCCATGACCAGCGCTTCGCCAGCTGCGTTGCCGCGCTCCAGCATCTGGTCATAAGAGAAACCGGATTCGGCGGCGGTTTTGATGCGGCCGAGGGACATCATAGTAGTGGAGAGCTTGGCTTGCAGCTCTGCGTCCAGATCGGCGTTCACTTCTGCCACAAGATCAGACACGGAAGGGCCTGACACCAGGGAACCGTCTACACGCACGTATTCGCCAAGGTAGACGTTCTGGATGCCCAGACCGTCGTAGTAGTGGCTGTTGTGGGTGTTGTCGGAGAAGCAATCGTGCTCTTCTTCCGGGTCGTTCAGGAGCAGGCCAAGGCGCATACGTTCACCGGCTTGCTCACCATAAGACAGGGAGCCCATGCCGGTCAGGATGGCCACGAGACCTGCGTCTGTGTCACCCGAGACGGTTGCACGGGCTTCGCCGTCTACGGACCACTGAGCGGCCATGAATTCGAGATCAGAGACCAGCAGATCGGTAGCGGCTTTCAGGTAGGCTGCGCGGCGGTCACAGTTGTCGCTGGTGCAGGCGTCGCCGGCTGCGAAATCTGTCCAAGGGCGGTCACCCGCGCCGTGGTTGTGGCCGTTCATGTCCTGGCCCCAGAGCAGGAATTCGATGGCGTGATAACCGGTGGCAACGTTGGCTTCAACGCCGTCAGCTTCGTGCAGGCTTTCCAGCAAAGCTGGGGTGATCTCTGCAGCGTCAATGGTTTCACCGGAGATGTCGAAAGAGGCATTGGCCACCACGTTCAGCGCAGCCAGCGGGTTTTCGTCAGAAGGGCCACCGTAAGCGGCGTCTACATAGTCGATCAGGCCTTCATCCAGAGGCCAAGCATTCACTTTGCCTTCCCAGTCGTCCACGGCGGCGTTGCCGAAACGGTAGACTTCGGTCTGCTGGTACGGCACGCGGGAAGCCAGCCATGCGCCCTGTGCGTTGTGCAGTGCCTCAGCGGATGGGTTTTCGATCAGCGCATTCACGGCCGCTTGTAGTGTTTTGGCGGTGGTCAGGCTGTCTTCGTACTTGGCGGCGGCGATGTTGGCGTAGTTGGCAACAACATCAGCTTTATTTGCGGCAAATGCAGGCGCGGTCAGTGCCAGCACGGCCGCGGAAGTGATCAAAATGTGACGAGTCATGGAATCCATTCCCTGTTAGCGAATTTGGCTCATAACTGACTAGTTTTGTCGGCTTCGTCAATCCTTATTAATTTTGTATGCTTTTAGGTGCGGCGCTATGTCCCGCACCCAAATATGCATAGAAAATAGAGCTTATTGATCTTTGAGCAGGTGCTCGTAGCGCGAGTCCGTCAGGGTTTTGAGGAAGGCCACAATGGCGTCGACACGCTGGTCGTCCAACGCTGGTCCATGGGTGAGTTCCTCAAAAGCCAAGGTTGCTGGCACCGCGGGCATGCGGAAGGTCTCGTCGGTTTCCGGGTTGGTACGGCGCTTTACGTCGGTGGTATTAAATTGATTGTAGAACAGTACCACAGTACGGAGATCTTCGAACACGCCGTTGTGCATATACGGGCCGGTGACCGCCACGTTGCGCAGGGTTGGGGTTTTGAATTTGCCGCGCAGGGTGGGGTTTTTTGCCATGTCCGGGTGGGCGGCGAGTCCGACATCCACGGTGCCGCGCTTCACGCCGTTCAATTCGCGCAAGGCCAAATTCTCCGGTACGCCGATGTTGTGGTACTCGTAGTTGGTGAAGGTCTCCTGCGGGTCCAATTGGCTTTTGCTAAGCTGGTGGCAGAGGTTGCAGTTAGTGAACTGCTCGGAGAAGAACAGCACGCGCCCGAGGTCTTCTTCGCGGGTCAATTCGACTTCCCCACGCAGGAAACGGTCATATTTACTGTCAAATGGCGCGAAAATTTCGGTTCGCTCAAAGGCTGCGATAGCTTCGGTCATGGCGATATAGCCGGTTTGAGGATCGCTCAAAACCTCGCCGTCAAACAGCGCCGGGAAGGCTTGGGTATAGACCGGGTCTTCGAGCAGACGTGCGAGAACGGCGGCTTCATCAGCCATTCCCATTTCCATTGGGTTCAGAGGTGGGCCGCCCGCCTGATCTTCTAATCGGTTGGCGCGGCCATCCCAAAACTGTCCCCCAACCCAAATGTCATCCGCGTTTTTGTGAAACTGCGGAGTGAAGGCGGCGTAGGCCACGCTGGGCGCGTTGCGGTCACCGAGGGATTCACCGTCGTCGCCAATTGACGCCATGCCGCGCGGATCGGCAAAGCCTCGTTCCGGATCATGGCAGGTGGCGCAGGATTGCGTGCGGTTGGCAGATAGGTTCACATCAAAGAACAGGTGTTCTCCGAGGGCTTCCAGGCTGGTGGGGACGTCTTCCGCCAAAGCTGGCGAGGAGGCGAGCACACATGCAATAGCGAGAGAGCGATACATTAGGGTGTCTCATGTCTGACTTGTTTTGTCAGCTTTGCGCCTGTTTAGGGAAATGGTCAACGCTCCGTGTTGTCGCATCCACAATTTAGAGATTTTCGCGACGGAACGTTGTGACCGCGTCGTTAAATCTAAACGCCCCCTAGGAGTGGATGGATATGTCACGGAATATGTTGCTAATCGGTTTTATGATGGTTGCCGCCGGTCTTTTCTATGGGGTTGTGTCAACATCAGAGACATTTTGTCTGGCGGACTCGTCTGCGTGCGTGATGTCAAAAGACCTTTCCGCGATTGAATACCTTCAAGTTATTTATGCTTTGGGAGAGTAAAATGAGTTTTTTCAGCAAGGGAAGCTGTTTGGTTGCAGCCCTGTTGTGCGGGCACCAAGCGACGGCGGACATGGTGCAGATCAAAACGCCGGCCCCAGTGATCCATTTGGCGGACAATCTGGATGAGGCGGATAGCCTTGGTTGGTGCATAGATACGGTGGGGCGGGGTTTTGCAGACACGCTACACGCGCACTCCTGTAAGCCGCAGGGCGGGGATGTTCAGTTTCGCTTTGATGCAGCGAGCGGGGCAGTTCGCTCCGTGGCTTTTGACGGTAAATGCATGCAGGTTGGCGAAAAGGGTGCGGCGACGGACTTTGCTCTACTCGATTGTGATTCGGCCAATGCGGCGCAACAGTTCATGATCGACAAGGAAAGCGGAACAATTCGGCCCCAGGGCAGGTCGCAATCTTGTGTTGCGGTCGGCGAGGAAAGTCGGTCTGCGGGACCATTCTTGTCTCGCGACCTGATCCTGGCGCCTTGCGTCACGCTAGCTGATAGTCACCGTCGTTGGGTGATCATACCCTAAACGCAAAAAGCCCCCGGCAGTGCGGGGGCTTATTGTTTGGGTGCGGGCAAAATCAGCGGTCGCGGAATTGGGCTTCGCGTTTTTCCATGAAGGCTGCCATGCCTTCTTTCTGATCTTCGGTCGCAAACAGCGAGTGGAAAGCGCGGCGTTCAAACAGCAGCCCTTCGCGCAGGGAGCTTTCAAAGCTGCGGTTGACGGCCTCTTTGGCTGTGCGCGCAGCGATTAGGGATTTCTCCGCGATTTTTTGGGCGGCGCCCATGGATTCTTCCATCAGCTTTTTCGGTGGCACAACACGGGACACAAGGCCGGAGCGTTCGGCTTCCGCGGCGTCCATGAAACGGCCAGTGAGGTTCATGTCCATGGATTTGGATTTGCCCACCGCCCGCGTCAGGCGCTGGCTGCCGCCGATGCCGGCGATCACACCGAGATTAATCTCTGGCTGGCCAAATTTTGCGGTCTCAGAGGCGATGATGAAATCACAGGCCATTGCGAGCTCGCAGCCACCGCCAAGGGCGTAGCCGGAGACAGCCGCGATGACGGGCTTGCGGATGTCCTGAATGCGATCTCCGAACTCGGCAAACAGGTTGGAGAGGTGCACGTCTGCGAAGCTCATCGAAGACATCTCTTTGATGTCCGCGCCCGCAGCGAAGGCCTTCTCAGAGCCGGTGATCACGATGCAGCGCACTTTGTCGTTGGCATCCGCGCTTTCCAGAGCTTCCTGCAGTTCACCGATCAGCTGTTGGCTGAGCGCGTTCAGGGCGTCTGGGCGGTTGAGTTTGATAAGGGCGACGTGGTCTTCGATTTCGACGATGATCGTCTCAAAAGCCATGAGTAATGCTTTCATTGTTCCGGTCAGGAGTGATTGATTATCATTTGATACACATGGATCAAGCTATCTTTGGCATTGCGCGCAGTAGAACGACGAGCGTCCAGACTGGGTGATTCGGCTGATTTTGCTAGTGCAATCGGGGGTTTTACACAGTTCCCCCTCCCGCCCGTAGACGTCAAAAGTGTGTTGAAAATACCCCAGTTCGCCGTCAGCTTGGCGAAAGTCACGTAACGAACTTCCCCCGGCTTCGATGGCCTCCTGCAGCACTTGGCGGATGATAGGCACAAGACTGTGTACGCGGGCTTCTGAAATGGCCCCAGCCTTGCGTTTTGGCGCTATCCCTGCGCGGAACAGTGCTTCGCAGACATAAATGTTGCCTAGGCCGGCCACGATGCGCTGATCAAGTAGGGCTGATTTGATCGGGGTGTTCTTACCGGCGAGTCGGTCGGCCAGATAGGATTCGTGAAAATCGTTGCCCAGCGGTTCCGGGCCAAGCTTTGCAAGGAGCGGGTGGGTGCCGGTGTTACCTGACGGCAAAAGGTCCATGGCGCCAAATCGGCGGGGATCGTTGAAGGTGATGCGCGCGCCGTTGTCCATGTCAAAGACCACATGATCATGTTTCTCAGCCTGTGGATGGTTATGAGCGAACTGTCCCAATGGATCGCCGGAGACGGTCATACGGCCGGACATGCCGAGGTGAATCAGCAGCGACTCGTCGGTGTCTAAGTCCGCAAGGATGTATTTCGAGCGACGGCGCAGTTGCGTGACTTTGGCGCCTGTGAGGCGGTCTGCCATGCGCTCAGGGAAGGGCCAGCGCAAGTCGGGGCGGTTAACTTGCGCGCGGGAGATGGTGGCGCCTTCCATGGCGGGTTGCAGTCCTCGGCGCACGGTTTCGACTTCGGGCAGTTCGGGCATTTGTGCTCCTACAGATCAACTTGGCAAAGAATGCGCAAAGACTTGGAGGATACGCAAGCGGGGGAGTTCTGGTTTGCATTGGTCGGGTGCCAAATCAGCGCATTGTGCCTGTTTCGGTGGCCCTATATGAATGTGGCAACCAAGAGGATTTCGCATCATGGCGGACAGCAATAACACCACTCATTTTGGATTTGAAACTGTGCCGGAAAGCGAAAAGGCCGGGCGCGTTCAGGGCGTGTTTGGCTCGGTTGCCAGCAAATACGACATTATGAATGACGTGATGTCGATGGGCATTCATCGCATTTGGAAGGATGCGATGATGGATTGGCTCGCGCCGCGTCCAGGACAGAAGTTGCTCGATGTGGCCGGGGGGACCGGCGACGTGTCGTTCAAGTTCCTGAAACGGGCTGGTCATGGGCATGCGACCGTGTGCGACCTGACCGAACCCATGTTGGTGGCAGGCCGCCAGCGCGCGGAAGCGGATCATATGGCGGAAAGTCTAGATTGGGTTGTCGGGGATGCGATGGCGTTGCCGTTTGAGGACAACACTTTTGACGTTTACACGATCAGCTTTGGCATCCGGAATGTGACCCGTCCGCAGGAAGCCCTGAATGAGGCGTTTCGTGTGTTGCGGCCGGGCGGGCGTTTGATGGTGCTTGAGTTTAGCCAAATCCCCAATGACATGATGCAGAAGGTTTATGACCTCTATTCGTTCAACATCATCCCGCAGATGGGCAAAGTGATCGCCAATGATCGCGACAGCTATCAGTATTTGGTGGAAAGTATTCGAAAATTTCCGGATCAAGAAACTTTCCTTGATATGGTGAAAACGGCCGGGTTTGAGAATGCGAAATATCGCAATCTGACCATGGGCATTGCCGCGCTGCATTCGGGTTGGAAGCTGTGAGAGGCCCCCACAATATTATCCGCCTGATCCGCACCGGCGCCACATTAGAGCGCACTGGTGCGATGAAGGTGGTAATGGACGCCTTTGAGGCACCCACCTTGGTACGCGTTGTTCTGCGCGGGTTGGTCTGGCCGTTTCAGTGGCTGGGCTACAAGGGCGATCCGGATGCGCCGGCGTTGCCACGAGCATTGACGGCTTTGGGGCCTGCCTACATCAAGTTTGGTCAGGTTCTTTCCACTCGCCCGGATGTGGTGGGAGGAGATTTGGCTGGCGAGTTGCGGGTTCTGCAGGACAAACTGCCGCCGTTTGATCTGGCGACCGCCAAGGCGGAGGTCGAGGCCGAACTTGGTCAGCCAGTGGATGAGATTTTCTCTGAGTTTTCGGAACCGGTGGCTGCGGCGTCGATTGCGCAGGTGCATCGGGCTCGGTTGCGGGAGACCGGCGAAGAGGTGGCGGTGAAAATCCTGCGGCCTGGGATCGAGAAGGCCTTCCGCAAGGACATTGATGCGTTTTATTTGGCGGCCAATACCATTGAACTCCTGTCGCCTGGTTCGCGCCGGTTGCGGCCATGGGATGTGATTGAACACTTTGATCGTGGCGTGACATCAGAACTGGACCTGCGCCTTGAGAGTGCAAATGCCAGTGAATATGCAGCCAATTCAGCTGATGACCCGGGTTACCAGGTGCCGGTCATCAATTGGGAGCATTCAGCACGCCGCGTGATGACGTTGGGCTGGGCCGAAGGCGCGCCAATTGGCGACAATGACGCGTTGGATGCGGAGGGACATGATCGTCATGCGCTTGGCAGTCGGATTCTGGAGCTGTTCCTGAACCACGCGCTGCGTGACGGGTATTTTCACGCGGACATGCATCAGGGCAACATGAAAGTCGCTGCCAATGGGGACATCATTGTCTATGATTTTGGCATCATGGGCTACATTGATGAGTACACTCGTCGGGTTTATGCCGAGATTCTCTATGGCTTTATTCAGCGGGACTATAAACGTGTCGCGGAGGTGCATTTTGAAGCGGGCTATGTGCCTGCGGATCAGGATGTGGATGAATTTGCACGTGCGTTGCGGGCCGTAGGTGAGCCGATTTTTGGCATGGATGCCACGCGGATTTCGATGGGACGGTTGTTAAGCTATCTGTTTGAAGTCACCGAACGCTTTGGCATGGAGACGCGCACAGAGTTGATCCTGCTGCAGCGGACCATGGTTGTGGTGGAAGGGGTGGCGCGGTCTCTAGACCCGCGTGTGAATATCTGGGATGTCGCGAAGCCTGTGGTGTCGGACTACATCAAAGAAAGCATAGGGCCACGTGCAGTGTTGACCGATTTGGCAAAGACGGCGCGGGTGTTGTCCCGGTTTGGGCCGCGACTGCCTGCCATGGTTGAGGCGGCGTTGATTGCGCAGTCTGAGGATCAACCAGAGGCCAAGCGAGCTGCGTGGCCGTGGGTGGTGGCTGGCGTCGGATTGGGCGCTGTTTGTGGCGCTGTTGCGACATTGGCCGTGGGCTTTGTGATGTGGAGCTAGGTGCGTGTTTCCAGAATACCTGACATGAAAAAGGCGCCCACTGGGCGCCTTTATTTTGAGCAATAAGCCTCGAAGCTTGCCGTGTTAGAGCAGGCCCGCGTGCGCCATGGCAGCGTCGATTTGTGCTTTGGTGGCGTCGGTCAGACCGGTAAGCGGCAGGCGGACCTCTTCGTTGCACATGCCAAGGCGCGACATGGCGTATTTCGCGCCAACCAGACCGGGCTCCACAAAGATGGCTTCGTGCAGTGGCATCAGCTTGTCCTGATACTCCAGCGCTTTCGCATAGTCGCCAGCGAGAGTTGCGGCCTGGAACTCCGCGCAAAGCTTTGGCGCTACGTTAGCGGTCACGGAAATGCAGCCCACACCGCCGTGCGCATTGAAGCCCAGTGCAGTGGCGTCTTCGCCGGACAGCTGAATGAAGTCTGCGCCACAGGACGCGCGCTGTTGGCTTGGGCGGGCCAGATCGCCTGTGGCGTCTTTCACACCGACAATGCGTGGTAGCTTGGCCAGTTCACCCATGGTTTCCGGTGTCATATCGACCACGGAACGGCCTGGGATGTTGTAGATGATGATCGGCAGCTCACAGCAGTCATGCACAGCGGTGAAATGTGCGATCAGGCCGCGTTGTGTTGGCTTGTTGTAGTACGGTGTCACCACAAGGATGCCATCTGCGCCAACTTTCTCGGCGTGCTGGGCAAAGCGGATGGCTTCCAAGGTGTTGTTGGAGCCAGCGCCTGCGATCACTGGCACGCGGCCAGCCGCTGCTTTCACCACTTCGCTCACAATAGTTTCGTGCTCTTCGTGGCTCAGCGTTGGGCTTTCACCGGTGGTGCCCACAGGCACAAAGCCATTGGTGCCTTCACCAATATGCCACTCGACGATCTTTTTGAGCGTTTCCAAATCCAGCTCGCCGTTCGTAAACGGCGTGATGAGTGCGGGGTAGGACCCTTTAAACATGGCACGCTCCTTTTTATGCGTAGCTGGGCGGAATTGCCCAAAAGTTAAATCGCGCGGACCCTAGCGGGAAGTTGCCCACTTGCCAAGATTGTGAGTTGAGGCCTTCGGGTGCGCGGCGTATCTTGCGGGTTCTATCCTGTCTGGCATAGGAAAATGCAAGCCATGTTGCGTCTTTTTCTGACTCTGTTTGTGGCCTTGCTGGTCGCTGTTCCCGCAAATGCGCAGTTTCGCGATGAGCTTCGTGCGGCGATGACCTCGATCCGGGCCAAGGATTGGGACGGCGCGGCCAAGGCGGTGCGCGAAACTGATCAAGTCACACGTGACATCATTGAATGGCACAGGCTGCGGGCGGGTGAAGGCTCAGCGGATCAGGTCTTGGCATTTCTGGATCGCCGGGGTGATTGGCCGGGGTTGCCCTATTTGCGCAAACAATCCGAGGCGGCGTTTGAGGATGTGAGCGGTGAGATGGCGCTGTCATTCTTTGTGCACGGTCCGGCGCAGACTGCCGAAGGGGCGCTGGCGCAGGCTAAAGTACTGAAGCAAGCGGGTGAGGATGGCGCGGCGCAGGCTACGATCGTGGAAGCCTGGCGTACCATGGCGATGAACAGCACGACCAAGGCAGATTACTTTGCGCGCTACGGAGATTTATTGAAGCCACACCACACGGCGCGATTGGACGCGATGCTGTGGAAGAACTGGACGTCCAATTCTGAGGCGATGTATGCGCATGTGCCGGAAGGCTGGGTGGCGCTGGCCAAGGCGCGGCTTGGGTTGCGGGCGATGGCCAAAGGTGTGGACGGGTTGATCGCAGCGGTGCCGGACAGTTTGCAGCATGATCCAGGGTTGGCGCATGAACGCTTTGTCTGGCGGCATAAGAAAGACCGTAACGACAGCGCAATTGAGTTGATTCTGGCACGTAGCAAAGCGGGCACGTTGGGCGAGCCTGAGGAATGGGCCCCACGTCGCCGGTCGTTGATCCGCAATCGGATGCGGGCTGTGAATTACAAGACAGCCTATGCGCTGGCTTCGACGCATAAGCTGACGCCAGAGGCGGGGTATGCCTATTCCGATTGTGAGTGGCTGGCGGGTTATCTTGCGTTGCGCTTTCTGGATCGGCCTGAAGAGGCCGCCGCGCATTTCTTGAACTTCGCCCAGTCGGTGGAAACACCAATTTCTTTGGGGCGTGCTGGGTATTGGTTGGGCCGCGCCTATGAGACGATGGGCGACAAGGATACCGCGCAACAGGCCTATGTGGCGGGTGGCGCGCATCAGACAAGTTTCTATGGGTTATTGGCTGCAGAGAAGGCTGGGATTGCCTACGACACAGCGCTGACCGGTCAGGAGCGCTTTCCAGATTGGCAAAAAGCCAGTTGGACGACGTCGAGTGTACACAAGGCCGCGCGTACATTGTTGGCGGCGGGTGAGTTGAGTCTGGCAGAGCGGTTTTGGGTGCATCTGAGTGAGACACAAGACCGAACGGGGCTGGGGCAGCTTGGCCAGATGGCACTAGACCTTGGCCAGCCGCACATTGCGGTGATGTTGGGCAAACAAATGGTGCGCATGGGGGTGACCCTGCCCGGACCATATTACCCGCTGCATCCGCTGGTCGATCAGAAGCTGCCCGTAGCAGATGAGCTGTCCTTGGCAATTGCGCGGCGGGAGAGCGAGTTTGATCCGGTGGTGGTGAGCCATGCCGGTGCGCGCGGACTGATGCAGTTGATGCCGGGCACGGCGCGCGATGTGTCCAAGAAGATTGGCGAGGTCTATGTGCTGGGCAACCTGACCTCTGACCCGGGTTACAATGCGCGGCTGGGGAGCTCTTATCTCGCGGGCTTGGCGGAGCAGTTTGACGGCAACATCATCATGATTTCGGCGGCTTACAATGCTGGCCCGAGTCGCCCTGAGCGATGGATGGGGAGCAATGGCGATCCGCGCGGCGGCTCTGTTGAGGCGATGATCGATTGGATCGAGATGATACCGTTCAACGAAACCCGAAACTATGTGATGCGGGTGTCCGAGAGTTTACCGGTCTATCGTGCGCGGTTGGGGAAAGACCCACATCCGGTGTCATTTGGTAAAGAGATCACCGGCGGCACCATTAAGGTGCGCTGAGGCCTCAAGCGGATTGGCGTTCCCGCCACCAAGTGAACAGCCCTGCGGCAAGGACAATGCCTGCGCCAATAGCCACGTTGGGGCGAAGGGTTTCGCCAAAGGCGGCCATGCCGAGCGCGGCGGCGAAGGGCAGCTGCAGGTAGGCGAAGGGCTGCACCGCGCTGGCTTCGGCCACTTCATACGTGCGGATCAACAACCAGTGGCCAAAGACGCCGGTGCAACACAGGGTGCCCATCCAGATCCAGTCACGTCCGACAATAGGTTCCCAGAAGAACAGGCCAATGGCTGTCATGACGACACAGCCAATGACGCCGGTGTAGAAAAAGCTGGTTTGGCCAGTGTCACCCCGGGCCACATAACGGGTCATTAGGCCGTAAACCGCAAACATCAGGGCGCCAATAAGTGGGACAATGGCGGCCGGGCTAAAGACGCCGGAGCCGGGTCGCAGAATGATCAACACTCCAACAGCGCCGACACCAATCGCCATCCAGCGTCGCCAGCCGACACGCTCTCCCAAGACGGGGCCAGATAGCGCCGCGATCATCAGCGGGTAGCAGATGAAGATGGCATGGGTTTCAGTGAGGCCCAGCAAGGTAAAGGCCACCACTGTCACACAGATTTCCAATGCCAGCAGCGCGCCACGGCCAATTTGCAGCAGCGGGAATTTGGTGCGCGCAACCGCCTTGATGCCGCCGGGTTGGCGTGACGACAGTGCGATGACAAAGAGAGCAAAAAACCAGTAGCGGATCATCACCACGAGGTAGGTGTTGTATTCGCTCGCCAAGTGGCGGGAGATGCCGTCTTGCAGCGCAAAGACCAGCGTGGTGAGCGACATCAACATAATGCCGAGGCGGTTGTTGGGCTGTGTCATAGGGCGGGCTTTTCACATTGAGTCATGTGGCGCTTGCGGCCAAAGCCCGGTGTACGGGTGACAGTGAAGCCGGCGGCCTCCAGGTTGCGTCGTACAAAGCCGGCGGCGGTGTAGGTTGCGGCAGTGCCGCCTGCTTTGGTGTGCGCGCCGACTTGGGTCATCAGGTCTGCATCCCAGAGTTCGGGGTTCTTGGCTGGGGAGAAGCCGTCCAGGAACCAGGCGTCTGCCTCAAAGCTTTGCGCCTTAAGGGTCTCGCGGGCGTCGCCAACGACCACGCGGGCGTGGATGCCGTCAAGCGTGGCAAGGGTTGGGTCTTCGGCGTAGGTCGCCACTAGGCGGGTGGCGTAGGCGCTCAGTTCAGGGAAGGCGTTGAGGGCTTTTTGCATTTCCGCAGAACTCATCGGAAAGGCTTCAAAGGTTGTGAAAGACAGCGGCGTGGTTTGACCGCTCTCGTCCCAGGCCTTCCAAGCCGTCAGCAGGTTGAGGCCGGTACCAAAGCCCAGTTCGGCGATGTGGAAACCGGGGGCAAAGCGGGCGGGAAGATGGTTTCCGTCCAGAAACACATGGTGTGTTTCGGCCAGCCCATTGTCGAGGCTGAAATACGGGTCATCAAACCGGGTGGACACCGGGATGACGTTGTCTCGCCAATCGAGATCCGCATGCTGGTCGCTCATGTTGCTTTGCCTTAAGGAGGTGACGGCGCATTTGACCACAAAAAAGAGGATTGGCAATGGTGGACGTGACCCTGATGGGAGCCGGAGCTTTTGGACTGTCGGTGGCGTGGGCCTGTGCCAAACGCGGTGCAAAGGTGCGGGTGATTGACCCGGGTGGCGTGGGCGCGGGCAGCAGCGGCGGATTGGTCGGGGCCTTGGCACCGCACACGCCGGAGAACTGGAACGTGAAAAAAGCGTTTCAGTTTGAAAGCTTGATCATGGCGGAAGGCTGGTGGGCTGAGGTTGAGGCGGCTGGAGGTGTGAGTGCTGGCTACGGGCGCACAGGCCGGATTCAGCCGGTGAAAGACGAGCGCGGATTGGCGTTGGCTCAAGCACGGGCGGAGAGCGCCAAGGAGCTCTGGCAAGGCAAGGCGCAGTGGCAAGTTGTGGCGCGGGACAGCTTTGGCGATTGGGCGCCGGAAAGCCCGACAGGGTGGCTGATCCACGACACGTTGAGCGGGCGCATGTTTCCCCGACGCGCCTGTGCGGCATTGGCGGCGGCGTTGCGCGCCAAAGGCTGCGAGATCGTTGCAGAGGGCGCGCAAAAGGGAAAAGTTGTCTGGGCCACGGGGTGGCAGGGTTTGCGCGATCTGTCCGAAGACATGGGCAAACCGGTAGGCAATGGGGTCAAAGGTCAGGCGGCATTGCTGCGCCTAGATCAATCCACTGCGCCGCAATTGTTTGCGGATGCGGTGCATATCATTCCACATGCGGATGGCACAGTCGCAATTGGCTCCACAAGCGAGCGGGAGTTTGACGATCCATCAAGCACGGATGCCCAACTAGATGATGTTCTGGCGCGTGCCTATGTGGCGGTACCCGCCTTGAAGGATGCGGAGGTCATTGAGCGCTGGGCGGGCGTACGGCCGCGGGCCAAGAGCCGCGCGCCGATGTTGGGGACACACCCCACAATTGATGGTGGGTTTATTGCCAACGGTGGGTTCAAAATCGGCTTTGGCATGGGGCCAAAAATTGGCGAGGTGATGGCCGACCTGGTGCTGGAGGGACGCGACGAAATACCGGCGGCATTTCGTCCTGAAGCATCGCTTTAGGTGTTACTTGAAGCCTGCTCGACGTCGGCCTTGAGTGCGTCCATGAGCGTGGTCACCGAAGCCGCGTACCGCTCGCTGACAAACCGTCCGTTTTGGTCAAAGGCGTTGCCGCTGTCGGCGATGCCCACTTCCGGTGCCAAAGTGATGCGAGGGCGGAAGGCTACCAGACACGTGCGAAGCATGGTCTGTGCACGTACGCCACCGGCGCGCCCTGCGGCGGCGCTCATCAAGGAAGTGGGTTTGCCGACCATGGGTTTCTCTGAATGGCGGCTGATCCAATCAAGCGCGTTCTTCAACACGCCGGTGATCGCACCGTTGTATTCGGGAGTGGAGATCAGCACCGCGTCGGCTTCGGCAATCTGCTTTACCAAAAGGTTTACTTCTTCTGGGATGCCGTTGTGATTTTCGAGGTCTCCGTCATACAACGGGATGTTCAGATTTGCCTCAACATAGCTATCTGCGCCATAAAGTCGGGCGGCTTCCTGCAGGAGTTTTCTGTTGGTGGAGTCTGCGCGCAGGGCGCCGGAAATTCCGAGCAGTTTGTGGGGCATAGGCCAATCTCCTTGTTCGCGTACTCATTACGTAACGAAAAAGGCGTCGCAATCAAGCGACGCCTTGCAAACAGTGGCTGTGCGATGCCGCGCAGTTTTAGGTTGCGGTGGGCAGGATCACAATTTCAACACGACGGTTTTGGCGGCGGCCTGCTTCGTCCAGGTTGGAGGCGATGGGTTGGTCTTCGCCGCGGCCAATCGCGTTGATTCGGCCAAATGGTACTCCATTGTCCAAAAGGACATCCGCCACAGCGTTGGCGCGGCGTTCCGAGAGGCCCTGATTGTGGCTAGCGGAACCGGTGTTGTCGGTGTGGCCCAGGATTTGAACAGTACTGTCTGGATACTTGTCCAGACTGGTAGCGACCTTGGCGAGGTCGTCTTGCAGACTGGCGTTCACAGTGTAGCTGTCCACGTCAAACAGAATATCTTGCGGCAGGGTCAGGATCAGACGGTCACCGGTATTCTCGATGCGTACGTCGTCATCCAGCTGAGCGCGCAATTCGGCCTCTTGTTTGTCCAGGACATTACCAATGACCGCGCCCGCGCCAGCGCCTATGGCGGCGCCTAGAATTGGGTCACCGTCCGTGACGGCAGCCAATCCAGCGCCAGCCAGAGCGCCAATCAGTGCACCATTTTTGGTTTTGCGGAATTGGTCGCGGTCCTCTGCGGAGCCGGAAACATAAGCCGGGTCGGTGCAGGCGGTCAGGCTCAGCAAAGCGACGGCGCTAAGGGAAAGGGGAAGTGTCTTCATCTCGATGCCTCAAGTGTGTGTAGCCGTTTGTTGGCTTTTGAGGCCTGTATACGTCTTTTTTCTAATTCGCCCAAGCGAGGAGCTGCCTTTGATAGGCAAGTTGACGCCGAACGGTTCCTAGGCTTCCGCGCGGGCGGACTCGTAAGCCAATAGGGCGCGTTTAACAGGCAGGCCCCAATGGTAGCCGCCCAGTCCGCCCGATTTACGCATGGCGCGGTGGCAGGGAATAAGCCAACTAACAGGGTTTCGGCCCACCGCCGTACCAACAGCCCGCACGGCGCGAGGATTGCCGATGCTGCGAGCGATCTCGGCGTAGGTTGTGACTTCGCCGGAGGGAATGCGCATGAGGGCTTCCCAGACTTTGATCTGCAGCGCGGATCCGATCATGTAAACCGGCACTTTATTGTGATCTGCCTGCTCTGCTTGGTAAGAGGCAAGCACCCAAGGACGCAGGAACATCGGGTCTTCGACAAAATTTGCGTTGGGCCAGCGGGAGAAAAGATCTTCCATAGTGGCTTCGGTACCGGTTTCGGCGGCAAAGCCGATGCCGCAGATGCCTTTCTCTGTGCCGGTTACCAATGAAAGGCCAAAGGGGCTGTCAAACCATCCCCAGAAAATGGTCAGGCCGTCGCCGCGTTTGGCGTAGTCGCCGGGGCTCATGGCTTCCCAGCGCAAGAAGAGGTCGTGCAGACGGCCTGACCCTGACAGCCCAACGGAGTTGGCGGTGTCAAGCGTGGTGAAATGGTCATGTAGCAGGACCTTAGCGTGGCCCAATGTGAGATATTGTTGGAAGCGTTTTGGGGAGACGCCGGTCCAACGGGTGAAAAGTCGCTGGAAATGCGCAGGGCTCATGCCCATAGCTTTAGACAGGTCGTCTAGAGACATATTTCCACCGCCCTGATCTATCAGCTCAATCGCACGGCGCATGACGTTGTAGTGATAGCCTTCGGCCATGTCATTCATCGGTCCAACTCCTGTTCTGAGGATATCTTAGTTTGGGAGGTTTGGTGCGGCGACCCGAAAATTGCGCAAAGGGCGCCCCTTGACTTTGCGCAAAAATGAGACATCCATGTCTCATGATGAAAAAATCAGAAACCAAAATCATTGAGGCGGGGTTTTCCGTCTTCTCCGCAAATCCTACAGCCACCTTGGCGGATGTCGCCAAAGAGGCGGGTGTTGGGCGTGCGACGTTGCATCGTCACTATGCCGGGCGCGAGGACCTTATGGCCGCGCTTGCGATGGTCGCGATGCAAGAATTGGATGATGCCATTGAGGCCGCCACCAAGGATGCACCAAGTTATACTGAGGCACTTCGTTTGAGCTTGGTGGCCATCATCCCGTTGGCGGATCGGCAGATGTTCCTAGCCAATGAACCATTGGACCATGTGCCGGAGGTGCTGGAGGCTTACACGCAACAGCTGGACGAAACCGCCGAAGCTGTCGAAGCATCGAAAGAGGAAGGTGGGTTTGATGCGGCTGTGCCAACTGCTTGGATCGTTCAGGCGATTGAAACCCTAACTTATGCGGCCTGGACTGTGGTGCGGGATGGCGATGCGACGCCAGAGGAGGCCGCCGCATTGGCCTGGCGCACATTGCAATCAGGTTTGACGGGAGGTGCGAAATGATACCGGAGCAGTTTATTGAATTGGCCACCCAGGTGGATGAGGTGTTCTTTCTCATCGGGCTGGCAATTCTGGTGATCGAGATTGCTGAGGCCTGGTTCAAAGGGTCTTTAAAAGGCAAAACCTGGCTTGAAATGCTGGCGAGCGCGTCGACACAGGTGCCTTTTCTGTTGCTTGAAGCGACAATGATGACAGCGCTTTACTTTGGGCTTTATGTCTTTAGCGAAACTGTCGTGAGCTGGCATTTGCCAACCACATTGCCGTGGATTGTGCTCGCTGTGTTGATTGCGGACCTGACCTATTATTGGGAGCATCGGATAGCCCATCGGGTGCGGATTCTTTGGACGCAACACGCGGTGCATCACTCCAGCCGGGACTACAATATTGTGACGGCGGTGCGCTTTGGTCCTTTAGAAAGCCTGTGGTCCTTTATTGCGCATATCCCAATGATCTTGGTTGGGTTCAGCCCGGATGTGGTGCTGGGATCGGTGATCCTTGTACAGGCCTATCAGACTTGGCTGCACACCGAGTTGATTGGCAAGCTAGGGCCGCTGGAGTGGGTGTTGAACACGCCAAGTCACCACCGCGTGCATCATGGTTGTGACAACAAGTATCTGGACAAGAACTACGGGGGCATCCTGATCGTTTGGGACCGACTATTTGGCAGCTTTCAGGTGGAGGAAGAGCGTCCGCGGTACGGGCTCACCACTGACTTTGACAGTCAAAACCCGGTAAAAGTGTGGTTCTCTGAGCTGCCGGGTTTGTGGCGAGACATCAAGCGCGCCAAGACCGGACGGGAGCTGTGGGGGCGGCTGTTTGGACCGCCGGGATGGAAACCATAAAGGCAATGAATTTTGGGGGCGGGTTGCGAAGACCCGCCCCTGTCACCTATGTAGCGCGCAACCGATGTTGAAATGCGCAACTTTGAGATCCCATTCATGAACCTTCGCGACAAAATCGGGGCGCTTATTGACCGTCCTGCCTTTCGCAACGCCATCCTTGGCGTGATCCTGTTCAATGCCATCATTCTGGGCATGGAAACTTCCAAACCTTTGATGGAGGCCATTGGCCCGGTGCTGATTACGCTAGATGCATTGTGTCTGGCGATCTTTGTTGGGGAAATTGCCGCCAAACTCTACGTGCAGCGCAGCAAATTCTTCCGTGACGGCTGGAATCTGTTTGATTTCATAATTGTGGGGGTGGCCTTGGTGCCCGCTGCGCAAGGGCTGTCGGTGCTGCGGGCTTTGCGGATTTTGCGCGTGCTGCGCGTGGTGTCGGTAGCACCATCTCTGCGCCGCGTGATCGAGGGGCTGTTAAACGCTCTGCCCGGCATGGGGTCCGTTTTCCTGCTGATGGCGTTGATTTTTTACATCGGTGCGGTGATGGCGACCAAACTGTTTGGCGCAGCTTTCCCTGATTGGTTCGGCACACTTGGAAAATCGGGCTACTCTCTGTTCCAGATTATGACGTTGGAAAGCTGGTCAATGGGCATCGTACGTCCGGTGATGGAGATCTATCCCTACGCCTGGATGTTCTTTGTACCGTTCATCCTGCTGACCACCTTTGTGGTGCTCAACCTAGTGGTTGGTCTGGTGGTGAATTCCATGCAGGATGCGCACCATGTGGAGGCTGAAGCAGAAACCGGCAACTATCGTGATGAGGTGCTGGCACGGCTGGCCGACATTGAGAAGCTGTTGAAAGAACGCGATGGCCCGTAACAAGTCCCGCTCTCAACAAAAGCAAAAAGCCCCGCCTGAGTGGATCAGGCAAGTCTTTGCGTCTTTAGATTTTCAGATTACGCGCAGAGTCTTTGATGGCGTCATATTGCCCGGACGGGCGGAAGCGCCAGAGATAGTCTGGCATGATGGCCTCCGGGGCCAATGGCTTGATGCCAAGCGTCTCGAAGCCTTGCGCCTCGTCGCTAACCACATTGTCTATCTTTAGAAGTTTCAGTTGGTCTTTGGTGATCACGGAGTTGTGGAACAATCCAAAGGTCAGAGTTTGAAGAAGTCCGAAGCCGAAAGCCATTAGGCTGACAACAAAGAACGGCAGGTTGGCGACAAGCTTACGGCGGTGAATGACCTCAAGCATTTCGGTGACCCAGCCGCGTAGGCTGTTGATCTCAGGGCCGCCCAATTCATAGACGCCCGTGGCTTCGCCTTTGATGCCTTTGACAGCGGCCTGTGCTACGTCGTCCACATAGACGGGTTGGAATTTGGTGTCGCCGCCAACCAAGGGCAGTACCGGGCCGAGGCGAGACATGGAGGCGAAGCGATTAAAGAACTCGTCGTCCTGTCCAAAGATCACAGACGGGCGCAGGATCATGGCGTTGGGCATGTGTTGCAGCACGCCCTCTTCGCCCAGGGCTTTGGATTGCGCGTATTGGCTGTCACTTTCTGTGTCGGCGCCGATGGCCGAGATGTGCACCATGGTTGCTACACCTTCGGCAGAGGCGATGCGGGCGATGCGCTCGGCGCCTTCATGTTGTACGGAGTCAAAAGTGTTCTTGCCGCGATCCGACAGAATGCCAACACAGTTTACCACCGCATCAGAACCTTGCATGACCGCTTGCACAGAGGTGTCATCACGTATGTTGCAGAACACGGGTTCCACTTGGCCCACTGAGCCGTATGGCTTCACAAACATTGCTTCGTTGGGGCGACGTACTGCGACCCGCACGAGCCAGCCTTGTTTTGCCATGCGGCGGGCAATGTGACGTCCGACAAAGCCGGAACCGCCAAAGATGGTGACAAGTTTGGACATGGGTTGCCTCCAAGGTAGACCATTTAATAATGGGATAGCGCCGACAACGTCTCGGAACAAGCTACAAAGGCGGGGGCGCGACAAGAAACCCCTGCGGTTTATACCAAATTTGGTGCGGTTATTTGATGCGTGTGTGGGCGCTTTCGAGAAAAACCGGAAAAGTCTAAGAATCGCGTTGACACCCCCTGTAGCTGGGCTTACACGCCTGTCTCACCAACCCGTGCCCAGATGGCGGAATTGGTAGACGCGCTAGCTTCAGGTGCTAGTGTCCGTATGGACGTGGAGGTTCGAGTCCTCTTCTGGGCACCATTACTTCAGCCAAACCATTGATAACGCTTTAGCTTTTAGCAACCGTTGAGAGCCGTAGACCACGTCAGTATCTGTTGCGGTCTCGGTCCACTTCCTGAGAACGTTTAATGGCTAGCCTGATCCGTATCCATGGCCCACACCGTCCGTTTGCCAGCCTCCAATTTGGTTCACGATGTCGGCAGGGCACTCAACGGCTCTCAAGCGGTCCCGCATGAAGTGGCGGAAATTGTGTATCGAACATCTTGCAGGTACGTGTTCCTTCATCAGTTTGTTCAGTGCAACGCTGGCGGAGTTGGCATTCGCTGTGCCGGACACAGGAGAGACCAGCCATCACAGTTCGTCGTCAAGCTCCCTGCCTTTGGCTTGAACACTGGCGAGGGCATCAGCGGGAATAGAAGTTCGATCTGATACGCCCGTCTCCCTTTCGTAGTAGACGCCAGAAAAGGGATTGATCCAAGAAAGACCCTGCTCACTAGCGGCTCTTTTGGTTCGGGCTTCGGAAATTTTGGGCGACTTCGTGCGAAGTGAATTGGCAATTCGAGGCGAAGTATAGTGTTCCCTCAGCTCTTTTTGGGCTGCGAAGACTGAAGTAGAAAACATCCTCTTTGTCGACGACGAACGGGCGTGAAATGGTCGTCGACATAGTCTGCGGCTTGTGGAATTTTCGAAAATCTGGATCGAAATCAATATGTTAGGTGAATTTGTGGTGCCGCTGATAGGACTCGAACCTACGACCCCATCATTACGAATGACGTGCTCTACCAGCTGAGCTACAGCGGCGCCGATGCGGTGTATAGGTGCGCGATTTGCGAAGGGCAAGAGAAATTGAAGGCGTCAATCTGGTCAGCTGACGGGCACCAATGGTTGCCGACCTTCTGGTGTCAGCTGCCAGACCGACGTGCCCTCAAACACAGCTGCAGTGACGGCCTGGCCGTAGCCTGCTCCGGTGTCAAGATCGACGCGGTTGCCAAAATGTGTGGGGCGGTCCACGGGGGTATGACCATGCACCACGAGCCAGGGGTGCGGGTGTGGATAGGTGAGAAACTCGTCTCTGATCCAGCACAAATCGTCATCTGACTGATATGCCAGAGCCACCTCCGGACGGATGCCTGCGTGTACAAAGAGCAGGTCGCCGTGCAGCTTGGTGTACGGCAGCTGGGTCAAAAACGTAACGTGCTCATCGGGCACTGTGGCGCGGGCGGCAGCGTGAATTTCAGACAGGCGCGCATCGGCGTCAAAGTTGAGGCCATAGGAGGCCAGGGTTTCGCGCCCGCCGAGGCGCTCATGTAGCCAGTAAAGGTCGGGACGCAGGCGCATGTCCAAGCGCGGCGAAGGTTCCAGAAAGTAGCGGAACATACGGTCGTGGTTGCCGGTCAAAACGGTCCAGTTCCGACCCTGTTTCAGCCCATTTAGCACAAAATCAATCACGCCTTTGCTGTCTGGACCCCGGTCCACAAGGTCGCCAAGAAACACAACTTCCGCCGCAGGTCCGCCATCCGCGATTATGGTTTCCATCACCGCTTCAAGCTTGTCCAGATGTCCGTGAATATCGCCAATGGCATAAATTGGTGTGGTCATAAAAATCGCCTCAAACTGCTCGGATACAAAACCAAAAAAACGCCGCCTAGAAAAGGGCGACGCTTATAAAACTTCAATGACATAAAGGTTTAAGCGACGTCAAACACCAGCGGCTTGATCTGACGGAACATACCTGTCTCTGCCAACTGGGCGCGGGCCTCCGCTGAAACAGGCTCATCCACATACAGAAGCGCAATGGCCTCGCCGCCGACATCCGCTCGGCCCAAAGTAAAGTTCGCGATGTTCACACCGTTTTCGCCAAGGGTCTGGCCCAGCGTCCCGATGATGCCTGGCACGTCTTCGTTGGTGGTATAGAGCATGTTTGCCCCCACTTCGGCGTCAATGTTGATGCCTTTGATCTGGATGAAGCGTGGCTTGCCATCGGAGAACACGGTGCCCGCAATGGAACGCTCACGCTTGTCGGTTACCACGGTCACTTTGATGTAACCGTCAAACGTGCCGGTTTTGTCCTGATTGGTGGTGGAGATTTGAATGCCACGCTCCTTCGCGACGACCGGCGCGGAGACCATGTTCACGTCCGGGTTGGCCTTTTTCATGATGCCCGCCACAACCGCGCAGTTCAGAGCGGCCAGGTTCATATCCGACACAACACCGTCATAGAGGATGTTGATGGCTTTGATCGGCTCGTCGGTCATCTGACCGGAGAAAGACCCGAGGTGGTCGGCCAGTTTGATCCATGGACCCATGACCTTGGCTTCTTCGGCTGTCACGGATGGCATGTTCAGGGCGTTTTCCACGGCGCCGGTCAGCAGGTAGTTGGACATCTGCTCGGCCACTTGCAGCGCCACGTTTTCTTGCGCCTCAGTTGTGGCCGCGCCCAGGTGCGGTGTGCAAACCACGTTGGGCAGGTTGAAGAGGGCGTTTTCTTTGGCAGGCTCTTCTTTGAACACGTCAAAGGCCGCACCGGCGACGTGGCCGGATTTCAACAGCTCAGCCAATGCTTCCTCGTCCACCAGACCACCGCGGGCACAGTTGACGATGCGCACGCCTTTTTTGGTTTTGGCGAGGTTTTCGGCAGACAGGATGTTGGCGGTTTGCTCGGTGAAGGGCACATGCAGGGTGATGAAGTCGGCACGTGGCAGCAGCTCTTCGAGCTCAACTTTTTCAACACCCATCTTTGCGGCTTTTTCTTCAGACAGGAAGGGATCGTAGGCGATCACTTTCATTTTCAGGCCACGGGCGCGGTCACAAACGATGCCACCGATGTTGCCTGCGCCGATGACGCCGAGGGTTTTGTTGGTCAGCTCGGTGCCCATGAACTTGGACTTTTCCCATTTGCCAGCGTGGGTGGACTCGCTGGCCTCAGGGATCTGACGCGCCACGGCGAACATCATCGCAATCGCGTGCTCGGCGGTGGTGATCATGTTGCCAAACGGCGTGTTCATCACGATCACGCCTTTCTTGGAGGCGGCTTCTTTGTCAACGTTGTCGGTGCCGATGCCGGCGCGACCGATGACTTTGAGGTTGTCGGCTTTTTCTAGCAACTTAGCAGTCGCCTTGGTGGCGGAGCGGATCGCGAGACCGTCATATTGGCCAATCACTTCGGCCAGTTTGTCTTTGTCTTTGCCAAGGTCGGGCATGAAATCAACGTCGATGCCGCGATCACGGAAGATCTGAACGGCGGTTTCGCTGAGTTTGTCGGAAACGAGTACTTTGGGAGCCATGTTGAGCGTCCTTTGATGTCGGGGGCCGGGTGTGGCCTGAATGGGAAAGGGGAGTGCCCGGCGGAGCCGCAGGGCAAATGTCGCTTACGCTTGTGCTGCGATCTCGGCCGCAAAGGCCCAGGCAAGCCATGGTAGCATCGCTTGCAGATCGGCAGTCTCAACCGTGCCGCCACACCAGATGCGCAGGCCAGCTGGCGCATCGCGGTAAGCGCCGATGTCCAGCGCGATGTTTTCAGCTTCCAGACGTTTGGCGACGGCCTTGGCAAAGGCTGCACCGTCCTGAATGCGGTCATCGGTGAACTTCAGACACACGGAGGTGTTGGAGCGGGTTGCATCGTCTTCGGCCAAGTTGGCGATCCAGTCGTTCGCATTGCAGAAATCAAACACCGCTTTGGCGTTGGCGTCTGCGCGGGCAATCAGGCCTTTCAGGCCGCCCTCGGAACGGGCCCAGTCCAGTGCGAAGAGGTAGTCTTCGACAGCTAGCATGGACGGCGTGTTGATGGTCGCGCCAGTGAAGATGCCTTCAATCAGCTTGCCGCCCTTGGTCAGGCGGAAGATTTTAGGCAGCGGCCAGGCTGGGGTGTAGCTTTCCAGACGTGCAACAGCGGCAGGGGAGAGCACGATCACACCGTGGGCTGCTTCGCCGCCCAGCACCTTCTGCCAGGAGAAGGTGGTCACATCCAGCTTGTCCCATGGCAGGTCCATGGCGAAAGCAGCGGAGGTGGCGTCACAGATGGTCAGACCTTCGCGATCGTCCGCAATCCAGTCTGCATTTGGCACGCGCACACCGGATGTGGTGCCGTTCCATGTGAAGACGACATCGTTGTTTTTGGTGTCAACGGAGGCGAGATCAACGATTTGGCCATAGTCAGCGGTTTTCACTTCGGCGTCGATTTTCAGCTGTTTCACCACATCGGTGACCCAGCCTGCGCCAAAGCTTTCCCACGCGAGCATTTCAACTTTGCGCGCACCCAGAAGGGACCAGAGCGCCATTTCAACTGCGCCGGTGTCGGATGCTGGCACAATGCCAATGCGGTAATCTGCGGGGATGCCAAGAACGTCGCGGGTGCCTTCGATGGCATCCTTCAGCTTGGCTTTGCCAACAGCTGCGCGGTGGCTGCGACCCAGAGCGGCGTCGGCCAGTTTTGTGACATCAAATGTGGGGGGTTTGGCACATGGGCCAGAGGAAAAACGCGGGTTGGCCGGCCGCGTAGCCGGTTGCTGAGTAGCCATCAATGCTATCCTTACAGATAAATGCCTCTCGTTGGGGAGAGGTGTCCCACGGACGGAGATAGTCGGGACGCTGCGGCCGCACAATAGGCGAAATCAGAGATCACGACAGTTTGCTCATCAAAAACGACGCGCTCTGACCACTATAGGAAACACGGGTGGCGACTTCGGGCGGATCAGATTGCACCAGATACAATCCTATGCTGGCGCAAGGCACCACAGCGTGGTCTATGCAGCGTGAACTCATCACGCGCTGACCAACCGAGGACCCTGATGTATACCGCCACGCTTCTGACATCCCCGACATCCGCCAATTTGGACCCCGCTTTGGTCGACAACCTGCGCAACGCATGGGGCGGCGGTGACGCTGTTTGGCTGGCAGCAGATGAGGCGGCGGAGTTTAGCGTGCCTGAAATGCCGGACAACCGTTGGGATGTTTGGGCGGACCTGCAAAAGATGGGCGTGGACCTTGTGGTGGTGCTCACTGAGGGGCGTCGCAAAAAGATGCTGCTGGCAGATATGGACAGCACGATGATCCAGCAGGAGTGTATTGACGAGCTGGCCGATGAGGCTGGTGTTGGCGAGCGTGTGAAAGACATCACTGCGCGGGCGATGAACGGCGAGCTGGATTTTGACGGGGCGCTGACCGAGCGCGTGGGTTTGCTCAAAGGTCTTGATGAAGCTGTGATTTCCAAAGTTCTTGCCGAGCGCATCACCTTTATGCCGGGTGGCAAAGCGCTTCTCGCAACAATGAAAGCCCAGGGCGCTTATGCGGCTTTGGTGTCCGGTGGCTTTACAGCCTTTACCGCCAAGGTGGCCAGCGATCTGGGCTTTGACGAGAACCGCGCGAATACATTGTTGACCGAAGGCGGCAAGCTGACCGGCGATGTCGGTCGGCCGATCCTTGGGCGAGAAGCCAAAGTGCAGGCGTTGAAAGAGATCACGGCACGTCTCGGTCTGACACATGAAGACGTGATGGCCGTGGGCGATGGCGCCAATGATCTTGGCATGCTGGGTTTGGCAGGCGCGGGCGTTGCGCTGCACGCGAAACCTTCGGTGGCGGCCGAATGTAGCATTCGCATCAACCACGGAGATTTGACCGGGCTGCTCTACATACAGGGCTACGCCAAATCTGACTTCGAAGGGCTCTAAGCTGTGCTGGAATTTGGACTTGAGGGCCTGCTTATCCTATTGGCAGCAGGGTTCTTTGCGGGATTTGTCGACGCGATTGCGGGCGGCGGCGGTTTGATCACACTGCCGGCTTTGATGATCGCAGGTGTGCCACCGGTGGCGGCGCTGGCGACCAACAAAATCCAAGGCATGTTTGGTTCCGGCACAGCTGCGTATTCCTATGCCAAAAGCGGTCTGGTGAACCTGCGCGAACAGCTTTTGCCAGCGGGTTTGGCCTTTGTTGCCTCTTTGGCCGGGGCGTTGTTGGTGTCTGTGCTGCCGACCGATTGGATTCGCCTGATCCTGCCTGTGTTGTTGATTGGTATTGCGCTGTTCTTTGCCTTCCGCAAAGACCCGGGAGAGATGGACAAAACTGCGCGCTTGTCTCCTTTGGCCTTCACCTGGACAGCGGTGCCGTTTGTTGGGGCATATGATGGTTTGCTCGGCCCCGGTGCGGGCAGTTTTTATATGATCGCTTTTGTCGCGCTGGGCGGCTTCGGCATTTTGAAAGCCACGGCGCACACCAAGCTGTTAAACTCTGCATCCAATGTTGGCGGCTTGGCCGGGTTCATTCTTGTCGCGGAACCCCTGTGGGCCATTGGTTTGGCCATGGGCGTGATGCAGATGCTGGGAGCAGCGCTTGGTGCTAAGATGGCAATGGCCAAGGGGGCGAAGCTGATCCGCCCACTCTTGGTTGTCACCTCAGTGGTTTTGGCGCTGAAGCTATTGTGGGATGTACTCTGAGCCGCGACGGCGGCCTCGTTTTATGGTACACTGATACGGCGCGGCCCTGAGATGTTTGCGGTGCCGTTCAGGACTTTCAAGACAGTGTTGTGTCGAAAGGAGACGTACCATGCCCAAGTTTATGTTAATCTACCATGGCGGTGGGCGACCTGAGACGCGGGAAGAAGGCGAGCAGGTCATGGCGGCCTGGATGAAGTGGATGGAAGGCATCGGCGATGATTTGGTCGATGGCGGCAACCCAGCTGGTATGTCCAAAACCGTAACGGTTCATGGAGTTGCCAATGATGGCGGTGCCAATCCGGTGTCTGGGTATACCTTAGTCAATGCCGTCGACATCGACGCAGCCTGCGATATCGCCAAGGGCTGCCCGATACTTGAACATGGCATGGGCACCGTAGAAGTCGCAGAGGCGATGGAGATGTAAGGCGGCCAATGAGCCGCCTTTTGTTTAGCTCAGTGTAGAGGCGGTGCGCATGACACCGGTTTGCAGGCCGTCCCAGTTGCGGATTGGCGCATCAAGGTATTTTTGTGCCTCCGGATGGTTTGGGTCCAGCACGCCCAGCTTCACCAGAATAGCGGCCAGCGCATTTTCGGAGGCGCGGGTGGCACCATCGATGATTTTCAGGGCGACGCCCAGTTTTTGCTCCGGCAACATGGCGACAAAATAGGCTTCTGCACCGGTTTTGATGGCCACCGAATGTCCCATGGCCCGCATCAGATTGGTGCAGGCACGGCCTTCGCCCGCCACATATTCAGGATGTTTTGCCATCGCGGTGCGCAGGCGCGCCGCTGCGGTTTCGCGCGTGCCGTTGCCTTCGCGTGCGGCGGCGTAAAACGCCATCGCACGGGCCATGCCTTTGAGCGTGCTGGCGTGATTAGGCGCAGAACAGCCATCAATGCCGTAGCCTGCGCTGTCCTCATGGGTTAGCTCTTCATGGGCTGCCTGAACGGCCTTTTGCACCGGGTGATTGATATCGGTGTAGTTGCCTGCCGCGCCGATATGTTTGGACAGCGTCAGGAAGCCTGTGTGTTTTCCGGAGCAATTGTTGTGGACACGGCACACTGGGTCGTCGCAGCGTATCAGCGCGTCGCGAATGCCGATGTCGCGTGGCTCTTGGGGGCCGCAAATGAGGTCCTCATCGCGAAACCCTTGCGCCGCCAACCAATCATTTACCATGTTGTTATGGATCGCAGACGCGTTATGGGACGCGCAAGCCAGCGCCAGATGTTGATCCGTCAGGCCTGCTGCATCGGCCGCGCCGCTCTCTACCAAAGGTAACGCCTGAATCATCTTGGAGGAGCTGCGCGGCAGCACAATTTCGTCCGGATTCCCCCAAGCATGTACAATGTCACCGTCGACATTGCATACCACCGCGTGGCCGGAATGCATGCTTTCAAGGATGTCTCCTCGCCAGATTTCGGTCATTGGTACGGCTTTGGTCATGGTTTCTCTCGCAATTGTTGGCAATTTTGTGCCAACGGGTCTTTCGCGCGGCAACAAACATGGGCTAAACTCTGTGCATCGCGTATAACAATGTCCAGCCCACTTCAAATGGTGCAAAGCCAGCGGGCGGACGAAAAGAGGCAATACACAGCTTGGAGGCTGTAAAGAGCAATGACATCACTTTGGGTGAAAGCGCTGGCCGTGACCGCTACTGCGGTTTGGGGCGGTATGGTATCGGCACAGGCCGCAAGCGAAAATCAGGTCAATGCGATCACCGATTGGAGCGTGTTTGAGCACAAAGACGGTGGCAAGCAGGAATGCTGGGCCGTGAGCACCGCCAAAGAGACTGTGAACACCCGTAATGGGCAGGTTGTGGCCGTGCGCCGCAGCGACATCCTTTTGTTGGTGTCCTTCGTACCAAGCCAAAATGTTTCCGCGCAGGTTGGGTTCACCGGCGGCTATCCTTTTGCGGGTGGCTCAACAGTGGAAGTGGCCATCGACGGGCAAGCCTTTGTGATGATCACAGACGGCGAATGGGCCTGGCCGGCGTCTTCCGGCGATGATGCCAAAATTGTTGCGGCTATGAAGCGTGGCGCAGATGCGACTTTTGTTGCGCGCTCGTCACGCGGCACGAAAACCAGCGATACGTTCTCGCTGCGCGGTTTTACCGCCGCTGTGGAAGACGCGGAAAAACGCTGCAAGTAAACGCTTCGGAGTATCCGGAGCGGGGCCTCTGCCAGGGTCCTTAACTGCCTGACATTGCCACCATGGGGGAGGCCGACCGGATCAACCGGTTGGCATGTAAGCCATGGGAGAGCAATCAATGGCACAGGTACAACAGGCAGAGACACTACAAAGCGCGCAAGACATCACCGATCTGGAACTTAGCTGCGTGGTGCGCGGCAGCAAAATTGCCACCCGCCGTGGTGAGGTTCCTGTCGAAGAGCTTCAGGCGGGCGACGAGGTGGTCAGTCGCGATAAAGGATTGGCACCGGTTCGCTGGGTTGGACGTGTGTTCACTTCAAACAGCGCCGTGAAAGTGCCCGCTGGTGCCATGGGGCGCCTCGTGCCTGCTCGGGATTGCTGGCTGGCACCTAGTGCACGTTTGTGGATGCAAGGCGCCGAATTTGAAGGGGCCTTTGCCAGCCGTGAAGTACTGGTGCCGGTGAAAGACCTCGTCGGGTGGCGTGGCATTACGGAAGACCCAACGGCCTCTTCGGAGTTCTTCCTTGTGCTTTGTGACACGCCAAGTGTGATGATTGTGGACGGCATGCAGGTGGAAATGCGTCATCCCGGGGTATTGATGTCCCTTTTTGACCAGGTGCAGGCAGACGAGATGGCCAACCTGTTTCCAGAACTTCTCGCGATGGAAACTAAGTCCGATAAATGGCGTCGACGTTTGGACAAACACGAATCGGCGCAGGTCTTAAATGTGAAAAGACGTGCATGAGCTTGAGGCACTGATGGTTTAAGTGAGTGCTATCGAGGGGCAGTTACGCCTGTTGACATGGCATTATTTGCAAAACGCCATAAATGGTGTATCTGCAGCGCTTGAATTCCCAGATGAGTCCCAGAGCCATGAGTACCTCCGCGCCAATCACGCAGGACGTGATGACCATTCCTCGCAAGATGCCAGAAGGCGGCAAGATCAACCTTGTTGGTTTGACGCGTGACCAGCTGCGCGAGGTTCTGATTGCCAATGGCACCAAGGAAAAACAGGCCAAGATGCGCGTGGGGCAGATTTGGCAGTGGATCTATCAGTGGGGTGTACGTGACTTTCACGAGATGACCAACCTCGCCAAAGCCTATCGTGCAGAGCTGGAAGAGACGTTCGAGATTGCGTTGCCTGAGGTGGTAACTCGGCAGGTGTCTGAGGATGGCACACGCAAATATCTGGTGCGGATCGCCGGTGGGCACGAGGTTGAGGTGGTCTACATCCCTGAGGATGGCCGCGGTACGCTGTGTATCTCTTCGCAGGTGGGCTGCACATTGACTTGCTCCTTCTGTCACACAGGCACGCAAAAGCTGGTGCGCAACCTGACGGCTGGTGAAATCATCGGCCAGCTGATGGTCGCGCGTGATGATTTGGACGAATGGCCCGTGCCAGGCGAAGCCAAAGATGAAACCCGTTTGCTGTCCAACATCGTGCTGATGGGCATGGGCGAGCCACTTTATAACTTCGACAACGTGCGCGACGCGATGAAGATTGCCATGGACCCGGAGGGTATCTCTTTGTCACGCCGTCGGATCACCTTGTCGACCTCAGGTGTTGTGCCAGAGATCGCTCGCACGGCTGAGGAAATTGGCTGCTTGCTGGCGATTTCCTTCCACGCGACTACGGATGATGTGCGCGACATGTTGGTACCCATCAACAAGCGTTGGAAAATAGACGATCTGCTGCAGGCGCTCTCTGATTATCCAAAGGTCTCTAACTCTGAGCGCATAACGTTTGAATATGTGATGCTCGACGGAGTGAACGACTCTGACGAGGACGCGCACCGTCTGATCGATCACATCAAGCGGTATAACATTCCGGCGAAGATCAACTTGATCCCGTTCAACGAATGGCCCGGCGCGCCGTATAAACGCAGCTCCAACAACCGCATCCGCGCTTTTGCCAATATCATCTATCAGGCGGGCTATGCCTCCCCGATCCGCAAAACGCGTGGTGAAGATATCATGGCTGCCTGTGGTCAGTTGAAGTCGGCCACAGAACGAGCGCGTAAGTCCCGCAAGCAGATCGAGGCCGAGGCGGGTGTTGCACAGGGCTAACCCTGTCACCGTATCTCGACGCAGACTAGAGGAAGCTGGAGCCGACTTGCCAAGTTTGTCTGCTCCGGCGTATCCCTTCGTTAGGGATGGAGGGGAACCAGCTTATGCAGGCAGAATATAAGGCCGTCGCGCGGCAATCTCTTCTGTTTGGCAGTATGCCAGAAGAAGACGCAGAGCTGCTGCTGTCGACCGCCCATATCACCGAGTATGACCGTGGCCAGACCATTTTCCTGCAAGGAGAGACGGCCACGGCGATCTTCATTGTGATTTCGGGCTGGGCCAAACTTTATCGGATTGCACCCAGTGGCGCCGAAGCTGTCGTGGGGGTCTTTACTCAGGGTCGCAGTTTTGGGGAAGCTGTTGCGTTTCAGGGGGATGCTTATCCGGTGTCCGCTGAAGCCGTTACCTCGCTCAAATTAATGCGCATCGAAACGGACGCTTACCTGCGCCGATTCCGAGAGATACCTGAGGCTGCTTTGTCGCTTTTGTCCTCAACCTTTCGTCATCTACATAGCCTTGTGGCACAGATTGAAGCGCTCAAAGCGCGGACCAGCGCGCAGCGCGTGGCGGAGTTTCTCTGCGAGTTGAGCAATACCGAGGAAGGCGCTTGTGAGGTGGTTCTGCCTTACGACAAGATTTTGATTGCAGGGCGTTTGGGCATGAAGCCGGAAAGCCTCAGCCGGGCTTTCGCTAAGTTGAAAGCGGAAGGGGTCCAGATCAAACAGAATCGCGCCAAGATTAATGATATTGAGCACCTGCGAACCTACAGCGAAGAAGACCCGGCGCAGGCCTGGGCCCGGTAGCAGCTAATCGAAACGGCCGGGAAGCTCTGGATTGCAGGGTGCACTCCTGTTTAGAGTGCAAGAAATTTCTATCAGGAAAGGTGCATCATGCCCCGTTTTGTTTTGTCCGCTGCGGCCCATTTGATTGCGAATGCCATTGGTCTGGTCCTCGCGAATATTCTGTTGCCCGGCTTCACCATCGGCCTTCTAGGTATCGTGATTGTCACGCTTGTGTTCACTGTGGTTTCTGTCGTGCTCTTGCCGATCGTCCGCAAAGTCTCCGAGAAAAAACTACCGGAGCTTTTGGGCGGGCTGTCTTTGGTGGTGACCTTTGCGGGCCTTCTGATCACCGAATTGCTGGTCAGTGACTTTACCATCGGCGGCATCGCCAACCTGCTGGCCGCCACACTGATTGTCTGGCTCGGAGCCCTGATTGCCGGGGTACTATTGCCGAAGTATCTCTTCCCGTCGCTCGCCAAGCCAAAAGCACACACGTAAATTTTGCCTAAAACTTTTCACATTTGAGCGCCAATTGCGCCTCGATCAACGGTCAGTTTCCATTTTGTAAACAATCGGAAAGGAACTGACGCATGGCACATGCAGACATCGGCGGCGCAATGATCGACGCGCCCGTTCTGGACATCTTAACCCGCGAAAAGAACAATTCTCTGAGCGCGCGTGAATGGAAATTCCGTCTGGCGGGCTACGGCTACGCGATCAAAGACGTGGCGGGCGCACAGGTGGTCACCAAACTGCCTCAAGGTACCGAAATTGGCGTGCTTCCTGCGTATTTCCACTAAGTGGACCTGGTATCTGTAACGATCACTTGAGTAACTCAAGGCAGCGCCCCGGCTTTGGCCGGGACGCCTTGCATCTAGAAAGCTCTAGCGGCCGGGGATCTGGTCCCGACGGGAATAATCCTGCCAGTTATTGAGCACGTCCACCGCTTCCTCTGCAGTCTCCACAAACTGGAACAGATCCAGGTCTTCTGCGGAAATTGTGCCCGCATCAGACAGCGCGTCCCAGTTGATGATCTTCTGCCAGAACTCTTTGCCAAACAGCAGGAACGGCACGCGTTGCATACGACCGGTTTGAATCAGTGTCAGCGCTTCAAACAGCTCGTCCAAGGTGCCAAAGCCCCCCGGGAACACACAGATCGCATTGGCGCGCATCAGGAAGTGCATCTTGCGGATCGCAAAATAGTGGAAGTTGAAGCACAGCTCCGGTGTCACATATTCGTTGGGCGCTTGCTCATGCGGCAACACGATGTTGAGGCCAATCGAGCGTCCACCCGCGTCCAACGCACCCCGGTTGCCCGCTTCCATCACACCTGGGCCACCACCGGTGACAATCACGTTTTTCTTGCCGTCGCTGGCTTCGGTCACCAACTGCGCAAACTTGCGGGTCTCATCGTAAAACCGCGACAGTTCTGCCAGTGTTTCGGTGCGGGCGGTGTCTTTCTTGGAGGGTTCCGGAATACGTGCGCCACCAAACAGCACCACGGTGCTTTCAATCTCATGTTCATCCAGCGCCAGCTCTGGCTTTAGCAATTCCAGCTGTAAGCGCACCGGGCGCAGCTCGGGACGGCACAGGAAATCTTCATCCGCAAAGGCCAACCTGTAAGACGGCGCACGCGTTTGCGGCGTGTCCGGCACTTGGGAGGCAGACTGACGGTCAGAATGGGCATCTGACAGCGGGTGGCGGCGATCATCTTTCATCGTTACTCGTCCTTGCTTGCGCGTTTTTCTTTTGCCTATAGGGTTCGCGGAAACAAAACCAGTGACAGGGATGTGAAAATGGACTGGAGCGCGGAAATCGCAGCGGCGGCAGAGCGAATCAAAGGGCATGTGCTGCGCACTCCCGAGGTGACGGTGGAAAACGGATTTGGTCTGGAGTTTCCAGTGCAGATGAAGCTGGAGCAGATGCAGCACACCGGGACGTTTAAAGCGCGCGGTGCCTTCAACACACTGCTGTCCTCCGAGGTGCCAGAAGCTGGTCTTGTTGCGGCCTCCGGTGGCAATCACGGCGCTGCCGTGGCCTATGCTGCCCACAAATTGGGTCACAAAGCCCGGATTTACGTGCCGGAAATGGCCGGCCCCGCCAAAGTGGCCTTGATTCGCGACGCTGGTGCCGATCTCGAAGTGGTCCCGGGGGCCTATGCCGATGCGCTTGAGAAAGCGCTCGCCTATGAGGCGGAAACTGGTGCGATGCAAATTCACGCCTATGACGCGCTGGGTACTGTTGGTGGGCAGGGCACCGTCGCGCTGGAATGGGAAGAGCAGGGGTTGGATGCTGACACGGTCATTATCGCTGTCGGCGGCGGCGGGCTGATCGGAGGATCGATGGCTTGGTTTGATGGACGTCGCCGCGTGATCGCCGTGGAGCCGGAAACCTCCTGTGCGCTCAATGCCGCTTTGAAAGCAGGCGCGCCAGTGGATGTGGAGGTCTCTGGCGTGGCAGCCAATGCACTGGGTGCGAAATGCATTGGTCAGATTTGTTTTGATCTTGCGGTTTCTACTGGCGCGGAGTCTGTGCTGGTCACGGACGAGGCGATTACCCAAGCGCAACATGCCTTGTGGCAGGAGCGCCGCCAACTCGTGGAGCCTGCAGGGGCCACGGCCTTGGCCGCTTTAATGTCCGGCGCGTATGTGCCCGAACCGGGCGAAAAAGTTGCCGTTTTGGTCTGCGGCGCCAACATTGCACCGGACCCGTTTGAACAAGCGACATAATGAGCGCGTGACGCCCGCGCGCTATCCCGTTAGAACACCTCAAATTCCAAGACATCCGGAGCCTAAAAACATGTCGAATGCCCAACTGGAACAAGCCATCGAAGCCGCGTGGGACGCACGCGACACCATCACCTCCGCCACCACCGGCGAAACCCGCGACGCGATTGAGTCAACATTGCACGCGCTGGACAGCGGCAGCCTGCGTGTGGCCGAGAAACTGGAAAACGGCGACTGGCATGTGAACCAGTGGGCCAAAAAGGCGGTGCTGCTGGGCTTCCGCATCAAAGACATGGAAATCCAGGACGGCGGCCCACAGGGCTCTGGCTGGTGGGATAAAGTCGACAGCAAGTTCAAAGGCTGGGGTGAGAATGAATGGAAGGCCGCTGGCTTCCGTGCCGTGCCAAACTGCGTTGTTCGCAAATCCGCCTATGTTGCTCCTGGGGTGGTGCTGATGCCGTCCTTTGTGAACCTCGGCGCCTATGTTGACGAAGGCACTATGGTCGACACCTGGGCAACCGTTGGCTCCTGTGCTCAAATTGGCAAAAATGTGCACCTCTCCGGTGGTGTTGGAATTGGCGGTGTTCTGGAACCGATGCAGGCGGGCCCAACCATCATTGAAGACAACTGCTTCATCGGAGCGCGCTCCGAGGTTGTTGAAGGATGTATCGTCCGCGAAGGCTCTGTGCTGGGTATGGGCGTGTTCATTGGTCAGTCCACCAAGATCGTGGACCGTGAAACCGGCGAAGTGATGTATGGCGAAGTGCCGCCTTACTCCGTGGTGGTCGCAGGCTCTATGCCCTCCAAAAACGGTGTGAACCTGTACTGCGCGGTGATTGTGAAACGCGTGGACGAGCGCACCCGCTCCAAGACCGGCATCAACGAGCTGCTGCGCGACTAAGATCGCGCGAGATTTCTCAGACAGAGGCCTGTCCCGGCGGGGCTGGCCTTTTTGTTTGGGTTATCGGCGGAACGTGGCCCCAAACCAGTGTTCCAAAAGGGCGTCATAGGTGCCATCTTCGCGCAGTTTCAGAAGGGATTGGTCAATCTCTTCGCGCCATGGGCTGCCCGTGATGAGGGCAATGCCGTAGTTTTCTGGTCGATAGACGCGCTCGATCAGGCGCGACTTGTTGCGTCCATCATTAGTAGCAAAATAAGCAAGGATCGGCCCGTCAAACACGACCGAGTCGATGTCGCCATCTTGAAACGCGGATAGCACTTCATGTGGTGTGTCAAAATCTCGGAACCGAATGTCTCGCGCGGTTAGGAATTGGGCAGAGGTAGAGCCTTTAACGGAGCCCACTTTGCGCCCGTCCAGATCATTGATGCTGTCCACAGAATCCTGCAACGCCTCAACAGTCACCGCCGCTGTGATGGTCGCGACAAAGACCGACACCACAAACAGGCTGGCCACCACCAGTATCACCGCAAAGAACCGACCTGGTCGAGACAAAGGCATACGTTCTTCAAAGCCTCCGTTGACCACCAGATTGAGTGCCCACCAGAAGGATGGGAACAGTGCCTCTTTGGCAGGGCGATCAAAATACGGCTGATGCCGGCGTTCAAACAACCACATCAACATGCCGCCGCCAAACAACATTCCCAAGGCTACCATAATGGCGGTGAAAATTTCGCGAGTCAGCAGGCAACCAATCCGTGCCAGGCTGCCAGGCTCAGACGGGAGTAGAATTTGAATGCCGCTCTCAAAAATCGGCTGACTGAAATCCATCACGGTTTCGCGGGATGCGGTGATCGAGATATTGGCAACGGCGCCATCCACTGTGCCCGTCTCAACGGCGTTCAGCATGTCGGAGAAACTGCTGTGTGACACAAAGGCGATCTCTTTGCCCAAATCCTCACCAATGGCGCGGATAAGGTCCACGCTGAACCCGCGCGGTGTGTTGTCACTCAAAAACACAAATGGTGGACGGTCCACGGTGGCAAAGGTCAACGTCTCAGCTGATTGAGCCGAGGCGCGCGACGTCCACGACAGGACAAAGACAAGAGAGATTAGGGTCGCGTGGAGGAAGCGCATAGTCAATACCGAAGTTACTTGGCTCCCCCTATCCCGCTCCGCTTGAGCCGGTCAACCGCGCTGAGCCGTTGACCTAGGGTTTTGTGGCTCTAATAGGGACTTTTTGACCCTTATGCCGCAGCCATAAGAGCTTCAGCCTCGTATTTGCGCAGCGAGACCCGTGCTGACGGCCCAAAGCCGTAGCCCATTAAGGCATCCGAATTGGGCATGAGCCGCAGGATTTCGTCGCGGGTTTTGGCGTCAAAACTATCAAGTGTTTCCTGACCAGGATGATAGCTTTCGCTGTCGAGCCCATTGGCGCGCACGATCTCGTGTCGGTCAAACAGAATATGAACATATGTGACAGGTCCATGATCCTCTCTTGTGGTGATCGTGTCGCCGTTTACCAGGTCTTTTGCCTTTACCAGCACTTCAGATTCGCCAAAAAGCACAGCGGCCTGGGAGGATTTTATCAGGATGCGATGGTTCGGAGAGAACTCCACCGCTTCGTGGGTCCCCAAGGCATTTTTTTCCAGCCTGATCGGCGCGTCCTTTCCCGTGGCTTGCCGCATTGTGGTTCCGATCCAGAGCAGAGGTTGGAACCCATTGTCGCGGGTTAAAACCTTTTGGCCAGGCATCAGGTCTTCAACTTTCATCAATCCATCTTGTGTGATGATTTCTGTCCCAGCCACAAAGCAAGGTGCAGTGGTGGTGGTGACCTTCACAAAGCCTGTGTCAGAGTTGCCTTCGGAATCCTCCACCTCGTAGGTGAAAGCCTCGCTGCCCAGATCGTCATCTGTTTCAATGGACAGCGTGCCGTCTGGGTTTAAGGTAATGATCTCGCCGGAGACCAAGGTTACAGAATCCCCCGCATTGACCTCTTGTCCGTTGATTTTTGTGATGCTCATTGTCGCCCCATCCGGGGCCGTGTCATTGGCGAGGACATCTACGGTTTTGGTGGCACCTGTGCCGATTTCGTATTCGTCGTCTTGCGCGATTAGCGCGCATTGGATGGAATCGCCGGCAATCAAAAGGTTGGAGTCGTATTGATCGTCTCCAGTGTCTGCGATGCCAATTTTGATGGTGTTGACTTCACCTGGCAAAACCGGAGCTTTGACGGTCAATGTGACGGTCAAACCGTCCATCTCACTGTTCACGGTCTCGCCGTCGGCCGGGTTGTCGAGGTATAGGTTGGCGTTGTCTTCGTTGTTGATATTGTCGACGGTGATGTCGCCATCGCCAATGGACAGGGTGGCTTTTTCGCCGTTCACCCAAATGCCAACAGCGTCGTTGTAACCGCCGTCGACATATTCCAGATATTCCTCCGAGGAAAACACAATTTGCATTGTCAGAGTGTCACCGTCAGGGATGAAGCTGGCCTCAAACACTGCCGCATCATAGGTAGTGCCACCAGAAATAGCAGACAGATCAGAGTCCCCATTGGTCCCCATTTGACCGGTTGTGCCGCTGCTTACATTTACATCACCAGTGGTGTTGGTGAAGTCATTTGTATAGCCGGTGGAGAGTATTACACCGCTGTCGGACGGGGTGGCGTCAGGGGCCACGCTGTCTCCGTTGGAGTAAATTCCGCTGGCTGCTGCATGACCGTTATAGCTGGCATCAACAATAGTGACGCCAGATCCAAACATGGCATCCGCCATTTGACTGGCGCTTGCGCTATTGTCGATTGGCAATTCTGATGCGGTCGGCATGTTGGTCCCCTATACATAATCCCAAACCCAATAGTGGCGTTCCGGCCTTGAATCCCCTGGTACACAATGACAGCCTGGCAACCCGACCCAATAAAAGGGCCAATAATCGGTTTCAGCATTCTTCATGCTGAAGCGGGATTCGGATGCACCAAAGGAAAGAAGGCACGTTCTGCGCGCTAGTAGTTTGTAATATAACTCTTTCCAAATGATGACCAAACTTACCCAAGACTCTGAAAAATCGACGTAAATTTTCTAGAGCAGCCTTGTAAGCTGCCAAACCCTAGATTGCTGGCAGTTGACCCTTTGCCATGCCGCGCGTTAAGGCCGGTTCAAGAGAAGGGCATCGTCATGACAGAAGACAAAAAAAAGAAGAAAACACGTCAGCAGGTCTACACTTTGCTTGTGCAGGTCGGGCGTAAAGATGGAGATGGCCTGCCAGAAGATGCCACCGGCGGCGCGTTGATGATCTATGCCAGCGGTGTGGATGAGGCCGAGGCGGTGCGCGAAACGGTTGCGATCCTAAAGCAGGCTGACCTGAACCCTCTGGATGTGACTGGCTATGGCACCGTCGACGAACGCGAAGCCCAAGGCCATGAAATTGATGGCCAAGAGCGCAGCTTGATGCAGCGGGCTTTGGATGAAAACTCTGTGGTCGTGGCGCAGCTGACCCCGTTTTATCACGGAGAAGAGTCTGAGGACGCTGAGACCACAGAACACTAAGCGGAAAGGTATGCCGTCAGGCAGCGCGTTGTGCGGCCAGTGTGAGGGCATCAAACTCTCTTAGAACTGGAAAAGCTGTGCGCGAGTGTTCTGGTAACAGACGGCGCGGGTATCCTGACAATAGGCTGGCGCTTAGCAAGTCTCGACGGCGTCGCATGCGCCCAACGTCCATGCTTTCGACATAGGTATCTGCTGCCAAAATGGCCTCGTGATCCGGTAGTAAAAGCTGGCAATAGGTCGTCAAAGGAGCTTTGCCGCCGCTGGTCGCCGCATTGCCGTGCAAAAGGTGCCCTGCTGGGATCAGCACAAATTCAGACCCAAACATATACTCCACCCTGCTGCCGCCAATAACAAGACGCTGGGTCGGGCTTGTGATGATGTCGCGACTCAGCCCAAAGAAGGGTGCCCGCAGTCGGATAGGTGCAAATAGCCCTGTTGCGGGTACGGTGCGGCGAATGTTCGCGAGCACAGGGACGAGCTCCCCACTGGGTGTCTGAACCACATCCCCACGTTGAAGCTCTCCGACTTTTTGGTAACCATGCGCTGTCATCACAGGTGTGTCTTCAGACAGGCTTGGCATTGGTCCAATTGGTTCTATGCGGTCCGAAATAGCGATAAAGGACAGATCACTGGAAAGAACACGGGCGTTGTCGTCTTTCACACACTCGTAGGCTTCTGCAGTCGTTAGAGCAACAGGTCTGGTCAGAGTGCGAACCGCGACACGCCAGGTGCCCGGTTGCTCAACTGCTAGTCGCCCCACTCCGGCCTCCAAATCCCAGGAATACGTCGCTCGTAAAACTTCGGCCCGTCCTCCGGTATCTAGGTTGACGGCTGCGTGTGCCGTGCGTCCTCCGCGGGTCAGAACCAGAACGACACCGCCGCCCGGAACTGCCTGCAACGATAGGCGGAACCCTGTTCCGGTTTGTGAGGCCATGCCCAATAGAGTTTGTGGCCTATCATAGGGTGACACACGGGTTTCGATAACCAAACTCCCACGCGGCATAGGCTCGTTGGAGACCGAAGTCGTGGGCATCTCAACGGGTGGCGTGTGTCCACAAAGCTTCGCCAGGCCGCCGGCATCAAAAAACGCGCGTTTTCTATCAGACAGGGCAATCCAGCTCACAGGTGATGCCTCCGCGAAGCGTTATGTACAAACCCTGCCATGGATCAGCGCTCAAACGCGATTTGGGAAAGGGTCGCGACCTCAAAGCTGCGCAATCCGCGGCGGGCCATTTGGCCATAGCCTTCGCCGGAAACGGGGTCTAGTTCGGGAAAAATTGCACAGATTTCCGCGACAATCTCCGGTTCGAAACTGCTAGCGGTCTGCGGGCCCGGCAAATAGCTTTCGGTCATAAGCTTTTCTGAGAAGATGATTTGATGGTCATCAAACAGAAGGTGTACATATTCCACCTCACCGCCCGGCACCCTGCGGATGGTTTTATCATTTACAAGGTCTCGAGCAGCAACAAGCACTTCTTCTTCACCAAAAAGAAGCTCCGCCCAAGCATTGCGGATCAACACCCGATGCAGCGGCGACAACCACAGTTCGCGATGATTGCCGAGCGTGTCTGCCATGATACCAATAGGCGCAAGCGGGCCGGTTGCCGCCACTTTGCGCCGCCCAATCCAGCGCACCGGCTGGGGACCGCTGTCGAGTGTTTCAACCAAGTCACCAACATTCAGGCATTCAACCGGCACCTCGCCATGGGGGGTGCGAATGAACGTGCCCGCCGTAAAACACGGTGCCTGATTGATGGTGATGTAGCCCACATCCGTAGTGCCGTTGCCATCGTCCACAGTGTAGGTCAGGTTGACCTCTTCTTCGTCACTGTCCCCTTCAAATGTGATAGTGCCGTCCCCATTAACCGTAATGACCTGTCCGCTCGGTAGGGTGATCGGCGACCCAACGGTGACTGGTTGTCCGGAAATATGGGTAATGGTCAGCGCATTGCCGGTTTCGTTCACGTCGTTGGCAAGCACATCCACCGTGCGTGTGCCGTCGATTGGCAGGTCTACGACGTCGGTGTTGGCGATCAATGAGGTTTGCAGCGAATCCGCGGCGATCAACAGAGAGCTGTCATATTGACTGTCAGAAACGTCTGCGATGACAATACGCAGGTCATTCAGGCCTGGCACAATGTCGAACATCAGGGTCATGGTGATGGTGAACCCATCCATTTCCGTGTTGTAGATGCCCCCGGTGTTGTTGACAAAAAGGCTCTCGTTTTCACCGTTGTTGATGTTGCCTGGATCAACGTCGCCATTGCCGATCTCCAAAGGCACGTAGTCCCCGTTTACCGAGACAGCGACAAAGTCCTGATAGATCGAGTTGATGTATTCGGGATATTCCTCAGAGGCAAAAACGAACTGCATAGTCATCTGACCGGCTTCGGAGGCTTCGAACGACACATCCAGATAAGACGCATCATAAGTGTTTGTGCCTGCAACCGCGTTGAACTCTGGGTTGTTGTTCTCGCCACTTGTGTCGGAGGATCGGTTGGTGCGCTGATTGTAGCCCCCCCACCGGTTGGTGAAATTGTTGGCACGACCAGTGGACAGGATCACCCCTTCATCGCTCGGAGTGACGCCAGGTGAGATGGTGTCGCCATTCGAATAGATGCCAGAGGATGAGTTTTGCCCATTGTAGCTGGCGGACACGATGGTCACGTCATCACTAAAAATGGTTTCCGCCATTTCCATTGCGGAAGCGCCGGTATCTACGGGCATTCTGGGCATGTCGTTTCGCCTCATGTCATTGAGGCACGCCACACAACAACGCCCACCTGCTCACGGGGCGCTCAATCGGATTCCGCCGCATTTCGAGATGCGTTTGATTGGATCCTTTGGCTGTTTTAGCCGAACTGCTGGTGACCTGCCTCGGTCTATTTTTTATTAACCCTAACTAAACAGGAAATTTTCTGCTTGTTAAGAGGCACCGCACCGCTTTGTGTTGGAAATGTGGCTTTCCGGTCAGGCGCAGCTGTGCCACAACCCTGTGCGCAAGCCGCTCAGACAAAGGAACCCGCCATGACCAAGACCGATGCCGCACAGTTGACCGCAGATTTGATCCGCTGTCCCTCTGTGACGCCGGAGGAGGGCGGGGCGCTGGTCTTGCTGGAAAAGCGGCTGTCGGACGCGGGCTTTGAGTGCGCGCGCGTGGATCGCGGCGAGGTCAGCAACCTGTTTGCCCGTTGGGGCCGCAAAGGTGACAGCAAGACTTTCGGCTTTAACGGCCACACGGATGTGGTGCCCTTGGGTGACGAAGCTGCATGGACCGTTGATCCCTTTGGCGCGGAGATCAAAGACGGCATCATGTATGGTCGCGGCGCGACTGATATGAAGTCTGGCGTCGCGGCCTTTGCTGCCGCCGCGATTGATTTTGTCTCGAACACACCGCCAGAGGGCGCCATCATCCTCACCATCACCGGGGATGAAGAGGGCGATGCCATCGACGGCACCACCGCACTTCTGGATTATATGTCCACCGAACAAGAGCGCATGTCTATCTGTCTGGTCGGCGAGCCAACTTGTCCCAATGAGATGGGCGAGATGATGAAAATAGGCCGTCGCGGCTCTATGACCGCCTATTTCACCTTCACAGGCAAACAAGGCCACTCTGCCTATCCACACCGCGCCAACAACCCACTGCCGGTAATGGCTCGTCTGATGGATCACTTCAGCTCTGAGCCGTTGGACAACGGCACCGATCATTTTGATGCCTCTACTTTGGCAGTTGTCACCATGGACACCGGCAACCCGGCCACCAATGTGATCCCAGCGGAGTGCAAAGCCACCCTGAACATTCGGTTTAATGACTCGCACTCCGGCACATCCCTCACAGAGTGGATGCAGGCAAAAGCAGACACTATTTCGGCGGAAACTGGCGTTGGCATCGATATGAAAGTCACCATATCGGGCGAGAGTTTCATCACTCCTCCTGGTACTTTGTCCGAGCTGGTCGCCACCTCTGTGGAAGCTGAAACCGGCCGTCGTCCGGAACTCTCCACCTCTGGGGGTACCTCGGATGCCCGCTTTGTGCAGCATCACTGTCCGGTGGTGGAATTTGGCCTCGTGGGCAAAACCATGCACCAGGTCGATGAACAGGTGCCAGTCGCGCAAATTCATCAACTCAAAGACATCTACAGCCGCATATTGCGAGACTATTTTGCCTAAACACCGCCCGACCCTTGTGGTGATGATCAAGGAGCCACGCCCCGGTCGAGTGAAAACCCGACTGGGCCGTGACCTTGGCATGACCGCTGCCGCCTGGTGGTTTCGTCATCAATCCGCCGCACTGCTGCGCCGTCTGGAGGATCCCCGCTGGAACCTGATCCTGGCCGTCGCGCCGGATCACAAGGGACTCACCTCGCGCGTTTGGCCCGGCCATCTGCCGCGTGTCCCGCAAGGCGCCGGTAATCTTGGTGATCGCATGGCGCGACAGCTGCAACTGCATCATGGCCCCACCTGCATCATTGGCGCCGACATTCCCGGCATCCGGACGTCTCACATCGCACAAGCCTTCAAGGCGTTGGGCGATCATGACGCGGTGTTTGGCACCGCGCCAGACGGTGGCTACTGGCTGGTGGGTCTGAAACACGCGCCGAAACCCGGCCTCTTCCAAAACGTGCGCTGGTCCACGGAACACGCGCTTGCCGACAGCCGTGCCACCTTGCCCCCAAACGCGCGCATAGCCACCGTCGCGACGCTGGCGGATGTGGACACCGCCGCCGATCTGGCGCGTCTTTGAGCTTTCTCATTCCATAAATATCCCGGGGTTGAATTGGGCCGCAGGCCCAAGAAGGGGCTGGCCCCTTTCCTTTCTCACGTGACGCCGCCCATTCCCCGTGCTAGGGCCACCCCATGCCTATGCCCAGCAAAGAGGAAGTCCTTGAGTGGATTTCCGAGAACCCGACCCTCACCTCCAAACGTGACATCGCCAAAGCTTTTGGCATTAAAGGGGCTGCGCGCATCGACCTGAAGCGCCTGCTCAAGGAGCTGGAGGCCGAAGGGCACTTGCAAAAACGGCGCAAGACCTACCGCGATCCGGAAAGCCTGCCGCCTGTCACCGTGCTCCAAATTCTTGAGGCGGATGCCGATGGCGATCTATTTGCGCGCCCTCTGGAGTGGCATGGCGAAGGCAAAGAGCCCAAAATTCTGGTTCTGCCCCGCGCGTCTGATCCTGCGCTGGGCGCTGGCGACCGTATTCTTGGCCGGCTGACCAAGCTCGATGAGGGCGAAATCCAATACGAAGCCCGCCTCATCCGCCGCATTGGTGCCAATCCACAACGTGTCTTGGGTATGTTCCGCAAAACCGCCGAAGGTGGCCGCATCCTGCCAATTGATAAGGGTGACGGCAAAGAATGGTCGGTGGCCTCTGATCAAACCCATGGCGCCAAAGATGGCGAACTGGTTGAAGCGGAGCAATCCGGCCCAAAAGGGCGCCTTGGCCTGCCGCGCGCCCGTGTGGTGGCCCGCATTGGGGATCCGACTGCACCGAAGGCAGTGAGTCTGATTGCCATCCACCAACATGGCATCCCGGATACCTTCCCTGATGAGGTCGTATCAGAGTCTGATAAGGCCAAACCGGCGCCTTTAGGCCAACGTGAAGACCTGCGGGACATGCCGTTTGTCACCATCGATCCGGCGGATGCCCGCGATCACGATGACGCCTGTTGGGCCCATGCGGATGACGATCCCAAAAACGAGGGCGGCCACGTGCTTTGGGTCGCGATTGCCGATGTGGCGCATTATGTGACATCCGACACGGCGCTTGATCGTGAAGCGCGCAAACGCGGCAATTCCAGCTATTTCCCGGACCGTGTGGTGCCGATGCTGCCGGACCGCCTGTCTGGTGATCTCTGCTCTCTGCACGAAGGCGTGCCCCGCGCGGTGCTGGCGCTGCGCATTCAGATTGACAGCAAGGGCAAAAAGATTGGCCACCGCTTCACTCGCGCCATGATCCGCTCTGTGGCCTCGCTGAACTATGGCGAAGTGCAACAGGCACAAGACGGTCATCCCAACGAGCGTTGCGCGCCGTTGATGGATGAGATTATCACCCCGCTCTATGCCGCTTATGAGGCTCTTACAAAGGCCAAAGCCGAACGTCAGCCGCTTGCGCTGGACCTGCCAGAACGCAAAATTGAGCTCTCGGATGCAGGTGAAGTCACCTCTGTGAACTTCCGCGACCGCTTTGACGCGCACAAACTTGTCGAAGAGTTCATGGTGCTCTCCAATGTTTGTGCTGCGGAGACCTTGATTGCCAAGAAGTCGCCACTTCTGTTCCGCGTACACGAGGAACCGAGCCCGGAGAAACTCAACGCATTACGCGACACCGCGCAAGCTGCCGGGCTGACCCTGGCCAAAGGGCAGGTGTTGCAAACGCGGCATTTGAACCAGCTTTTGGACGCGGCAGCAGGCACGGAACAGGCGGAATTGATCAACATCTCCACTCTGCGGTCCATGACGCAGGCCTATTACGCGCCGTCCAACTTCGGCCACTTCGGCCTGGCGCTGCGGGCTTATGCGCATTTCACCTCACCCATTCGCCGCTATGCCGACCTGATCGTGCACCGTGCCCTGATCTCGGCGCATGGCTGGGGGGATGACGGCCTGACGTCCGAGGCAACCGAAGGTCTCGAAAAAACCGCCACGCATATTTCCGAAACCGAACGTCGCTCAATGTTGGCGGAACGCGACACCACGGACCGCTACCTCGCAGCCTATATGTCTGAACGTATCGGCAATGAGTTCACTGGCCGGGTGAGCGGTATCGCACGCTTCGGTGTGTTTGTGAAGCTGGATGAAACCGGAGCTGATGGCCTGATCCCGATGCGCGAGCTGGGCCGCGAGTACTTCCACTTCGACAGCGAAACGAACACGCTTTTAGGCTCTGATACGGGCATTGTGATTGGCCTTGGTCAACGGGTGACGGCACGCCTGAAAGAAGCCACTGCGGTCACCGGCGGCATCGCGCTGGAGCTGATCTCGCTGGATGGCGAATTGGTAAAGCGCGCTGGGCGAGGTGGTGGCAAAGGGCGGGGCCGCGGTGGCCCCACCCGTCGCAAAGCCACCAAGGCAAAGCACAAGGCGGCCAAGACAAAACGCAAGGTCACTCGGCAGCGACGCTCATAAAGTCTTGCATGACTTTGCTGGCGTCCGGATAGATCGCCTCCCGCACACGCGCTACATAAGGTGCCAATGCGGTCCGCGCTTCGGTTGCTTTGCGAAGGTCGGTGGCAACAGGCAGCGTCAGAATCATATCCAGCACCGGCGCGACCGCCGCGTCTGCTGCTGTTGGCGTGTCACCAAATAGGAATTGCTGTCCGTTCAGTGTGGCGTCGATAACCTCAAGGTCGTTGTCAAACCGCGCCTGACGGTCTTCTGGTGAGAAACGCGCAATGCCTTCAGACATCAATCCAGTCCGCACATGACCGCGGGCTTCCTCCGCCGCTTGCTCTCGCATTGGCTCTGGCACAGCAGCAAAGAAGATCTCTTTCATCACGGCCCAGCACTCGTCATTCAGCCAGCGATCATGCACCAGCCCAAGCCGCAGGCTCTCTTCTACCGTGCGGATTAAGGCATGGGATGCCGCCTTTTTAACCCGGCTCAAACCCGGCATGAAATCTGCCCCATTAGATTCTAAATAGGCCTGAATATTGTGACTGTCTGGGATCAAAGCATCGCCAACCCGTGCCACCGGCACCTTGCCCAATGGCAGCGCTTCAAAATCTTGAACCATTTCGGGCTGCCAATCGACCTTGGCCATTTCCAGCAGGCACATGGCTTTTAGACAAAACGGGGAATGGGTTGGAAACTGCGCGTCACCGGGAAATGAAATTAGCTTCATGGGAACTCTCCACTGATTGATTGTGGGATCAGTCCTACAGAAGCCTATTGTCAGTTTCTGTCAGTAGGGTGCAGTATTCAAAAATTATGAGCCGCACCGACCGACTGTTCCAACTCATGCAGGCCCTGCGTGACCTGTCACCTCCCGCCACTGCGCAAGCCTTGGCGCAGGAAACCGGCGTGTCAGAACGCACAATCTACCGCGACATCGACAGCCTGCGCAGTCTCGGGGCCGTGATCGATGGTGAGGCGGGCTTTGGCTTCACACTTATCGAGGATGCCACTCTACCGCCGTTGGGCTTTGTGCCGGAAGAAATTGAGGCGCTGGTGGTCGGGCTCAAAGAGGTCGTGGAAGTGGCTGATCCCTCACTCGCAAGAGCGGCAAAAACGGCTCTAACCAAGCTAAAATCGCGCCTGCCGGAGGCGCAGGCGCATCGCTTGAAACATGCTGTGCTGACCGCCAAACGATTCCAAAAGCCGCCTGACATCACCATTGACGCAGGCGCCTTGCGTCAGGCCGCCTGGGAAGAGCGGACCGTTGCCTTTGACTATGGTGATGCGGAAGGTCGCCGCACCACCCGCGAAGTCGATCCCTTGTCCATCGTCTTCATGCAAAGCGCCCATTGTCTGATGGCCTACTGTCACCTGCGCAGGGACTTCCGTGCCTTCCGCCTCGACCGCATGAGCAACCTCGACATCACGGATCGTTCCTTTCGCCCGCGCCGCATCCCCATGTTGCGACAGTTCAAAGCACGTTTGGAGGCAGAGCAGGCGCAATCGGCAATTCCCCGCGCCTCTGACTGACAGCGCTTTTGCCACACAAACTGGCGCGCTACACTTCTCACAAAACAGGCAGGGAAAATTGTGATGCGGACATTTGGGTTCTTGGTAAGTTTGGTTATCGGCTCTGTCGTAGCTGCGACGGTCTCTGCAGGAGCACCATCTCAGTCCTTGCGCCCCGTTCTACGCCCGTTGGCGGAGGCTCTAAACGCGCACAAGCCCATTGAGGTTGCCGCCTCCACCAAAGGCTTGCAACGCTGGATCAAGCGTTACAAATCGCGCGCGCTCAAGGAAGGTATCAGCGCTGCGGTCTTTGATCGGGCTTTCCAAGGTGTCCAATACAATTCCGATATCATAAAGAAAGACCGCAATCAAAACGAGTTCACCAAGACCATCTGGGATTACCTCGACAGCGCCGCCTCTGATGCTCGCATCCGTAACGGCAAAGCCGCGTTGAGCAAACACAACGCTACCCTGCAGAAGATTGAAAAGCGCTATGGCGTAGACAAAGAAGTTGTGGTGGCGATTTGGGGGCTGGAAAGCGCTTATGGCACTTTCAAAGGCAACACGCCGGTAATCGAAGCATTGGCCACGCTTGCCTATGATGGTCGGCGTGGTGACTTCTTCGAGGAACAGCTCACCGCTGCGCTCAGTATTCTGCAAAGCGGCGACGTCATCGCGCCCAACATGACAGGCAGCTGGGCTGGCGCCATGGGCCACACCCAATTTATGCCGACCTCATACTTATCTTATGCCGTGGATTTCACCGGTGATGGCAAGCGCGATATTTGGTCGGGTGACCCAACCGATGCGCTGGCCTCAACGGCCGCGTATCTCAAACATTTTGGCTGGAAGAAGAACCAACCCTGGGGCGTGGAAGTGAAGCTGCCCAAGAGCTTTGATTACGCTTCTGCCAACCGTGAGAACCTGAAAAACCCCAGCGAGTGGGCGCGGCTGGGGATCACAGACATGCGTGGCCGTGCGGTGCCGAACCATGGCAAGGCATCGATCCTGTTGCCTGCCGGTGCGCAAGGTGCGGCTTTTATGATCTTCCAGAATTTTGACGTGATCGAGCACTACAATACGGCGGATGCCTATGTGATTGGCGTCGGCCATCTCAGCGACCGGATAATGGGAGGCCCTGCCATTCAAGGCAATTGGCCTCGTGGCGACCGCGCATTGACCTACAAAGAGCGGATTGAGCTGCAGAAACGCCTGACCAAGGCAGGCTTCGACACCAAGAAGATAGACGGTAAAATCGGTCCGCTTACCATCGGGGCTGTGCGGGAGTATCAACGCGCCAAAGGTATGGTGCCTGACGGATATGCGTCTTTAACCCTGCTCAAAACCCTTCGCTAAGCCACCAAAAAAGGCGCGCCCCAATACGGCGCGCCTTTAAAATGTCTCGGGCAATCCCGCTTATTCGCGGCCGCTGATCACAATGACCTCTGTGCCCAATGGCACTTGCTGATAGAGCTGTTCGATGTGCCAGTTGGTCATGCGGATGCAGCCATTTGAGCTTGGAGTGCCAATTGATTGCGGCGCGGTGGTGCCATGGATGCGAAACAGCGTGTCACGGCCATCCTGATAGAGATACATGGCGCGCGATCCCAGCGGGTTGTTCGGGCCTCCGGGCATGCCGTCTTCGTATTTCGCGTAGGCTGGGTTGCGCTCAATCATTTCCTGCGTTGGCCGCCAGCTGGGCCATTCCACTTTGCGATCAATGGTGGCGCGTCCGGAGAAGTTCAGACCCTCTTGTCCGATTGCGACGCCATAGCGGATCGCGTTGCGTTCATCCTGCATGTGATAAAGATGGTAAGAGGCTAAAACCACAACCAGTTGGCCGGGTTGGAAACCGTACTTCTTTTTCACCCGCACCTCTTTGGGTTTCAGGTGCTCCATCAATTCGAAGTTGTCGTTCTGCGCCGCGCGCAGGATATGCGGAGTGGCCAGAAGGCTGGCACTAGCAGCGAGGAAATGACGTCTATGCATAGGTACTCGTTCCATTTACGTGCGAAAATTATGCCACAGACGAGACTGCGGACAAAGCCGGGAGATCCCGACTTTGTCCATGTTCACTAAAATGTGCTGTAAAATCCCTAACGGGATTAGGTTGGGGACATGCCCCGCAGCCGTTCTGAGCGACGGCGCAGCAGTTCCACGGTTGCCAACAGCAGGATGGAGATACCCACCAGAATTGTGGCCACCGCCAAAATGGTTGGGCTGATCTGTTCGCGCAGGCCGGTGAACATCTGCCATGGCAGGGTTTTCTGGCTTGCAGAGCCTACAAACAGCACCACCACAACCTCATCAAACGAGGTGATAAAGGCAAACAGACCACCGGAGATCACACCCGGCAGGATCAGCGGCATCTGCACCCGGAAGAAAGTGGTCACCGGGTTTGCGCCCATATTGGCTGCGGCCCGTGTCAGAGAGCGGTCAAAGCCAACCAGCGTGGCGGTCACGGTGATGATGACAAACGGAATGCCAAGTACGGCGTGTGCCAGAACAACTTTCACATAGCCCACAAGGGTCTTGTTCATGCCCAGCGTGCCTTCGAGCCAGTTGCCGATGTCGCTGTAGAAAAAGAACATGCCCGTTGCGGAAATGATCAGCGGCACAATCATTGGCGAAATCATGATCGCCATGATCGCACGGCGTCCGGGCACGTGGCTTTGGGACAGGCCAATCGCCGCCAAGGTGCCAAGGCTGACCGAAATGATTGTCGCAATCGGCGCGATGATCAGCGAGTTTTTAAAGCTGCGCTGCCATTCGTTGTTGGTGAAGAAGTCCTGATAGTGCTTCAGCGAGTAACCCGCTGGATCAAGGCGCAGCATTTCCGGTGTGAAGGTGAAAAAGTCCTGTGCGTTAAACGACAGCGGCATCACCACAAGGATGGGCGTGATCAGGAAGGTAAAGATCGCTCCACAAATAACACGGAATGCATAGTGCCACAGCACCTGTCCGGGGGTCAGATACGGCAGTAGCCGGGCGCGATAGCGGCCCTCATACAGCCAGTAGCTGAACCATTGGATAAACCAGCCATACAGCAGGCCAACGATCGCGGCCGCCAGACCACCAAACAAGAACCCCAGCGCGCCATAGAGCGCAATGGTGAGCCATTTGCCTAGCTTCTCATTCTTGAGCACAAAGATGTAGAGCGCGGCGCCAATAACAGCCATCAGTGCGCCAATCAAAACGCCCAGAATGCCGGAGCCGTTTGAGGTGCCTATGAAGAGGCCAAAGAAGCCGCCTGCGGCTGCCACAGTGGGCAAAACCAAAGACATCGGTTTACGGGAAATCGGAGTGAGTGCAGCCATGGTTCTTATCCCAATTTCACGTTATCGATGCCGACGATCTTGTCATAGCACCAGTAGAGTAGCAGGACGACGCCCAGCAGGATGGTGCCCAACGCCGCAGCGAGACCCCAGTTCAACGAGCTTGAGATGTGATAGGCGATCCGGTTGGAGATGAAGACACCTTTGGTCCCACCCACAATTTCTGGCGTGATGTAGTAGCCAATCGCCAAAATGAATACCAGGATCGAGCCCGCGCCAATGCCCGGTACCGACAGTGGGAAATAGACCCGCCAGAACGCAGTCCAGTTGGTGGCACCCATGGATTTGGCGGCACGCAGATAGGTTGGCTGAATGGTCTGCATCACCGAATACATCGGCAAGATCATAAACGGCAGCAGGATATGCGTCATCGCCACGATGGTACCAAACTGGTTGTTGATCATCACCAGCCGGGCGTCATCCGCCACCAGGCCAATCCACACCAGAACCTCGTTGATTACCCCTTGTTGTTGCAGCATCACTTTCCATGCGGAGGTCCGCACCAGGAGCGAAGTCCAGAACGGTAGTAAAACGAGGATCATGAGAACGTTGGCTGTGCGAGCGGGCAGGTTGGCCAGCAGCCATGCCACCGGGTAGCCTAGGAGAATACAGCTGACTGTGATCATCAGCGACATAAACAGAGTCCGCTGGAACAGCTTGATCAGAATACGTTTGTCTTCCGGCTGCGCCTGAGCGCCTTCCGGTGTGCGCTGCATGTCGATCGCGTTCAAGAAATATCCGTTGGTGATCTTAACAGAATGGGTCTTGATCACCGCCCAGGTGGTCACGTCACCCCATTTTTTGTCGATATCGATCAATTGTTCTTTGAACGGGCCATCAGTGGCCGGATCCAGTTTTTTGATCTTACGGCCAGATTTTCGGAACAGAGAAGAGATGCCGGTGTATTCATAGTTCAGGCGGGTACCCAACCTTGTGTGCCGTTTGGCTTCAATCGCGACCACCATATCCGCAACAAATGCCGCGTAGAGTGCTTCGTCAGGCAAGGCACCGGACTCGGCATCCCAGTTTTGCAGTTCGGCCACTGTCAGCGGCAGGGTCTCGACAACAATGTCGTTTTCAACCGACTTGAAAAGCATTTTGCCAATCGGGAAGATAAAGCTGACCAGAACAAACACCAACAAAGGCGCAATCAGCATCAAGGCCCGCGTTTTTTGCATGCGGAGTGCCCGTGCGAGGCTCTTTTTTAGCGGTGTGCCGTCGGCGGCGAGCATAGGCCCGCTTTGGGAGGTGGCGTCGGTCATGATGTCCCCGTTGTTCTCACATGTCAGGCTTGTGTGACGCCCGATCTTTTGTGGAGAAACAGGGCCGCCTAATGCGGCCCTGTTCAAATCTGGCGAAGCGAACTTATTTCGCCAGCCACGCCTGGAATTTGGCGTCGATGTCGTCACGGTAGTCGGCCCAGAACTCGTAGTTGTACAGGAAGGTGTTCTGCGCGTTGTTAGGATCGGTTGGCATGTGTGGCGCCATGTCGATGCCCAGTTCTGCGTGCTTACCAACCAGTGGTGCGGAAGATGCACGTGCTGGACCGTAAGAGATGTACTTCGCCTGATCGGCCAGACGCTGTGTGTCTGTTGCGAACATAATGTAGTCCAGTGCCTGTGCTTTACGCTCATCAGACAGACCGGCTGGGATGATCCAACCGTCAAGGTCAAACACCTGTGCGTCCCAAAGCATGGCAACCGGCTGTTTCTGCTCTTCGATCACGGAGAACAAACGGCCATTGTAGGTGGAACCCATCACAACTTCACCGTCAGCCAGAAGCTGAGGTGTATCTGCACCCGCGGACCACCAGATCACGTCGTCTTTGATGGTGTCGAGCTTGGCCAGCGCTTTGTCCTGACCTTCTGGAGTTGCCAGAACGTCATACACGTCAGCTTTGGCTACGCCGTCACAGAGCAGAGCCCATTCCATGTTGTTGATTGGGCGCTTCTCCAGAGAACGCTTGCCTGGGTAGGCTTCGGTGTCAAACACGTCACAGATGGTGGATGGCGCAGTGTCGCCAACCAGATCGGTGCGGTACCCGAATGTGGTCGAGTATACGATCTGTGGAATAAAGCAGTCAGATACCAGCAGGTCGCCAAAGTCTTCGGAAGCAGAGGTGCCATCCGGCGCAGCGGCCAGTTGGGTGTCCGCGTCGATTTCCATCGCCAGACCTTCGTCACACAGACGGATTGCGTCAGATGCAACAACGTCCACAACGTCCCAGGTCACGTTGCCAGCTTCGTTCATCGCGCGCAGTTTTGCCACGGCTTCTGCGGAGCTGTCGTCGTTGATGATGGTCACGCCGGACTTGGCGGAATAAGGCTCGTGGTACGCTTTCAGTTGCGACTTAGAATAAGCGCCTCCCCAGGATACGATGGTCATTTCCTGCGCCATGGCAGCAGGGGCCACCAGTGCGGTTGTGACGGCAAGAGCTGTCAGCTTGGTTTTCATTGGATACACTCCTTGTTGATTTCTTTAGTTTTTTCTTTTTGGGTCCGGATCTTCCGCCCGGTTTTTGCGCGCCAGCCCGTTCTAGGCGTCCAGCGCACGGCAATCTTCAGGCAGCCAACCAATTTCGATTTGCTGACCTGGGGTGAGGCGTTCCACATCCGGGGCGTTCCGAGTCTTAATTACAAACTCGTCATTGCCCGCCACCGACAAACGTGTGCGGAAGATGTCACCCATGTAGATGAACTCTTTCACTTCGGCTTTCAGCGTGTGCGCGCCTTCCTGAATACGGTCTTTGTTGTATTCAACACGTTCCGGACGGATTGATACGCGGGTGCGGGCCCCCGGCTTCACGCTTTCATGTACTGGCTTACAGTCGATCAACTCGCCGTCGTCCAGTTCAACAATCGCGATGCCGTTGTTGATCTCTTTGACCACACCTTCCAGCGTGTTGTTCTCGCCGATGAACTGCGCCACAAAGCTGTTTTGTGGGTTTTCGTACAGGGTGTCCGGTGGATCCAACTGCTGAATGCGGCCATCGTCAAACACCGCCACGCGGTCAGACATGGTCAAGGCTTCGGTCTGGTCGTGGGTCACATAAACCGTGGTGATACCCAGATTGTGCGCCAGATTGGTGATCTCAAACTGCATTTTTTCGCGCAGCTGCTTATCCAGCGCGCCCAGCGGTTCATCCATCAGAACCAGCTCGGGTTCAAATACCAGTGCACGCGCCAAGGCGATCCGCTGTTGTTGACCACCTGAAAGCTGTGCTGGCCGGCGGCCACCAAAGGCGCCCATCTCAACCATATCCAAGGCGCGTTTGATTTTTTCTTCGCGCGCGCTCTTGCCCATTTTACGCACTTCCAGTGGGAAGCTCAGGTTTTCCGCAATCGTCATATGCGGGAACAACGCGTAGTTTTGGAACACCATGCCGATGCCGCGCTTGTGCGGTGGAATGTTGTTGATGGAGGTGCCACCAAGGCGAATGTCGCCGTGTGTCGCCGTTTCAAAGCCTGCCAACATCATGAGGCAAGTTGTCTTGCCAGAGCCTGAGGGGCCCAACATGGTCAGAAACTCACCTTTCGGCAGGCTTAGGTTCAGATCTTTGACGACGAGGGTCTCACCATCATAGCTCTTTTGCACGCGGTCGAATTCGACAAACGCGTCGTTAGATGCACTATCAGCCAATAATCGGCTCCCTGTGTTGTCCGTCGGCAGATTTTCTCTGCTCGTCTGTTTCAAGTGTAACCACACCTGAACTTAAATGCGCAAGCCGGCATTCCGTATGGGAAAGTCTGCCAGCCAATTGGTCGGGTCGACGTCTGTTTGCGACACTTCGATGACGATTTTCGCCAATTATGATCAAATGGTAAACCCATAAACCTGTAAAACTTCAAAGTTTTCCGGATAAAGTTGCAAAGCCTCCGCTAGAGCGGACAACAAAAAAAACCCGGAGCAAGGCTCCGGGTTGATCAATTTTGCGCAAAGAATAGGCGGTTTACTTGTAGAGACCTTCGGATTTGATCTGTTCAAAGGTCTGATCCAATGCGCGCGTCGCGCGCTCCATCAGCACATCAATGTCGCCTCGAGTCATCACCAAAGGTGGCGAAATGATCATGCGGTCGCCCACATGACGCATCACTAGGTTGTTGCCAAAGCAGTGCTCGCGGCATTTGTAGCCCACGGTGCCTGCTTCCGCTGCAAACGGCGCGCGGGTTTCTTTGTTCGGCGTCAGCGCGATGGAGCCCATCATGCCCACAATTTTGGCTTCGCCCACCAGAGGATGATCCGCTAGCGCTTCCCATTTCTCTTTCAGGTACGGCGCCACATCGTCTCGCACATGCTCAACAATCTTCTCTTCTTCGAGAATGCGCAGGTTCTCCAATGCAACCGCACAGGACACAGGGTGCCCGGAGTAGGTGTAACCATGGTTGAATTCCGTAGCCGCCACTACTTCGGCCACTTCGTCACAAACAATGCTGCCACCAATCGGCGCGTAACCAGACGACAGGCCTTTGGCGATCGACATGATATGCGGCTTAATGCCGACGGTCTGGCTGCCAAACCAGTTTCCGGTACGGCCAAAGCCACAGATCACTTCATCCGCAATCAGCAAGATTTCATACTTGTCGCAAATACGCTGAATTTCCGGCCAATAGGTCTCCGGCGGTACAATCACACCACCGGCACCTTGGATCGGCTCTGCAATAAAGGCGGCCACACGGTCCTCACCCAGTTCCAGAATGGCTTCTTCCAGTTCCTTCGCCCGCAGCAGGCCAAACTCCTCCGGAGACATATCGCCGCCTTCAGCCCACCAGTTCGGCTGGTTGATGTGGTGAATGTCTGGAATTGGCAGGCTGCCTTGCTGATGCATGGGCACCATGCCGCCTAGGCTTGCACCAGCCACAGTGGAGCCGTGATAGGCGTTTTTGCGGCTGATGAAGATGGTCTTTGCTGGCTTGCCTTTGGCGGACCAATAATGTCGCACCAAACGTAGGTTGGTGTCATTCGCCTCAGAGCCGGAGCCAGCGTAAAACACGTGGTTCAGATCCCCCGGTGCCAGCTCGGCCAGCTTCGCGGACAAGGCAATCACCGGCACATGGGTGGTTTTGAAGAAGGTGTTGTAATAGGGCAGCTCTTTCATCTGCCGGGCTGCCACTTCGGCAAGTTCCTCGCGGCCGTAGCCGATGTTCACACACCACAGACCTGCCATTGCATCGAGAATCTGCTCACCTTCGCTGTCGGTCAGCGTTACGCCTTTGGCTTGGGTGATCACCCGCGCACCGGCGTCATGAAAATCGTTCTGCGTGGAAAACGGGTGCATGTGGTGCGCCACATCCAGCGCCTGGAGCTCCGCAGTGGGCAAGTGATTGGTGATCGCGTTCATGGCTAACCTCGCAACAGAATCAGGGTGGGTGAAACGGTCAAATCACCGCCTCACATCTCTCGCCGCAAAAATATGATCAAATTCTGATTAGTCAATCGTGTCGCTAAAAGCAGTGCCATCGAGCAGTGCTTCGCGGATCTGCTCCATGCCCTGAACCACATCTTCACGCATTGCATCAGCGGTCTCTTGCGCATTTTTCGCCTTCAATGCATCCAGTGCGGTCTTGTGATTATCTGGCAAATTCTGCGTGCCCATACGCCCGCAAACCACCCGCATGGACGGGCCGAATCGCAGCCAAACACTGTTGGCCACATCCATCAAAACCGGCGCATTGGCGACCGCATAGAGCTTGGCGTGAAAGGCGAAGTTCTGGCGCAAATAGGCAGAAACATCCCCGCGGGTGATCGCCTCATCGACTTGTGCGTCAATCTTTTCCAGCGCCGCAATATCAGCCGTCGTGATCTTCTTTGCGGCATGTGCAGCCAGTCGAGACTCTACGGTTTCCCTTAAGAAAATAAGGTCATCGATTGCATCCACCGTCAGCATTGGCACCACCACACGACGGTTACCGCGAAACTCCAGAGCCCCTTCACTGGTCAATCGGCGAATCGCTTCCCGAATGGGGGTCATGCCGGCACCTGTGCGTTCTATCAAACCCTGGATAGTGACCGCCTGACCCGGTGCCAATTCGCCAAACAACACCGCATCACGCAGCTGCGCATAAACCTGTTGATGCACCGGGACGCGAGTCGCGTTTTCGTCGCTGTGTTCAAAACCTTGTCCCAATTTCCCAGTGCCTTCCATTTGTGCAAACTATTTATCAATGCGATGTGCTAGAACGTATAATCATCGGCAAAATGCACAAGCATATTGCCATAACGCAAAAACTTGATCAAATTAATCTCACAGAATGCGACCGGGTCTGAACCTGGCGTCCAACGGGAGAACATCATGAAGACATCCTTCATCGCACTCGCGGCCTCCATGGCGATTGGTGCAACTGCTGCCACCGCCGAAGAGGTGCGTGTTTATAACTGGTCTGACTACATCGACGAAGAACTGCTGACCAAGTTTACCGAAGAAACCGGCATCAAGCTGATCTACGACGTGTTTGACAGCAATGACGTATTGGAAACCAAAATGCTGGCCGGCAACTCCGGCTACGATGTGGTTGTACCCTCCGGCACCTTCCTTCAGCGTCAGATCGCGGCAGGCGCCTTTCAAAAGCTCGACATGTCCAAGCTGTCCAACTCCGGCAACATGTGGGACGTGATCGCTGATCGCACCAGCAGCTACGACCCCGGCAATGAATACTCCATCAACTACATGTGGGGGACCACCGGTATTGGTGTGAATGTTGGCAAGGTAAAAGAGGTGTTGGGTGACGATGCCCCAATCGGTTCTCTTGCGCTGATCTTTGATCCGGCCAACATGGAAAAGCTCGCCTCTTGTGGCGTGCATGTTCTTGATGCGTCTGACGAGATGATCCCGGCCGCGCTGGCGTATTTGGGTGAAGATCCTGACAGCCACGATAAAGACGTGATTGCCGAGACAGAGCCGCTGTTCACCGCGGTTGCGCCGTATATTCAAAAGTTCCACAGCTCCGAGTACATCAATGCACTGGCAAACGGTGACATCTGTGTGGCCGTGGGGTGGTCCGGCGACATTCTGCAGGCGCGCGACCGTGCCGCAGAAGCGGAAAACGGTGTCGAAATTGCCTATAACGTTCCTTCTGAGGGCGCGTTGATGTGGTTTGACCAAATGGCCATTCCGGTGGATGCTCCAAACGCCGAAGCCGCGCATAAGTTCCTGAACTTCATCATGGATGCGCAGAACATGGCGGATGCGTCCAACTACGTTTACTACGCAAACGGCAACAAAGCGTCTCAGCCTCTGTTGGAAGAAGACGTGATTGGCGATCCGGCGATTTATCCGGACGAAGCCACGCTGGAAAACCTCTACACCACCTCGCCATACCCACCAAAGGTGCAGCGCATCGTGACCCGTATGTGGACCAAAATCAAATCCGGCACCTAAGCCTGATTTATCTCGGCTCGCGCATCTGTCGCGCGGGCCGCTTTGACTTCTCCAACATTGCCGGAGCCCGCCATGGCGCTTGATGTCTTTGCCCCTTGGGATGATCCCAACGCAAAACCCCTCATTCAATTTCAGAACGTGACCAAACGCTTTGGAGACTTCACGGCAATTGATGACCTGACCGTGGACATTTTTGAGAAAGAGTTTTTTGCTCTTCTTGGTCCCTCCGGCTGTGGCAAAACCACAATGATGCGCATGTTGGCCGGGTTTGAAACACCCACCGAGGGGCAGATCCTGCTTGCGGGGCAGGACATTGGCGCTGTGCCGCCCAACAAGCGTGCGGTGAACATGATGTTCCAGTCTTACGCTCTGTTCCCGCACCTCTCGATTTGGGAAAACATCGCCTTTGGCCTAAAACGGGACAAGATGCCCAAGGATCAGATTGGCGAGCGCGTCGAAGAGATGCTGCGCCTGACCCGACTTGAAAAATTTGCCCGTCGTAAGCCACACCAGATCTCTGGTGGCCAACGCCAGCGTGTAGCGCTTGCCCGCTCCTTGGCCAAGGCCCCTAAATTGCTTCTGCTCGATGAACCGCTCGGCGCACTCGACAAGAAACTGCGCCAAGAGACTCAGTTTGAGCTGATGGACATTCAGGAAACCACCGGCACCACCTTTGTGATTGTGACCCACGATCAGGAAGAAGCGATGACCGTTGCCAGCCGTGTGGCGGTGATGGACCACGGCCAAATTGTGCAGGTCTCCACGCCGGATGTGATCTACGAGGCGCCGAACTCCACCTACGTGGCGGACTTCATCGGCGACGTGAACTTGATTTCGGGTAAAGCCGATCCGCAAGACGACAAGCTGCACATGCACTGGGCCGAAGGCCAGCCCGCCGTGGTGGGATCGCCCTTGGATGGGGCTGCCAAAGGGCAGGATGTGCACTACGCAATCCGGCCGGAAAAGGTCTCTATTTCAGCTGAAAAGCCGGAAAATGCCGCCAACACCATTCAGGGCGAAGTGCATGATATCGCCTACCTCGGCAACATCTCGACCTACCACGTAAAGCTCGCAGGCGGTCAAATCATCAAGGCGCAATCTGCCAACAACCGCCGCATCTCCCGCCGGGCCTTCACGTGGGAAGACAAAGTGTGGCTCAGTTGGACAGACACCGCCGGTGTCTTCTTGGAGCGCTAAGAGATGCGCCGCCTCCTGATCGCCGTTCCCTTTCTCTGGCTGCTGGCCCTCTTCATTGTGCCCTTTGCCATTGTTTTCAAAATCTCCCTATCCGATTTGGCCGTGGCGATTCCGCCTTATACGCCAACGCTGGACTTCGCCGAAGGCTGGGCCGGACTAAAAGCCTTCTTTGCGGAGTTGGATTTTGAGAATTACATCTGGCTGACCGAAGATGACCTCTATTGGAAAGCCTACCTCTCCAGCTTCAAAATTGCGGTGATTTCGACTCTGCTCACGCTGCTGGTCGGCTACCCCATCGCTTATGGCATTGCCCGCGCCCCACAAGAATGGCGCGCCATGCTGTTCATGCTGGTGATCTTGCCGTTTTGGACCAGCTTTCTGATCCGCGTCTATTCATGGATGGGGATTTTGAGCCAAGAAGGCTACCTCAATCAGGTGCTACTTTGGATCGACGTGATCAACGAGCCGCTGATTATCCTCAACACCAATATCGCGGTCTACATCGGCATCGTTTACACGTACCTGCCGTTTATGATCCTGCCGATTTATGCGGCCTTGGAAAAGCTCGACATCAGCCTTCTAGAAGCTGCCGAGGACCTCGGCTGCTCCCGCTTCTCCGCCTTCTGGCTGGTGACGATCCCGCTCTCCAAACAAGGCATTATTGCTGGCAGTTTTCTGGTCTTTATCCCGACCATTGGGGAGTTTGTGATCCCATCACTCTTGGGAGGGTCACGCACCCTGATGATTGGTAAAGTGCTTTGGGAGGAGTTCTTCTCCAACCGCGACTGGCCGGTGGCCTCTGCGGTGGCCGTGGTGCTCTTGTTGATCCTGATTATTCCCATCGTTCTCTTCCAGCGCAATGAGCAGAAACAGCGGGAGGCCGACAAATGAGACGCATGACTTGGTTCAATGTCACCTCGCTGACGCTTGGGTTTGCCTTCCTTTACCTGCCGATGCTGATCCTCATCATCTTCAGCTTCAATGAAAGCAAACTCGTCACTGTTTGGGCTGGATTCAGCACAAAATGGTATGGCGAGGTGCTACGCAACACCGCTTTCCTGGACGCCGCTTGGGTGACCATCAAAGTCGCTTTCTTAAGTTCCTGCCTCGCGACGATCCTGGGCACCATGGCTGCCATCGTCATGGTTCGGGCAGGGCGCTTTAGAGGTCGAACAGTGTTCTCCGGCATGATCTATGCGCCGATGGTGATGCCCGAAGTCATCACCGGTTTGTCGCTTCTTTTGCTGTTCATTAGCCTGGGCATGGACCGCGGCGTCTTCACTATCGTGCTGGCGCACACCACCTTCGCGATGTGCTATGTGTCCGTGGTAGTCAGCTCGCGTCTGGTGAGTTTTGATCAAAGCCTTGAAGAAGCGGCGCTAGATTTGGGCTGTTCGCCGGTGCAAGCCTTCCGCCTCGTGACCCTGCCCATCATTGCGCCTGCGGTGATCTCCGGTTGGCTCTTAGCCTTCACTCTGTCGCTGGACGATCTGGTGATCGCCTCGTTCACCTCCGGCCCCTCGGCCACCACCTTGCCAATGAAAATCTGGTCTTCGGTGCGTCTGGGTGTCAGCCCGGAAATCAACGCACTCTCCACCATCATGATCCTAGTGGTCGCCATTGGCGTGATCACTGCCTCGTTGATAAACAAGCGCAACGTGGTGCGGCAGCGGCGTGAGGAAGCGGCGGCAGAAAAGCTGGCATGAGACGCATCTGCGACCCGTTTGCCTACTCAGACGGCCCAATTGATAATAGCTTTTGGGCTGAAACAGTGCCTATTCAGGCGCGACCTTCCCTGTCGGAGACCGTCACCACAGAGGTGGCGATCATCGGCGCAGGGTACACCGGCCTCAACGCCGCGCTCAAGCTGGCGGAGGCGGGTGTCGACGTCACTGTGCTGGACGCCAAACAGGTTGGCTGGGGCGCGTCTGGGCGCAACGGTGGCTTCTGCTGTCTTGGAGGCGCGAAGGCGTCTTATCAGTCTCTAAAAAGGCGTTTTGGCGAGGCTGCCCTGTCTGATTACATGACTGCAGAACGCGCCGCCGTGGATCACGTGGACGGACTTCTGGCACGCTTCGGTTGGGACGTGGATCGGCACAGCGAGGGCGAAACAATGTTGGCCCACAATGCGCGCGCCGCCGCCGGATTCGCGCAAGAGGCCGAAGACCTTTCCACGCTCTATAAGCAGCCAATAGATGTCATCGCAAAACAAGACCTCGCGGCTCGCGGCTTTGGTGGCGGCTTTTACGGAGCGATCACAACGCCGATTGGTTTTGCCCTCAACCCGCGCAAATATGTCTCTAACCTGGCTCAATCCGCCGACAATGCTGGTGCCACACTTTACGGTGACACACCTGTGTTAGAGACCAATCAACAGGGCGGCCGCTGGCAACTCACCACGCCGCACGGGCAAGTGACGGCGAATAAGCTGGTGATTGCCACAAATGGCTATTCTAGCGAGTCGACCCCGCCGTGGCTGGCCGGACGCTTCCTTCCGGCGCAATCCAGCGTCATCGTGACCCGCCCGATTTCGCCAGAGGAGCAGGCCGCGCAAGGTTGGACCTCACGGCAAATGTCCTACGACAGTCGCAACCTGCTGCACTACTTTCGCCTGATGCCAGACAACCGTTTTCTCTTTGGCATGCGCGGTGGGCTTTCAACCTCCAAACGCACCAGCGACCAGATCAAGCTGCGCATCCGCCAGCATTTTGAAAATCTCTTTCCTGCTTGGGCGCATATTGAAACGCCGTATTACTGGTCCGGATTTGTCTGCTACAGTCTCGGTCAGACGCCATTTGCGGGCCGTGTTCCCGGTGTCGAAAATCTCTATGCGGGATTTGCGTATCACGGCAATGGTGTCGCCATGGGCAGCTACGCCGGTGCCTTGATTGCGCAGGACATTCTGCAGGATTCGACCCTAATGCATCCGGAGATCATGCGGGACACCCCTGGCCGCTTCCCGTTTGGTCGCTTCCGACGCTTGGCAATGTACCCCGGCTATCTCTACTACGGCCTCAAAGACCTTTGAAGGGCCGCCACTTCAAGCTGCAATCCGTCGCCATAGGCAGAGCGATCATTCTCAATCTGCCACAGACAATAGGCCGCCATGCGCGCGTGATAAAACGGCGCCAACCGATGATAGCGCTCCGCAATATCAACATCGTCATACGCAATAAAGAACGCGTTTGTCTCCTGCTCCGACAACGGACGCCCGCGATAAAGCTGCTGCATGGCGGGGGACAGGAATATGGCAATGTCTTCACAGGGGTCGCCAATGGCAGGGCATTGCCAATCTATCAGTTTCAGCTTGCCGTCGGTTTGGATCACGTTGCCCGGCACGATGTCTGCGTGCAACAGGGCTTGGCGCCCGGTTGGTCGCACTGCGGTCTTGGGTAAGTCGGACACAAAAGCGGGCATGACGCTGCATTTCCCGACAATCTCTAACGTCTGTTGTACCAGCGCAGCGGACCCATCGGGCGCCTGCCGCAATTCGTCAGGCGCGGGCAAAATGTGCAAAAGCCGCATGATGCGTGCCACAGCAGGCGTATCCATAAACCAGGTGTCACCGGGCACATGTTCATAGAGATTGCAGCGCCCATCAGCCGTGTCAAAACTTGATATGAAGGTCGGGGCAATTCCGCGCGGGGCCAACAGCCTGAGCAGCGTCTCCTCCGCATTAGGATCATTGGGGAAAAGGGGATTGCGCGCCGGTCCAGCATATAGCTTGAGCACGACGTCAGACGCCCCCTCAGATGTCCCATGCCAGGCTGTATTGGTCCGTCCACCATGCAACAAATGCCACGCAGTCGGCGCCGCATGCTGCGGTGCTGCGTCGGCCAAAGCCGAAAGCACGGAATCCGGTGGAGAAGGGGGCATTTCAGTCACCGCGGCGGTCCTTTGAGCAGAGCGCCGCGACGCTAATTCACGTTGCCTACTGAGGCAAGCCTTAGGTGACAGGTTCGCGCAGAGAAACGACCTTATCCGCAGCAAATTCGATGCCACCGGGAGAGATCAAAATAACGCCGCTGTCGGAATTTCGCGCCTCGGTCACGCGCATGTAAACGTCGCTGTAGACCGAATCCAGCACCTCACCGTTGGCACGGCTCTCTGTCACGAAGGTATAGTTGCCATCTGGGAACGGGTTGCCTGCATCGTCGATGCCGGACCACGTCACAGAATCCGCTTTTGGATCGATGGCGTAGCGTTGGACTTCGTCGCCGGATTCGTCGCGGACAATCAATGTTGCCTCCGCCGCCAGTGCATTGGCGTTGGGCACCACCTGCACCGGATCTCCGGTGAAATGGGCCGGTGCCGTCACGCGGGCTTCCATGCCCACCCAGGTTGCCAAATTACCCATGCCCATAGCACCAAGCTGGCTGCCAAGATTGGTCAAAAGCGTGTTGGTAAGCGTTTGCTGTTCGACTGTGGAAAACTGCGCCAACTGCGAGGCGAATTCTGTCGAATCCGTCGGGTTGAGCGGGTCCTGGTTTTTCATCTGGACAGACAGCATTGTCAGGAAGGTTTCAAAATCAGATGAAAGCGCGGCAGAGCCTTGGCTTGTGGTATTTTGCGATGCCGCAGCCTGTTGTGCCGCCGCTGTAGAAGTGCCGGTAACTGTCGTCATAACTGTCTCCTAGACGCGGATATCAAGGCCGCCATTTACGTAGGTTTGTGGCGTGGTTTGTTGCGCGGCCAAGGTGGCGGTGTCGGCCATCAGTGGCTCGTCGCCTTGTGCGCCACCGTCTTGACCTCCTTGGCCAAACTCATTTTCGGATTGAGCGTTTTGTCCGTCGCTGCCTTGCTGTTCAAAACTGAACGACACGTCCTGATAGCCCATTTCCATAAAATCTTTGCGCAGCATGTCGATGTGACGGCGCATCAACTCAGAGGTAGCCTGGTTCTCGGCCGCGATATTGACGGTCATCACGCCACCGGCTTCAGACATGGACATGCGAACCTTTCCGAGTTCCGGTGGATCCATCGCCAATTCAATGATGTTCTTGTCCGACATCTTCACCGCTTCCGCGACTTGCCGCACAACATATGCAGGGTTTGGCGCACTGTTGATCAGGCGCGCCTGTGAGGCGGCTTCCTGCGCGCTCATGATGGATCTTGAACTGTTGGATGTTTCATCGGCAGCGGCCACAACCATTTCCAGGCTCTGAGAGGCCTGCACTTCTGTGGCTTTTGCGTTCATCTGCTGAAGACCTGCGTTGACCTGTTCCATAATCGCGCGGGCTTGCAATTGCTGCGTGGTGGAGGTTGTGGGAACGGAGGGTGTTTCCAGTTTGGGAGCGGCCGGCTCATCCACGGCTTCTACGGTGTGTTGGCGCACGCCCCGACGGCCCGCATCCTGTGCGGCCACGTCCTGTATCACGTGTTGTGAGGGGGCTTGGGTTACCTGCTGGCCCACCTGCGCGCGGACTTGGACACGCATTGGGTCCAATCCTTCACCGACCTCTGCGGCGATTTTGGTCCCTTGCGCATTGGCTGCCTGTACCGCCTCGGCGGCTTTCGGGGCTGCTTGTTCTGGCACCGCAGTCGGTTTGACGTCTGTGGGCTGTGTCACCGGCGCGGCACCCTGTTTGGGCGCGTCGCCGGATTGTCCGGCCAGTTTCATCAACGCAGCATTCTCTGGGGAGCCTTTGGCAGATTTCGCCTCATCCGCCTTGACCGCAACCTCGGGGGTATCTGCCACCGCTTCAGCCACTTCCACTGCCGTGAAATCGGCATCTTCCGGTGCTTCGGGGTCCTGTCCTTTTCCTTCGGACGTGGCCTGCTTTCTGTGTTGATCAGGGCGCGATTCGGCATCAGAGCGGCCATTGTCCGTACTCTCCTGATCGACGGGACGTGGGTCCTGCACATCTTCAGAAGGCCGGTCGTTGTCATGGTCTGACGCCTCGTAAGCCTTGGAAAAGTCGTCTCTTTCCCGCTTAGGGTCGGTCGATTTTTTGGGTGCACTTGCCTCGCTAGGCGCAGAGGGTTGGGTCACAAAAGGCAGATTGAGCATAAGGGTCTCCGGGAATTCTTCCACGTCCCCTCTCTATCTCAGTGTTCCTTACCACTTTCTTTACCGTCCTCAGCCACAACAGAAAAATCCGCATGTAGACTGTGAGGCAAGAAATGCTCAACACATCCCCCATCGTGGCGCCCACTGCGCCACCCATCCAACCGGCGCCCAGCGCCCGTGAAACCGCGCTGCGTGACGCCGCCAAAGAGCTCGAAACCAGCTTTCTGGCGGAGATGCTGAAATCCGCAGGCCTCGGAAAAACCAGCGAATCTTTTGGTGGAGGCGCTGGTGAAGACCAGTTTTCTTCCTTCCTAGTACAAGAACAAGCCCGCGCCATGGTCGACGCCGGTGGTATCGGCTTATCCGAGGCGTTCTTCAATGCCCTGAAGGAGCGCGCAGATGTCTGATGAAGCCGTAGAATTCCCGCTGATCGATTCGCTTCAGGGCTTGCTGGATGAGGAGCGCGCTGCGCTGATCGAAGGCAAACTGGACGCGCTGCCTGATCTTTTGACGCGCAAAGAAGCGTTGTTTGAGGAGCTCACCATATTACAGGAAGAAGAAGAGATCGACGCTGACGATCTTGCCCCCCTGCAAGACGGATTTGCCCGCAATCAACAACTTCTGGAATCGGCACAGGCCGGTTTGCGTGCAACTCAAGAGAGAATGGGCACCCTGCGTCGCGTGCGCACAACTTTCGAATCTTATGACAACCGAGGCCAACGCCAAGCTGTTCAGCTGAGCGCCGGTCAACGTGTTGAAAAGAGGGCGTAAATTACACTCTTCCAAGTTTGTTTAAAATGCCACCGATTGTCTGGTTTGGGTTTAGGGAAACGTTAGCACTTACCGCGCCATGTTGATCCCGCATCCCAAGGAGGGTGGCACCGGACACGGACCTGAGCCGACCGGTAGATGTCAGAACGACGTTCAGGAGCGCTCCCGATTACGTAGGCGCGCAAAATACAACCTGGTGCAAAAGCACCGTCTTAAAAAGGTATAGGAAAGCCATGACCAGCCTTCTGACAAACAACGGCGCAATGGTTGCGCTGCAAACCCTGAAGTCCGTCAACAAGAACCTGTCTGACACCCAGGGCCAAATCTCCACCGGTAAAAAAGTGGACAACGCCAAACAAAACGCTGCTGTTTGGGCCATTTCCAAGACCATGGAATCCGACGTAAACGGCTTTAAATCCGTTCAGGAAAGCCTGTCTCTGGGTGAATCCACTGTTGCGGTTGCTCGTCAGGCGACTGAAACTGTGACCGATCTGCTGGGTGAAATCAAAACACGTATCGCTTCTGCAACCGGTGACAACGTTGACCGCACAAAACTGGGTAACGAGATCACCTCCCTGCGTGATCAGATTGCCTCCGTTGTGGGCGCAGCTCAGTTTAACGGTCTGAACCTGGTAGACGGCAGCGCCGGTACAACCGAAGTTCTGTCCTCTCTGGATCGTTCTGGTGGTGCGGTTTCTGCATCCTCGATCACCGTGACTGGTGTGAACTTGAGCACTGGTGGCTACACTGCTGCAGACGTCTTCGGTACCAACACTGGTGGTATCGTTGCTGCAAATGATGGTTTCGCAACCAACATTGCGGATAGCGCGAGCACTGACATCGAGATCGACGCTTCTGTACTGGCTGCCGGTGACTCCATCACCCTGCAGTTTGGTGACGAAACTGTTAGCTATCAGGTAACTGCAGAAGATCTCGCTGGTGCAACCGGTGACAACGAAGTTGTTGCTCTGGCACTGAAAGGCGCGATCGAAGATCAGACCGGTGGCAGCGTTTCCGTTGTTTACGATCCGGCAACTTCGGACACCATCTCTATCACCAACGACTCCGGTGAAGCGATGAACATCTCCGGTCAGTACCAGAACGCAGACGCCGGTGCGCTGGCAGCCATGAGCACGATTGACATCACCAGCTCTACCGCGGCTCAAGCTTCGCTTGCAACAATCGAAAACATGATCAGCACTACCATTGATGCCTCCGCATCTTTCGGTACTGTTGAAAACCGTATCAGCATTCAGAAGGACTTCGTGTCCAACCTGTCTGACTCGGTTAAATCTGGTATCGGTTCGTTGGTTGACGCGGACATGGAAGAAACCTCTGCACGTTTGCAGGCCCTGCAGGTTCAGCAGCAGCTGGCGACACAGTCGCTGTCTATCGCGAACCAGGGTCCACAGCAGCTGCTGTCGCTCTTCCGTTAATGGACTTAGTTGGGGGCGCTCGAACGGCGCCCCCAGCACCTCCATCTTTCTAATTTCTGTCTCGCATATCGGGAGAACTCCGACGTGACACCAAATGCTCTCGCAAAACGTGCCTACGGGCAGGCCGCAGCGCCAACCAAATCCATAGGCAAGCTGGAATATGACGTGATCGCGCGGGTCACCCACAAGCTGAAACAAGCTGCCATGCAAGGCAAAAGTGGTTTCCCTCTTCTTGCTGAAGCCATCCACGAGAACCGCTCCCTTTGGACCCTTCTCGCTTCGGATGTTGCCAGTGACGACAACGGTCTTCCCGAACAGCTTCGGGCCCAGATCTTCTACCTCGCGGAATTCACGGATCATCACAGCACAAAAGTGCTGGCGGGCGATGCCAATGTGCGGCCCCTACTGGAAGTCAACACCGCGATTCTTCGCGGCCTTCGAAGCGGAGCAGCAGCAGCATGAGCGGCCTTGTTCTAAAATTGAGCCCCAAAGAGCGGGTTCTGGTCAATGGCGCAGTCATCGAGAACGGCGACCGCCGGTCCCGACTGTCCATCATGACCCCAAATGCCAACATCCTGCGTCTGCGGGATGCCATCCACCCGGAAGAAGCGAATACCCCCGTACGCCGCGCTTGCTATGCACTGCAGCTGGTTCTGTCGGGCGACTCTGAGGCTGATGATGTGGAACGTACCTTGCTGCGCCACATTGAAGATCTCAGCCAGGTGTTCACTGATAACGACAGCCGACAGATGATTGCGGCAGCCACAGACGCGGTAATATCCGGTCGTCACTATCAGGGCCTCAAGTCTTTGCGCGCATTGTTGCCGCGTGAGGACCGTTTGATGGCGGTGGCACGCCAATGAGTTTTCAACCCATCGTCGCAGGCAGCGGTCTCGTTGCGTGGAATTTTCTTCAGCGCACGATGGACACGCAGACAGAGGCGTTTGAAAACGCGCCTGCAATGCAGCGTGATCTTGACTACTTTGCCGAGAATATCGGCAAGGTGGAAACCGCAGAAGACTTGGCCAGTGATCGCCGCCTGATGCGTGTTGCGCTGGGCGCCTATGGGTTGGATGAAGACATCAACAACACCTTCTTCATGAAAACCATTCTTGAAGAGGGGGCTCAGGCACAGGATTCTCTCGCGAATAAATTGGCTGATAAACGCTACTTGGCCATTGCTGAAGATTTCGGGTTTGGAGACCTGGGTGGTCCTTGGCATAAAAGCCCAGGTTTTGTTGAGAAAATTCAAGAACAGTACTCCACACGCCAGTTCGAAATTGCGGTTGGTGAACAAGATGAAAGTTTGCGTTTGGCCTTAAACGCGGTTCGAGAGCTCGAAGAGATTTCTCTTGATGGCAAAAGCGACAATGCAAAGTGGTTTTCTGTGCTCGGATCACCTCCATTGCGCAACGTTATGGAAGCGACTTTTAATCTGCCGTCTTCGTTTGGGTCACTGGACTTGGACCGACAGGTCGAAGTGTTCCGTGGTCGAATGGAAAAACTGACTGGGGATTCCGAGATCGGTCAATTTGTCGGCCAAGACGTGCAACAGAAGCTTGTGGATCGCTACTTGATCATGTCTCAGATCAACAACTCGCAAAGCATGACGGGCAATCAGATTGCCTTGACCTTGTTGCAGTACTGATCGGCTCCACAACATATCGAACCGTCGCAATACAGTCGCGATACCGATGTAATACTGACGTAAAAATTCAGCAAAAAAGCGCGCCTAAATGGGCGCGCTTTTGTCGTTTCGTAAAAGGTCTATTTACGCTTTCGCACCCGCGCGACGCAGAAGCAGCGTAAGCTTTTGAAATGCATTCACAATCGATGCACTGTTGCCGTCACCCATATAGGCATCCAGCTCTGGCCAGGCATTGATCGCCACATCCAGCACTGGGTCAGACCCCGCTGAATACAGCCCCGCCCGGATCATTGTGGCACTTTGTTCATAGGCCCCCAGAAGCCTGCGAGCCTCTGAAATCGTTGCATTTTCTTGGTCCGTGGCGCAATGAGGTAAGCTCCGCGAGACTGACCTGAGCAGGTCTACCGCCGGGTATCGTCCGCGCTCCGCAATTTTCCGATCAAGCACCACATGCCCATCCAACACCCCGCGCAGGATGTCGGCAATCGGCTCATCCATATCCGAGCCTGCGACCAACACACTGAAAACACCGGTAATATCGCCCTTACCATCCAGCCCAGGTCCCGCTCGTTCACACAGGCTCATGATCATATGGGAGGTCGACGGCGGATATCCCCGCAGTGCCGGCATCTCGCCCGATGCAACGGCGACCTCACGGTGGGCCTCGGCGAATCGTGTGATCGAATCCGCCATAAAAATCACATGCTTGCCCGCATCGCGGAAGTGTTCCGCAACACTCATCGCCGCCAACGCGCAACGCCTGCGTACCAGCGGAGACTGATCCGATGTTGCCGCGATCACAATTGAGCGTTTCAGCCCTTCCGGCCCCAGCACGTTTTCGACAAACTCCCTTAGCTCTCTACCTCGTTCCCCAATCAAGGCGATCACGGCAATATCGCCGGTCATATGTTTGGCAAACTGGCCCATCAGGCTCGATTTCCCGACGCCGGAACCTGCAAACAATCCAATACGTTGGCCCTTCACAATCGGCAGCATTGTATTGAAGATCGCCATCCCGGTTTCGAGCCGATCACCCAGCGCTCTCCGCGCAGCTGGCGGGGGCGGCGCGTTCTTCAGCGGCCGCATTTGAGGTCCCCGCAACAGCGGTTTGCCGTCTAGGGGATTGCCATATGGATCAATAATGCGCCCAATCCAGGCATCTGACGGCGCAATGCCGACCTGATCACGCAAAGCCACACGGTCACCAATCGACACCCCGTCTGGCGCCGCATCTGGCAGCATGGTCATGTCTTGTGTATGTAGCTGGATCACTTCGCCGGCAATTTTTGCCCCGTCGTGAAGCGTGACTTCCAGCAGATCTCCGATTCGTGCGACCGCATTTAGGCCGCTCACGCGCAGAAGGTTGCCCTCAACTGCGCAGACTCGTCCTATGTCTTTGATTGGGCGCACTCTTTTGAGTTCTGCGCCAAGGCTTTCTAGCCCTTTAGCGTCCATTTGGATTCTCCAAAGTTCCTTCGAAACCCTTTCTAAAGGAATCAGGGTTAAGCCTTGATTTAAGCCATCGAGGGAGAAACCCCGTGTTCAAGAATTTGAACGTATTTAAAACTGCACATGCCATGGGCCAACACGCCGCTGTACGCCAGTCGGTTGTGGCTCAGAATATGGCAAACGCCGATACGCCGGGCTACAAAGCTCGCGACATCACGCCGTTTAAGGAGGTCTACCGCAATGACAGTGGTACCTCCAGTATGCGTGCCACCCGCCCTGGTCATCAAGGCCACGGGCTGGAAGCCTCTGCACTACGTCCTACACTTTCAACCTCCGAAGTTGCCCCAAGTGGCAACAGCGTTTCTTTGGAAGAAGAGATGCTGAAGGCGGTTGATGTCAAACGCCAGCACGACCGGTCGCTGGCCATCTATAAATCCTCCTTGTCCGTGCTCAGAACTGCACTTGGACGTTAAGTTAGACAGAAAGTCATGATCAATGAGTGATTTTGGTTCCGCATTAAGCGTCACCTCGTCAGGTCTGCGCGCTCAGGCTGCCCGCCTGCGTCACGTGTCTGAAAACATCGCGAACGCCGACACCCCCGGCTATCAGCGTAAGACCGTGAGCTTTGAAGCTGACACATCTACACGTGACGGGCAGGTGTCGGTGAGCCCAGTTCAACTGGATCGCACCGAGGGCACGAAGATCTTTGATCCAAGCCACCCGATGGCAGACACCAGCGGCAATTACCTTGGCTCGAACGTCGATATGATCATTGAAATCGCTGACGCGCGCGAAGCCCAACGCAGCTACGAAGCCAACCTCAAGATGTTTGACCAAACCCGTCAAATGTCTTCGTCGCTCATGGAACTCTTGCGCAAATAAACTCAACTAAGGAGACCCAGAATGGATGTCCGTACAGTACTAGCCGCTCAGAATTACACCGCCTCCAAACCCGCGACCGGGCCGGCTGAAAACAGCCAAGGTGGCAATGCTCTGTTTGGCCTGGCAAAAGATTTTGCCGCCACCCTTCAGGAAAGCGAGCAGGTCTCGATGCAGGCGATGACCGCCAAGGCAGATCCGCACACATTAGTACAGGCGTTGGCCCAGTCCGAACTGGCTGTCGAAACCGCTGTGACAGTGCGCAACAAGGTGGTCGAAGCCTACCAAGAAATTCTACGTATGCCGGTCTAATGCTGGATCAGGCCCTCTTCTTTGACACTCTTCGCCAAGGCCTTTGGGTCGCGGTAATGATCTCCATGCCCATTCTTGCCGTGGCGTTGGTCTCGGGTGTCCTGGTTGGCCTGTTTCAGGCACTGACGTCGATTCAAGAGATGACCCTGACCTTTGTGCCGAAGGTACTTTGTATTGTCATCGTCTTCTGGGGGACCATGGGTTTCATGAGTCAAACCCTCGTTTCGTTTTTTCAATCCACCCTCGTTCCGTTGATTGCTGGAGGTTAATTATGGACAACGCAGGCTACACAACGCTTACCCGTCAGTCCGGTCTCACCCGCGAGATGAACGTGCTGGCAAACAACATCGCCAACGCGGCCACGACCGGTTACCGGGCCGAAGGCATTGCTTTTTCAGAATTCATCAAATCCGCCCCTGGCACCGAGAGTATCTCTATGGCGACCGCCAATGTGCAGATGACCTCTCTGGAGCAGGGCGCATTAAAGCAAACAGGCGGAAGCCTGGATTTTGCGGTTGAGGGTCCAGGCTTTTTCATGGTTCAGACCCCAAATGGGGAGCGTCTGACTCGTGCTGGTGCGTTTGCGCCAAATGAAAATGGTGATCTGGTGAACATGGATGGCCATCTGGTTCTGGATGCTGGCGGCGCACCAATTTTCATTCCGCCAGACGCCAAAAGCGTAGATGTGTCCTCGGACGGCACCTTTAGCGTGGATGGCAACCCGCTGGGGCAGTTGGGTATTTATCGCCCAATCAACCCGCTCGACTTGAAGCGGGAGACCGGCGTTCTGTTTGACGCACCCGATGGTGTGGAACCAATTGAAGAGGCCCGCGTTCTGCAGGGCTTCCTTGAAAACTCTAACGTGAATCCGATTACCCAATTGTCTCGCATGATCGAGGTGCAACGCGCCTATGAGATGGGACAGACTTTCCTGGAAAATGAACACAACCGCATCCGCGATGCGGTGAAAACCTTCGTCAGATAATTATTAGAAAGAGGACAGCAGAATGCGTGCCCTGACAATTGCAGCTACCGGTATGAGCGCTCAGCAACTGCGCGTTGAGACGATCTCCAACAACCTCTCCAACATGTCGACCACCGGCTATAACGCCCGTCGCGCCGAATTTGCCGACCTGCACTATCAGCAGGTGTCCCGAGCCGGCGCGATCAGCGCCTCTGACGGCTCGGTTTTGCCAACCGGGGTTCAGGTTGGCCTCGGTGTTCGCGCCGCGGCGATTAATGTGAACTTGGAGCAAGGCTCCCTGTCCAACACTGGCGGTGACCTGGATGTGGCGATCGAAGGCAAAGGCTATCTCGAAGTTACTTTACCTAACGGCGAATCTGCCTACACCCGTGACGGCGGGCTTAAGCGCAGCGCAGATGGCTTGATTGTCACGTCAGACGGCTACCCTGTGGCGCCGCAAATCACAATTCCCGAGGACGCTACCAGCATCTCAATCAATGGGGATGGCGAAGTGTATGCTTACTTCTCCGACGCGACCGATGCTGAATTGTTGGGCCAATTTTCACTCGCAGGCTTTTCCAACGCGAAGGGTCTTGAGGCGCTGGGCGGCAACCTTTTTGCCGAAACTGAAGCTTCCGGCGCCCCCAATGTGACCAACCCTGGTGAGGATGGTCTGGGCACTTTGCGTCAAGGTTATCTTGAAGACAGCTCCGTGGATGCAGTGCGCGAAGTGACCGAGCTGATCGAAGCGCAGCGTGGCTACGAGCTGAATGCCAAAGTCATCACAGCGGCCGACCAGATGATGGCAGCCACTGCGCAGGTGCGCTAAAATGAAACGCGCCCTTGCCTTCTTACTCATCACATTTGCCGTTCCGGTCTCCGCAGAGATCGTGGTGGCAACTGAAATCATTCGCGCCAACACTATCATCGAACCTGGTGTGGTCGGTCTCAAAAAGGGGGACGTGCCTGGTGTGCATACCGATCTGGAAGCCGTGATTGGTAAAGAAGCGCGCAAGGCCATTTATCCAGGGCGACCAGTGCGTAAAGGCGACGTTGGGGAGCCTGCGCTCGTAGAACGCAATCAAATTGTCACGCTGGTATACAGCGCCAATGGGCTGAGTATCGAAGCCGAAGGTCGCTCACTTGCCCGCGGCGGAGAAGGGGAACGCCTCCGCGTCATGAACCTCAATTCCCGCTCCACCATCTCAGGAACCGTATTGCCCAATGGCGATATTCAGGTCGCCAATTAAAGGAACACTCCAGTGCGTATACTCTCGACAACACTCCTTCTTGTGGCGCTGGCCGTATCCGGTTGTGGTCGCACCGATCACATGGGCAAAGCGCCCAGCTTCACGCCAACCACAAACAATCAAGAACACTATGCGATGATGAACCCACCGCTGCCTCAGCAGGCCAGCGTGTCACGTCGCTCTGATACAGCGTCCTTGTGGAGCGGAAACAAAGCCTCTCTGCTTGGGGATCGTCGTGCTGCTAGTCGGGGCGACATCCTGACGGTGGTGATCGAGGTTGATGAAAAAGCCCAAATCAATAATGAAACCGAGCGTAGTCGCAGTGGGTCTGACAACCTGAATATTCCTGCGTTTGCCGGACTGCCGCAGCGCATCAACTCGCGGCTCCCCGAAGGCGCTACTACGGATCCATTGGTGGATCTTAGCTCAAATAGCTCCAGCTCGGGAGACGGTTCAGTAAAACGTAGCGAAAAGCTCACTTTGCGCGTCGCGGCGACTGTTGTTGACGTTTTGCCAAACGGGGTTTTGGCGATTGAAGGAACACAGGAATTGCGAGTCAACTACGAGCTGCGCGAGTTGTTGGTATCCGGTTTCGCTCGCTCAGAAGATATCTCACGTCAAAACGAGATCACCTTTGACAAAATAGCTTCCGCCCGAGTGTCCTATGGTGGCCGCGGTCAGATTACCGACATGCAGCAGCCACGTTGGGGGCAACAGGTCATGGACGCGGTCCTTCCTTACTAATCGGGTGATCTGATGAAAAAACTTCTACCTATCATTCTTCTTCTGGTTGGCATCGGGGCTGGCGTTGGCGCAGGGCTTGTCCTGCGTCCGGAGCCTGCTCCAGTTGAAGCAGCCGAAGGTGCAGAAAGTGAAGAACACGCCGAAAAATCTGGCAAAATCGACGAAGAAGGCCCGCCAACCGGGCGCGAATATGTCGACCTTGTTGATCAGTTCATTGTACCGGTAGTGAATGACAATGCTGTAGCCTCGCTCATCCTGATCACACTTACCATCGAGGTGGAAAGCGGCAATCGGGAGGCCATTTTTGAGGCGGAACCCCGCATTCGAGGCGCGCTTCTACAAGCTATGTTTGATCACGCTAACATTGGCGGTTTTAGCGGCGCCTTTACCAACTCCAGCAAGCTAGACCGGCTGCGTGAAACCTTCTTAGAAGTGGCGCAGAAATCATATGGTGATGAAATCACGGATGTGTTGATTGTGCAGATCACACGCCAAGACATCGCGTAATCACAAGCCTAGACACACAAAAGGCGGCGCTCAATTGCGCCGCCTTTTTTGTGTGTTGAGAAAATCGTTGGCTTACATTCCGCAGCTTAACTTGCCTTCCATGATCGAATCCACCAGCGCCACGGCTCGCATTTGTCGGCGGGTTTGCTCCTCATGTTCCAGCAGTTTGTCCATTACGTCGGCTTTGCCAAAATGCGTTTGTAGATCTTTATAAGCCATCTCTTTACGCACCATCACATTGGCTAATTGGTGGTTCAGGATCTTCCGATTGCGTCCAATCCAGCTGTTCCAGGCCAGATCGCCGCCGGTGATCCGCATGGCGGTGTCATCAGTCAGCGTGTCCCGCCCGTTTCTCTCCTGATCCGCCAGGTCATTGAGCAACCCACGCAGTTTGTTTTCTTCAGCTTGAATGGACTGCATCGCCGCCTGCGCCTTTTGATAGTGCGCCTGCGTGATCACGTTCAGCTCATTAAGATCGTCGCTCATATGCTGCCTTTCATGCGTTGACGCATCGTGTCGGCAAATCGAATGGCGGCCGCCACCGGCGCGTAGTGATCCGGAGGCACTTCCTGACCAATTTCCACAACCGCGTGCAGCGCGCGCGTAGACGGCGGATCTCGGTGGATCGGTACAGCGTTTTCCTGCGCCACTTCCCGGATTTTTGCCGCCACTTCATCCACACCTTTGGCAACACAAACTGGCGCGGCGCCGGGCTGTCGGGACCATTTCAGCGCCACAGCGTAGTGGGTTGGGTTGACCATGATAACATCCGCGTCTGGCACATCCGCCAGCATCTGGTTCATCGCAATTTCCTGACCCTTTTGGCGCCGTTGTTGTTTCATATGCGGATCGCCTTCGGCCTCCTTGCTCTCATCCGTCATTTCTTTGCGGGTCATCATGTTTTTGCGAATGTGCTCCGCGTGTTGCCAGAAATAGTCGATCACCGCGATGGAGGCGGAGACGACAATCACAATCATCAAGAATTCAATCATCAGGCGGCCTAAAAGGGCAGGCACCATGATGGCGTCGAGCTGAATGGCAGAGGCCATTTCCGCCATGCGTGCCTTTAGAAAGAACCCAAGACAGACGGAAAAGATCACCAGTTTGGCAAAGCTTTTAGAAAATTCAAACAAACCACTGCGGCCATATTTGTTTTTGGCGTTGGAGATCGGATTGATGCGCGACAATTTCGGAGCCAGCTTGGAGGGCGTCACCAGAAAGGCGCGTTGTGCAACAATACTGAGAATCACCGCAATCATCGGCACCGCGAACCACGGCGCCACGGCGGTTATGGTTTCCAACATGATGCCGCCAAGCGGCGTAGACGGATTGCCCTCAAATACCAGAGGTGCCAGTTCATCCGCTTGATCCAGTAGCACCATCAACCCGTTACCAGCGGCCTTGATGGTAGCGGAGCCAACCGTCAGAAATGCGAGTGTTAGGCCGAGGTAGCCCGCCGCCACGAAGACATCCATGGATTTAGCGATCTCGCCCTTCTTGCGCGCATCATCCAGTTTCTTCTGGGTGGGTTCAAAACTCTTTTCGCTGTCGTCGTCCTGACCGCCGCCGCTCATCTCAGGCCCTCAACCGGGTTGATCATAAACGCTTCCATCGCGCCCCACCACAGGGTGAGTAGTGATGGCGCCACGAGGAACAAAAGGAATAGGCCGCCCGCTGTGATCAATGGCGCCCCAACGAAGGCCACCATCAACTGCGGCATGGCGCGGTTGATCACGCCAAGCATCAGGTTGTAGATCGCCGAAACAATCACAAAAGGTGCCGCCAGTCGGAACGCCATGTTAAACGCCTGAGCCATATTTGGGACGCCCCATTCGGTCATGATTTCCCGCGGTGGAAAAGTGCCCGCTGGGAACAACATGTAAGATCCGATCAGGTAACGTGCGACATAGACGTGTAGCCCCATGGTTACCGCCAGCGCCAGACCAGCAATTACCAATACATTGCCGATTGCTGGCAACGGCTCGCCTGCTGCACCGCCCAAAAGCTGAGCCAAAGAGGTCGACTGACCGGCAATTGTGCCTGCGGTCTGCAAGGCAAACACAAACATGCGAATACCAATTCCCATCAAAAAACCACTGATGGTTTCGGTCAACACATATTGCGCGATCAACGGGAAAGTCGGCTCGGCGCTTTCGAATACCGGTACGGCGGGGGCCACAATCGCCGTGAAGGCCAAGGCCAGAACAATCTTAATCCTTTGTGGTACCGATGTTTCGCCAAAGGCTGGCAGCAGAGCCACAGCTGTCCCAACCCGCAAAAACACCAAAAAGCCGTGCCAAAGCGCGGCTTCTGTGGTGTTAAGAAGGAAGAGGGCGGTCTCCATCATGCGGCAACAACCCCGACCAGTGCAGGTCGCGCATCCAGGCCGATTTCTTCAAAGCTGAGGACCGGATTGGAAATACCTTTGGCGCTCAGAACTGTGCGCAGGAATCGCCGGCGCCGTGTCGAGGTTACGAGCGCAGCAAAAATTCCGCTGTTTCCGGCGTCTGTCATCCGGTCAGAAATTGACTGCGCCAGCGCGTTGAATACATCCGGCGGCAGCGCCACGTCCATACCGCCCGCATCACCATCCACCTGATAGGTAGCAAATGTGTCTTCCCACTCAGGCGCTAGCTGCACTAGCGGAATGGTGCCATCGTCGCGCTTCAAGTCGGAAATCAGCTGGAAGCCCAGACGCTGGCGCACATTTTCGCAGATGGCTTCCGGCTGTACGCTTACATGACGGGCCTCTGCGATCGACTCCAAAATCAGCGGCATGTTGCGGATCGATACCTGCTCATCCAGCAGCATACGCAAAATGCGATGCAGCAGATCAAGCGGCACTTTGTCGGGCACAAACTCATCCATCATCCGGCGGTTGGCATCCGCGCGCACAGGATCGGACAGGTTGATCATCTCATCCAGTATGCGACGCAGTGCTTTAAAGGTCAGCAGGCGGCCAAAATTGGACTTGATGGTCTCCAATAGATGCGTTGCTAGAACTTCGCCCGGCGTCACAATAGTTATGCCTGACAGCGCAGCTTTTTCCTGTGCGGCGCTGTCGATCCAGCGAGCAGGGGCCCCGTAAACCGGTTCCGAAACGTCTTCACCAGTGGGTAGTGAATCCGGGCTGTCCCCAGCCAAGGCCAGAACCTTTTCGGGCTCTAGACGATCGCGCACTTGCTCCACACCCTGAATGCGAATGGTGTAGGTGCCATTTGGCAGAGACGGCTCGTCGGTCAGGCGGATTTCTGGTAGAATCAAACCATAGGTCGAGGCCACATGGGTTCGCATGTTGGTGATGCGCGCATCCAAACCCGCGCCGGGATCAAGCACCATGTTCACCAGGTCCGTGGCAAACTCGACATGAATGTCGTCCAGATCCAGCACGTCGCCAATGGGCTTGTCGCGTGGTAGAACTGGCGCGTCTTCTTCATTCGGTTCAAGGCTGGCTTCAGCTTCTTCTTTTTTCTTCTGATGCAGGTAGTATGCGGAAAATCCCAGTACACCGCCGCCAGCCAAGAAAGGCAGGAAAGGCAGGCCTGGAACCAGAGCAAACAGAAGCATCAGTACGGCTACGGTGGCGATGGCCGGCGGGTAATTGCCCAGCTGCCTCAGTAGGGTTAGGTCGGTGGACCCGGTGGTGCCGCCACGCGCCAAAAGCAAAGCCGAAGCAATTGAGATGATCACAGCTGGGATCTGGGTCACCAGACCATCGCCGACGGTCAGGATCGCGTAGGTCTCAAAAGCTTGGCCAATGGGCATGCCATGAATGGCGACGCCCATGATTAGGCCCATCACCAAGTTCAGAAGTGTGATTAACAAGCCGGCAATTGCGTCGCCTTTCACAAACTTTGACGCACCATCCAGCGAGCCGAAGAAGGTGGTTTCCTGCTGTTCACGCTCACGGCGGGCTTTGGCTTCGGCATGGTCAATCGCGCCGGCTGACATGTCGCTGTCAATCGCAAGCTGCTTACCTGGCATGCCGTCGAGTGCAAAGCGCGCGCCGACTTCGGCCATCCGGGTGGCACCTTTGTTGATCACCATGAAGTTCACGATGAGCAGTACGCAGAACACCACAAGGCCCAGGAACACACTGCCGCCCATGACGAAGTTGGCAAACCCTTCGATCACATCACCGGCAGCGTTGGTCCCAGTGTGGCCCTGACCAATGATCAGCTTGGTCGAAGACACGTTCAGCGACAGGCGCAGCATCAGCGAGGCCAGAAGGATGGTCGGGAAGGCCGAAAAATCCAAAGGTCGCTCGATAAACAGCGTCACAGTGAAGATCAAAATGGCGAGGGCAAAAGATGCGGCCAATCCGATGTCCAGCACCCAAGAGGGCATAGGCAGGATCATCATGACAATAATCGCCATCAGGGCGAGGGCGAGTAGGATCGTCGGACTAAATAGCGCTTTGATGGAGAAAGTTGGGTTCACGGATTACCCTCCATTGCTCAGCAAAGATCGGCCCGACCCGGACCCGAGTGGCACAAGTGATCCCATTGTGCCACCTGAACTGCTGCGTTGAAGCAGCGGGAAATTGTTTTCTCGGATAACATTGGCAGTGCGCATCAACGGCTTTACCTTTTTGACCGCTTTAACTGGCATCACTGCCTGATCCGGCAGTGATGCCATGATGCGCTTGAAGCGGGCTTTATATTTGTCGGCATATTTCGGGGTGCGGGAGTGATAGGCGGCGGCGGCCTCATCCCAGTTGTTGGTTTCCGCATAGAGTCGGGACAGAAAATCTGCCGCGTAACGCGCGTTGGCTGTGGGGTCGAACATGTGCTCAATGTCGGTGAAATGCTGACCATGCCACCGATAGTTTAGCTGAAAGCAGCCCACGTCGAAACTGCGTGCGCCAGCCTTATGGTGGCTTGTCACATAGTTCAACGCCTCCTGATAGCTGTCAAACCAGACGCCTTTGCCTTCCATATTCACGGTCCAGGGCCAGGGTGCCAGTTTGCCACTGCGGCTGCGGCCGGTTTCTGTGCGGGTGATTGCCAGAAGTACATTGACTGGTACGCCGGTTTCGTTGGCCGCAATATGGGCCACCCGGTCGCAGGTTTCTGCGCCTTCGGTACTCGCTTTTGCAGATGTGGTGATAACCAAAATGAGACTCGTCACAAGTCCCAGAAGACCGGTTTTGACGGTCTTAAATGAGTCGCAATAGAATCGCGACACCGCGTTGAAAACGTACTGTTTTTTCATACCGATAGCTTTCTGCCCCAGTTCGAGGCCCAAGCTATCGGTGGTTGGTTAAGATGTAGTAACCGTAGTTAAGAAGATGGCTCGCTTACACTGTGTAGGTCGAGCAATTCGCCGAGTACGCCTCGGCTTTCCGCAGCGCCTTCCAGCAACGCCCGATTACGCGCCAACATACCTTCGGTCACGCGATCGGGCGCCGCAGCTGTTTCGCCATTTTCTTCAGATGGTAAGAGGTAGGTCGAGGCCCGTCGTAACACTTCGTTTTCCGAGGCTGTCAGAGATGCCAAGTCGCCATCTAGCCAGGCTTCGGTCTCCGCCAAGCCACGGTCGCCAAGTTCAGCCAGCAAACGCGCCGCCCCGGCATGATCGCCCGCCATTGCCTTTGCGCGCGCGCGCAAGCGATCAGCAATCGGTGTTTCCATACCCATAAGCTCCGCTTCAGCGCGCTTGGGTAGTGCTTCTGCGAGTGCAAGGCGTGCATTCAGCAGACGCTTCTCATCGGTTGGAATCACAGTTTGTGCCGCCTGCATAAGGCGTTTGGTTTCTCCCAGAAAGCCCATCTCGAAGGTCTTATGGGCCAATGCCAAAGCGGTGTCCGTGGAAATGCGGCCGGGCGACGCGAGACGCTCCTGAATGGACCAAGAAATCACTTCAAAATCGTCTGCATGCTCCAACACGGCCATGACCAGTTGGCTGCGCACGTCTTCTGCGGCTGCGTCACCGTCGCGGGTCTCAATGTCTTTGATGATTTTAAACGCCGCGCCAAATTCTTGTTCCATCATCCGTGCCAGCGCATGGGCACGGCGCAGGTCAGGCCCCATGCTGCCGCCCTTGTGCTCCACGGCCAGGGCGCCGACCAGAGAAATAGTCTCTGCGGATGGGGCCACGCCTTGTTCCACATGAGTTGCGATCAGATCTATGACCGCTTTGGTGGATATACCGGCATTCTGCGTGGCAATTTCAGTGAGAGCTTCGGTGGCTTCTTCGGTGTTGCCAAGCTCTGCATTCAATGTGGCTTCGGCAAACTCAAAGTTGATGTCCGGTGTGGGGGTTGTGCGTTCAATCCCGTTCAAAACCAGCATCGCAGCTTCGGTTTTACCCTGTGCCACCAACTGGTTGCTCAGTTTTGGACCAAGATACTCGCGTAAGTGACGCGGCATCTTTTGTTGCGCGTCCAATGCACCGTTCACAGCACTTTCCCCCACCAGGGTTTCGCCTGACAGAGCCGCCCACATGGCGGAGTTGCCAGCACAATGCCCCTGGCTGGCAAACGACGGGTTGTGTGCCGGAGGCTCGCGTCCATCCATGATATGCGCCATTGCGATCAGGATGTTGTTCTCACCACTTTCAGGCAGTAGCTCCATGATCTGCAGCGCTTCGGCGCCAAAAGTGTAATGCACATAAAGTTGTGCCAACTCGCGCAATGCATCCTTGTTGGTGCGGTCAAACTCGCCCACCACTTCCTGACGCAGGCGACCAAGCTCCTGCACAAAGGTGCCTTCGCCACTCCAGTCGGCGATGTTTACCGCCGAATCCGGCAAGCACATGCCTGTGGCCACTTGCCCACTCAGCAGAGCGGCGATGTCGCGGCCCACTTCGTCAAGCACGTTGTAAGCGACGATGTTTAGGTCTTGGCCGACGGCAGCTTGCGGTGGCACATGATCCGAGCTGTTGAGCTGTGGCATCTGCGACTCAGCCGTTTTGACGGGCTTTCCCACCAGACCATTGTCTTCTTCAATAGGAGGCGTCTGTGCCTGCAATAGGTTTTGATGAGCTGCGCGGTCCACCTGCTTAATCAGATCGCCACGTAGGATTTGCACCTGGGCGCTGCGGTCGACAAAGTTTTCCAGTGCCAAGAGGTCGGAGAAATCCGGCTTGGGCTCAGAGACGGCCACCTGTACTGGCGGGGGGGTCGGATTAGCAGCCTCAAATGACGAGAATCGGAACTGGCGTTGTGGTTGTTTCTCAACCGGTACTGCTTCTCCAAATGACAGCGGCACCTGGGGTAGGTCGTCGTTTTGCGCAGTCGGCAGGTCATCGCGAATGTCAAAGATCACGTAGCGCCCATCGTAAGGGATCGACACCACACGACAGGCACAGGCCAGTTCCAGCTCCAATTCACCGGCGGCGTCGTTGGCAACAATATTGGCCAAACGGTCCCGCGGGATTTTGTCAAAGATGGTGCTGGTACGCAGATTTACGTCGTCACCCTCAATTTTGATGGTGTAAAACCGCCCGTCGCGGGACACGGTCCAGTCGGTCTCTGCCGACGGTAATGTGGCGACCAAACGGGTGAAATCTTCGTGCTCGCCCGACCGGAAAAGCACGTCTTGAGCGGCCCCCGCAGAGGCCGCCAATACCAACGGAACAGCAAGAAAGAGCTGTTTCATGCGGCTTCCTTCTTCACTTCGGCCAGGGCCTCTTCCAGCTCCGCAAATTGCGGACGGTTGTGGCCCGGCGTATTCTGACGCCCAACTTCGATGCAGATGTTTGGCGAGTGGTTGTGCAGATTGGCAATCAACACCTCACGGATCAGCTGATAAAAATGCGCCTCATCTTCGACCACACCTTTGATCTTCGCGGCAAACGGACCCACCAGGCCATAGGCTAGGAAAACCCCGAGGAACGTCCCCACAAGTGCGCCACCAATCATACCGCCCAGAACTTCTGGCGGCTGATCGATCGATCCCATGGTTTTGATAACCCCCAAAACCGCCGCAACAATTCCCAGCGCCGGAAGCGCATCCGCGAGCGACTGCAACGCGTGGTTAGGGTGCATTGCGTGGTGGAAATTGGCTTCGATTCGCTTTTCCAGAACCTCTTCCACCTGATGTGGGTCGTCATAGTTCATCGACGCGGAGCGCATGGTGTCGGCAATCAGATTGATTGCCTCTTTGTCCGCTGTGATGCGTGGGTATTTTTCAAAGATGTTGGATTCATCGGGATTCTCGATATGCTCCTCGATGGCCACTGGGTTTTTCCTAGCCAATCGTATGAGCTCAAAAAGCAAACACAGCAGATCCTTGTAATCGTCCGGCTTCCATTTAGGGCCTTTGAAGACTTTCCCGAGATCTTTCAGCGTATGTTTCACCACGGAGCCGTCATTGGACACCAAAAAGGCGCCCACACCGGAGCCGCCGATGATGATCATCTCAAAGGGAAGGGCCTTCATAATCGGGCCAAGACTACCACCGGCCAGAACGTATCCGCCCAACACCATGATAAAAACAACAGCGATGCCAATAATGCCTAGCACGGGTTCAAACTCCTAGTCGCGTTTCCGTCCGACCATAGGCCGACGCCGGTTAACAAGTTCTCATTCGGTGGGGGTATTTGCGTTCCTACCGGCCAAAATAACGCTGATTGTGTATGCAGCATCTGGCGTCATACCAGCCATGACGCCCGCCGCCGCTTCAGGCTTCATGCGCCCGATGAAACCAGCAGAAAATTTTGGGTCCATCTCTTCAAACAGAGCGGCCACATCTTTGGGCTTCATGGTCTCATAAACCTGAGTCAGTCGCAGCAGGTCATCTTCCGCGGCGGTCTCTGACAAGGCAATCAGGCTGCGCAAACGTCCTTCGGCATCTTCCAGCGCAGCCAGTTTTCTGGTCACTTCACCATCCGCCACATTTAGCGCCTGCAGGCGATTCTTGATCTCTGCCTCACGTTGCTCGATACGCTGCTCGCGTTCTTTGAACACGACCATAAGTTCACGCATGTCTTCAGGTGGCTCACAGGTTTCCGGTTTTGTCATACTGGCTAGCGGTGATTCAAAAAGCGGCTCTTCACGCGCCAAAGCTTCAGTCGCGCTAATGCTCACACGCACGGTGGCCGAGGCAATCAAAAACGTCGCAATCAAAAACAGGCTCCCTTTGGACTGCTTTCGGCGTGCCTTTTTCTTGGCTTTTGGCTTACCCGAAGGGGCGTCCGGCTTGGTCAGCGTCTCTGCAGCCGCCTTAGCACGGGTTTTCTTGGCGTCTTTTTTCATCGCATACGCTCCAGTTAGGCGACGTGGCGTTTAAACATGGTGCCAGCTTCTGGCTCTTTTGCTGCCGCTGGTGCGGCTTCCGCCTGCATCGCGGCCAGGGCCATTGCCGCCTTTTTCTTGGCTTTCTTCTTGGCCTTTTTCTTTGCCCGACGGATCAGCTTGGCCTCTTCCGCTGCAATCGCTTCTGCCTGGATACGCGTCCAATCCTCATCATTGGTGGTTTCTGTAGTTTCTTCCGCTTTGGTATCTTCCGCGATTGGTTCGGCGACCTCTGCTTTTGCCCCTTCTTTTACGGGCTCAGGTTCGTCGGCTTCCGGCTCTGGTGTGGCCTTTGCTTGAGCTGGCTTCGAATCTTCGATGTCGTGCATCGCGGCCATCATCAGCTCAAGACGTTTAGAAACCCCTTCCGCGCGCTGAGTCAGTGCCTCAAGTCGTTCGGTGGATTTACCGGCTGTGCCTTGTGCGGCTTTCAGCGTGCGGGTCATATCGTCCACTTGGGCAGACAAAACGGCCACCGCTCCGCCTACGCCTGATTCCAAATCATTGAATTTGGAAAGGCGGCGCGCCAGTACAAAACAATAGATGCCAGCCCCGAGGGCACCGGCTACCAACAAGATATCTGCAATCAAGTTCATCTCGACACTCCTCAGTTCAACACGAATTCCATGACCAGAAGGTCGGAAACACGTTCAGGTCCGGTTACAATTTGTACGCGACGCAGCATTTGCGACCGCAGGGTCACCAACGCATCTGGCGATTCGATGTCTGACGTGTTCAGCGCGCGCAGATAGCCGTTCAGCACATCCACAACACGCGGCAACACCCGCTCCACTTCTTCCTGATGGTCGCTGGGCACTTCCAATTGAGCGCGGAACCGCAGGTAGTCTGCGCCGCCACTGGAGGTCAGTGAAACAATAAGAGGGTCCATGCCGACGTAAGTCACGTCTGGCAGTGCTTCGATCTCTTCCGCTGGTGCCGATTCTTCGGCCACATCAGCAGAATCATTTCCTAAAATCATGCCCGAATAGACGGCGTAGAATCCGCCGCCGCCACCAGCCAAAGCCAGTACGAGCCCAATGATTAAAGGGAGTTTTGACGCTTTTTTCGGTGCGTCTTCTGTCTCGACAGTTTCGTCAGTCATCACAGGTTCCAAATTCTTTGTCCCTGCAACTTCAACCATACAGAAACTAACCGATTATTAAGTCTGTTGAGAGAAACAGTTCGTGACGGTCGTGCAGAAGGTGCGATCCCACGGAGAAGAAACGTGCAACAATTTTTGAATATGTGGACAGCAATGGACAGTCGGCGGAAGGTGATCGTCGTTTTGGCCACGATTGCGGTTTTTGCGACCGTACTGTCATTGGGGCGGGTCGCCACTAAACCAGGGATGTCCCTTCTATATAGTGGTTTGGAAAGCGGCACTGCCGGCGAAGTCGTCACCGCTCTGGAGCAACGTGGCGCAATTTACGAAGTGCGCGGTGGTTCGATTTATGTGGCTTCAGGCTCACGCGATGAGCTGCGCATGACGCTCGCAAGCGAGGGTTTGCCTGCCAATACGACTCAGGGTTACGAGCTGCTCGATTCGCTGTCAGGGTTTGGCACCACCTCGCAAATGTTTGACGCTGCTTACTGGCGCGCAAAAGAAGGTGAGCTGGCCCGCACCATTGTGGTGAGTCCGCTGATCAGCCAAGCGCGTGTGCACATTGCCAACGCCTCTTCCAACCCTTTTCAACGGCATATCAAACCGTCTGCCTCCGTGACGATCACTACGCCCGCCGGGGATTTGCCAAACAAACATGCGCAAGCACTGCGTTTCCTTGTGGCCTCTGCGGTGTCCGGTCTCTCTCCAGAAGATGTTGCCATTATTGATGGTAGCGGCGGACTGGTTGGTGTTGCGGATGAAACCACCACTAAAGTGGGTGATAATAAGGAAGAAGAAACGCGCCTGGCCGTGCAGCGTATGCTGGAAGCGCGGGTTGGTCCGGGCAATGCGGTTGTCGAAGTCAGTATTGAGACTGTGACCGAGACCGAATCTATCACTGAGCGGATTTTTGATCCTGCCAGCCGTGTGGCGATCAGCACCGAAACCGAAGAACGAAGCACCGATTCCCAAAACGCCTCCGGGCAGGTGACCGTGGCCTCCAACCTGCCGGACGGTGATGCGGCAGAAAACTCAGGCTCGACCAACCAAAACCGCGAAACCCGTGAGCGTATAAATTACGAAGTGTCAGAAACTCAGCGCGAGATTCTGCGTCAGCCCGGAGCCGTGAAGCGCATGACCGTGGCCGTGTTGGTGAATGGCACCCAAACTCAGAATGATTTGGGTGAGCCTGTTGTGACTCCACGCCCAGATGAAGAATTGGAAGCACTGCGCGAACTGGTGGCCTCAGCTGTGGGCTTTAACGAAGGTCGTGGCGATGTCATCACCCTGAAGTCGATGAATTTTCAGCCGGTCCTACCGATGGGCACAACCGCCGATTCCTCGATGTTCAAAGGTATGGAACTTGACTTGATGTCGATTATTCAAACAGCGGTTCTTGCCGTTGTGGCTCTTGTGCTTGGCCTGTTTGTTGTGCGTCCACTTTTGGCTGGCAGCGGCAGCCGAGAGCTGAACGAATTGGGTGATTCCCCGATGCTGCCGGACTTTGGCGGTGAAGACGGTGATTTCCCCGCTATGGCACCGATGATGGGAGAGGTCGGCGGAGCCGAAATGGGCTTGCCAATGATGGGTGACATGGGAGGCGACGTTGGTGGCCTGCCCGACCTTGGTGGTGGCTTGCCCGCGCTGGGTGGGGATGGCGGCGGCATGTCGCAATCTGACGCCGCTGACCGTCTGCGCGGCCTGATCAGCGACCGTAAGGATGAAACCGTCGAAATTCTCCGTAACTGGCTCGATGATCGTGAGGAAGCCTGATGTCGATTTCACATCTGTTTGAAGATTTTGGTGGAATCGCCGCCCCAGAACCGGAACCCATTGCTGCGCAGGAGGAGGGCAACGAGGATGAAATGCTCGAGTCCTTTGAGCAGGGCTACAAAGCCGGTTGGGATGACGCAATCAGCGCCAAGTCTGAGGAGCACGCCAGTGTCTCCGCCGCTCTGGCCGGTCGCCTTAACGATCTGTCGTTCACCTACCATGAGGCGCGCGAGGCGATTCTCGCTGATCTCGCTCCCACGGTGGAGAAAGCCATCATGACTGTGCTGCCAGAGGTGGCCCGTCAGGCGGTGGGTGCATTGGCCGTGGAACAGCTGCACCAAATTGTGCGCGAAAACAGTGAAACTCCGGTGGTGTTGTCTACAGCGCCGGATTGCTACCAGCCGGTCATCGACGTCATGCCTGAAGACCAGCAATTCCCCGTCGAAGTGGTGCGCGACGAAAACCTGGCAGAAGGCCAGGTGCGTTTCGAATTTGCCCAACGCGAACGCCTGATTGATCTCAGCGAGGTTCTCGAGGCCGTCGCTGATGCAATGGCTGCGTTTACACATGAAACACGCAAGGAGGCCCAGAATGGCTGATCCAACTCTTAAATCCGATTCCGGCAACCCGTTCACCTCTGTGCCTGTGGAGATCACGATCTCCGTGGGCAAGGCGCGCCCGCTCATTGGCGACCTGCTGAACATGAACGAAAATTCTGTTCTGCCGCTCGACAAGCGGGTTGATGATCCGGTGGAACTTTATGTGGGTGATAAGCTCATTGCCCGTGGGGAGCTTGAGGAAATGGAAGGCGGACAGGAAGGTCAACTGGCTGTGCGTCTAACCGAAGTGGCAGAGTTTGAAAGCGGCTTGTGATGATCCGCGCGGCTTTTCTTGCCGTCACTTTTTCCACCGTCTTTTTGTTTATGGCAGATCCCGCTTCGGCGCAGGATCTGTCCATTCCGATCACCGAAGACGGTTCGCTGACGGCACGCAGTATTCAAATCTTCCTCCTGATCACGGTCCTCAGCCTCGCGCCGGGTATCGCGATCATGGTCACCTGCTTCCCTTTTATCGTGACGGTGCTCTCGATTTTGCGTCAGGCCATTGGTCTACAGCAGTCGCCGCCCAATATGATGATGGTCTCGCTGGCGATGTTTTTGACGTATTACGTCATGGAGCCGGTCTTCACCCAAGCTTGGACCACGGGAGTGGAGCCGCTGATGGCGGAACTGATCGACATCGAAACTGCTTTTGAGTTGACCACGGAACCCTTCCGTCAATTCATGGCGGCCCGTTTGGACCCGGACACTTACACCCATCTGGCGTCTTTACGTCCAGATACGGTCGACACGGCCCCTGGCCCTGACTCGCCCTTGTCGGTTTTGGTGCCCAGCTTCATGTTGTCTGAAATCGCTCGCGCCTTTCAGATTGGCTTCCTTATCTTCTTGCCGTTCCTGATCATCGACTTGGTCGTCGCTGCCGTGCTGATGTCCATGGGGATGATGATGGTTCCACCGGCAATTGTGTCTTTGCCGTTCAAACTGTCGTTCTTTGTGATCGCTGATGGTTGGAGTCTGATTGCCGGCAGTCTGGTGCGGAGCTACTTCTAACCTTACACGCGCCGCTTCCCTTTTGGGGCGGCGCGTGGCACACATCGGACGACTCAATCCGTTAGCGCAATTAGGCGCGGAGTAGCCCCATGAATCTGAAAGCGACCCTGCTGGCCCTTCTGGCTTTTGCGATCTATTCGACGCATGACGTTGTGGTAAAATACCTCGGCGCGACCTTCTCGCCGTTTCAGATTGTGTTTTTTTCGTCGCTGTTCAGCTTTCCACTGATCACTCTGATGCTTGTGCGTGACCCCACCCACGGCAACCTACGCCCCGTTCATCCTTGGTGGGTGGCTCTGCGTTCGCTTTGCGTGGTGATCTGTCCAACCGCTGCGTTCTATGCTTTTTCGGTTCTGCCATTGGCGCAGGTCTATGCGCTGCTTTTCTCTACCCCATTGTTGGTGACAGTTTTGGCAATTCCCGTTCTCGGCGAGAAGGTTGGCATATGGCGTATGATGGCTGTTCTAGTGGGCCTTTTGGGTGTGATGATAGTGGTTCGTCCTGGCGCAACCGAACTGAATTTTGGCCATCTCGCCGCGTTGGTCGCCGCGGGCACCGCCGCTTTGCAATCCGTTATTGTCCGCAAAATTGGTCAGGATGAGCGTCGTGTTGTTCTGATGCTATACCCGTTGTTGATAAGCGTGGCGGTGATGTCTGTGGCGATGGTGTTTGTCTATCAACCTGTTGCCGCGTCTCACTTGGCGGGGTTCGCCATCGTTGCCGTTTTTGGTTTTATCGCGACCTTGCTCATGGTCTCCGCCTACACAATTGGCGAAGCGGCCTTGGTGGCGCCTATGCAGTATTCGCAAATCATCTGGGCCGTCTTTTTCGGCGTGCTGCTGTTTGACGAAACCCCAGATGCGCCAACCCTGATCGGCGCAACGGTGATTGTCGCCAGCGGTCTCTTTATTATCGCCCGCGAAGCTATTGGCGGTACGTCTGAGCAAACTCCAGTTTTGCGCACCCGCTCCCGTGGTTTGTCCCCGGGCAGTTTCCGGGTGAGCCAAGCCTTGCGCCGTCCCGGGCGCGATGAGACGGTTTAAGTCGCGGCGCATCAGCCCGTCGAACACACATGTTTTGAGGGGTGCTAAAACAACAAAACCCCGCCAGAGGCGGGGTTTTGTTTGAAAGTGGTGAGCCGTGAAGGATTCGAACCTTCGACCCACTGATTAAAAGTCAGTTGCTCTACCAACTGAGCTAACGGCCCACTCTCTGTGTTGGTGCGCGGTTACTATGCCGACAGAACGAGGGGGTCAACCCGATTCTCGAGAAAAATTTCGCGATACTGGAAAAGGCTGTTCAACGGGCGTATATGCGCCCAATGGATACACGTGTTGAAACCCCTTTGGCGTTCATGAAGATGCATGGGCTGGGCAATGATTTTGTCGTTGTAGACGCGCGCGCGCGCGCCTTTGATTTGACCGATGGTCAAATCAAAGCCATTGCGCACCGGAAAAAAGGTGTGGGATTTGATCAGCTTGCGGTGATCACCTATGGCACAGAGGGCAGTAACGCAGACGCACATCTGACGTTTTATAATGCCGATGGCTCGACCTCCGCCGCTTGCGGCAACGCCACCCGCTGTATCGCGCGCCACTTGATGGATGAGTCGGGTGCTGAGTCGCTTACCTTGACCACAGATCGCGGCACTTTGTTTGCTCGAGAGGCCGGGAACGGTCTGGTGTCTGTGAACATGGGCCATCCGCAACTTGCATGGCATGAAGTGCCACTTGCACATGACATGGACACACTTGAGCTACCGATCGACGGGGCCCCGACGGCCACAGGCATGGGCAACCCGCATTGCACCTTTTTTGTGGACGATGTGGACAGCGTGGATCTTGAGGCTTTTGGCGCCGCACATGAGCATCACCCGCTCTACCCCGAGCGCACCAACGTGCAGGTCGCACAGGTGATTGGCGAAAACCACATCCGCATGCGGGTGTGGGAGCGCGGTGTCGGCACGACTCTCGCTTCCGGCTCTTCCAGCTGTGCCACCGCCGTGGCTGCATCGCGTCGCGGCCTGACGGGCCGCGAGGTGCAGATCGATCTCGATGGCGGCACGCTTTGGATCAACTGGGCAGACGACGGTGTCTGGATGACCGGCGAAACCGAACATGTCATGTCCGGCCAGTTCACGGCCGCCTTTTTGGAGCGGCACAAATGACCGCTGCAGCGCCAAAGTTCACCACACTTGGCTGTCGCCTGAATTCTTATGAATCAGAGGCGATGAAAGACATGGCGCAATCCGCCGGTCTTGAGAACGCCGTGATCGTGAACACCTGCGCGGTGACCGCAGAAGCGGTGCGCAAAAGCCGCCAAGAAATCCGCCGCCTGCGCCGCGACAACCCGGATGCGCAGATCATTGTCACCGGCTGTGCCGCGCAGGTCGAGCCAGAGACGTTTGCCGCCATGGGCGAGGTCGACAAAGTCATCGGCAACACCGAAAAAATGAACCCGGCGACTTGGCAGGGCATGGCCGCTGATTTCATTGGCGAGACCGAAAAGGTGCAGGTCGATGACATCATGTTGGTCACCGAAACCGCCGGTCATCTGATCGACGGTTTTGGCACCCGGTCACGAGCCTACGTGCAGGTGCAAAACGGCTGCGACCACCGGTGTACCTTCTGCATCATTCCTTACGGTCGCGGCAATTCCCGCTCGGTGCCGGCCGGTGTGGTGGTCGATCAGATCAAACGACTGGTGGACAAAGGCTTCAACGAAGTGGTGCTGACCGGCGTGGACCTCACCAGCTGGGGCGCGGATCAACCGATGATGCCCAAACTGGGCGATCTGGTCATGCGCATCCTGAAATTGGTGCCGGATCTGCCACGCCTGCGGATCAGTTCGATTGACAGTATCGAGGTGGATGAAAACCTGATGCTGGCCATCGCCACCGAGCCGCGTTTGATGCCGCATCTGCATCTGAGCCTGCAGCACGGTGATGACCTGATTCTCAAACGCATGGCCCGCCGCCACCTACGCGACGACGCTATCCAGTTCTGTGAAGAAGCCAAGAAACTGCGACCCGAGATGACTTTTGGCGCGGACCTCATTGCCGGATTTCCCACCGAAACCGACGCGCACTTTGAGAACTCGCTGAAACTGGTGCAGGACTGCGACCTAACTTGGCTGCATGTCTTTCCCTATTCCAAACGCGAAGGCACGCCTGCGGCCAAAATCCCCAGTCAAGTGAATGGCAACGTCATCAAAGCCCGCGCCGCACAGCTGCGCGATGCCGGGGCGGTGCAGGTGGAAAAACATCTGGCGGCACAGCTCGGCAAGACCCATCATATCCTGATGGAAAACCCCAATATGGGCCGTACGGAACAGTTTACCGAAGTCACGTTTGATGCGCCTCAAAAGGAAGGGGCGATTGTGACCGCATCGATCCTAGAGGTGCGTGGGCAGCAACTGGTCGCCTAAGCACATAGGGGCCCGCCCTAAACCCGCGAGAAATCTTTGGAAAGAGAAAACAAGATGACTGAATTGCCCGTTCTCTATTCCTTTCGACGCTGTCCCTATGCGATGCGGGCACGCCTGGCGGTGGCTGTCTCAGGTGTGGCGGTTGAGCTGCGTGAGATTTTGCTGCGCGACAAGGCGCCTGCGTTTCTGGAGACCTCGCCAAGTGGCACAGTGCCATGCCTGAAAGCCGACGACCTTGTGATTGACGAAAGTCTGGACGTGATGATCTGGGCGCTGGAGCAGAGCGACCCGGAAGGCTGGCTGGACATGCCGGAACTGGGCCAAGAGCTGATTGCTGAGGCGGATGGTCCTTTTAAGGCCGCGCTGGATCACACCAAATACCACACCCGTTACCCGGAGTTGGATCCGGAAGAGTCGCGGGCCAAAGCCATGGTGTTTCTGTCCAAGTTGGATCAGCAGATCGGTGACAACCCTTGGCTCTTTGGTGACACGACCAGCCTAGCCGATATGGCGATTCTGCCGTTTGTGCGCCAGTTCGCGTTTATCAACAAAGCCCGCTTCGATGCGGATGCGGGCTCTAACCTGTCCCGCTGGCTAGAGGCCTTCATTGTGTCCGACCGTTTCGCGGCGATCACGCCCAAACTGTCAATGTGGCGCGAAGGGGATGCGCCGCTACGCTTTGAACGTGCAATAGCGGTTGCCAATCCGTAGTCGCCCCTGCACGATCGCGCCAAATCAGAGACGAGGCGCACACATGCATCCCAATCCGGCGTTCTGCGGCACCGCGGAGGACAAAAATCTGGCTTTTGCCAAGGAGCGTGGCTTTGGCGTGCTCGCGATCTCCGCGCCTGACGCGGCGCCAATGATCAGCCATGTACCTTTTCTTCTGTCTGACGATGGTAAATCTGTTGACCTGCACCTTGTGCGCTCCAATCCTATGGCCCGTATCGTGGAAAATTCAGCTTCTGCGCGACTGGCTGTGAGCGGCCCGGACAGCTATGTCTCCCCGGATTGGTACAACGCAGACGATCAAGTCCCAACTTGGAATTATGTCGCTGTGCACATCACAGGGCAGCTTTTGCGGCTGCCGCAAGACGAATTGCCCGGTCTTCTGGACCGCCTGTCAGCGCATTTTGAAGCCAATCTGTTGCCCAAGCCGCTGTGGACCCGTGCCAAAATGAGCGGCGACAGTTTTGAGCGCATGTTACGGATGATCGTGCCCTATCGACTGACAATTGACGACGTGCAAGGCACCTGGAAACTGGGTCAGAACAAACCCAAAGATGTGCGCCATGCAGCCGCCGATCAAATGGCTGCTTACGGCTTTGGCAGCGAGTCCCGCGAGCTTGCCGCCCTGATGCAATCCCCTTTTGCCGATCCCACTACGGAGTAATTGAGATGTCCAAATTACAGCTGATCCATTCCCCGGCCTCGCCCTTTGTGCGCAAGGTGCGCGTGACCTTGGCAGAGACAAGCCAGACGGACGACGTGGACCTGGCCCGCGTGCACACCACGGCGCTTAAAACAGCCGACGAAGCCGCCGCTGCCAACCCGCTGGGCAAAATTCCCGCTCTGGTGCGCCCAGATGGTCCGGCGATCTACGACAGCCGCGTGATTTGCCGATACCTAGTGGCCCGCGCAGGGGCCGACCTCTACCCCGAAGATCGCCTTTGGGATGTGCTGACGTTAGAAGCCACCGCAGACGGCATTCTCGAAGCCGCCGTTTTGATGGTCTACGAAAAACGCTTACGTCCAGCGGAGATTGTTTTTGACGATTGGCTCACCGCGCAATGGGGCAAGGTTGAAGGCGCACTAGATGCCCTAAATGAGCGCTGGATGAGCCACCTCTTTGGGCCGCTGGACATGGGGCAAATCGCCGTCGGCTGCGCGCTTGGCTATCTGGATTTCCGCCATGATGACCGTAACTGGCGCCAAGGCCGGGACGGGCTGGCGGGCTGGTACGCCGAGTTTTCCAAACGCGACAGTATGCTCGCCACTGTGCCAAGCGATTGAACAAAAAAGGCCGCGTTTCTGAGCTGGAGCGCGGCCTTGCTACACAAAAAGCAGTGTCTATTCCGCCGCGATTGGCGTCTCCGCCTTCTCCACCTTCACGGCTGAGAACTTGAACTCCGGAATTTTCCCGTAGGGATCAAGCGCCGCATTGGTCAGGATATTGGCCGCCGCTTCGACATAGGCAAACGGCAGGAACACATTGTCCGGCGCCACCGCACGGTCCGCCCGCGCCATAACGGTCACCGTGCCACGTCGGGTAGACAGGGCCACATATTCCCCTGCCTCAACACCCAGCTTGCGCAAAGTCGACGGGTGCAGCGAACAGTTCGCCTCTGGCTCCAGCGCATCAAGCGTGCTTGCGCGCCGCGTCATCGAGCCGGTGTGCCAATGCTCCAGCTGACGTCCGGTGATCAGCACCATTGGATAGTCGTCGTTTTGCTTGTCATCCGGCTGGATCACCGAAGCAGGCGTGAACCGCGCGCGTTTGTTTTCTCGTGGGAAGCCATCTCCAAACACAATTGCTTGGCCGGGATCTTCGGGCGACAGCGACGGGTAAGTCACCGCCTCACCTTCCAGTCGCTCCCAAGTGATGTTGTCGAGCGAGCCCATGTTGAGCTTCATTTCGGCAAATACCTCTTTGGGGTGTGTGTAATCCCAGTTCAGACCTAGTCGTTTCGCCAACTCGACTTCGATCCACCAATCTTCTTTGGCTTCGCCCGGAGGAGCCGTCACTGGGCGGCCCATTTGCACCTGACGGTTGGTATTGGTCACCGTACCGGATTTTTCATACCAGGCTGAGCTTGGCAAAATCACGTCGGCATAATTGGCCGTCTCTGTGAGGAAAATATCCTGCACCACCAGATGGTCCAGCATCGCCAACGCATCGCGCGCATGATCCACATCCGGGTCTGACATCGCCGGGTTTTCGCCCAGAATATACATGCCTTTGATGTCGCCATCATGAATCGCATGCATGATCTCCACCACCGTGAGGCCCTTCTGCGCGGAGAAATCCTCGCTGTCCCACACCTTGGTGAAGGCGGAGCGCACACCGTCATCCATCACCGACTGATAGTCCGGCAAGAACATCGGAATGAGGCCCGCGTCGGACGCCCCCTGGACGTTGTTCTGGCCGCGCAGCGGATGCAAACCCGCGCCTGACTTGCCCACATTACCGGTCATCAGAGCCAAGGAAATCAGACAGCGCGCATTGTCCGTGCCATGAGTGTGCTGTGACACCCCCATGCCCCAGAAAATCATGCCCGCGTTGCCCTTGGCAAAGGTCCGCGCCGCATCGCGCAGAAGCTCAGGTTCAATGCCGCAGATCGGCTCCATCGCTTCCGGGCTGAAGTCTTTCAGATGCGCCTTCATCTCCTCCCAGTTCTCAGTGAACTCAGAGATATAGGCCTCGTCATAAAGTTCATCTTCGACGATCACATGCATGATCGCGTTCAGCATGGATACATCCGCGCCCGGCTTGAACTGCAGCTTGTGGCTGGCATGACGGCCAAGACCAACACCCCGAGGGTCACAGACAATCAGTTTACCGCCGCGTTTGGCAAACTGCTTGAAATAGGTCGCCGCCACCGGGTGGTTTTCAATTGGGTTACAGCCAATCGCAATGGCCACATCGGCGTTTTCGATCTCGTTAAACGTCGCGGTCACCGCGCCGGAGCCGACATTCTCCAATAGGGCTGATACCGAGGAGGCGTGACACAGCCGCGTGCAGTGGTCCACGTTGTTATGGCCAAAGCCCTGGCGGATCAGTTTCTGGAACAGATACGCCTCTTCGTTGGAACACTTCGCAGAGCCAAATCCAGCAACGTTAGTGCATTTCTCTGCCCGCAGCTTGGCCAATCCACCTGCCGCCGCATCTAGCGCCTCGTCCCATGTCGCTTCGCGAAAATGGGTGAGCAGGTCGCCGGGATCAACGTTCAAGCCTTTCGCCGGCGCATCGTCACGACGGATCAAAGGTTTGGTCAGCCGGTGCGGATGCTCGATGTAATCAAAACCAAAGCGGCCTTTGACACAAAGCCGGTTTTCATTCGCCGGTCCATCAATGCCCTCGACATATTTGATCTTATCGTCTTTGACCTTGAAGCTGATCTGACAGCCCACGCCGCAATATGGGCAGACGCTTTTGACTTCTCGGTCGTAATCCGCGCTGTCACCCGCGCCGGTTTCGTCCAACACGGCCGCTGGCATCAACGCGCCGGTGGGGCAGGCCTGCACACATTCGCCACACGCCACACAGGATGAGGCCCCCATGGCGTCGTCCTGATCAAACACAATCTTGGCCTCAGCCCCGCGCCCGCTCATGCCGATCACATCGTTGACCTGCACCTCGCGGCAGGCCCGCACACAAAGGTTACAATGAATGCAGGCGTCTAAGTTGACGCTCATCGCCACATGCGACGCATCCAACAGCGGTACAGACTCGGATAATTTGGCCGGGAATCGAGACTGTTCCAGCCCAACTTGCGCTGCCATATCGGCAAAATGACTGCTTGCGTCGTGCTTCACCTCGGGCTGATCTGCCGCCAAAAGCTCGATCACCATCTCCCGCGCTTTCACCGCCCGCTTGGATTGGGTGTGCACCACCATGCCTTCGGTCGCGGGGCGAATGCAGGAGGCCGCCAGGGTGCGCTCCCCCTCCACTTCAACGACACAGGCGCGGCAATTTCCGTCCGGGCGATAACCCTTGGCCGGTTTGTGGCATAGGTGCGGGATCACAAACCCTTGGCCGTTGGCCGCATCCCAGATGCTGGTGCCTTCAGGCACGGTCACGTCCTTCCCATCCAGGGAAAAGGTCACGGTGTTGGTCTGGCTGGCGTCAAGCATGGCGACCTCGCTCTTTATCGGTGTTGGTCGATCAGGATGGTGTTGCCATCCGGATCTTGCAGCATCAGGCTCGCAGGCCCGTCAGAGGCCTCATCTGCCTCGCTCATCAACTTCAGCCCTTTGGCCTTGAGCTGTTTTTGCAGGTCGCGCACATCGGTGAACGCGTCGGTGTTCTGCGCGCTCTGATCCCAGCCGGGATTAAACGTCAGGATGTTGTCGTCAAACATGCCCTGAAACAGCCCAATCACATGCTCGCCGTTTTTCAGAATGCACCAGTTCTCGGCAGGCTGGCCGCCCATCATTTCAAAGCCAAGCTTTTCGTAAAATACGTGGCTGGCAGCCAGATCTTTCACGGCCAAGCTCACCGAAAACGCACCCAAATCCATGCTTGTCATCCTAAATCTCCTCGCTGAAATGCTTCATCACAAGGCGGATCGGATTGGGCGCAGCCTGCCCAAGGCCACAAATGCTGGCGTCACTCATCACCTGACACAGATCTTCCAGCAGGGGCTGATCCCAACTGTCCGCCTGCATCAGTTTAACAGCTTTTTCACAGCCCGTCCGGCACGGCGTACATTGGCCACAGCTCTCATCTTCGAAAAACTTCAGCATGTTTAGAGCCGCATCACGCGCACTGTCCTGATCTGACAGCACCACCACAGCAGCAGACCCAATAAAAGTGCCAAGCGGTTGTAACGTATCAAAATCCAGAGGCACATCCGACATCGAGGCGGGCAAAAGGCCGGAGGACGGCCCACCCGGCTGAAATGCTTTGAAGTTATGTCCGTCCATCATGCCGCCTGCGGCATCGATGATGTCCAAAATGGTGGACCCGGCTGGCAGTTCATACACGCCCGGCGCTTTCACGCGGCCAGATACGGAATAGCTGCGCAGGCCGGTGCGACCATTGAGTTCAACAGAAGACATTGCTTCTGCTCCCTCGCGCACAATGCGAGCGACCCAGTAAAGCGTTTCGACGTTGTGCACCAAGGTGGGGCGGTTGAAGATGCCAACTTGGGCCACAAACGGCGGGCGGTGGCGGGGCAATCCGCGCTTGCCCTCCAGCGACTCTATCATCGCGCTTTCTTCGCCACAGATATAGGCACCTGCCCCACGACGCAGATCAATGTATCCTGGTGCGACAATCCCAGCTGCTTCCAGCTTGGCAATCTCTCGTGTCAGAATGAGCCGGACCGCCGGATACTCATCGCGCAGATAGATAAAGCAGGTCTCCGCTTCCACGGCCCAGGCCGCGATCAACATGCCCTCGAGAAAGAGGTGCGGGCGGCGCTCCAAATAGTAGCGGTCTTTGAAGGTGCCGGGTTCGCCTTCGTCGCCGTTCACCGCAAGGTAACGGGTGCCTGCATTGGCACGCACAAAGCCCCATTTTTTCCCGGACGGGAAGCCCGCGCCGCCAAGCCCGCGCAGACCGCTGGCCAGCACTTGCTCCTGCACCTTTTCCCAATCACCGCCATGGCGAAGCTTGCTCAGCTCCGCATAACCACCTTCGGCCTGATAGGTCGCGAGGTCTTCATACTCAGGAATATGCGTGTGGGTGTCATCTGCGGCTATCGCTGCCTCGACCTTTTCAACCGTCGCGTGGTCTATGTGATTGTGGCCCAACTCCAATGTGGGTGCGGTATCACAACGGCCCATGCAAGGCGCGCGCAGAACCCGCACTTCGGATGGGTCCATGCCGTCCTTCAACGCTTTGTGAAGCTGTTCAGCCCCGGCCAATTCGCAAGACAGCGAATCACATACCCGAATGGTCAGGGCAGGGGGTAGCGCCTCGTCTTCTGCAACCAAATCAAAGTGGGCATAAAATGTGGCAACCTCGTAAATCTCAGCTTGCCCAACCCGCATTTCTTCGGCCAGTGCGCGGATGTGTGCCGCGGACAAATGCCCGTAAGCGTCTTGAATGAGATGCAAAAACTCGATGAGCAGGTCGCGCCGTTTGGGCATGTCTCCCAAAAGCGTCTGCACTTCCGTCAAAGCAATATCATCGACTTGCCGCCCTTTCGGCGTGCGACGTGATTTGCCCGTGCCTTTTTTCTTCCAAACTCCCTTGGAGTCGTCCAGCGGTACCATGGTCACCTCCCTGCCAGATGGGGTACGGTGACATCACTCAAAATGATAATCAATCAGGCAAAACTTAAGCTTCGATAATTTTTGCTTATGGTGCAACTATGTCGAGTGCCCGCCGCAGCGCTTCCACTGTCGAAAGGCCGGGATCGCGGTGGGGAGACACCAGGCTGACGTCTTTTTCCTCATCCGGAGAGGTCAGCGGCAAGGCAACGGTATTTGGCATGTCACCCAGACAGTTGGCCAGTCCAACAGGGATCACAGTTGCGGCCACACCGTTGGCCGCCATCAACATTGATGCGGTGAACTCGCCGGTTTCCGCCACCACATTGGGCAGCACACCAAGGTCGCGGAAAATAACATCCAAAATACGGCGGTTCTGCATGCTTGGGTCCAGCAGGCTCAGTGGTAGCGCAGCGGCTTCTTCCCAGCTCGCAGTGCCGGTCTCGCGAAGGGCGAGCACTTTTGGGGCCAGAAGCAGGTAGGTCTCATTGTAAAGATGCTCCACGCGCAGCATTTCCGGCGAAATCCCTTCGCCATAGGTGATGCCCGCATCAAACACGCCGTTTTCCAAACCTTGTTGGATTGCCAGAGAAGACACAGTTTGAAGGCGCACAATGATTCCTGGGTGATCTGCTCGCAGTTTCTTTACGGCTTCGGCAGCGAACCCAACAGCCGTTGGAATAACGCCAATGGTCAGCCGGCCTGTGATGTGTCCTCCTGCTGATCGGAACTCTTCCTCTAGCAGCTTCATGCTGTCCATGATCTTGCGTGCATGCCGCACCAATGCCTCGCCCTCAGGCGTAAACCCCTGAAACCGGTTTCCCCGTTTCACAATTGCCGCATCAAGCCGTTCTTCCAGTTTGCGAATGCGCATGCTGAAGGCCGGTTGGGACACGCCACATTCCTCCGCAGCACGTGCGAAATGCCCGTGGCGCGCCAAAGAGGATAGAAATTCAAGGTCTTTTATACTGATCACAAAGCCCGCTCCTACTTGGCAGTCTTGCAAGCTCTAGCGACTTTGATCCTACTTCGCCAGACTGCGAAAGGTCAGGCGATTCGATCCGGAAATCTGATGAGAGCATCGCCCAAAATGGGATTGTTGTGGCTGAACTCCCCAAAACGGTGTCAGGAAGCGCGACAAGGGGACGCGACACCACAAGATAAGCGAATGTTCGCTGGACGGGTTGCAACACCTTCGTTAAATAGCGGCGGAGAGAGGCGGCGTTTTTACGTGGCCCATTCGTCATATACCGGCTTGCCGGTTGTTTAAGGAGGAACCTCGTGTCCCACGCAGAAGATCACGAAGGCACCCGGAGAGACTTTCTCTACTACGCCACAGCAGGCGCAGGTGCCGTGGCCACTGGTGCTGCCGTATGGCCGCTTGTCAATCAGATGAACCCCTCCGCCGATGTGCGCGCGCTGTCTTCGATTCGCGTCGACACATCTGGCATCGAACCGGGCACGCAGTTGACCGTGAAATGGCTTGGTAAGCCGGTGTTTATTCGCCGTCGTACCCAAACCGAGATCGACGAGGCCCGTGCGGTCACCATGGACGATCTGTCCATCGACCAAGAGTCTCAAAACGCCAACAAACCTGGCACCGACGCTGCGGATGAAAACCGCGCGATGGATGAAACCGGCGAATGGCTGGTGATGATGGGTGTGTGTACCCACCTCGGTTGTGTGCCTCTGGGCGATGGCGCTGGTGACTTTGGCGGTTGGTTCTGCCCGTGCCACGGCTCCCACTACGACACCTCCGGCCGTATCCGTAAAGGTCCGGCTCCTGAAAACCTCCACGTTCCTGTTGCCCGCTTTGAGGGCAGCGAACTGGTCCTCGGATAAGGAACGCGCGAATGTCTGGTATTCCACACGATCACTACGAACCCAAATCCAAGCCAACCAAATGGGTTGAAAGCCGCTTGCCTATCATCGGCCTGCTGTATGACACCCTGATGATCCCAACACCAAAGAACCTGAACTGGTTGTGGATCTGGGGCATCGTTCTGGCGTTCTGCCTGGCGCTGCAGATTGTCACCGGCATTGTTCTGGTGATGCACTACACCCCACACGTCGATTTGGCTTTTGCCTCCGTTGAGCACATCATGCGCAACGTGAACGGCGGTCATATGATCCGCTATCTGCACATGAACGGAGCGTCGCTGTTCTTCTTTGCGGTCTACATCCACATCTTCCGCGGTCTTTACTACGGCTCTTATAAAGCGCCACGTGAGATCACATGGATCGTCGGCATGATCATCTACCTCCTGATGATGGCTGCTGGCTTTATGGGCTACGTTCTGCCTTGGGGTCAGATGTCCTTCTGGGGCGCAACCGTGATCACCGGCCTGTTTGGCGCGATCCCGTTCATCGGCGAACCAATCCAGACCTGGCTGCTTGGCGGACCAGCGGTGGACAACGCCACTCTGAACCGCTTCTTCTCGCTGCACTATCTGGTGCCGTTTGTGATTGCCGCTCTGGTTATCGTCCACATCTGGGCTTTCCACACGACTGGCAACAACAACCCAACGGGTGTTGATGTGCGCAAAGGCTCCAAAGAGGAAGCACAGAAAGACACCCTTCCGTTCTGGCCCTACTTCGTGATCAAAGATCTCGTGGGGCTGGCAATTGTTGTCACAGTCTTCTTCGCCATCGTTGGCTTTATGCCTAACTATCTGGGTCACCCGGACAACTACATCGAAGCGAACCCGCTGGCGACACCTGCGCACATCGTGCCGGAATGGTACTTCCTGCCGTTCTACGCGATCCTGCGTGCTTTCACTGCCGATGTTTGGGTTGTGATGGGCGCAAGCTGGGTCACCGGTGGTATCATCGATGCGAAATTCTTCGGTGTTCTTGCGATGTTTGGTGCGATCATTGCAATGGCCCTGGTGCCATGGCTCGATACCTCCCGCGTGCGCTCCGGTCGTTACCGTCCGATGTTCAAATGGTGGTACGCCCTTCTGGTTGTCGACTTCATCGTACTGATGTGGGCCGGCGCAATGCCAGCAGAGCCGCCATACTCCACCATCTCCCTGATCGGTGCGACCTATTGGTTCGCTTACTTCTTTGTGATCCTGCCGATTCTCGGTGTGATTGAAAAGCCGACAACACCGCCGGCCACCATCGAAGAAGACTTCAACGCCCACTACGGCAAACCTGCTGAATAAGAGGAACCAGGATTATGCTTAAGAAACTTAGCATTGCTGCTTTGGCCGCCCTGTCCTTCTCGGCAGGTGGCGCGATGGCAGCGGGTGGCGCAGGCCACATCGAAGACATCAACTTCTCCTTCGAGGGTCCGTTTGGCAAGTTCGACCAGAACCAGCTGCAACGTGGTCTTCAGGTCTACACCGAGGTGTGCTCGGCGTGTCACGGCCTGAAGTACGTGCCACTGCGCACCCTGGCGGACGAAGGTGGTCCCCACCTGCCAGAAGATCAGGTGCGTGCCTACGCAGCCCAGTTCGACATCTTTGATCCAGAGCTGGACGATGATCGCCCACGCGCGCCGACCGACCACTTCCCAGAAAGTGGTCTGGCCGAAGCGCCTGACCTGAGCCTGATGGCGAAGGCACGTGCGGGCTTCCACGGTCCTCAGGGCACCGGCATCAACCAGCTGGTTAAAGGCATGGGTGGCGCAGAATACATCTACTCTCTCTTGGCTGGGTACACTGGCGAAGAGAAAGAAGAAGCAGGCACCACCTTCTATGAGAACACTGCCTTCCCAGGTGGCTGGATTGCCATGGCACCGCCTCTGTACGGTGAGGATGTGGAGTACGCCGACGGCCACTCCAATTCCCTGCACCACGAAGCAGAAGACGTGTCTGCCTTCCTGATGTGGACCGCAGAACCAAAAATGATGGCGCGCCAGCGTGCAGGCCTGACCGGCGTTCTGTTCCTGACCTTGCTCAGCGTGTTGCTCTACCTGACCAACAAGAAGCTCTGGGCGCCGATCAAGGGCAAAAAACTCAACCTCTGATGAGTTGATCCAGATCTAATATTTAGCGCCCCGCTGGTTCCGCCTGCGGGGCGCTTTTTTGTTTGGTTTTCTTCTTTTGGTCAAATGTTCGATCTTAATGGGCCTGTATCGCTTTTGAGCAACCAAAAGGCAGGGGGGCTGCCCGTTACGGTAAAGGGACAGTCGCAGGTAGCGTGTTTGCACAGGGTAGCGACCTTAAAGAAAGCCGGCCTGAAAAAGCTTGATCGCTCAAGTGATGTTTGGAGCAAAACCGAGCGCAAGAACCTGTTGAAAGTTAAAGCGCGCAAGTCATTTGTGTCAGCGCAGGTTTTGGCAATGTAGTAGGCAACAAAAAAGCCGCCCAAAAGGCGGCTTCTTCATCGTTGTGATGTAAGTCCTGAGACTTAGCCCTGACGCGCTTTGAAGCGACGCTGGGTCTTGTTGATCACGTAAACGCGGCCCTTGCGGCGCACGATCCGGCAGTCGCGGTGCCGGTTCTTGAGCGAGCGGAGCGAGTTCTTGACCTTCATGGGCCTTCTCCTCATTTCGCGGCGCTGCAGTGCGCCTGGGGTTACGGGACCTCTCAAATGAGAGGCGATGAATTCATGGTGGGCGATACTGGGATCGAACCAGTGACCCCTTCGATGTCAACGAAGTGCTCTACCGCTGAGCTAATCGCCCTTTACCGACGTATGTTTAGTACCCCCTAACAAAAGGGGGCGCGGAAAACCCGCGCCGGTGGCGGTCTCTATAAAAGGAGTCGCAGGGGGGATCAAGGGCTTTTGGCCTAGTAATTTTTGCGTCTATAGTTTGAGGGAACAGGAGAGATGATGCAAACCGCCGCTTACCGCATTTTTGAGCCTAAAACCGTGCAGACTTCGGTGGTTTTTGCCTCGCCGCACAGTGGGTGCGACTACCCTGAGTGGTTTGTCCGTCGCTCTTTACTCAATGCGCACACGATTCGCTCGTCTGAGGACGCCTATGTCGACCAACTTTTTGCCGACGCCCCAAAATTTGGCGCGCCTTTTTTGGTCGCCCGCGCCCCTCGCGCTCTTTTGGATCTAAACCGCGCTGCTGAAGAGCTAGACCCCGCCCTTATACAAGGCGTGCGCAAAGTGGGGCACAACCCGCGCGTTGCCTCCGGCCTGGGCGTGATTCCCCGCGTGGTGGCGAACGGACGCGCGATCTATCACGGCAAGATGCCTCGCGCAGAGGCGGATGGGCGCATTGAAACCTATTGGCGCCCCTACCACAACGCGCTTAAAGGGCTGTTGGGCGCCGCAAAGCAAGAGTTTGGCGAGGCCATATTGATCGATTGCCATTCCATGCCTCGCGAGGCGGTGGAGGGCGCCCTGCGCCGAGGTAACAAGCGTCCCGAAATTGTTCTGGGCGATCGTTTCGGCGCTGCCGCGGACGTCGAACTGGTGGACCAGATCGAAGCCGCATTTCTGAAGGCCGGCTTTGTGGTGTCTCGCAACACGCCTTTTGCCGGCGCTTACGTGACCCAGCATTACGGCCGCCCGCTTAAGGCGCAGCACGCTGTGCAAATCGAAATTGACCGCTCGCTCTACATGGATGAGGCCAAAATCGAACCGCATTCTGGTTTCAACGATTTCCGAGCCAGCCTATCCGAGGTCGTTGCCCAAATCGCGCGCTTGGGGCAGCCTGACACCAACAGCCTCGCTGCGGAATAACCCCAACCCGTTGACCTGCCTCGCAGGCTTGGTAAGGCTTGTCTCAAAGACGAGGAGACCCACATGGCCAGTGCTTTGATTGTAATTGATGTGCAGAATGACTTCTGCCCAGGCGGTGCGTTAGCTGTGCCCGAAGGCGATTTGATTGTACCGGGTATCAACGCCCTGATGAATGATTTTGACACCGTTGTCCTGACCCAGGATTGGCACCCGGCGGGGCACTCCTCTTTTGCTAGCAGTCACGCTGGCAAGTCTCCGTATGAGCTTGCTGAAATGCCCTATGGTCCGCAGGTGCTCTGGCCCGATCATTGCGTACAAGGCAGTGGGGGGGCTGACCTGCACGCTGACCTCAACGTGACCCGCGCCAATGTTATCATCCGCAAAGGCACCAACCCGGCCATCGACAGTTATTCTGCTTTTTTTGAGAACGATCAGACAACTCCTACCGGTTTGGAAGGGTACTTAAAGTCTCTGGGCGTCACGGAGGTCACCATGGTAGGTCTCGCGACCGATTTTTGCGTCCAGTTCTCCGCGCTGGATGCGGTGAGGCTGGGCTTGGAGGTGACCCTCCGTGAGGACCTCTGCCGCGCAATCGATCTCGATGGCTCGTTGCAGACCGCACAAATTGCCATGGACGAAGCGGGTATTTCTCGTATTTGAGGCAAAAAATTCTTGCTTCTCTAGGGCCTGTTGACGTTCACCTTATGTGAATGAGCGTTGCCACGATTGAGATAAAGGCTTTGAAGCTCTGGTCTGTTTTGCACGAGCGCATGGCTATCCCTCTGTTTTCCTTCA
>Ga0189290_100030_pt1 | contig 184135 bp, 184 predicted proteins | sample UW140minimetaG_FD_130318 | JGI IMG/M metagenome (GOLD analysis project Ga0189290, IMG submission 130318) | Marine microbial communities from the Costa Rica Dome - UW140 mini metaG | ecosystem: Environmental > Aquatic > Marine > Oceanic > Photic zone | place: Costa Rica: the Eastern Pacific...
GCACAGTACCTCAACCTGCCGTAACTTAGTGACAATCTCTTCCGGTTTATGACGCTTGATTCCCATATCTGATCCTCCGTTTCCTAACTATAGGGGCGGACCACTTCAAAGGGGGAGGATCAGCCGACGTCGCTTTGAACGCCCAATGGGGCCTTAAGTTGGCAATTGACGCTTATGAAAAAGACGCTGGCGAAACCGACACAGAAGGAACCATCGAGGCAACCTATCAATGGAATGTGGCCACAAGCCTCGCCTTTGGTATTGAAACGCAAGACAACACAGGCGGCACCCAGCCCGGTTCGCGCACGGATGTTGCGGCGAAACTGACTTACGATCTGACCGAAGACATGAGCGTTTACGCGTTTGGTCAAGCCACGGTAGATCGTGACGGTTTACCCGAAAACAACCGCCTGGGCCTCGGCGGATCTTGGAGCAATGGCAGCGGGTCGACCGTTGAAGGCGAGATTTCCGACGGCTCGCTCGGGCTTGGTGCGCGGATTGTTTACAGTTATGACAACGAAACAGGCTCCACCCGTTATGTCGGCTATGAAATCGAACCGGGTCGTACGCTGGACGGCATCGTACTGAATGGCCGCGACCGTGGCCGGATTATTGCTGGTGGTCGTCAAACCGTCGGCTCAGGCGTCGATATCTTTGCTGAGAACACCTACGATGCCTTCGGGCGCCACCGCTCCCTAACCAGCAGCTACGGTCTGACATATGCCCGCAACGATCAAGAAACCTACACCACTTCCGTCGAAATCGGGCAGGTCGATGATGGCGACTTTTATGATTTCGAACAGCTCGCCGTCACCTTCGGTGTCCAGTATCGGAGCGAGAAATACACCGGCTCAGGGCGCTTGGAATATCGCCGCGAAGACGGGCTCCAAGCGGGAACGGATGTCACAGCCGATACGCTTTTGATCTCCACATCCGGTGAATACAAATTCGATGAAGAACAGCGGCTTGTCTACTCCACCGACGTTGCCATTTCCGAGACGGAGCAGAGCACGCTTCTGGATGGGGATTATGCCGACATCATCGTCGGCTATTCTTATCGACCGATCGAGAACGACCGCCTCAATGTGTTGGCCCGCTATCGTTACCTGTCTGATCCTGCCGGACTAAGGGATGCCGAACAGGCAGATGGCCCGCGTCAGCGCAGCCATGTCTTCAGCGTGGACGCGTCTTATGATTTGACGACACAATGGACGGTCGGCGGAAAGTTCGGCTACCGCTCCGCGGAAACCGCGCCTGATTCAGATAGCGATTTCAGTCGGAACGACGCTTGGCTGGCCGTTGCGAACGCGCGGTATAATTGGGTGAACGAATGGGATGCCTTGCTAGAGATCAGACAGCTGAACCTCGTCCAAGCAGAAGTGTCAGAAACCAGTTTCCTCGGCGCGATCTATCGCAATGTGGGCGATCACGTGAAAGTCGGCGTTGGCTATAACTTCGGCAGTTTCTCGGACGACCTGACCGACCTCACCAGAGACGATCAGGGCGCTTTTATCAACGTGATTGCAAAGTTCTAACGCGCTGTCGTGCGAAACTGATACAGATGATCATAGTGCGGGCGCGCGCGGCTGTGCACGTCTTGGACCCGCGCAGGCGTATCTGCCAATTCCACATATTTGCGTTTCTGTGGCTTTAGCCCATCAGAGTTGCGCAGATTTGCATGGAATGATCCACCGTCCCACCAGCTGACCTCATCCCGCGCACCGGGTTCCCACGAAAGGGCGCTTTCGATGAAGGGGATATTCACGCTGTCGCACCATCGCGCCACCATGTGATGCGGATCTTCCAGCAAATCGTCGCTGTCGATCACGGGCGGGCAGGTGCCTTTGATTTCGGTGATCTTGTCAAACAGCGCGCGTTGCTGTGCAAAGCCGACCTCGCCCTCATCAAAGTCCGGCCATTTGTCGTACATTGAGGTGATGGTTTTGGCTGGATCGCGGATCAAAAACGCATGGTCGAAATGGACCAGGAACGCCTCATCCGCCATATGAATGATGTAATGCGGGAAATCCTTGATAAAGACCGGCCCACGCTCCGCGCGCTGCAAGAGGTCGGCAAGCGTCGACTCCAACGTCAAACCGGGCGTGATCTTATCACCGTCTTTCCAACGAGGCCAAAGCGGGGCCTCGCCTTGATACCAAGCCTCGCCAAACGGCTCATGCAGACAATCCAGATCGCCGCGTTGGCGCATCATCCACTCAAACGCGGTTGAGGTCGAACGGGGCACAGCCCACAAAGCAAGAATTTTGTGCATCATTCCTCCAAAGACGCGAGCAGCCGACCATGCGACGAAGTAGGTTTCAGTCCGAGAGATTTGAAAATCCGCCAATAAAGCGCAGTGTCATGGCCGATCACCGGCTTCCCGAGCGACGCCTCTAGCCCCACAGTCAGATGTAGCGGCCGCTCCGGCACACCATCTGGCCCACTGCGAAAATTGCACATCCCGTTGATCAAGTAGGCGTCCGCCGTCGGGGCCTGTTCAGCAACGTATTCAAAGGATTTCTGCGCCAAATCACCGTCAAAAATCCATCGCTTCGCATTCACAGCCTCTTGGCTCTGGAACCACCCCTGATCATGGAAATTCCCAGCCCAAAGCACATCGAAACCGGCTTCTTTCAAAAACCCAATCGTGCCCTGCCACCACGCGGGCCAATGATAGGCTGCGTTCAGCGCCACCTTCTCCACGTTCATCGCGCGCAAGGCCTCAACCATCGCGTAACCTGCCATGTGAAACCGAACGCCGTGCTTGTCTGATAAGTCTTCGCAGTGCTGGCGAATACCCTCCACCCCAAGGCCAGAGGCGTGCACCCAATTCGACCCTACTTGGCCCGCAACATCAACGCCATTGCGGGCCATGCAGTGCACGAAATCATCCAACATACCAAAGTTCTTCTTCCGCTGATCTAACCCATGCTGGTAATCCGGATCATGCAACATCCACCCATGGACCCCAACCGACCGTGGGGCGATGCGCAGGAAATCCGACGGGGCGGCGTCGAAGTCAAACGGGGGGCAGGTGAAGCCAACCTGATGCGGGAACAGCTTCTGCTCTGGTGTCCATTGCGATGGCATCATGGCTCGGCACTTCTTTCATATTTGGGCAAACCGTCATCAATCTTGAGCCATGGTAAATGCTCTGCCGTATGGCAATGCAATTGCGGCTCATAGTCTTCCGGCCGTTCAAGCGTCGTCGCGATCAGATGAATCTCACCTGGCCAGCGTGTGCTTTCAAAACTCATCTGCGTCCCACATGTCGGGCAAAACCCGCGTTGGGCAATCTCGGAAGACTGATAGAACTTCCGTTCGCCGTGCCATGCTACCTGATCCGGCGCAAAGCCCATCCAAGGTACAACCGCCGCAGCTCCAGCCCGCCGGCAACTGTCGCAATGGCACAGCGCGGTCCACTTGGGGCTGGACTTTATTTCAAACCTCACCGCGCCGCATAGGCAGCGCCCTGTAGCCCCAGCCTCAACCATCTACAGCCTCGCGCATCCAGCGTTGCAGATGCATGACCGAATGCTCTGAATTCACACCGCATTTCGGATCAAGAACCAACGGCCCGGGCACATAGCCACGTGACTTCAACCCACGCTGCACGCTTTCGATAAGGTGTATGTCTTCCTCAACAGTGGTTTCGCGATCTTGCACGGCAAGTTGACGCGCAACGGCATCTTCCTGACCACCGACACTGTACCAACCGCGGAACACGACCACATGCTCTGCATCGAGTGCCCGCCAGTGGTATGTGTTCAGCACGTTCCCCGGATAGACCTGAAACGAAAACATCGGCCAAAGGAACCAAGATGAATATTCATTCTGATGCGCAAATCCCGAATTGATGTCATAGGTCATCTGATCGAGGTTCTGACACTCCGTTGTGTGACGAAGGCATTTGCCTTGAGGCTGGATGTCATAGGTCTCTGGCTTCACCACTCCGGTCGCAAACGTCGGGTGGTTTAACGAGCAATGGTAGCATTCCGAATAATTCTCGACCGAGACTTTCCAATTGCAGTTCTCAGGGATTTCCACGAACTCCAGTGGCTCAAGCTTCGCCCAATGCGGCACCCATTCTTCCAGCTCCGCACGCGCATTCGGGAACCAATCGTCCATCGGGGCGGCATCGGGGTCGAGGTTGACGAAAATGAACCCGAGGAATTCTTCCGTCCGAACCGATGTCAGGCAAATCTTGGACTTATCAAATCCTTCGACGGCATTGATGTTCGGGCCAGCCCGTAATCCGCCGGTCAACTCATAGGTCCAAGCGTGATAGGGGCACACAACCACGCGTGTTGTTCCAGACCCTTCCACCAACTGGTGCGCGCGATGCTGGCAAACGTTGTAGAAGGTGCGGATTTCACCGTCACGACCCCGAATGCAAAACAAGCTCTCGCCGGACAGCTCAAACGCAAAATAATCGCCCGCGTTCTTGATCTGACTGGTATGTCCCGCGAACTGCCAAGTCTTTGACAACACACCCGTCCGCTCAACCTCAAAAATCTGCGGGTCGGTGTAATAACGCGCGTCAAGAGAGCGAATTGGTTCGGTCATGTGGGCCCCGTTGCATAGATGCCGAGCTCATGGCGGCGGGCGTGGAATTCCTCTACCCTGTCTACAATTTCATCGCTCGCAACCGCGATTACAAACGACAGCAATGTCTCCAAAACGGCAATTGTGCTGATGGAAGAGGGGAAAAATTGCGGCGTGTTTGATGAAACGACGAACCTATGATCCGCCGCAAGAATGATCGGGCTCGCAGGACTATCCGACAAAGCAACGATTTTCACGCCCTGTTCTTTGGCCAGTTGAACAGCTTCCACAACTTCTTGCCGGTAGGGTTTGCACGTGATCGCAATCAGTACATCCCGCCCATCCGTCCACGCCAAATCGTCCATCGCAGTCGACCCGGGGCGAGGAATGGCGTGAAATTGCACCATGCCGGTTGATGCAAGATAGGTGAAATTCCGTGCGTTGGAATTGTTCACACCGACGCCCAGAGTGAAGACATTGCGCGAATTCCAAATCGCCTCAGCCGCCGCCTTCAATTGTTCTACGTCAATGCCTGCAAACGTATCTTCAATATTCGAAAGGGCCGATTGCACCATATCAGCATAAAGCCCGCCCAGATCGCCTTTCTTGCGAATGTCTTGTAGCCACCGCGCCCGGCTTGGAAAATCGGCAGCGCCAGAGCGGATGGCATCGCGAAATGGTTCGCGAAAATCGTCATAGCCCTCGAAGCCCACTTGTCGTGCCATGCGAACTACGGTGTTGGGTTTCACCTTTGCCGCTTCTGCAATTTCCCGCACGGTTGAAACCCCCACATCACGCGGGTTTTCCAAAACGTAAGTCGCGGCCTTTTGCGCCTCTGGCGTCAGCTCTGGCAATTCAGCGGCAAGGCGTTCCAAAACTGTATATGATACATTTGTGTCGTTCATGATTGACGATGGTATATTTGTGCGATTAGCGTGTCGAGAGTTTTTTGACCCAAGAGGCCTCCCATGTCCGATTCTCAACTTCCTGCTTATGCCCGCGTCGTGATCGTCGGCGGCGGAGTGATGGGGGTGGGTCTTGCCTACCATCTCGCTCACGAAGGCTGGACCGACGTTGTCTTGCTGGAAAAAGCTGAACTGACCAGCGGCAGCACATGGCACGCGGCGGGGCAGATCACCCATTCAACATCCAGCTTCGGCTTGGGCAAATGCGTGGATTACAATATCGGCCTTTATTCCGGCGGGTTGGAGAGAGAGACGGGTCAACCCGTAACGTGGCACGGCTGCGGCTCGTTCCGTCTGGCCTATGATCAAGACGAAATGGATTGGCTGCGGCATACGCTTTCGGTCGGGACCGCGCTAGGTTTCAACATAGAACTGGTTAAGCCGGACCGCATCGCAGAGCTGCATCCCTTCTATAACCTCGACGGAGTCATCGGGGCCTTGCACACGCCCGACGACGGGCACGTGGATCCGACCAATGTGACCATGGCCATGGCCGCCGGCGCTCGGCAACTGGGCGTTAAGATCGTGCGCCGCTGCCGCGCGACAAACATCACTCAAGCCGACACCGGCGAATGGATTGTGGAAAGCGAAAAGGGCACCATCCGATGTGAGCATGTCGTGAATGCAGGCGGCACCTATGCGCGCCAGATGGGCGAATGGTCTGGCTTGCAACTGCCTATGACGTCGATGACGCACCACTATTTCGTTACAGAAAATGTGCCGGAGTTTGAAAACCTCGACACCGAATTGCCCGTGATCCGCGATGACAAAAAGGTCTCGGGCTACATCCGCATGGAACAAAAACGGGGGCTCATTGGCATCTACGAGAAATCGAACCCAAACACCGTTTGGGAAGATCACTGTCCATGGGAGGCGGAGAACGAGCTCTTCGATCCCGACTACGACCGCGTCATGCCGTGGCTCGAAGAGAGCCTCAACCGGATGCCGATCTTCTCCGAACTTGGCATAACCCGCGAGGTCCACGGTGCAATCAGTCACCCACCAGATGGCAACCCGCTGATTGGCCCCGCACCTGGTGTTCGGAACTATTGGTGCTGCTGCGGTACACAAATCGGCATCGGTTGGGGTCCGGGGCTGAGCCGCGAATTGGCGCGATGGATGGTGCATGGGGCGGCTGACATCTCGATGCGCGAATTTGATCCGCGCAGGTTTGGTGATTACGCCTCGAAAGACTGGCAGGTCATCAAAGCCAAGGAAGATTACTGCCTCCGCCACGAAATTCCCTTCCCGCATTTCAACCGCCTCGCTGGTCGTCCTGTCAAACCGGGTGCCCTCTATGAAACGCTGAAAGCAAAAGGCGCGGTCTATGAAGAAATCTATGGCCACGAACGCCCCCGCTGGTTCGCGCCAGAGGGGATGGAGGCGAAAGACATCTACGGCTTTGGTCGCACAGAACTGCATGATGTCATCGCCGCAGAATGTCGGGCCGTGCGCGAACGGGTCGGCATCATGGACGTGACCGCCTTTACAAAGATCCTTGTAAGCGGCGCTGATGCCGAAAGCTTCCTCGACGGCCTCGTCGCCAATCGCCTACCGCAAAAGGCGGGCGGCATTGCTCTGACACACATGCTCAATGAACGAGGCCGGATAGAATTGGAAACAACGGTTGTTCGGATGGAAGACGGGGAGGACGGATTTTACCTCGTCTGTGCGGCCTTCTTTGAGCAGCGACTGCTCGATCATCTGACGAAACATCTAACGGACGAAAACGTTCAGGTCACAAACCTATCGTCCTCATGGTCAGCCTTGTCCCTCAACGGGCCAAAGTCGCGCGATGTATTGGCAAGCTGTACCGCCGCACCGCTCGACAATGCCAACTTTAAGTGGCTGACAGCGCAAAAGATCGCCATCGCTGGGCAATCCGCTTGGGCCTTCCGCATGTCCTATGCCGGCGAACTCGGTTGGGAAATCCACTTGCCGAACGACAGCTGCCAAGCCGTTTACGATGCGCTTTGGTCCGCGGGCGAGCCTCATGGCATCGCCGATTATGGCTCCTTCGCGATGAACATCCTGCGGATGGAAAAGGGGTTCAAAGGGGCAGGGGAATTGACTAATGAGGTTACCTTACCAGAAGCCGACGTCATGCGATTCGTGAAAACAGACAAGTCGTTCCTCGGCAAAGACGCCTCGCTGGCCAATGACGACGAAATGCTTTGGGTCTGCGCCTACCTTGAAGTCGAGCCAAACGAGTCAGAAGACGGCAACGGCGGCGAAGCGGTTCTGTGGAACGGCGACGTCGTCGGCTCCACGGCTTCCATCGTCTACGGCCACAGCGTCGGCAAAATACTGGCCTTCGCCTACATCAAACCCGCCACCGCTGAACCGGGCACAAAGCTCGAAGTTGTCATTGCAGGGGAAAAGCGTGTCGCAAAAGTGCTAGGCGAACCAGCTTACGATCCGCAAAGCTTGCGGCCAAGAACCGACGCTGCATAGGAGACCAAAACGATGACGCTTCCCGACACAATGCGCGCGGTGGTTCTTATGGGGCACGGCGATTTGGATCAACTCGCCTATCGCACCGATTGGCCCCGCCCAGAGCCATCTGCCGATCAGGTGCTGATCAAGGTCGAGGCCTGCGGCATGAACAACACCGACATCAACACCCGCTCCGGCTGGTACTCAAAGACCGTAAGTGAAGCCACTGCTGGTGGCGGTTATGAGGAAGTCGACGAAGATGACCCAACATGGGGCGGCGCGCCGATCTCATTGCCACGTATCCAAGGCGCCGATGTGGTGGGTACGGTCGAAGCCGTCGGTGCAAACGCAGATGCCTCGCTTGTCGGAAAACGCGTCATGACAGACAACTGGCTCCGAGATTGGGATGATCCTCTAAACAAGGACAAAACCGGATACTTCGGGTCCGAAGCAGACGGCGGCTATGCGGAATACACCGTCATCGACCATCGCAATGTGCAGGCCGTCAACAGCGACATGAGCTCGGTCGAACTCGCGACCTTCTCATGTTCCTACACCACCGCTGAAGGAATGCTGTCGCGTGCCAATGTTGCCGATGGTGATACTGTCCTCATAACCGGTGCTTCCGGCGGCGTCGGTTCTGCCTTGATCCAACTGGCAAAGCGGCGCGGGGCGAAAGTTGTCGCCATGTCCTCCGAAAGCAAACACGCACAACTGGCCGAGTTGAATACGGATGTCCTCCTTCCGCGCAACGTCGACGATCTGGCCGCCGAGCTAAAGAAAACCATAGGGCACGACAAAGTCACTGTCGTTGCTGATGTCGTTGGCGGTGGCGCATTCGGCAGCTTGCTTGACGTGCTCGAGCGCGGTGGTCGCTACACGTGTTCCGGCGCCATCGCTGGGCCGATCGTCGATTTTGATTTGCGGACCTTCTACCTAAAAGACATCACCATGACCGGCTCAACCGTCGTGCTCCCGCACATCTTCGAAGACCTCGTGCGCTACATCGAAGCGGGGGACCTAAGGGCCCTGGTTGCCGAAACGGTCCCATTGGCTGATTTCCATGCGGGCCAAGTGGCTTTTGTCAAAAAATCCCACATTGGGAACTTTGTCGTCGTGCCATGACCGCGTCATTGGACATACTGCGTCGAGAGGTCGAAGCTCTGCATCGTTCACATGCAGAACTGGCGGCATTCTGCCCGTGGCCCGATGACGTTCGGCCTCAACCCCTAAGACCGTTTCACATTCCGGCCGCCGATCTGATGACCGCGGAAACAGGCTTTGGCGCAACAACCTATCAACGCCTGTGCGATGCTTTGATCGACGTAAGCGACCAGATGCAGTGGCGCGAAACCTACAAAGGCTCCAACATCGATCCCGATTTTTTGGCGCGGTTCGCCTGCTACGAAATCGTCGGCCGCGACGCGCCATTTGCAAGCCAAGCCATGCGCAGCTTTGTCGTCTATCAACCGACGCATCTGCACTACCCTTGGCATCATCATCCAGCAGAAGAACTCTACGTCGTTCTCGCAGGTGAAGCCGAATTTCATCTCGAAGGCACGCCTTCCAGAAGGCTCAAACCGGGCGATAGCGCCTTTCATCCCAGCGCGACACCGCACGCCCTTACGTCCCATGACCACCCTGTCATGGCCTACGTCGTCTGGCACGATTGCTTTGACACGGCGCCCGTTTGGACCCATCCGGAGAACCCAACATGAAGATCACCGCCATCACCGTCTTTCAGGTCGATCTACCGCTGGAGTTTCCATATTGGCTCTCCGGTGGACGCCTGAAGTTCGAAATGCTCGACGCGACCTTCGTTCGTATCGACACCAACGCGGGGCTGACCGGCTGGGGCGAGGGGACGCCGTGGGGCCATACTTACGTGCCCGCCCATGGCCCTGGCATCCGTGCCGGCATCGAAACCATGGCGCCTTTCATTCTCGGTCTCGACCCCCGCCGCGTCCTCGATGTCGAACGCGCAATGGATTTGGCCTTGCCGGGCCACCTTTATGCAAAATCACCGATCGACATGGCCTGTTGGGACATCGCCGGCCAAGCCGCGAACCTCCCCGTTGCTGACCTCATGGGCGGCGGCGCTCGCACACCTCGACCTATCGCCTCGTCCGTCGGGGCAAAGATCATCGACGAAACTCGCGCGGTCATCGACCGTTACCGCCAGCGCGGTTACATCGCCCATTCGGTCAAGATCGGTGGCGATGTCGAACGCGATATCGCCCGCATCAAAGACGTTGAAAGCCTGCGCCAGCCCGAAGACATCATCCTCTACGACGTCAACCGCGGCTGGACACGTCAACAAGCCCTGCGGGTTATGAGCGCGGTTGAAGAACTCAACGTGATGATCGAACAACCCTGCGAAAGCTTAGATGACATCGCAGCGATCAGCAACAAACATGCAACACCCGTGTCGGTGGATGAATCGCTCGTAACCCTGCAAGACGCCGCCCGCATCGCCCGCGATGGACTGGCAGAAGTGTTCGGGATCAAGCTCAACCGCGTCGGCGGCCTGACCAAAGCCGCCCGCATGCGCGACATCGCTTTGGCCCACGGTATTGACATGTTCGTCATGGCGACAGGTGGATCTGTCCTTGCCGATACTGAGGCGCTGCACCTTGCCGCAACAATCCCCGATGCAAACTGCCACGCAGTTTGGGCCTGCCAGGATATGCTGACCATCGACATCGCCGATGGCCGCGGCCCCCGTAACATCGATGGCCATCTCCACCTGCCGGAAGAGCCTGGACTTGGCGTCCATCCCGATGAAAACATGCTGGGCGATCCCGTAGGAGTATACAGATGAAGATCACCAATCTGACCCTCTGGTCCGTCGACCTAACCAGCTATGAGACCTATTACATGGCCGAGGGCAAAACCTGCGATACGGTCGAAAGTCACATCCTCTGCCTTGAAACTGATAAGGGTCTAAAGGGGTGGGGGGAGGTCTGCCCAATCCCACACTATTTGCCTGCATTTGCGAAAGGCGTGCCCACCGCTGTTGCCGAATTGGCCGAAATCCTGATCGGGCAAGAGGTCGGCGGCCCAGATGCGATCATGCGCCGTCTGGATGCCCATCTGATCGGCCACGACTACGCCAAGTCCATCGTAGACATCGCGCTCTGGGATCTTTTTGGCAAAATGACAGGCCTTCCGGTCTATGACCTCCTCGGCGGACGCACCCGCAAAGATATGCCGCTCTATCATTCCATCACCTGCATCGCGCCGGATGACATGGCCCGCATCGCAACCGAAGCCTACGCGACGGGTATCCGACAATTCCAAGTCAAACTCGGCGCAGACGCCGATTGGGACGCCGACGCCGAGCGTTTGATCAAAGTCCGCGAAGCTGTCGGCAAAGGCCCCTTGGTCTATGGCGATTGGAACTGTGGGGCCACCAAACTCCACGCGACCCGTACGGGACGCGCGGTCGCCCATCTCGACATCATGCTCGAACAGCCTTGCGCGACTTTGGAGGACTGCGCCGCGGTTAGGCAGGCCACTGGTCTTCCAATGAAAATCGACGAAAACGCCTTTGACCAAGCGAGCCTTCTCAAAGCCCACCAACTCGGATGCCTTGATGCGGTCGCACTCAAACTCTCCAAGTTTGGTGGCCTCTCCGCCATGCGTCGCGCCCGCGACCTGACCGCCCACCTTGGCGCGGTCATCTGTGCCGAATGCACATGGGGGTCTGACGTGGTCACCGCAGCCTCCCTCCACTTCGCAGCCAGCACACCTCAAGGTTCTCTCCTCAACACATGCGACCTGTCCAACTACGTCGGCCCCCGCGTCGCGCCCGACTGCCCAACCCGCTCAAACGGTCGCATCGCCCCGCCCGAAGGCCCCGGCCTTGGCGCCACACCCGATATGTCTGTCTTGGGCGACCCCGTCCTAGACCTGTCCTAGCTCTTTCATCTTGGCCCAAAAACTCCCGCCGGAGGCTCCCACATGAACAAACTACATTCCCAATCCGATTGGATCGCCCGCGCCCAAAAAGTCCTCCCCGCCGCAGGCTTTGGAAACTTCGACCCGGGAATCATCATCTCTCATGGCGAAGGCAGCCGCGTCTGGGATGAAAATGGCGATGAATATGTCGACTACCTGATCGGCTCCGGCCCGATGCTCTTGGGCCATGGCCATCCCGAGGTGATCGAGGCCGTCTTGGAACAATTGCCAAAAGGCATGACCTTTTTCGCCAATAACGCCAAAGGCATCGAACTGGCTGAGGCGATTTGCGATGCCGTGCCCTGCTGCGAACAAGTGCGCTTCCTCACCGCAGGGGGCGAAGCGGATATGTATGCCATGCGCCTTGCCCGTGCCTTCACCGGCAAGCCGAAAATCCTGAAATTCGAGGGCGGCTACCATGGGATGAGCGCCGAGGCACAAATGAGCCTTGCCCCCTCAGTCCAAGTCAATTTCCCCAAAGCCGTGCCTGACAGCGCGGGCATTCCGCAGGACGTTGCGAACAATATGCTCATTGCCCCCTTCAACGATCTGGCCGCCGTCGAGTCGCTTCTGTCCGAACACCAAGATGTCGCCGCGATTATTGTAGAACCACTGCAAAGGATTATCCCACCGCAGTCGGGCTACCTCCAAGGTCTGCGTGACCTTTGCACCAAACACTCCGTTCTTTTGATCTTTGATGAGGTCGTCACCGGCTTCCGCTTGGAGTATGGCGGCGCGCAAGAACGCTATGGCGTCACACCGGACCTCTGCGCGCTGGGCAAAATTATCGGCGGCGGTTTCCCTTTAGCAGCCGTCGGCGGCAAAGAAGAGATCATGCGCCATTTTGATAAATCAGAGGTCGGCGCGGATCGCTGGCTGATGCAGCTCGGAACGCTCGCGGGCAATCCAATCGCGTCCGTTGCTGGATTGAAAACCATGGAAATCCTACGACGCGAAGGGGCCTACGAGACCTTGAAGCAATACGGTGCGCGTCTGCAGAAAATGCAATCTGACGCGTTGGCCAAGTCTGGAATCCCGCACAAAATCTGCGGCGATGAAACCTTGTTCGATCTCTATTTCACCTCCAATGAACCGCTCGATTACCGGAGCGCTAAACACGACGATCCATCCGTCAACACCCGCTACAACGACGTTCTGCGCCAAAACGGTGTCTTCAAATCACCCGGCAAACTCTATCCGTCACTCGCCTTGACCGAAGCGGACTTTGAACTGACCGAAGCCGCCGTTGCCAAGGCGGTCGCCGCCATCGCATAAAGCGGCCATGCCGCGTTTCTCTGCCAACCTTGGTTTGCTTTGGTCAGACTTGCCGTTGCCCGATGCCATTCGGGCCGCAGCGCAGGCGGGCTTTGACGCCGTCGAGTTTCAATGGCCCTACGACTATGACCCAATGGTCGTACGCGCCGCTCTTGAGGAGACTGGCCTCCCACTTCTAAGCCTGAACACCGAGCGCGGATCAAAATCGCAAGGTGCGTTCGGCACCTTTGCGTGGCGTAACGTTGGCAACCAGTCGGTAGAATTGGCCCTGTCCTATGCGCGGGCCGTTGGCGCGCAAGCCATCCACGCTTTGCCCGGTATCACCGCAGGAGAGGAGGCTTGGCAGGCGTTTGAAGATACCCTCCGCTATGCCTGCGACATATCAGAAGACACCACAATTCTGATCGAACCTATAAATCCCATCGACGTCCCCGGATATCTGCTCGACCGCCTTGTTGACGCCATTGAGTTGATCGAACGGATCAACCATCCTCGCCTTAAACTCATGTTCGATTTCTACCACATCGGCCGAATGCACGATGACCCCATCAAACAGTTCCAAGATGCACTCCCCCACATAGGTCACATCCAATTCGCTTCCGTTCCCGACCGCGGCGCGCCAGATCACGGGGCTTTGAATTTCGATGATGTTTTCGCTGCGATAGATAATGCGGGATGGTCAAACCCAATCGGGGCGGAGTATCGTCCGGACGGCCCGACTGACGCCACCTTGGACTGGCTGGCACGACATAAATCCTGAAAGGAAGCCACATGATCGACCTCTACACATGGACCACGCCGAACGGTCGCAAAATCTCGATCATGCTGGAGGAACTCGGCGTCGACTACACAGCCCATGCCATCGATATCGGCAAAGATGAACAATTCGCACCGGAGTTTTTGAAGATTAGCCCGAACAACAAAATCCCCGCAATTTACGATCATGAAACCGGCCAGTCGGTGATGGAATCAGGGGCGATCCTGATTTATCTGGCAGAGAAATATGGGAAGTTCTTTCCAACCGACGTCGCAGGCCGCACCAAAGCCATGGAATGGCTGATGTGGCAGATGGCTGGCTTTGGTCCGATGTTGGGGCAAACCCATCACTTTGCCAAATATAACCCCGGCGTCTCGGAATACGCCGAAGAACGCTTCAAAGCTGAATCCAAACGGCTTTATGGCGTGTTGGACAAGCAGCTTGAAGGCCAAGATTACATTGTCGGCGACTATTCCATCGTGGATATGGCCTGTTGGCCATGGGCCTCACGCTGCGAATGGCAGCAGGTTGATCTGGTCAAATTTCCGAATGTTCGCGCGTGGTATCAGCGCATTGCAGAACGTCCAGCGGTGCAACGCGGCTATCACGTCCCAATGAAGGTCAACGAAATTCCAACCGGTTGATTAAAACTCTCTAGACAGCACTGTCTATTGCGATGCAAGGTTCTGGACAGGAATGTTTAGTGCTGGCTGAGTCGCGCGTCCGACCGCCACGCTTAGGGAGGTCAAAATGAATTCACATTATCGCGTTGTCGTCATCGGGGGCGGAGTCGTCGGAACGTCCGTTCTTTACCACCTAGCGAAAATGGGTTGGTCAGATGTCTGCTTGCTAGAACGCAGCGTCCTAACCGCTGGCTCGAGTTGGCACGCGGCTGGCGGCATCCATGCTTTGAACGCTGATCCAAACATGGCCGCGCTGCAGGCCTATACCATCGACCTTCTGAGTGAGATTGAAGAAGAAAGCGGCCAGAACATTGGCCTGCATATGACCGGTGGCCTGACAATGGCGGGAACGCCAGATCGTTGGGAATGGCTTAAGTCGGCCTATCGCGTGTTCCAATCCATCGGCATCGAAGATTGCCGCCTCGTGACACCGGAAGAAGCGCAAGAGCTGTGCCCGATCATGTCCAAAGACAATCTGCTCGGCGGCATGTGGGCCGACCGCGAAGGCTATGTCGACACCACGGGCACCGTACACGCCTATGCTATCGCCGCCAAGAAACGCGGCGCGAGTTATTTCGAGCACACCAAAGTCGAAGAACTGATCCAGACCGCTGATGGCTGGAAGGTCGTCACCGACAAAGGCACGATCACCTGTGAGCACGTCGTCAACGCGGCGGGCCTCTGGGCCAAGCAGGTGGGCCGCATGGCGGGTATCGAACTCCCTGTCAGCCCGCTCAAGCACCACTACCTGATCTCCGACACGATCCCTCAGCTGGAAGAATTGGATTTTGAGGTCCCGATGACCGTGGATCTCGAAGGGTTCACCTATCTGCGGCAGGACCAAAAGGGTGTGTTGCTTGGTATTTATGAGGTAGATCACGAACATTGGGCCATGGACGGTGCGCCATGGGATTACGGGATGGAGCTGTTCCAAGAACAGACTGACCGGATCGAACATGAACTCATCTGCGGCTTCGAGCGCTATCCGGCCTTGCAAGACGTTGGTGTTAAAACATGGGTCAACGGCGCGTTCACCTTCTCGCCCGATGGCAACCCTCTGGTCGGACCCGTTCCCGGCAAGCCCGGCTATTGGTGTGCCTGTGCTGTGATGGCTGGCTTCCTTCAGGGCGGGGGTGTTGGCAAATCCTTGGCCGAATGGATGATCCATGGAGAGCCAGAAGCGGACGTTTTCTGCATGGATGTCGCCCGCTACGGCAAGTTCGCCGAAAACCAACGCTACATCCGCGAAACCACCGGCCAATTCTATTCCCGCCGTTTCGTGATGACTTACCCGAACGAACAACTGCCCGCCGGTCGCCCGCTCAAAATGGCACCAGCCCACGATGCGATGACTGCGGCTGGCTGCAAATGGGGCAACAGCTGGGACCTTGAAGTGCCGCTCTACTTCGCGCCAGAGAGTTTTGAAGAAACGCCAACGCTGAAACGCTCCAACGCATTCGATATCGTCGGCGAAGAAAGCAAAGCGATCCGCGAAGGGGTCGGGCTCCTCGATATAACTGGCTTCTCCCGCTACGAGATCAGCGGCCCGAATGCGGAACAATGGCTCGATAAGATCATGGCTTCCAAACTGCCGGGGCCGAACCGCGCCCGTCTTGCGCCGATGCTCTCGCCAGAAGGTCGGTTGAAAGGTGACCTGACCGTTCTGAACTGGGGTGACGGCACGTATTGGATCATGGGCAGTTATTATCTGCGGGCGTGGCACATGCGCTGGTTCAACGATCATCTTGAGGATGGCGTGACCGTCCGCGACCTTGGGGAAGAGATGTGTGGTTTCGGCCTCGCTGGTCCGAAGTCTAAGGCCGTGATCGAAAGGCTCGCCGAACAGGACATCAGCGATCTGCCCTTCATGGGCTGCCGCGACGTAGACATCGGCCCGCTTCGGGCAAAGGTCGCCCGCATGTCTGTCACCGGCGAACTTGGCTATGAAATTAACGTCCGCTACGGCGACCATATCGCCCTGCGCCGTCTTTTTTTGGAGGCCGGTGCGGATCATGACATCCGCGAATGCGGGTTCAATGCGATGCTCTCCACACGAATTGAAAAATCCTTTGGTATCTGGTCGGCAGAATTCACCCAGCTCTACACCGCCGCCCAAACCGGCATGGACCGCTGGATCGATTGGGATAAAGGCGATTTCGTCGGTCGCGAAGCTGCCTTGAAGGAGAAAGAGGGCAACGGTCCGTCTCAAATCCTCGTCACTTTGCAAATCGAAGACGGCGATAGCGATGCCTCAGGCTATGAACCGATCTGGAACGGCGACGACCGCATCGGTTTTGTGACCTCTGGGGCTTATGGCTACACCGTTGGTGCATCGCTCGCCATGGCCATGGTCGATCGGGAATTCGCTGCCGAAGGTACTGAACTCGGCGTGCATATCGTTGGCAATCTGCGCAAGGCTAAAGTGATCGCCGCATCACCATACGACCCCAAGGGGCAGGCGATGCGAGGCTGATGCGATGACCGCAGACACCAAACCAAGGCGTCGCGGACGGCGCGGGGCGGCCGTCGCCCCGCCATCCGCACGCGACACCAACTACCGCCAGCTCAAGAACCCGTTTCCGGTGATGAAGGCGTTCTCGGACGATGAGATCGCCAACATGCACGAAACAGCGTTCCGAATGCTGGAAGAGCTGGGGATGAAAGTCCTCCTGCCAGAGGCACGCGACTATTTCGCCAAAGGTGGGGCGAAAATAGACGGCGAAATGGTTTACATCGGCCGCGACATGATCGAGGCGGCTTTCGCGAGTGCGCCGAAATCCATCGATTGCGTGGCAGGCGCACGACATAGGGACTTCACCTTAGCGCTGGGCAGCCTGACATTCCAACCAGGGGCAGGCGCCCCACATGCAACCGACCTCGTTCGCGGGCGGCGCCCCGGCACCGCGACCGACTACCGCGAAATGACTCGCCTAACCCAGCACTTCGACGTGTTTCAAATGATCTCGCCCCTCACAGAACCGCAAGACGTCGCAACCCACGAACGCCACTACTTTACAACCGAAGCGCAACTGACGCTCACAGACAAATTCCCCTTCATCTTTTCGCGCGGCACACCGCAGGTCTTGGACTGCTTCGAGATGCTTCGCGATTTCCGCGGCGCGTCCGATGAGGAGTTCCTCAACACCACCTATTGCTACACAATCATCAACACCAACAGCCCCCGCACACTCGACGTACCAATGGCTCAGGGCCTGATCGACTTTGCGAAATTCGGGCAGGTGTCCATCGTCACCCCCTTCACGCTGATGGGCGCGATGGCCCCAATCACGGTCGCAGGAGCGATCACGCTCAGTCATGCAGAATGCCTCGCCGCGATCACCTTGACCCAACTGGTCAAGGCAGGCGCACCGGTCTGCTACGGCACATTTACCTCCAACGTCGATATGAAATCCGGCGCTCCAGCCTTCGGCACGCCCACACATTTCCAAGCCTCGCTTGCCGCGGGCCAACTCGCTCGCCACCTTGGCTTGCCGTGGCGCAGCGCAGCAGGGTCAGCTTCAAACCTCAACGATGTGCAAGCCGCCAATGAAAACCAGATGGGCCTTTGGGGGTGCTTAATGGCCGGAGCCACGGTGATCATCCACTCCGCCGGTTGGCTCGAAGGCGGGCTGACGGTGTCTTATGAAAAGCTGATTACCGATGTCGAAGTACTGAACATGATTGCCGAGCTGTGTGCTGGGGCAAAGGCAGGGACCGATGAAATCGGCTTTGCCAATGCCTTGTCAGAGGTGGATCCAAGTGGTCATTTCTTCGCCACCAGCCAAACGATGGAACGCTACAACACCGAATTCTACGAACCGGTCGTGCATGACTACGCCAACTTCGGCACATGGACCGAACGCGGTGCAAAAGATGCGACCACCCGTGCCACTGAGGTCTGGCAAACCATCCTTGCAGACGGTACTAGGCCGCAGCTTGATGACGCGCGCGTCGGAGCCCTGAACGACTTCATCGAGAAACGCAAAGCCGAAGGCGGCGCCCCACCGGAGAGCTGAGATGATCGACCGCAACACCCCCGTGCTCAGTCGCGATGATCCCGATGCGCCGCCGCTGGTTGGCAACATCAAAGTCACGCAGCAAGACTGGCTCAACATCGCCCGCGATGTGCTGGTCCACGACGGCGTCGGTGAGTTGAAAATCCTAAGCTTAGCTGAAAAGCTAAGTGTCTCCCGCTCCAGCTTTTATTGGTACTTCGAGAACCGCTCCGAACTATTGGATGCGCTTCTCTCCGAATGGGAAGCCCGCAACTCCCAATCCATCATCCGCCATTGTGAATTGCCTGCGGACACCATCGTCGAAGCCGCATGTAATTTCTTTCGCTGCTTCGTCGATGAAAGCCTCTTCGACAGCCGGCTGGACTTCGCCGTCCGCGAATGGGCGCGGCGCGACATGTCCGTCAGGGACCGTATCGATCAAGCCGACGCACGTCGCCTCGCCGCGATCACCGCAATGTATGCCCGCCACGGCTTTGCCCCTGATGCGGCAGATGCGCGCGCACGGGTTTTGTATTTCATGCAGCTTGGCTATCACGCGTTAGATGTGCGCGAAACGATGGAGACACGCATGGCCCGCCTGCCGCAATTCCTTGAATGCTTCACTGGTGTTGTTCCGACCGATGAGGTGATTGCGGCATTCTCCAAGTTCGCCATGGCGCAAGAGGCTGCGGCATGAAGCGCTACTCAGCTTGGCAACTGTTCCGCGAAGGCCTGCGCGGCGGCAAGGGCTGGGGCAAGGCGTGGCGCACGCCGAAGCCGAAAAAGCAATATGACGTTGCAATCATCGGGGCAGGGGGGCACGGCCTGTCAACGGCCTACTACCTTGCCAAAAATCACGGCATCACCGACATCGCGGTGATTGAAAAAGGCTGGCTCGGTGGCGGCAATACGGGGCGCAACACAACGGCGATCCGATCCAATTATTTCTACCCTGAAAGCGCTCAACTCTATGATCTTTCTGTGCGCCTCTACGAAGGTCTGTCAAAAGATCTGAACTACAACGTCATGTTCTCGCAGCGCGGCATGATGGTGCTCGCTCATTCCGAACCCGAAATGGAGATGGCCGCAAGACAGTATAACGCCATGCGCCTCAACGGGATCGACGCCGAGTTTCTTGACGCGAAAGAGGTGCGCAAGCGTGCGCCCATCCTCAACTACCGCGACGATGCCCGCTATCCGATCCACGGCGCCGTCAACCAACCGCGGGGTGGGACAGGACGGCACGACGCGGTGGCTTGGGGATACGCCCGCGCGGCAGATGCGCTGGGCGTCGATATCATCCAGAACTGCGAAGTCACCGATTTCCTGATGGAAGGCGGTCGCTGCGTCGGTGTGAACACCGCCTTCGGCGAAATTCGCGCGGGCATGGTCGCAGCCACCGTCGCAGGGCATTCCTCTGTCATTGCAGGCATGGCGGGGTTCAAGCTGCCGATCCATTCCTATGCTCTTCAAGCCTTCGTCTCCGAACCCTACAAGCCTGTCCTCGACACCGTGGTCCTCTCCCCCGCTGTCGGCACCTACATCAGCCAATCCGACAAGGGTGGCCTTGTCTTCGGCGGCGCCCTCGACCGCGTGCCGTCCTACGGCCAACGCGGCAACATGCCGGTGCAAGAGGCGGTGATTGGCGGTCTTCTCGAATTCATGCCCGCACTCAGTAAGGTCAAACTGCTGCGCCACTGGGGCGGGATCGTTGACGTGACGCCGGACAGCTCCCCGATCATTGGACCCTCTGCCGTCGATGGCCTTTACCTCAACTGCGGCTGGGGCACCGGCGGGTTCAAAGCCATTCCAGCGGGCGGTTATCTGCTCGCCCACCGGATGGCGACCGGCCAACATCACGAAATCAGTCGACCGTTCGACCTTGATCGTTTCACCACCGGCCGCTTGATCGACGAAAGCGCCGCATCCGGCATCGCGCATTAGGGAGGGGACAAGATGCAAATATTCACCTGTCCGTTCTGTGGCTCGCGTGATGAACGCGAATTTCATTTCATCGCCGAAGCGGGCAAAACCCGCCCCGACACACTGACCCAAATTTCGGATGAGGATTGGGCCGCCTACTTGCACAGTCATCGCAACGAAAAAGGCCATGTGAGAGAGATCTGGATGCACACGACTTGTGGCGAGCTGTTCCTCCTCGAACGCGATAGCGTCACGATGGAAGTGCTGGGCAGCACAGCGTTGCGGGAGGCAAGCCAATGACCGCGCGGCGTCTGGATAGCGGCGGCCTGATCGACCGCAGCAACCCCATTTCGTTCTGGTTCGACGGAAAAACCTACGAAGGGTTCGAGGGCGACACGCTGGCCTCCGCCTTTCTGGCCAATGGCGTCTCCATCGTCGGGCGCAGCTTCAAATACCACCGCCCGCGTGGGTTATGGAGCGCTTGGGTCGATGAACCCAACGCGATCATGAACATTCGACTGAACGGCAAGGAACACCCCAACTGCCTTGCCACGACGACCTATATCGAAGAGGGCATGGCCGCCCGCAGCGTCAACGCCTTCCCAACGGCGAAATATGACACCAAAGGCGGCCTCGATCTATTTCACCGCTTCCTCGGCGCTGGCTTTTACTACAAAACCTTCATCTGGCCCGATTGGCACCTTTTCGAACCCGCGATCCGTAAGATGGCGGGTTTGGGGGCTGTGGACCGTGAGGTTCTTGAAGATTTCCAATCCGCGCAGCACCACGCGAAATGCGATGTTCTTGTTGTCGGCGGCGGCGCGGCCGGTCTGACCGCCGCACGTGCAGCGGCCGAGGCTGGCAAAGATGTCGTGCTTGTCGATGATCAGCGGGTTCTGGGCGGCAGCCTCTACCGCTGCGGCGTGGCTGCTGACCTAGACCCATCAGATTGGGTCGCTGCCCAAAAGGACGCCATCGAAGCTTCTGGTGGTCGCATCCTCACCCACACCACGGCCTACGGCATCTATGACCACGGCCTCGTAGCCCTCGTCCAATCGCAGGGCTTCGGACGCGCACCGGCCCTTTTGCGGATGAGGGCAGAGCAGGTAATCATGGCGACCGGAGCCTTGGACCTCCCGATAACCTTCTCCAAAAACGATCTCCCCGGCACAATGTCACTAAGTGCGGCGGGTGAATATCTGGCCCGATACGGCGTTTTGACTGCCAAGAAACCCCTCGTGATGCGCAACAACAGCCTCGCCAGCGCGACCGTCGAAAACCTTCGCGCGGCGGGTGCAAAGGTGGAAGAAATCGAGCACGTCGACGGAATCACGAACCAGGGGCGCAAACACACCACGGGCCTGCGCATTGGCAAAGAAAGCATCGACGCTGACGCAGTGTTGGTCTCTGGTGGTCTGACGCCCCTTGTCCACCTGTGGCGGCACGCAGGCGGCAAATTGGACTGGTGCGAAACGCGCCAAGCCTTCCTGCCGAAACCTGCCACCGACGCCATGATTGCCATCGGCGCCGCCAACGGCACCTATGACCTCGCCCAAGCTATCGAAGAGGCCGAGGCCGCAGGCAAAGGCACCCCCATCGACCGGCCAGAAACCTCCTACATTACCACCCCAATCGAGACCAAACCTGGCTCCAAAGGCCGCCAGTGGATTGATTTCCAACATGACGTGACCCTGAAAGACATCGAAGTCGCCGCGCGGGAAAACTACGTTTCCGTCGAACACCTCAAGCGCTACACAACGCTCGGCATGGCCTCCGACCAAGGCAAGACGTCGAATATGGCGGGCCTCACCGCGATGGCTGCTCTTCGCGGCAAGCCCATCCCACAAGTGGGCACCACAACCTCCCGTCCGCCGTTCATGCCCGTGCCACTTGAGATTTACCATGGCGCCAAAACCAAACAGCTTTGGAGCCCCGTCAAACGTCTGCCTCTCGAAGACAAACACCGAGACCTCGATGCTGCCCTCTGCGAATACGGTGGCTGGCTGCGCCCCGGGTGGTACGGCAAAGGCGACCGTGATGAGACGATCCAAAAAGAAGCCAAAGCCGCCCGCGACACCGGCGGCATCTTCGACGGCTCCACCCTTGGCAAGATCGAAGTCATGGGCCCCGATGCCGAAGCCTTCCTGAATTTCGTCTACTACAACACGATCAAAACCCTAAAACCGGGCAGCATCCGCTACGGGTTCATGCTGACCGAAGGCGGCATCGTCTACGACGATGGGGTCGTAACCCGCGTGGATCAGAACCGCTTTATCGTCTCCTGTTCCTCCAGCCACGTCGACGGCGTGCGCACGCATCTTGAGGCTTGGCGTCAGGACGGCAATGATCCCGACCGCATTTTCGTGCACGATCAAACCACCGCTTGGGCAACCGTCACGGTGACAGGTCCAAAGGCGCGCGATGTGCTGGGCCGCCTCGACACCACAATCGACCTGTCAGCCGAGGCGTTTCCCCATATGACCTACCGCGAAGGTGCTATGGGCACAATCTCACTTCGCATAGCCAGGGTCAGCTTCTCAGGCGATCTCAGCTACGAAGTCTCCGTCCCCGCTGGCCACGCCGAAACGCTGTGGGACGCCATCACCGCCGCTGGCAAAGAGCAGGGCGTCGGCCCCATTGGCCTCGAAGCGATGTCGATCCTACGCGCCGAAAAGGGCTTCATCATCATCGGCAAAGACACCGACGGCGAAACCATGCCGCACGATCTAGGCTTCACCATTCCGCGCGCCAAAAAGAAAGCGGCCTTCATTGGCGACCGCAGCCTACACACCGAAAAAGCCAACGCCGAGGACCGCAAAGTGTTGGTCGGCCTAAGCGTCGCAGACGGCGATCCACCGCTCGCCACCGGTGCACATGCGTTCACAGAAACCCCAACGCGCCGCTCACTCGGCTATGTGACTTCCAGCTACCAAAGCCCCAACGTCGGCCCCATCGCGCTTGCTATCATCGAAGCGCCGCACGCCAAGGTCGGCGACACTATCAAGATTTGGCACAAAGAAGAGGTTCGGGAGATAACGATTTGCGACCCTTGCCGGTTTGATCCAGAGGGGGGACGGCTCCATGCGTGATGACAGCCATAAATGGGACCGTCTGACCAAAGACGACGTGATAGAAATGCCCAACGGCGCGCGCCTATCCCACGTCAAAAACCTGACACTGACGATGATTTCAGGCACCAACGTACTGAAACAAATCGATGCGCCGCAAGTCGGCTGGCCCGAGGTGACCGATGCAGATCGCTACGCCGTTGTCATGCGCCGCGACCGTGTTTTGCTGGTCGGTGACACCGACCTGACCGAAGGTTGGGATGACGCAAAAAACCTCGCCGTCTCCGACATGACCCACGGCTACGACGTCTTCGACCTCAGCGGCCCGCAAGCCTTGTCGATGATGCAACAAGGTACCGAAATCCACCTCGATCAGCCGTCGCGCAGCGTCGTTCGCCTCGCCTTCGGTTTGGGCCTTCACATTTATCGCTATGGGGCCGAAGATACCTTTCGAGTGCACGTGCTGACCCATCAGAGGGAAGCCTTGATTGGATATTTGAAAGCTGTGTCAAAATCTCAGCTTTAGCGATAAGGACTGCCCTTAAATGGTAGACTGGACCGGCGAAGCGGAGATTGGCCATCCTTATTGGTGGGACGCGGTCACACCCCGCGTAACCGAAGGTGAGTTTCCCGAAACATGCGACCTGCTTGTTATCGGCGCTGGCTACACTGGCCTCTCTGCTGCCATAGCAGGGCATGACGCTGGCGCTAAGATTTGCGTCATCGATGCAGACATCCCCGGTATCGGAGCCTCATCCCGCAACGGCGGCATGGTCGGCGCACCGCCGCGGTTTTCGTGGGACGTCCTCAAAACCCGATTTGGAGAAGACGTCGCTGACCAAATCTTCGAAGAGGCCTCTACCTCCTTCGAATGGTTGCAATATCTTCTCACCCGCGAAAACATCGACTGTGATTTCCAGAAAACCGGTCGCATCCAAATGGCATGGACCAAAGCGCAGTTTGAAAACCAACGGCGGTTGGTCAACACGCTTAAAAACAAATCGAGGATCAAGGTCGACCTTGTCGAGCGCGACACCCTCAAAACCGAAGTCGGCACCGACCGTTACTTCGGCGGCATGGTTTATGCCGATCATGCAGGTCTGCACCCCGCAAAATATCACGCCGGTCTGCTTGCTGCTGTCGAGCGGCGCGGCATTCCCGTCGTATCCCATTGCCCCGCCCAAAGCTGGGCGCGCGAAGGCAGCAGATTCACCATCAGCACGCCTAAAGGCAACATCCAAGCCGACAAGGTCGTCCTAGCCACAAACGGCTACACCCCCGAGACGTTCAAATGGCACAAACGCCGCGTCTTTCCTCTGCCGAGCTACATCATCGCGACAGAAGAACTGTCGCCCAACCTGATCGGTGAACTGGCCCCAGGGCGTAGAATGATGGTCGAAACCCGCGCGCGCCATTCCTACTACCGCATCTCTCCCGACGGCAAACGCTTGCTCTGGGGCGGGCGGGCCGCGATGGTGCCCTATCGCCTCGATAAAGCAGCCGCACGCCTCAAAGCCACAATGGTGGAAATCTGGTCCCAACTCGCAAACACCCGACTCAGCCATGTTTGGACTGGCAACACCGGGTACAGCTTCAATCACATGCCCCATGTCGGCGTGAGTGATGGCATCCACTACGCAATGGGTTACTCCGGCTCTGGCACGGTTTTGGCACCTTATCTTGGCGCGAAGGCAGCTTACCAAGCGTTAGGAGACGCGCGCGGCAAAACAGCTTATTCCTCCACATCATTCAAGACCAATCCGATCCACCCCTTCACTAAACCGCACTTCCTACACGCCGCCGATTTTTGGTATCACAACTGGGTCGACCGTTGGGAAACCCGCAAGGGACGTTGGCCCTAGCCTCCATTCCCGCTAGGATGGATGCCACTTCGCCAAGGGCTTGCACGAATCATGGAACTCAGTCGCGACAGACCAGCGCTTTGGATTGCAGGCTTTCTGATCTTTGTGATCGTCTTCTCTGCGGGCGTCTGGCGTTTTGCCTATGGCGCGGCCCTTGATCAGCTCGCCCGAAGGGGCCAAGCCGACGTGGCTTTGGCTGCTGACGGCCTCGTTGGTCACTTAGAAAGGTACCGCGAACTTGCTGTTCTTCTGGCCGATCATCCAACGCTGCGCCCCGTCGTCGAACAAGCTGAGCCATCAGAAGATGCCGCTAACCTATTACTGGACGTCGCGGATAAAACCGGATCCCTCGACATCATGGTCATCGACCAAACCGGGGTCGAAGTTGTCAACGCGCGCGATACTGACCCACAAGCTCACGCAGATCGCCCCTATTTTGAACGGGCGATGGATGGTGCATTGGGAACCTATCACCTCTTTTCCGACCGCTACGGAAAACGCGCCTTCTATTTCGCAGCTCCTGTCTTCTCCGACGAAGGCCCACCCATCGGCTCCATCCTCGTCGCCGCAAATGTCGAAGCGGTCGAAGCCGCATGGCGCGGCGACCGCCCGTCACTGTTCTTCGGTGACGACCTGGGCGTGATATTCCTCTCCAACCGCTCCGAACTGATCTTCAGCAGCCGCGGCGCGGGCGAAACCTTCCAAAGCCGAGAGGCGGAGTATCCACCCACCTTGGTCAGCTCCTTCATCGACGTTCAATCGGCAGAGGTCGCTGGCCACGAAATTTGGCGTGTCAATGGCGGGCCATACCTGCCTGAACGCGCCTTACATATCGAATTGCCTGTACCCGTGATCGGGATGCGCGGCGAGGTCTTGATCGACGTCGCGCCAGCGAACCAACTGGCTTTGCTACAGGCCTCCGTCGCCGCGGCACTCTGCCTTGCCTTTGGTGCGTTGCTCTATCTGGCCACAGAACGCCGCCGCACGCTTGCCATTGCGAATGCCAAGCTTGAAACCCGCGTGGCGAACAGAACCGCCGATCTGGAACGCGTGAACAACGACCTTCGGGCAGAAATCACCACCCGCCGCGAGGCTGAGGCGCAGCTGAAACAAGCGCAAGCCGATTTGGTGCAGGCCGGAAAGCTGAGCGCACTAGGCAAAATGTCCGCTGGCATCAGTCACGAGCTGAACCAACCGCTCATGGCGATCCGATCTTTTGCCGACAACGCGCAGGTCTTTTTGCACAAAGACAAACCAGACATTGCCGAGGAAAACCTAGGTCGGATCTCAGATCTTGCCCGCCGTATGGGGCGCATCATCAAAAACCTGCGCGCATTCGCAAAACAGGAAAGTGCTCCGCTGGTGGACGTCGACATCGTCGCCGTGATTGACGCCGTAACAGAGATTTCTGCGACCAAGGCACGCGATGCCGAAACGCTGATCAAATGGGATCGCCCCAACGAACCGATTTGGGTCCGCGGCGGCGATGTGCGCTTACAGCAGGTGCTTTTGAACTTGGTCTCAAACGCGATTGACGCCATGGAAGGGCGCGACGAACGCACTGTCGAAATCTGGGTCAATGTGGCCGATCGCGTGACGGTTTCCGTGCGCGACACAGGCCCCGGCATTGAACAGCCAGAGAAAATCTTCGATCCGTTCTATTCCACCAAATCCGTTGGCGCGGCTGAAGGGATGGGGCTTGGGCTTTCGATCTCATACGGTCTTGTTCAAAGCTTCGGAGGTGATATCCGAGGCCGCAACCATGAAGAGGGAGGGGCCGTGTTCACCGTGGAACTTGACGCCGCAAGACAGGCAGACGCCGCATGATCAACCGTGTCCTTCTGATCGATGACGACAAGGAAGTGCGCGATGCGCTCAGCCAATCCATGTCACTTGCTGACTTGGAGCCACAGGTCTGCGGCTCGTTTATCGAGGCGAAAGATCACCTGACAGCCGATTTTCAGGGTGTCGTCGTTTCGGACATCCGTATGCCGGGCCGCGATGGGTTTCACCTGTTGAACTACGCAAAATCGGTCGACGCCGATCTGCCTGTTATTCTTCTAACAGGCGAAGCCGACATCCCCATGGCCGTGCAGGGGATGAGCGAAGGGGCGTTTGCGTTCTTAGAAAAACCCTGTGCGCCCGCTGACCTCATCCAAAAGGTTGAAACAGCGCTCACCCAACGCCGCATCGCACTCGACGCCCGACTACAGCGGCATATCCTCGACAGCGGCGACGCTGCGGCGCGTATGTTGATTGGCACGTCCGCCCAATCCGAAGCTCTAAGGGAGCGCGTCCGTGCCGTCGCCAAAACCTCCGCAGAGGTTCTTGTCAATGGTGCGCCGGGAAGTGGCACCCCGAAGGTGGCGGAAGTTATCCACCTTTTGTCACCCGTCGCGCGTCACCCGTTCGTAAAACGCACCGGCGGGGCTCTTGATCTGGAGGGGCTGCGCGATGCCATTGACCAAGCCGGAAAAGGATCGCTTTTCATTGACGAAGTCGGCGCGCTGCCCATGCCAGTGCAATTCGCGCTGTTCGACGCCTTAGAAAGCGGATTGGACATACGACTGATCGCAGGGACCACAAAGAATCTCAAAAGCCACATCGAAGACGGGTCCTTCTCGGCAGAGCTTTTCTACCGCCTCGATCTGATGAACGTCTATATCCCGTCGCTCAAGGAACGCCCCGAAGACATTCCCGTCATGTTCCACCACTACGTGGCACAGGCCTGCGAACAAGCCGCGTTGCCCCAGCCAGAGATCAAACACGAAACCTTGGCGAATATCATGGCGCAAGACTGGCCCGGAAATGCGCGGTCGTTGATGTCGGCAGCCATGCGATTTTCGCTCGGTATCGAAGACACGGTCGCGACCGAAGAATTGGGGCTGGCAGAGCAGATGTCAGCCGTTGAAAGGTCTCTTCTGATCGCCGCTCTGCGCAAACACGATGGCCATGCGACGGCGACCGCAACGGCTCTCAAGCTGCCTCGAAAGACGTTCTATGACAAATTGGCGCGGCATGGTCTTAGAGCGGAAGACTACCGTCCTTAGATTGTGCGGATTTCCGCACGGTTTACGCTAACATTTGTGTAGAAACCCACACACTCCAGTTTGGCGTGAGGATCACTTAATTCTAACTAACTGAAATTAAGCAACAAAAATCTTGCCAAGCTTATTCCCAAATTGCTCTTGCCGCACCCAATCAATGCGCCAGTATTCTCCGGCGGAGGCAAAACGCCTCCAAAGATTTGGGAGGATACCATGAAATTCTTGAAACTGACCGCATCCGCTGCGGTCTTGGCAACGGCTGCACCTATGGCAATGGCAGACGGCCACGCGGCTGGCTGTGACGACGGCGAGATCGTTGTGAAGTTTAGCCACGTAACCAACACAGACCGCCACCCTAAGGGGATTGCGGCGTCTTTGCTTGCTGAGCGTGTGAACACTGAGATGGACGGCACCATGTGTATGGAAGTCTTCCCATCTAGCCAGCTCTATAATGACGACCAAGTTCTCGAAGCGATGCTTCAAGGCGACGTTCAGCTTGCGGCACCTTCGCTGTCGAAATTCGAAGCCTTCACCAAGCAATTCCGCATCTTCGACTTGCCATTCATGTTCGCAAACATCGATGCTGTAGACGCATTCCAAGCGTCTGAAACCGGTCAAGCGATGAAAGACTCCATGCAGCGCCGCGGCCTGCAAGGTTTGGCTTTCTGGCACAACGGTATGAAGCAGTTCTCTGCAAACGTACCACTTGTTGACCCATCCGACGCAGACGGCCTGAAGTTCCGCGTTCAGAACTCTGACGTTCTCGTTGCTCAGATGGCAGCTCTGGGCGCATCCCCGCAGCCAATGGCCTTCTCCGAGGTTTATGGCGCGCTGCAAACTGGCGTTGTCGACGGACAAGAGAACACATGGTCCAACATCTTCGGTCAGAAGTTCTTTGAAGTTCAGGACGGTGTCACTGAAACGAACCACGGTATTATCGACTACCTCGTTGTGACCTCAACCGACTTCCTCGACGGTCTTGACCCAGAGGTACGTGAGCAGTTCCTCACGATCCTTGATGAAGTGACCGCAACGCGGAACGGCGAAGCCTTCGCAGTGAACGAAGAAGCCAAACAAGCGATCATCGACGCCGGTGGCGAAGTGCGCCAGCTGACCGCTGAACAGCGTGCGGCATGGGTCGACGCGATGAAACCAGTTTGGGATCAGTTCGTCGGTGACGTTGGTCAAGAGAACATTGATGCTGCACAGGCCATCAACGCCTCTATGTAAGGCCACAGCCTAAGTCATCACTTAAGAAAAGGGCCGCTTCGCGCGGCCCTTTCATCAAAGCAGCGGAGGGGTCCTGCGATGCAACGCTTGGGGCGTGCCATCAACACATTCGAAGAGACAGCCATTGCCGTAATTCTCGGCCTTATGACTGTCATCACCTTCATCAACGTCGTTTTGCGATATGGGTTCGGATCATCCCTCTTATGGGGTCTTGAGGTCGTCACCATTCTATTCGCTTGGCTCGTGCTCTTTGGCATCAGCTACGGCGTCAAAGTCACAGCTCACCTTGGCGTGGACGCCGTGACGAACATCGTTTCCCAACCTGTCAAAAAGATCATGCTCTACCTCTCTTGCATTGCCTGTTTGGCCTATGCCTTGCTGCTCATGAAAGGGTCTTGGGACTACTACGCAAATTTCGCCAATATGCCGCAGACGACGGGCCGCTGGTTCCCCACGGGCCTTCAAGACATGCGGATACAAGACTTCCGAGGCTACAAACCAACGGTCCAAGTTCCCATTCCCGAATGGACCCGTGGCACCTTAGAAAGTTGGCTTCTGATCGAAGGTGATGATCCTTTCGAAAAACTGCCCGTCGCAATCCCCTACATGATCGTTCCCATCGGCGCCGCACTGCTCCTGTTCCGCTTCATCCAAGCCACGATCCGCGTGATCAAAGGCGAGCAGGACAGCCTGATCGTCAGCCATGAGGCCGAAGAGGCAATCGACGAACTCGAAGCTCAAAGACAAGGCAACTAAGACCATGGACGTCGTACTTCTATTTACCATGATCATCGGCTTATTGCTGATCGGCGTACCCATCGCCGTGTCACTGGGCCTCAGCTCCATCATCTTCCTGCTCGTGTTCTCTGACACATCGCTCGCCTCAATCGCGCAGAGCTTTTATCAAGCCATGGCAGGCCATTACACATTGCTCGCGATCCCGTTCTTCATCCTCGCCTCGACCTTTATGTCGACGGGCGGCGTGGCCAAACGGATCATCCGGTTCTCCATCGCTTGCGTCGGCCACCTCCAAGGCGGGCTCGCCATCGCAGGTGTTCTGGCCTGTATGATGTTCGCCGCCTTGTCTGGGTCTTCCCCAGCCACCGTTGTCGCCATCGGTACCATCGTGATCGCAGCGATGAAGCAGGTCGGCTACACCAAAGAATTTGCGGCTGGCGTGATCTGTAACGCCGGTACGCTGGGCATCCTGATCCCACCGTCCATCGTGATGGTCGTTTACGCCAGCGCCACCGACGTTTCTGTCGGCCGGATGTTCCTCGCCGGTGTGATCCCCGGTATCCTCGCGGGCGTGATGCTGATGGTCACGATCTACATCATGGCCCGCATCCGCAATATGCCCAAAGGCGAATGGAAAGGCTGGGGAGAGATCTTTGACAGCCTGCGCGACGCTTTCTGGGGCCTCCTTCTGATCGGGATTATCATGGGCGGTATCTACGGCCACCCGTGGTACACAACGTCGCTCGGCATGCACTGGCGGCCGGGAGCCTTCACTCCTACGGAAGCTGCCGCAGTCGCCGCGATCTACGCCTTCTTTGTCGCAACATTCATCTACCGCGACATGGGGCCACTCGCCCCGGCAGAGGAGGGAGGGCGCCCACGGTCTCTCTTCACTGCCCCGTGGGCCCTGATCACCGCACCGTTCCACAAAGACACGCGCACCGCGCTGTTCGAAGGCGGCAAACTGACCATCACCCTGATGTTCATCATCGCCAACGCGCTGATTCTCAAGCACGTGCTGACCGACGAACAAGTCCCGCAGCACATCGCGGAGGCGATGTTGGCCGCGGGCCTCGGCCCGATCACCTTCTTGATCGTGGTCAACGTGATACTTCTGATCGGCGGCCAGTTTATGGAGCCCTCCGGCCTCTTGGTGATCGTGGCTCCGCTTGTCTTCCCAATCGCTATCGAGCTTGGCATCGACCCGATCCACCTTGGCATCATTATGGTCGTAAACATGGAAATCGGGATGATCACACCACCGGTCGGCCTCAACCTATTCGTCACATCTGGCGTGGCAGGAATGCCCATGATGGCCGTGGTCCGCGCAGCGGCGCCATTCTTGGCTGTGCTCTTCGTCTTCCTGATCTTGGTGACCTACATACCCGCCATATCGATCTGGTTGCCGACCTTGATGATGGGCCCAGAGATCATCGTCAGATAGATTTGGGCCAGCGGTTGCGCTGGCCCGATCCACATTGCTCTGCGTCCCCTTCGGCCTAGATGGTCCATCAGCCGAAGGGGACGTCGATGCAAATCGTTTGGTTCAAACGAGACCTCAGAATTCAGGACAACCGCGCCCTCGCGCGCGCCGCCCAACGCGGGCCGGTTTTGCCGCTCTACGTATTGGAGCCTGAGCTTTGGTCCCAGCCGGATATGTCCGCCCGCCAATGGGCATTTATCGAAGAAAGCCTGACAGAACTGGCCAGCGATCTGGCCCAACTTGGCCAACCATTGATCATCTGTACTGGCGATGTGTGCGACACGCTCGCGGAACTTGCCCAAAGTTTCGAGGTCACCGATCTTTGGTCACACGAAGAAACCGGCAACGACTGGACCTTCCGGCGCGATAAACGCGTCGCGCAGTGGTGTCGCGCGAACGGTATCCAATGGCATGAGTTACAGAACCACGGCGTGCAGCGCAAACTGGACAGCCGCAACGGCTGGGCCGATGAGTGGGATCGTTTCATGGCGGAACCGGTGGAGACCGTCACAGTTCTCAAGCCAATCACTAATGATCTGACTATCACTCCCAGTGTTCCACTTTCGCCCGACCCATGCCCCGACCGCCAGCTGGGTGGTCGGTCCAATGGCCTCGAACGCCTGCAGAGCTTTCTAACCCAAAGGGGCGAACATTATCGCAGCGAAATGTCTTCGCCGCTGGAAGGCGCCACATCCTGTTCTCGCCTATCGCCACACCTTGCTTGGGGCACACTTTCGATGCGCGAAGTTACGCAAACCACATGGCAGCGACAGCGCGACCTCAAAGCCTCGCCCATACCAACCGGCGGTTGGCGCAAATCCATGACCTCTTTCAATGGTCGTCTGCACTGGCACTGCCACTTCATCCAAAAGCTGGAAGATGACCCAAAGGTCGAGTTCCAGAACTTCCATCCCGCCTACAACGGCATCCGCCCGTCAGAGCCTGATCAAACCCGCCTGACCGCGTGGGAAAACGGTGAAACCGGCCTTCCGTTTCTCGACGCTTGTATGCGCTGCCTGCGCGCCACCGGCTGGCTGAACTTCCGAATGCGCGCGATGGTCATGGCCACAGCCAGCTATCACCTGTGGCTCCACTGGCGCGATCCGGGCTTGGCGCTGGCACGGATGTTCACCGACTACGAACCCGGCATCCATTGGAGCCAGGTGCAAATGCAGTCGGGCACCACAGGCATCAATACTGTGCGCATCTACAACCCGGTGAAGCAGGGCTATGATCAAGATCCAACCGGCGCGTTCACACGCCGTTGGGTGCCGGAACTTGCGCATCTGGACTACAAGATCTTGCAGGAGCCGTGGCTGTCTGATGATGCAGGGCAAATCCTCGGCCGCAGCTACCCCGAACCGATCATCGATCACAAAGCCGCCGCGAAGGCCGCCCGCGAAACGATCTGGGCCGTGCGCAAAGGCGACGGCTTTCGCGCCACAGCAGATTACATCCAAAACAAACATGGCAGTCGCAAAAGCGGCGTCCGCCATCGCGGCCAACGCCCAAAGAAAAAGAGCGCCGCAGAGGGCGCTCAATTGTCGTTTGGATTTGAGTAAGGTCTAGCCCCCGAAGTCGTCCAACATGATGTCTTCGCGGTCTACACCAAGCTCGACTAGCATGTTGATACAGGACGAGTTCATGATGGGCGGCCCGCACATGTAATATTCGCAGTCCTCAGGAGCTGGATGATCCTTGAGGTATTCGTCGTGCAGCACGTTATGGATAAAGCCGGTGTAGCCGTCCCAATCATCCTCAGGCATCGCGTCGGATAGGGCGACGTGCCATGTGAAATTCGGGAACTCGGCTGCCAATTCGTCGAAATCTTCGACAAAGAACATCTCTTTCTTCGACCGAGCACCATACCAGAACGTGATCTTGCGATCGCGGTTCTTGAGGCGCTTCAACTGATCGAAGATGTGGCTGCGCATCGGGGCCATGCCTGCGCCACCACCGATGAAGACCATTTCTTTCTGCGTATCTCGCGCAAAAAACTCGCCAAACGGACCAGAGATCGTAACCTTATCACCGGGCTTGAGGTTGAAGATGTAGGAGGACATCTGTCCGGCAGGAATCCCAGTTGATCCCGGAGGAGGGGACGCCACACGCACGTTCAACATGATCAACCCCTTTTCATCGGGGTAGTTTGCCATGGAATAAGCGCGTTCAATCGCTTCTGGCACGGTGGAGTCATACTGCCACAAGTTAAACCTATCCCAATCCTCGCGGTATTCTTCCTGAACATCAAAATCGGTGTATTTGAGCGAATGCGCAGGGGCTTCGATCTGAATGTATCCACCAGCGCGGAAGTTCACGTCTTCGCCTTCTGGCAGTTCCAAAACGAGGTTCTTGATAAAGGTCGCCACGTTCTCATTCGAGCGAACCGTGCATTCCCACTTCTTCACGCCGAACACCTCTTCAGGCACTTCAACTTCCATGTCCTGCTTCACGGCAACCTGACAAGACAGGCGATCCCCACAAGCCGCCTCGCGCTTTGTGATGTGGCTTTCTTCAGTCGGCAAGATCGACCCACCGCCAGAATGGATTTTCACGCGGCACTGCGCACACGTTCCACCACCGCCACAGGCCGACGGTACGAACAACTTCTGTTCTGCCAGCGTCTGCAACAGCTTGCCACCTGCGGGCACGGAGATGGTTTTCTCACCATTGATCGTGATGTTCACGTTGCCCGATGACACCAACCGAGACCGCGCAGCGAGGATGATCGTCACCAAAGCCAGAACGATCAATGTGAAGAGAATGATGCCTAACCCAAAGGTTTCCATATCAAATGCCTCTTACAGTTTCACGCCAGAGAAGGACATGAACGCCATGGCCATCAGGCCGGCGGTGATAAAGGTGATGCCTAGGCCCTGAAGGCCGTCAGGAATGTCAGAATACTTCAGCTTTTCGCGCACACCGGCCATCGCGGTGATCGCCAAGGCCCAGCCGAACCCAGACGACAGACCATATGTGACGCTTTCGCCAAAATCATAGCCGCGCTCGACCATGAACAGCGACCCACCAAGGATCGCGCAGTTCACCGTAATCAGCGGTAGGAACACACCCAAAGCGTTGTAGAGCGGAGGGAAGTATTTATCCAAAACCATCTCAAGGATCTGAACCAGCGCTGCGATCACTCCGATGTAAGAAATGAGGCCAAGGAAGGTCAGGTCAACATCTGGGAAACCAGCCCACGCCAAAGCACCTGGGGCCAGCAGATAGTTCAGGATTAAGTTGTTCGCAGGAACTGTGATCGCTTGCACAATCATCACCGAAATCCCCAACCCAATCGCGGTAGAGATTTTCTTGGATACAGCGATGAACGTACACATGCCCAAAAAGAAGGCCAGTGCGAGGTTCTCAACAAAGATCGCCTTTACGGCAAGGGCTAGATAACCTTCCATCAGTGCGCATCCACCGTTTGAATTTTGTATTCACGCTCTTCTACCTGAGCCGGTTTCCACGCGCGAAACGCCCAGATGATCAGCCCGATGATAAAGAACGCTGACGGCGGCAGAAGCAGCATACCGTTGGGCACGTACCAGCCACCGTTGTTGACAGTTTCAAAGATCGTGACGCTAAACAGGCTGCCAGAACCAAAGAGCTCTCGGATAAAGCCGACCAACATCAGGATCAGCCCATATCCCAAACCGTTGCCAACCCCATCGATAAAACTATCAATCGGCGGGTTCTTCATCGCAAACGCTTCGGCGCGGCCCATCACGATACAATTGGTGATGATCAGGCCAACGAAGACTGACAAGGTCTTGGAAATCTCGAACGCGTAGGCTTTGAGGATTTGGTCCACCAAGATCACCAAAGACGCGATAATCACCATCTGCACGATGATCCGGATTGATCCAGGAATGTGGTTGCGAATGATCGAGATGAACATCGACGCGAACGCCGTCACAAACGTCACCGCGATGGTCATGACCAAGGCCACTTGCATCGACGACGTCACCGCCAGGGCCGAACAGATACCCAGAACTTGCAAGGTGATCGGGTTGTTGTCGACCAAAGGATCGACCAGCATTTCTCTACGCTTATGGGCCATTACACATTCCCCGCTTTGAGATTATCTAGGAAGAGACTAAACCCAGCTTCTCCCATCCAGAAATTAACAAGATTGTGTACACCGTCGCTTGTCAGCGTCGCGCCAGCAAGGGCATCAACATGATAGTCAGGGCCTGCAGGCGTCACTGCTTTAGAGACGTTGATCTGCAAAATCTCGTCTTCGTCTTCGAGCTTTTTGCCGTTCCATTGGGCTTTCCAGAGCGGATTGTCGACCTCCGCACCTAGCCCAGGCGTTTCGCCGTGCTCATAGAACTGCAAACCGTAGATATCGTTTCCGTTGTTCTCCAGCGCGATGTAGCCGTAGAGGGTCGACCACAGACCATAGCCGTAAATTGGCAAAACCACCTTATCGATCGATCCGGCCTCATCGCGCAGCAAATAAACCGTTACGAATTTGCTTTGGCGGCCAATACCTGCTGGATCGTCTTCCAATTCAACGGAAAGCTCCGGGTCATCAGCAGCAGCGCGGTCGTCGAACGTTGTTGCATCGAATGCGTCGGTAAATTCACCCGTCGCCAGTTCAAGTACATGTGGTTCAAAGGCTGCAAAGGCCTCAACCACGTCTTCTTCGGGGTCGTAAACACCAGCGACTTGCAAAATGTTGATCTGCTTGTCTTTGAGAGCGTTCACCTCTTGCAGCGGACGCAAGGCAACCGCAGCCGCCGATACGACCATCGATGCCACAAGGCAAACGGCGACCGCCACAAAGATGGTCTTGGAAATGGAGTCTGCGGGTTGCGCTAGGAAGCGACCGATTGGGCCCTTGGAGGCATCTTGCTGTTGTTCGTCAGACATGACGCTTAGCCCTCCGCTTGATGTTGGCCTGAACGACAAAGTAGTCGATAAGCGGCGCAAATACGTTTCCGAACAAGATCGCAAGCATCATGCCCTCAGGGAAGGCGGGGTTAATCACACGGATCATCACAACCATGAAACCGATCAACGCACCGTAGATGTAACGGCCCAAATTCGTGTGCGATCCGGACACAGGCTCGGTCACCATAAAAACCAGCCCAAAGGCATATCCGCCCAGCACAAGGTGCCAATACCACGGCATCGCGAACATCGGATTGGTGTCAGACCCAATCCAATTCAATAGAAGAGAGAAACCAATCATCCCACCAAGACACCCGACCACCATGCGGTAGTTGGCGATCTTGGTCATCAGTAGGAATGCCAATCCAAGAAGCGCTGCAACAGTTGACGTCTCGCCAAGTGACCCCGGAATAAACCCAAGGAAACTGTCCCACCACGTGATCCCACGTGCCGCAAGTTCTTGAACGCCATCTGCAGCAGTAACGGCAAGCGCGGTTGCACCCGTGAACCCGTCCACTGGAACCCAAACACTGTCACCAGACAATTGCGCAGGATAGGCAAAATAAAGGAACGCGCGGCCGGTCAGTGCAGGGTTCAGGAAGTTTTTGCCCGTACCACCAAAGACTTCTTTCCCGATGATCACGCCAAAGATGATGCCTAATGCAACCTGCCAAAGCGGCGTCGTTGCAGGCAAAATCAAGGTGTAAAGCATCGAAGTGACAAGGAAACCTTCGTTGACTTCGTGCTTGCGTACAGTCGCAAAGATAACCTCACAGATACCACCCGCGACCAAAGTCGTGATGTAAATCGGCAGGAAATACATCAAACCGTGCATCATGTTCGCAAATGGGTTGGCAGGGTTAAAGCCGATGCGCAGGAACTCGATGATGGATGCCCGCCAACCCGAAGGTCCGGACTCCGCAATCGCGAGGTTCGTCTGATATCCCGTGTTATAGAGCGCCATCAGGATACAAGGGATCGTTGCTAGAACCACATAGGTCATGATCCGCTTCATATCGATGTAGCTGCGCGCATGAGGCGCGGCGGTGGTCACCGTCTTTGGCGTGAAGGCAAAGCTTTCCACCATTTCATAGAGCGGGAAGTATTTCTCCCACTTGCCACCTTTTTCGAAGTGCGGCTCGATCCGGTCAAAGAAGTTACGCAGGCCCATCGCTTAGCCCTCCTTCTCGATCTTGGTCAGGCAGTCGCGCAGCGCCATGCCGTATTCATATTTTGCCGGGCAGGCAAAGCCAACCAAACCGAGGTCTTCTTCATCCAACTCCAAAGCCCCCAACAATTGCGCTTGATCCGTATCCATCACCAAAAGCGCACGAAGCAGTTGTGTCGGCAGAAAATCCTGCGGCATCAGCTCTTCAAACGTTCCCAAAGGCACCATCGCTCGGCGCCCACCGTTCAGATTGGAGGTCAACGGAAACAACTTCTTTGAAAAGGCGGAGCCCAAAACGGGTTGCGCCGCATATTTGGATGGCATCGCGCGGACCCATCCGAGCGGGATTTGCTTTTTGTCTTCTTCGATCAATGTGATCTGCCGCGCGTACCGGCCCAAGTAGGCCGCATCACCCTCTGCAGCACGTCCGCTGAGAACCGAACCTGAAATCACACGGATCGGAGTATCTGTTGGTACATCCTGCGCCACCAGATCAGTAACAGACGCCCCAGCGACCGTCCGCACCAACCGTGGATCTTTGCACATCGGTCCGCCGAGGCTGACAACGCACGAGGCATCATAGGTTCCGGTCAGCATCAACCGGCCAATCACGATCACATCTTGATAACCGATGGTCCAAACAAACTTCTCAGCCAGCGGCGGTTCAAGGAAATGCATATGCGTACCAGCAAGGCCTGCCGGATGCGGACCCGCAAAGCCAACAGCTTCCACGCCTTCGACATTATGACCGGGCAGGGCGGTATCGTTGCCTTGGCAAAGGTATGTCTTGCCTTCGGTTAGCTTCGAAACGGTTTCCAATCCTTTAGTAAAGGCTTGGGCATTTTCGTTAATCGCAAGGCTAGGGTCAGCGGCCAATGGCTCCGTATCCAGCGCTGTCACATAAATCGCGACCGGCGCGCTTTCTGGCGCGGGTACTTTAGAATAAGGGCGCGTACGGAAAGATGTCCAAACACCTGCCGCGCACAAACGCTCCACAAGCCCTTCGCGCGTTGACGCATCTCCTACGGATGAGAAATCCACCGGTTTGGCCGGTTTCTGATCAACGTCGATCACCACGCTGACCAACTTACGTCTCGCCCCACGGTTTACCGCGCGTACCCGACCGGACACAGGCGAAACCACCTGAGCCTCTGGCATGTTCTTGTCAAAGAAAACAGGAGAGCCTGCGACGACTTGATCACCTTCCGAAACCACCACCCGGGGTTTCAGGTCGATATAGTCATCTCCCAAAACTGCGACGCTTGAGACGGGTTCGGACGGGCCCACTTCTTGTCGTGGCGCGCCAGTAATCGGTAAGTCCAAGCCTTTGCGGAGCGTAAATTGCTTCACGATTCAAACCTCGGTTTGCGTTTGTCGTCGGCGTACTATTCCCTTATGGAGGTGGGCGAAACCTCCTTTTACTCTCTGCTAGTGTTTTTTTCAGAAATGTCCATAAAACACTTGAAGAACGCGCGAAGATTCGACTACCAGACGCCAGATTTTCGAAAGAAAAGAAAGGGCACGTTGTGAGCACTCCCATCACTTTCACTCGCCGTACATTCCTCGTTATGCCTTTGGCCCTCGCCGCCTGTAATCCGCGCGCGCAAGTTATGGAATTCCTTGGGCTTTCTATGGGGACATCCTACAAAGTTGTGGCTATCGACCGCGATCGATCGCTTGAGCGCCATCCGATTGAGGCTGCAATTTCTTCTGCCTTGACCGATGTGAACGCGTCGATGTCCAATTGGGATTCGGCCTCAGAAATTTCCCGCTTCAACGCACAGTCTGGCGACTCAGCGGTCAATTTCTCACCCGATCTCGCAGAAGTGATGTCCGCAGCGGCCGACGTAAACGCAATCAGCGCTGGCCGTTTTGACACAACCATTGGGCCACTGATCGAGCTTTGGGGCTTCGGCGCAAATGGTGAAAAATCCGTGCCGACCGATGCACTCCTCCAGCAAGCAATGGCGCGCTCTGGCCATGAAAACACCCTTCAAATCGGCAGCGGGTCAGCGCAAAAGAAGCGCCCAGATGCGCAGGTCTACTTGGCTGGCATCGGAAAGGGCTTCGGTGCTGACAAGGTCGGACGCGCTCTCGAAAGCTTTGGAATCACTGACTATTTGGTTGAAATTGGTGGCGATCTTTATGCCTCCGGTCGCAACCCTGACGGTCTGCCGTGGCAGATCGGCATTGAGACACCGAACCCAACCAACCGCGGTATTCTAAACGTCGTTGGAGTCTCCAATATGGGGATGGCATCATCCGGCGACTACCGAAACTACTTCGAAGTTAACGGTCAGCGCTTCTCGCATCTGATCGACCCTACAACCGGCCGACCCGTCGATCATACGACGGCCTCAGCGACGGTTCTGGCAGAAAATGCGATGTTGGCGGATGCATGGTCTACAGCAATGCTTATATTAGGTCGTGAACAAGGCATGGCCTTCGCTGATCAGCAGGGCATCGCTGTGCAGTTTGTTGAACGCGATCCGGCGGTAGCGACCCTGCAGTTCAAGACCGAAACCAGCGCGGCCTTTGATCGATTGACCGCGTAACCTGCCAGGATTGCCATGGCCACCTTCACGCTGACCTTCTCCATCCTCCTCTTGGTCATGCTCGGCATGGCCGTTGGCGTGATCTTCATGGACAAGCGGATCAAGGGCAGTTGTGGTGGCTTGAATGCAATCGGTGAAGGCAACGAATGCCTTGTCTGCAACAAAGAGATTGATCCGGACTCACCTCTCCGCGAACGGCTGCAATGCCCGCGTGCACGTAAGATGCTCGAACGCGCAGGTTTGGACGCAGACGCTTAACTCACGTCCAGCGGAACAAAACCCAAGGTTAGCAGTCCTGCAGCGGCGATGCAGCCGTATACCCAATATTGGTATCGCGGTCCCTCAGCCTTCCAAACGCGCCGATACTGAAACCCACAAAAGCAGGTCACCACAAAGATCGTCGTCGCAAGGGCAGGGGTAAGCGTCAGGTGATCCATGCGATGTCCCTACTGCAGCCGTTCACAAAACGCCATTCCATTTGAACGACAAAGCCCGACAGGATGTGCCGGGCTCTGTTTGCTTGGTTCGGGCTGTTAGGCTGTGATCAGCCCCATGCTTTCCAGCTTCAAGATGACCTGATGCGCACAGTTGTCGACTTCGACATTCTCGGTCTCGACGCTCAACTCAGGGCTGTCAGGCACATCATATGGGTCTGAAATTCCGGTGAATTCTTTGATTTTACCTTCGCGCGCAAGCTTGTAGAGCCCCTTGCGATCACGACGCTCACATTCCTCTATCGACGTCGCAACATGTACCTCAACAAAGGCACCGAAGGCTTCAATATCTTCGCGCACAGCCCGTCGGGTCGTAGCATAAGGCGCAATCGGCGCACAAATCGCGATCCCGCCGTTCTTTGTGATTTCGGATGCGACATAGCCGATCCGACGAATGTTCAGATCGCGGTGCTCCTTCGAAAATCCAAGCTCAGAGGACAAGTTCTTACGCACAATATCGCCATCCAGCAACGTCACCGGACGTCCGCCCATCTCCATCAGTTTCACCATCAAAGCATTTGCAATGGTGGATTTGCCGGACCCAGAGAAACCGGTGAAGAACACAGTAAACCCTTGCTTCGCACGTGGCGGGCGAGACTTCCGTAGTTCTTCCACCACCTGCGGGAAGCTGAACCATTCAGGAATTTCCAGACCTTCGGCCAACCGACGACGCAGTTCCGTGCCAGAGATGTTCAGGATCGTGACACTGTCTTTATCCTTGATCTCATCAGCAGGCTCATATTGGGCGCGCTCTTGCACATAAACCATGTGCTTAAAGTCGACCATTTCGATGCCCATTTCCTCCTGATGCTCGCGGAACAGATCCTGCGCATCATAGGGGCCATAGAAATCTTCCCCGGCAGTGTTCTTACCCGGTCCCGCATGATCTCGGCCCACGATGAAATGGGTGCAGCCGTGGTTTTTGCGGATCAAGCCGTGCCAAACCGCTTCCCGCGGGCCAGCCATACGCATCGCCAGATTCAGAAGGCTCATTGACGTGGTGGAAGCCGGATATTGATCCAAAACCGCTTCATAGCAGCGCACGCGAGTGAAATGATCGATGTCGCCAGGCTTCGTCATCCCGACAACAGGGTGGATCAAAAGGTTCGCCTGCGCTTCTTTCGCTGCACGGAACGTCAGCTCTTGGTGGGCGCGGTGCAATGGGTTGCGGGTCTGGAACGCTACAACCTTGCGCCAGCCCAACTTGCGGAAATAAGCGCGCAATTCGTTCGGCGTGTCGCGACGGGCGCGGAAATCGTAGTGAACGGGCTGTTGGATACCCGTAATCGGCCCGCCTAAATAAACCTCGCCCGCTTGGTTGTGCAGATAGTTCACTGCAGGGTGGGCGCTGTCATCCGCGCCAAATACCTTCTCGGCTTCGTGGGATTTGTTCGGGGTCCAACGATCCATCACCGTCATCGTGCCAAGGATCACGCCCTCCTGGTCACGCAACGCAATATCCTGACCTAGCTCAATGCTGTCGGCAAATTCTTTGCTGACGTCCAGCGTGATCGGCATCGGCCACAACTCACCGGTTGTCAGGCGCATCGTATCCACGACACTGTTGTAATCCGCTTCCGTGAGGAACCCTTTCAACGGGTTGAACCCACCGTTCATCAGCAATTCAAGGTCGCAAATCTGGCGCGGCGTCAGATCATGGCTAACAAGATCTGCTGCGTCCATCTTCATTTTCTGGGCGCTGTCGTAAGAAACATAAAGCTCTGGAATTGGGGCAAGATTGTCTTGCATCAGGGTCGTCCTTTGGTTGGGGGGCACATAACCGCTGCTTACGCCGGTTAATTCGGCATGCAGCGCATCATATTCTTGAAATTTACGGGCAAGGAAGCGATCGGTCAGGCGAAGACGCTCCGCCGCTCCCTTAGTTGTCAGAACGTAAGCGTCACGCTTGCGCTTGTCGGCGCTGTCGCTTTTGCCAACTTTGATGTAGCCATCAGCAATCGCAGTTTTCAGCAAAGTATTGAACCGACCAAGCGAGGTATCTATGGCGGCAGCCAACCCGCGTTGCGACGCTTCGGGGGCAATGTTCACTTGCCGAAGCAGACGAAAAAGCGTCTCTTCCTCATCAGTGATCAAATCTGGTGCCACGTCAAAACTCTAAGTTTGTTCAATACTGAACGCATTAAACCAAGAAATATGTTCAGAAAAGAACAAACTTTGGCTGTTTTGATGAAAACCTGCTTCTTGCAGTGTTTCTTACACTAAGCTTCGAAGCAAATTACCTAGCAATAGCCTTTGATTGCGCCTTAGCCGGTACATAGGGCGAGAGACTGTCGCGCACCACATTCACCTCATATGATTTCAGGACCGGCAGTGCCGTTTCCAACTTGTTGAACGGCACGCCCGAGCGGCTTTCAGACAGCCTTTGCAACGTCGCAAGCGTCCAGCGGGGCAGCATCTCAACCGTCGCATCCCCAAGGAACAGCGTTTCCACCCACAGATCAGAGGATGAAATTAAATCATGCTGATCGAGTAGAATATGATGATAGGTGACAGCAGGGACATCCTGATCAATCGCTATTTTTTGACCGTCCACCAACGATTTAGCGCTTGCAAAAACATCAGCACTCCCAAAGTACATTTGGCACATTTCGGAGGTTACTGCCACGCGATGCTGCGGAGAGAGTCGTAGCGGTCGAGACGGTCGACCTGGGCCAAATGCATCGGTTGAAAATAGGATGGGACGGAGGTGCGGTTTTTGATCGAGTGCGTCCGCATCCAACCGTCTGCGCCCAATCCACGTGATAGGTTTCGGTAAGCCACCGGCGGTTATAACCAAATCGCCAACTTTCAGCGCTTCAACTGGCATTGGGCCATTTGGCGTTTCAATCAATGTGCCGTCAGCAAAACAAACGTAATCCGGCAAATCTTCTAAAGGATCGGGCGGAGCGGGGACAATACTATTGTTTGTATTCGCAATTGTCTCCCCGACGTTGACCGATCCCTCGGTCAAAATCATGTAAGGAATGCCCTGCCATTGAAGCAGGGTAAAGGTCACAGGAACGCCTCCAACGTCTCCGGAATACGTCTCAAACACTTGAAAGTTGGTGGAGTCTCCAATGAAAAATGGAACACCGCTCACATCCAATTGTGGACCTGTCGCGTCATTCGCCTCTAAATTCGGATCGTCGTCAATGACATCTACAGTGTAGGAATTTGTCACCACGACATCTGTCGCCGCTAAGGGGTCAGCATTGAGAGAATAAATTATGACGGTGGGCATTCGATCATCCAGTATCCGCAGTCTCTCACCGACTGGTTAGATTACCCTTAACAGAACAATCCGAACCCGCCTAGCGACTACAACTGGAGTTGATCAGACCTATTCGTTTTCAGCCAGGAACTTCTCAGCATCCAAAGCCGCCATACAACCCATGCCAGCTGACGTGACGGCCTGCCGATAGATGTGGTCGGTCAGATCGCCAGCCGCAAACACACCGGGAATGGCGGTTTTGGTAGAGCCAGTTTCCACCTTCACATAGCCGCCCATATGGGTTTCCAATTGGTCATTCACCAACTCCGAAGCCGGAGCATGTCCGATCGCAACAAACACGCCCTTACAGGGGATTTCAGTGATTTCGCCGGTCTTGGTGTGTTTGACCTTCACGCCCTCAACACCAAGCGGGCTGTCGACACCAATCACTTCATCAACCTCATGGAACCACAGCGGCTCGATCTTTTCGTTCTTGAACAAACGATCCTGCAGTATCTTCTCCGCCCGCAATTCGTCACGGCGATGGATCAATGTCACTTTGGACGCAAAGTTCGTCAGAAACAGCGCCTCTTCCACCGCCGTATTGCCGCCACCGACCACAACAATCTCCTGCCCGCGATAAAAGAACCCATCACAGGTCGCACAAGCGGATACGCCAAAACCCTTGAACTTTTCTTCCGACGGCAGCCCCAGCCACTTCGCTCGCGCGCCGGTGCACAAAATCACAGCATCTGCTGTATAGACCGTCCCACTATCGGACTGCGCGGTGAACGGGCGGTTTTGAAGATCAAGACTGGTGATAATGTCGCCAATGATCTCGCACCCCATGGCGCCCGCATGGGCTTCCATTCGCACCATCAGGTCTGGGCCTTGAACTTCCGTATCCCCCGGCCAGTTCTCAACCTCAGTCGTCGTCGTCAACTGCCCGCCGGGCTCAATACCCTGCACCAAAATCGGTTCCAGCATTGCACGAGAGGCATAAACACCAGCCGAATATCCAGCGGGGCCGGAGCCGATGATCAATACTTTGGTATGGCGGATTTCGGACATGGGGGCAGCCTTGTTTTTGGAGTGTGCTCACCCGATATAATGGCCCAACAAATCAGAGGGAAGCCCCGCCAAAGACTTCTCTTGAACATTCAAGAGAGATATGATCTTGCGCAATATTGAAATATTATTGCGCACTCACTCAGATCAGCGTATCATTCGACAAAATCCAGGGGGACGCCATGCCAGGCACTAAACTAGACGACATCGATCGTATGATTCTTGCTGAATTGCAGGCGGATGGTCGGATGACGAACGTTGAATTGGCCAAACGCGTTGGGATTTCCGCGCCTCCCTGTCTGCGTCGCGTGCGCACACTGGAAGAGCAAGGATTCGTTCGTGGCTATCACGCTAATGTAGACCCGCGCGAACTGGGTTTTGAAGTTCAGGTCTTCGCCATGGTCGGTCTGGTCAGTCAGGCTGAAGCGGATTTGTCCGCTTTCGAAGAGCTGTGCCAAGGTTGGCCGCTGGTCCGCGAATGTCACATGCTCAACGGCGAAGTGGATTTTATCCTCAAGTGCGTAGCACCCGACCTACGCACCTTCCAACGCTTCTTAACCGAAGAACTCACCAGTGCGGACAACGTCGCATCGGTGAAAACATCGCTCGTTATCCGAGGGGCCAAAGACGAACCCGGCGTGCCATTTGATGTGCTTGAAGAGCGCCTCGCGAAAGAGGCCTAAATCGTCTCGAAGATATCCAAGTCTTTCAAACGCAAGCGCGGATGGATCATGGAGCCAAAATCACCGAACGCGATCTTGTGTGGGAACAGCGACATAAGCAGTTGCTGATACTCCGGCGACAGGTTCAACGTGTGCAACGCGCCTGGATGCAGGCTCTCGACGTCGATCCCATTCACCGACACACGCTCGTGCTGCTCAAAACCGATCTGATACACATTGACCGGCGATGCTGGCGTGAGTGAGATGAATTGTGACTGATCGACAAAATCCGCAGCAGGAATGAAGGCTGCATCTGATCCTGTCAGGGTCCGAATACCTGTTGTCTTATGCAGAATACGCGCAGCGGGCCCCAGCACCAAATCAGGCGTCGGGCGACCCAAGCCAAAAGAGTCAGCCGGAATCCGCGTCATACTGCAACTCTCTGGCCGCATGTTTTCGTAATTTGGAACAAGCGTCATCGACCCCTTCCAAAGAAGGGTCTGCAACCCGCTTGAGGACGTCATGACTTGATCACCCGGCAAAAGGTCTTCCACAGCCGTGGGGCCAAGCGCTGTTTGAAGGATCGCCCCGCGTCCAAGTACACCAAAGCAATCTTCAAATGCTTTTACCGCTGGTGCCAAACGCGTGACGTCTTCAATTTCGTTGGAGGAGTTCAGATGGGCGATCTCATAGCGGCGCATCAGAGGCCGTGAGCGCACAGATCGCCCATCTTGACTAGCATACCGATCCGTTTGGACCGATGAGGAATAATTTTCCGTCGCGAGGCCTGCGACGGTGGAGAGGGTCGTGTCCATGTGGCGCACCTTTCGGTTTGTCACAAAAGCCGGCCCCCACCGGCAACTTCTGAGGAGCGTTGCTGTTGATAAGAAAATGGCAAAAACGGGTTAACAGAGTCAAAATTTGCCCGACTTCAGCGTGGAGTAGAGACCAATCGACCCCTCGGCGCGGTCATTGTTTACGTCACGAGATCAAGGCTGCCACATTTGCTGAGAATCGGCATCGCTTGCGACCAGAATCAAAAAAGCCCGGTCGCGATGGACCGGGCAAAGTGCGTTGCCCTGAGGCAGGCAAACGAGGGAATTCGGGGAATGTGGGAGATTAAGCGCTGACGGCTTCCATCATCCAGGATGGCATCGGGGCCAGTGACACACAAATTTCGCGACCTTCGGCGTCCGTCCGGCGAGAGATAAACGCTTTGCGCCGCGCGCCACGTTCCCATGGCATTTGCACATCGCACTCAGCGGCGGCTTTGATTGTGTTTTCGATCCAGCGCTTCTTCGTTTTCATCAGGCTGCTCCATCCTCAATGTTGGTGCCGTATTTGTTTCGGCGTTGAGAACAATCTGATCTCCAGTTTTGGCATCAGTTGGGCAGCGACGATTTTTTTCGAAACTTTTTTTCGCGAATTGCCAAAGCACCCGTTTTTCCGTGTCGGCATTGCGCGAAGCCCTTATAAACAAGGGCCTACGGGCCGGAACGGAAACAAAAAAGCAGATTCAAAGTTCATTGTTTCGGAAATTGAGGCAATCCTACGTCGGCCTTTCGCCCCAATCCTGCCCAGATCAAAGGGTGATGACCGAAATCAACCGTCCGTAATCCGCTTCCTTCTGATGCACCGATCTGCGGTAGCTATAGAACCGCTCAGGGTCGCTATACGTACAGTGCCGCGTCCAGCTTGTTTGTGTGACGCCTGCCTCCCGCAGCTTCGCTAAACCAAAGGCGGGCAAATCAAACTGCATCCGGTCGCCAGCCCCTTGCGCAAAGAAACGGGCAGCGCTTTCGTCCTCATCAACGAACGCGTCAAAAAACTCTGGTCCCACCTCATAGGCGCGTTGGCTGATGCTTGGGCCAATTACAGCGACTATGTTTTTAACGCGCGCACCCAATTCAACCATGGCGTCAACTGTGTTTTCTAAGACGCCATCTTTCGCGCCTTTCCACCCTGCATGGGCCGCACCAATCACACCGGCCTCTTGGTCAGCGAATAGAACTGGCTGGCAATCCGCCGTCAAAATCGAAAGCGCGACCCCTTTTGTCGCCGTCACAATAGCGTCGGCTTTAGGTTTTTCGGCGCTTGGTCCATCCACCACAATCACGTCAGCTGAATGGACTTGATGCACACCCCGCAACCCATCGCTCTCAACACCCATCGCCTCGGCCACGCGCTGTCGGTTGATCGCAACGATCCCGTCTTGATCCTGACTGCCCGTACCGCAGTTCAGCCCCTCATAAATCCCCGAAGACGCCCCGCCCGCACGTGTAAAGAACCCGTGGCGGACCCCGCTCAAACTGTCGTCGGTTATGATCTCTAGCGTCATGGGGTCAAACCAGCCGGGGGTGGCGCCCCGTTAGGATAAAGTCCGATTACTTTAAAAAGGTGGCCCATTTCGTCGGGATGGGTCAAGCGGCGATGGGCGGCGATATGCTCTTTCAGCGCATCCCCCGATAAAATCTGCGCGAGCCGCTGCGCTCGCTGCGTGATCCCCAGCCGCTCCAAAAACACGCCTTGGTCTGTCATCTCAGTCACAGCAGAGGGCACGGCCGCGGCGATGGCGGCGAAATCCACATGCGCCGTCAGGTCCGCCTGACCCGGCTCGGCCAGAGGGTCAACCTTCTGATGATATTTCACCGCTTGGAATGTATCCCCCCGTGCATCCCATCCCCCATAGTCGATGATCAACGCCGCACCGCCGTTTCGCGCGATCAAATCGCCCACAACATGTGCAATGCCCGGCAAAGCTCCACAGGTCTCTATCATGTCGCCGACGGCCGTGCTTTCCAACTTCTCATCAAGCATCGCAATTGGAGCTGCAGCGGAAAGGCCAAACACCAACTCTTCGTCTTCCAACCCAATCATCCGCTCTGACCAGCCACCCTCCGCACGGATAAACTGGCGAATGGGCAAAGCATCAAAGAACTCATTCGCCACCAAAAATAACGGCTGATCTGGAAGGCTTTCAACGCTGTCATGGAACATCGCACCGCCGACCGTGACTGATTGAGCTGCGCGCAGGGTAGGCGACACCTCAACCAAATGAACCTCCGCCGCCTCCGTAAACCCCGGAACGCCGCGCGCCGCGCGCAGTATATCCGCCATCAACGTCCCGTGCCCCGGCCCCAGCTCGGCCAGCGTAAAAGGCGAGGGTTGCCCCTGATCCATCCAAGCTTGCGCAAGGCACAAGCCCACCATCTCCCCAAATATCTGGCTGATCTCTGGCGCAGTCGTGAAATCACCCGCCCTCCCCAGCGGATCGCGAGTGGTGTAATAGCCATGGGTCGGGTGCATTAGACACTCAGCCATATACTCAGCCACGGTAACCGGTCCAAACCGCGCAATGCGGGCCTTTAATTCATCCGCAAGCGCGGTCATTGCGCGCGGCGCCGTGCCGTGATGATCAATGCCAACCCGATCAGGATCATCGGCGTCGACAGGATCTGCCCCATGGTCAGGCCCCATTCGCCAAAGTCCAGCGCCCAGCCAAGCGGGTTATCCGGCCCGCGAAACTGTGCGTCAGGCTGGCGCACGAATTCCACAAGGAACCGCGCCGTGCCGTAGACAAAGAAGAAGACGCCGGTCATCAGCCACGGCATTTTGAACGCCCTCCGCCGGAACGCGAGGTAGAAGAGCAGGGCGCCCAACAATAACCCTTCCAAAGCCGCTTCATAAAGCTGTGACGGGTGCCGTGCACATAGGATGTCCACGACCTCTGGACAGTCCTGCGCTGCCGCGCTGGGGAAAATCACGCCCCAAGGCACGTCTGTCGGCCGTCCCCACAACTCGCCATTGATGAAATTCGCACAGCGTACCAGCAGGATCGCCGGTGTCGCGGCAAGCGCGATGACATCCGACAATTGCGGCAAAGGAACCGATTTACGGCGACTAAACAGCGTCACGGCGATGATCACACCCAGAAAGCCACCGTGAAACGACAGGCCGCCCGTCCATATCATGGGAATTTCCAAAGGGTTCTGAATAAAATGCGCCGGATCGTAAATCAGAACGTAGCCCAACCGCCCGCCAGCAATCACGCCAATCACGATATATGTCAGCAAATCCTCTAGATAGGATTTGTCCATCGGCGGCGTGTCATTTGGCCACAGCTGCGGTCGTTTCAACGTCGCGGCAATCACAAACCACCCTAGCGCGATGCCTACAATATAAGACAATGCGTACCATCTCAGGGCCAAATTGAAGCCAAACAGCTCAATCGAGAAGATTTCGGGGCTGATATTCGGAAAGGAAATTGCGCCTAACATGGCGCTATTCCTGTGGCGCAGGCGCGACGAAGTCAACAGGCCCTGTTGCAGCTTTCTAGGCTTGGCCCCATATAGAGGTCAGAACAGTAAATTCTGGAGGTTCACAATGAACCAGCGCGGCAAAATTTTTGATGACCTAAGCCAGTTGATGACCAACGCCATGGGCGTGGCCCAAGGGGCTAAGGACGAAGCGAATACAGCGATGAAATCCATGATGGATCGCTGGATGGCTGACCGTGATTTTGTCACCCGCGAAGAGTTCGATGCCGTCCGCGCCATGGCTCAGAAGGCGCGCGAAGAAAACGCAGCCCTCTTGGCGCGGATTGAAGCGCTGGAAGCTAAGAAGAAGTAGCTTCATATACGGGGCGCATCCGCCGCCCGAGCAAGATCAGGATGCCTGCGATGGTCGCCATGGCGGCCGAGGCGACGTAGGAATTCGCGCCATAATGGCCAACAAGCCAGCCAAACAGCATCAAACCGAGAGATGACAACACAAGCTCAAAGTTGACGATCAAGCTTTGCGCTTGCGCTGCGTTGTCTTCGCTCACGTTGTCGGCAACATAGTTTGTGATCGCCAGAAAGGCAGATGCGTAGGTGACTGCGTGTAGTGTTTGTAGGCCGATCAGCGCCGGAACCTCCGGCGAGGTTGCCATCGCCAGCCAGCGGAAAATCGAAGCGGCCACACCGATTAGAAGCAATGTTATTGGCGGAAACCGCTTGGCGACATGCGCAAAGCCAAAGAACATCGCGGTCTCAGCCGCAGCCCCAAGCGCGACTAGTAAACCGATGGTTTCGGTCGATATGCCCTGACGCGCCCATAACAGCCCTTGGAAGGAGTTGAGGATCAAGTGAGGCGTGTCTAAGAGCGCGTAACCGATGATCGGCAGCAGAAACCAAGCTTTCATAAGCAACCTTAAATTCCCCACCGACCTTGGTTCTTGTTCTGCTTCAGGGGCGCGCATCTTTGGCAAAAAGAGGGACGCCAGTCCCCGCAACAAACCCAGCCCGATGAACAAAGGCAGAAACACCTCCACACCCCGATCTCGCAATGCAAAACCAGCAAAGATGATCACCAAAAGATAGCCAAGCGTCGACAATCCGCGAAACGCGCCGAAGTTCAGGTCTTCCCGACGCGCCATCCTCAAACCAGCGGCATCAGAGACCGGTAAAGCCGTACGCTGGGCAATACTCCCAACGCTCCAGAAAAAGAGGATGCCGAGGAAACCTGTGACATAGATCAAACCCACTGGCGCAAGGGCCGAGATGATGGAGCAAAAGATGATGACCTGTCGCCAATCGCTCGCCCGATCCGCAATGCGCCCCACGCTGACGACGATCAGCAAGACGATAATATTCGGAATGGCGCTCAACGCGCCAATCTGAACCGAGGACAGCCCTTGGGTATCAAACCAAATCCCTGCAAATGCGTTGACCATACCGACACTCATGAACTGCACAAAAAAGTACAGTTGAACCCTCAAGGCTGGGGTCATGGAAGCTCGACCTTTTGACGGATCGAACTGGCGTCTAAGCGATTACGCAAAGTCTTCCAAATAGGCGACGAGGATATCAAGCGCGGCCTGAAGATCGGTCTTATCAATCATCTCGGTCACAGTATGCACATAGCGCGTGCCCACAACGATCCCGACCGCCCGCGCACCGGAGGCCGCTTGCTGTGCCGCCGCACCATCCTGACCACCCGCGGCAAGGATTGTGCGTTGGTATGGAATGCCTTTGGTGTCCGCCAGCTTCGCGATGTCGCGCACCAGCCCCTTATCCGCAATGAAAGAACTATCCCGAATATGAAGGCCAAACCCTTGCCCCTGAACTGTCGTTGAATCCTTTTCCGGCACACCCGGCGTGTCACACGACAGCGTCACATCAATCCCGATCCCGATATCCGGTTTCACCTTAAAGGCTGAGGTCCGCGCACCGCGCAATCCGACCTCTTCCTGCGTGGTGAACACAACATGGACCTCCGCCCCACGCCCCGCGGTGCCGAGCGCCTTGATCGTCTCGACGCCCAACCAACAGGCGATCCGGTTGTCGAGCGCTTTGGAGACAACCTTTTCATCCAGATCGAGAAACGGCTCATCCATGACCACATAGTCGCCAACATGCACCACGTCCTTGGCGCGCTCTCCCATGCCAAGATCAATGATGAACTCGGTCACGGCCGGAATTTTCTTGCGTTCCTCTGGCGTGGAAATATGCACCGGCTTGCCGCCGGGGTTCATGACACCCTTGAAATCGCCATCATCGGTGCACACCAAAACGCGGCGCGAAAACAGGTTGCGCGCATCAAATCCACCTACCGGCTGCACATAGACAAAACCTTTCGCGTCCACATGGCTGACCAGAAAGCCAATCTCATCCATGTGGCACAGCAACATAACCTTCGGCGCACCGTCTTTATCGGCCTTGCGCACACAATGGAGAGAGCCCATCGGATCGGTGGTGACTTCATCAAACAGACCAGCAACTTCACCCATTATCACTTCGCGTACCCGCTCCTCATGGCCGGGCACGCCGGGGGTTTCGCAAAGGCGTTTGAGCAGGTCGATGTTCATGGGAAGGCTCCTGAAAATGAATGCCATCATCTTGTGAGGACACGCAGCAGAGTGCAACCGCACAATCGATCACTATTAAAAGGTTATCCCCATGAAACTTTCATGAAATTTCACTTATCCCCAAGAAATAGCTTTACAGATGCCCCTCCTTGCGCCCACCATATGTCGTAGGGATGGATAATAAAGATACTGTCCCTTGAGCAGGCACATAGCGCTGGGGCGCTGCCACGCCCCCACCGCAAAACAGGCGAGGCGACGCAATGGCACTTTCCGAGCAGTATCTCGACGCAGATGAGATTCACCCAATTGATATGGTTGAACATGTGGCCGAACACCACGCATGGGAGTTTGACCGTATCCATGATGATCAGATCGCAATGGCTGTCCAAGGCCAATGGCGAACCTATTCGATCACACTCGCATGGTCGAACTACGACGAAACGCTCCGACTGATCTGCACCTATGAAATGGAACCGCCCGAAGACAAGATGCCCGCAATTTTCGAGACGTTGAACCTGATCAACGATCAATGCTGGGCAGGGGCTTTCACATGGTGGGCCGAACAGCAAATGATGGTCTATCGCTACGGGCTTGTACTGGCGGGCGATCAATCGGCAGGGCCTGACCAAGTCGACACGATGATCAATGCAGCCGTCGCCAGCTGCGAGCGCTACTATCCCGCGCTGCAACTGGTCACATGGGCCGACCGGTCACCAGCCGAAGCCCTAAACGTCGCGATTGGCGAGGCCTACGGGCGGGCTTAAAACTTAGCCGCAACCTTCAGCCCCAGATCGCTTGCGGATCACAAAAGCTTCCCCTACCGTCCGCAAAAATTTGGCGAGGGGTCGATGGAAGAAATTGCTCAAAATGGAATGGTCTTGCTGGGATGCGGCAAGATGGGGTCTGCAATGTTGGCCGGATGGCTTGACGGCGGTTTGCCCGCGTCTTCTGTCTATGTGATCGATCCGATGCCATCCGATTGGGTGCGCGGAACGGGCGTCAACGTGAACACCGATCTCCCCGAGACGCCGAAAGTCGCCCTTATCGCCGTCAAACCGCAAATGATGGGCGCGGCCCTTCCTTCTATGCAGGCGCTGGGCAATGGCGACACGCTATTTATCTCCGTCGCCGCTGGCACCCCAATCGACACGTTTGAAGACGTCTTGGGCGATCAAACTCCCATCGTCCGCGCCATGCCCAACACACCCGCAGCCATCGGGCAGGGGATCACGGCCCTTGTCGGCAACACCCACGTCGATGACGCGGCATTGAGCTTGGCCGAACAGCTCTTGAACGCCGTCGGCCAAACTGTCCGGCTGGATACTGAAGGCCAAATCGACGCGGTTACCGGTGTCGCTGGGTCAGGCCCCGCCTACGTCTTTCACCTGATCGAAACGCTCGCCGCCGCGGGCGAAGCACAAGGCTTGCCTGCAGACCTTTCCATGCAACTCGCCAAAGCAACGGTCGCAGGTGCGGGCGCACTTGCCATGACGGCGGATGAAGACCCCAGCCAATTGCGCGTCAATGTCACCTCTCCAAATGGCACCACGCAAGCAGCACTCGAGGTCTTGATGAGCGAAACCGCTGGGTTCCCAGCTTTGCTCAACCGCGCCGTTGCAGCTGCAACCGACAGATCAAAGGAGCTCGCCCGTGACGCCTGAGATTACCTATGATGATTTCCTCAAAGTCGACATCCGCGTCGGCAAGGTTGTCAAAGCCGAACCCTATCCAGAGGCCCGCAAACCGGCGATCAAGCTCTGGGTCGATTTTGGCGAGGAGATCGGGGAAAAGAAAAGCTCCGCCCAGCTGACCGCCCATTATACGCCCGAGAGTCTTGTCGGTCGTTACGTTATGGCCGTGGTGAATTTCCCGCCACGCCAAATCGGGCGCTTTATGTCTGAGATTCTCGTCCTAGGTTTCACCGATGCTGACGGTGGTGTCGTGCTCGCCACCCCCGACAAAGAGATACCTATCGGAGGACGCCTACATTGAAACGCCTATTGCTCACCCGCAAATTCCCTGACGCCAATATCGCGGCAGCAGAGGCGCATTTCGAAGTGACCGTTATGGATCGCGAAGAGGGCCTAACGCCGGACGAGGCAAAAGACGCTTTAGCGAGTTATGATGCAATCCTCGCGACATTAGGGGACCAATTCTCGGCCGCTGCATTCACCGAACCAACACGATGCAAAATGATCGGGAACTTCGGGGTCGGCTACAACCACATCGACGTAGAGGCCGCGCGGGCCGCGGGTGTCTTTGTGTCCAACACACCCGAAGTCGTCACCGACGCCACAGCCGACATCGCCATGACGCTGATCTTGGCGACCTGTCGCCGCGCTGGTGAAGGCGAAAGGCTCGTGCGTGCTGGCAAATGGGATGGCTGGACGCCTACGTTTATGCTTGGCATGCATGTTACGGGCAAGACGCTCGGCATCGTCGGTATGGGCCGCATCGGCCAAGCCGTCGCCCGGCGTGCGCGTTTTGGCTTTGAAATGCCGATCAAATACTTCAACCGCTCGCAAAAATCTGTCGATTTTCCCGCGACCCAAGTTGAGACCCTGAACCAACTCATGTCCGAGTGCGACATCATCGTTGTGACCGTGCCGGGCGGCGGAGCCAATACGCAACTCATCAACCGCGAAGCACTTGCAGCGATGAAACCAACCGGCATTTTCGTTAACGTGGCCCGTGGTGATGTGGTGGATGAAGACGCGCTGATCGACGTTCTTGAAGCTGGGCACATTGCGGGCGCGGGTCTTGATGTCTTCGTGAAAGAACCTTTCGTTCCTGAAAGACTGCGTGCTTTGGAAAATGCCGTGCTCTTGCCGCATCTTGGGACGTCGGCCTTGGAAGTGCGAGAGCAAATGGGGCAAATGGCGCTCGACAATATCCTTGCATGGAGCAGGGGAGAAACCCCGCCGCAGCTGGTCTAATCGCCAACGGCCTCGCGCCAATGACGGCGGCAAAGGGAAACATAGGTTTCATTGCCGCCTACTTGCACCTGATCGCCTTCTTTCAGCACATCACCGTTCTCGTCCAGACGCACAACCATCGTGGCCTTCTTACCGCAATGGCAGATCGTCCGCACTTCGCGCATCTCATCTGCCAGAGCCAGCAAGGTCGCGGACCCTGAAAACAATTTGCCCTGAAAATCTACCCGCAGCCCGTAGCACATGATCGGGACACCCAGATCATCCACCGCGCGTGCTAATTGCCACACTTGATCTGGCTCCAAAAACTGAGCCTCATCGACAAACACGCAAGCAAATGGCCCCTCAGTGAGCCGCTTTTCGATCTTCGAGAATAGGTCTTCACCCCCTTCAAAGGTATCCGCATCCGCTCCGATCCCAATCCGACTCGCGATCCGTGCGTCGCCAGCGCGATTGTCCAATTTGGCCGTCAGCAAATAGGTCTGCATCCCGCGTTCCACATAGTTGTGGGATGCTTGCAAAAGCACGGTCGACTTCCCTGCATTCATGGTTGAGTAGTGAAAATAGAGCTTTGCCATATCTATCTGATAGGCATAGCAGCGGAGGGTTTCAAACGGATTCAGGGCAGGTGGGATGCAACTTCTTTTTGCGTTGCCGTTATTGCCATCGCCTCAAGGTTTTTGTTTCTGGTTCAAGTTTTTCTGTCGATAAAACCTCGGAAATTAAAAGAAATTGACGGTTTTCACAGAAACAACGCTGGAAATCTTAGCAATCCCTGTGCAAACTAGATCAACTTAGTTTCGGGACAGAAGGGGGCGGCTATGTCTCTTCACGGACGGTATCTGAAAAAACATACCGAAGCCTTGGTCAAGGATGTCGGAATCGAAAATGCCTGCGAACTTACGGGCAAGTCCAAGGCAACACTCGGCCGATACTACTCGGACAACGATGAACACGCCGACCGGTTCATGCCGGTGGACGCTGTCGCTGCCCTAGAAGCGAAATCGAGTTATCCGCATGTGACCTCGGCACTTGCGGAATTGAACGGGATCATGCTGTCCTACGATGACAAAAAGCCGAACAAAGAGGGTGGAATAAACTCCGACGTTGTCGCCCTAAGCCAGCGTTTTGCCATGCTTATGGGGGAATATAACCAATCCATCGAAGACGGAATTATCTCGGTCAATGAAGCAAAGCGGTTGCTGAAAGAAACGACCGAGTTACAAAAGGTGCTGATCGATATGAAGCTGCACCTTGAACATGAAACAACCGAATAGCTTGATAGATACGTCCGACATGCCGAACATCGTTGAGGGGCAACTCAAACACATCAACGGACCAGCACTCGCACCCAGCAATGACCCAGGACACCCGCCCCGCATTCTTTTGCTCTATGGCTCACTGCGGGATCAAAGCTATTCTCGCATCGCCGCTGAAGAAGGCGCGCGGGTCTTGCGCGCGCTAGGGTGCGAGACGAAATTCTTCAATCCCAGCGGCCTCCCGCTTCCGGGTGACGCTGACGAAATGCATCCAAAGGTGCAAGAACTCCGCGATCTGGTCATGTGGAGCGAAGGCATGGTTTGGTCCAGCCCCGAACGGCATGGGACCATGACTGCCGTTATGAAAGCACAAATCGACTGGATTCCTTTGGCCCCCATTGGTGGCATCCGCCCGACGCAAGGCAAGACACTCGCCATCATGCAAGTTTGCGGCGGCTCTCAGTCCTTTAACACCGTCAACGAATTGCGCATCTTGGGCCGTTGGATGCGGCTCTTGACCATTCCAAACCAATCTTCCGTCCCCAAAGCGTGGCTTGAGTTCGAAAATGGCCGCATGAAACCCGGGCCCCTCTACAATCGCATCGTCGATGTAATGGAGGAACTGGCCCGTTTCACATGGCTGACCCGCACCCGCAAAGACGAACTGGTCGATCGCTATTCAGAGCGCGTCGAAAGTGCGGAAGACGTGCGTAAACGTGTTGGGCAAAACTAACCCCTTAGAATCGAGTCACTGAATATTGCACCCAGATCGCTCGCGATCCGGTTCGCGCCCGACCCCGCGCCAAGGGCGGGCGCGAAAAGGCAAGGTCTGTAAGGGATTAAAACTTTTGCACCTTTCAGCGAATGCAGTGCAAATTTCACGCCGCCCCGGGGTCGGGCACGAACCGTCTGTCACGCACTGGCAAATGCCCAAAGTCCCTAAGCCCGAGCCACGTTCTCCGCCATCATCGAAATCATCTCAAACATCACGGCACTCGCCGTCAACGCCGTGATTTGATTGGGGCTGTCCTTCGACGGCATCATGCAGACCACATCGCCGCCAACAATGTTCAACCCGCGCACCGAATGCAAAAGCCCTACCGCCTCATCAATATCAAACCCTTTTTCACCGGGCTCAATATTTGACACACCCGGCGCGATCGTAGGATCAAGACAATCGAGATCAAAGGTGATGTAAACCGGCTAGCCGGCCAATACCTCACGCGCCTGAACCACAACATCCTCAAGCCCGCGCTTGCGGAACTCCTTCATCGTCACAACGTTGTAGCCATAGTCATAAGACGGTTGCAGCCAATCGAGCGTCCGCGCATGGCCCCGTAATCCAATCTGCATCGAATGGGTTGGGTCGACCTGACCTTGATCTGCCAAATAGGCTCCCCAATGCGCTGCCGATTTCTTCGCGCCTAGGAAATGATCCACCTTGGTGAACACATCCGTATGCGCGTCCAAATGCAGAAAACAAACAGGCTCACCTTTGGTGATCTGCCCACAGCCCAAAGCCTGCACAATCCCGCCGGTGATCGAATGATCTCCACCGATGGAGACAGGCCGCGCGCCAGCGGTATCAATCCCCCATAGAACTGGGTGATGTCCTCAATGCAGGCTTCATTGTCATTCGCGCGAGGGAAGGGCACATCGCCCACGTCCACAATCTTAGCTAATGCCCAAGGATCAATGCCAAAGCCCCCATGCACCCGCCGCGACACGCTCGAGACGTTCCGCAAGGCGCGCGGCCCCAGATGCTGATCCCTCTCAGTCGTCCCGTTACCTGCAGAATGCGGCACCCCGACGAGCGCAATATCAGCGCCCTCCGGCCCCTCGTTCGGGCAACGATAAAGCGTCGGAATCCCCCACCAATAGAGGTTCTCCATCATCGCGGCATCATGCTTATCCGCCATTACCCCTCACTCGCCAGGCGTTGGGTAAACCCTTCCAAAACGCTTGTTAGATAGGCATCAAACGCCGCATCCGGCTGGCGCAAATCAAACACGCCATCAAAGGGATCAGCCGCTTCGATGCTGCTGCCGGACATACGCTGCAACACTGCATGGCCGCAAAACGGCACATAGTTCTCTGAATAGCCGCCCTCATGCGACATCATCAGCTTGCCGCCACACAGCTCATCCGCAAGCGCCATCACTTGATCCGTCATCATCGCAAAGGTCTCATGCGTCGCCAGCATTCGCCCCAACGGGTCATTGGCCCCCGCATCAAACCCACAGGCAATGATGATCACATCCGGTTTGAAATCGCGGATCGCGGGCAGGGCGAGCATCTCCATCGCTTGCAAATACCCGGTATGACCAACACCCGGCGGCAACGGGATATTGAGGTTGTAGCTAAGGCCAGTCCCTTTGCCTCGATCCTCAAACGCGCCCGTATCCATCGGATAATTGCGATCTTGGTGGATGGAGATCGTCAGAACATCGTTGCGATCATAGTAAATCGCTTCTGTTCCATTGCCGTGATGCACGTCCCAATCCAGCACCACAAAGCGCTCTGCCAACCCTTCCGCCTTCGCCGCTTCAATTGCGACGGCAAGGTTGTTGAACAGACAGAACCCATTTGGATAATCCGGCAAACAATGATGCCCGGGCGGGCGTGATAAGGCGTAAGCGTTCTTTTGTTCGCCCCGCAACACAGCCGCCAATGCCGCCTTGCTTAAACCTGCTGAAAGCGCAGCCAACTCATAGCCACCCGGCCCAAATGGTGTCCTGCGACCCAATTCCCCGCCTTTGTCATCCGACAACGCCTTGAACTCATCCAGATAATGCGCGGGATGCACCCGCTCCAAATCTTCCCGACTGGCCAAAGGCGCGCTTGAGACAGCCAGATCATGGATCAAACCGGTCACTTCCATCAGGTTCTTCAAACGCCGCTTTGTCTCAGGGCTTTCCGGCAATCCAGCCGTCTCAGACGGTTGAACCAAACCACCTACCGGCAGCAGCCCAGCGTAATTTCCGCCGCAATGCCAAAAGCTGCGTTCGTCGCAATAAAACCCCGTGCTCATGTCTTCTCCGCTTCTTCTCTCAATTGATACACGCCTTCGGGCAAATCCAAGGCGGCTCCCAAATCGCGCAACTGCGTCAAAGACAGCGTCACAACGCGGTCTTCCTTCAGCCGAGGGTCATATTGCGTCACCGTCACGCAATCCTCGAATGCTTGAATGATCACATCTTCTTTTAGCGGGGCGTCGGCTTCATCCATCAGGGTCACGATGGTGGCGTCAAATTCGTGCTCAATCGTAAACATAAGTGCAGCCTATCGTGCTCAATTCCGGTTGCAAGCAAAGACCTGCGCTTAACGAAAACGTGGGGTCAGGGCTCTGGCAACCGCGGTTTCAGATGCTATTTTATGGTCACAGCAACAATGATCGACCGGATGCGCCTCCCAACTATAGCACTCCTTCTTGCCGTCTTGGCGTCCTGCGCGCCCGCGCCACAACAGCGGCCGCCAGACGGCACGCTGTCAAAAGCGCCGGCGTCGCTCTTTCGACCAATAGAAGAACGTGTCCCGCCTCGCGAAGCACGGCGAAATTTCGTAGCGGTGGTCAATGCCGTTGAACCTGTCGCGGAACGTGTTTGCCGAGAACGAACAAACGATGTGAATTGCGATTTTCGAATTGTAGTCGATGACACAGTAAACGCGTCGCCGAACGCGTTCCAAACAGAAGATGACGATGGACGCCCCATTATCGGATTTACCGTTTCGCTCATTGCTGTGACCCGTAACCGCGACGAACTTGCCTTCATCATGGCCCATGAGGCGGCACACCACATTCGAGGACATCTTCAACAGTCCCGGAAAAACGCGCAACTCGGTGCAACGATCGCGGGAGCTCTGTTTGGTGGGGAAGGGGCCGCCGCCGAAGCTGCACAGCAGATTGGCGCGGCGATTGGCTTCCGCACCTATTCCCAAGACTTCGAACTAGAAGCCGACGCCCTCGGCACAATCATCGCCGCACGTGCTGGTTTTGACCCAATCAATGGCGCACAGTTCTTCAACCGCATCCCTGACCCGGGCAACCGCTTCTTAGGAACACACCCGCCTAACAGAGAAAGATTGGCGACTGTCCAAAGGGTTGCAGCTGGTCTTTAAGCGACGCTTTGAACCAGCGTGTCCGTGCTGTTGCCAGCTTTCTTTCCAAACCGCACATAAATCCCCCAGCTTGAAATCACGATCCAAAGCACTTGGATCAGCGCCGAGGCGAGGTTGAATGAGCTCATCAACCCGATCAAAACAAAAGTTGCCGCAAGCCAATTCAGGATGAAATAGCCCGCCTGTTGCGATGTGAGTTTGCCAATCGTCAAAAGACCGTAGTTGATCACGTAAAGAACAAACCCCGTCACTCCAATCACTTCGAAAAGACTTACATCTGCTGGTAATGTCATGTCCCGTCTCCCTAAAAAATTTGGTTCTAAAAATGCAGTCAAAATCAATGACCAGAATCATAGGGGGAAGGAGCGACAAAGCAGGTCAGGGAACCCTGACTTAGGGTCAAATCGAGGGTGGGGTTTCCCTTACCTGTCGGGAAATTTGGTCAGGAAATCCTGACCTCAGACTATGGAAACTGCCATCGCGCCCAATGTGATGGCGGCAAAAAAACAAGCCGAGGCGGCCACGACAAAGCCGTGCCAAATCGCGTTAGAGAACTTCAATCGGTCCCACTGAAAGAAGATCACACCAACCGTGTAAAGCGCGCCGCCAACCGCAATCAGCACCATCGTCGGGGTTGGAACCACGGGGATCAGTTCCCAAATCAAGGCTACGCTCAGCCACCCCATCACCAGATAAAGCCCCGTGCTGAACCACCCGGGCCGCCGCCAAAAGAAAAGCTTGGTCACAACGCCGAAAATGGCCAAAGCCCAAACCACCCCAAGGATCGCATAGGCGAACGCCGATCCAATCATCACGACAAGAGGCGTATAGGTGCCGGCAATCTTCACATAGATCGCTGCATGATCAATCTGCCGCAACCGCGGCCGCAAGCTTTCCCAAGGGGTCATATGGTAGAAGGCGGAGGCAAAGAACGTCGCGATCAACGCGCTCGCATAAACGGTCAAAGCGACGGCTTGCCCCGTTCCAAGATGCCCAAAGGACCAAATGATCAGGTAGCACGCACCAACAATGGCGCCCATAACACCGACGAGATGCATCGATCCATCAGCAATCCGTTCAGAGACGGCATAATTGGGATATGGTGTTTGCGGTTTTCTCATAACATCAAGCCTAGGTGCGCAAGCCTGCCGGTCAAACCTTAACCTTGGGTCAACTTGACGCTCCGTGATGTAACGTGATCATTAACGCGACCAAAGGGAGGGCGTCACATGATCGGGTTTCTAAGCAAACAAGGCAGACGCGTCGTCCAACGGGCGATCTGGTCATGGGACGGCTTTATCCACGTCTTCAAAACCGAAGGCTCCCTCGCACAATGGCTCGTCGCCAACGCTGCCTTCGCGGTGCTCGCCTTTGCCCTACCACTCACCGCAGGAGAACGCGGGTTCCTCTTGATGGGCGGCATCATGGTTCTCGCGATGGAATGCGTGAATACCGCCATCGAACGGGTGGTCGATGACATTGGCACAGACCGCCGCGACCTCGCCAAACAAGCCAAAGACTGCGGCTCCGCCGCCGTCGCCGTGACAGCCATCGGTGTCGGCATCGGCTGGGTCTGCGTGATAATCGGCCTCCTCACCTAAACGTGCCTCGCCAATCGCTGCCCACGCGCTAATTTCCCTCCTGACCCCAACAGGAGACCTCCCATGCGCCTCATCCTCGCAACCCTCGCCCTACTGCCCACAACAGCCCTCGCCGCTGGCTCCAGCAGCTCTGACGTCCCAAAACCCACCGAAACTACCGAAGTTTGCGAAGAAGGCCTCGTCTGGGATCTCGCCACCGAAACCTGCCTCCCGCCAGAGCAAAGCACCAATGAAGACAGCGCCATGATGGACGCCGTGCGTGAGCTGGCCCACGATGGCCGCTATGCCGACGCTTTGCGCGTGCTCGATCGCCTCGACGACGCCACAACCGATCTGGCCCTCACCTACTACGGCTTTGTCCACCGCAAATCTGGCAACACCGTCCTCGGCATGGCCTATTACACCGCCGCCTTGGATCAAAACCCAGACAACATCCTCGCCCGCTCCTACATGGGCCAAGCCTATGTTGAGGCCGGACAGCTCCAACTCGCCTCTGCCCAACTCAGCGAAATTCGCAAACGCGGCGGTCGCGGCACATGGGCCGAATTCTCGCTCCGCCAAGCCATCGGCTCAGGTGTCACCTACAGCTACTGAGCTCGCATCATCTTGGCCCAAAACTCCCCCCGTAGGGCCGAACTGCCACTGGACACTGCCGGTGGCAGCAAGGCATCTAGGGGCCATGAAGATCATCGACAACGCGCTGAGCGACCGAGGCTCCAAATACGCCGTCTCCGGCGGCCCTGTGACCACGGCGGAAGAGGCGAAGGCCTTTATTAAGCAACTCTGCCGTACCAAAAAATTCGCAAAAGCCACCCACAACACATGGGCGGTGATCCTCCCTGACGGCACGCCGATCAAAAATGATGACGGTGAGTCGGGCGCAGGCATGGTGATCTTAAGAATGTTGGAACGCGAAGCGCTGACCGGCCACATCATCGTCGTAACCCGTTGGTTTGGCGGCACAAAGCTCGGCGGCGACAGGTTTAGACGGGTCCAAGATGCGGTCCGCGTCTATTTTAATGACGATTAGGTAAAGGCTGCGAACGCGCGTAACCCACGGGTTACGCTGCCTTTTCCGCCCGCCGCTTCCGCGCCAAATGCCAGCGATAAATCCCCGGCGCCAACACCCAGTCATAGGCCAACCCCGCCAGCTGCTTAATCCCCGGCAAGCCCACAATCCGGCCCAACCAGCGATACTTCGGCATCTGAGCCCATAGCACCAAAAACGCAGGGATTCCAGACGTCAGCTCGCCCTCATGCACCACATAAAGCCGCCGCGCCGCCTGATCTTCTGTCAAATCCCAAGCCTCTCTGGCGGAGGTGTTCAGATCATCAAACCGGATCGGCAAGCCATTCGCATCCGCATATTTGGCGTAATGCGAGATCTCAAAGTTACAAACGGGGCACTCCGCGTTGTAAAGAACAGCTGTGTCGTGGGCCTGTGTCATGCTTGATAGATATGCGCGTTTCTGTAGGCGTCCAGAGGCAGGACGTCGCAGTGGCTCGAGAGGGAGGGCAATTTTGAGCTTACAACAGACCTAGTCTATCCGCTCCATTCCATTTAGATCTAAATTGCTTTCGAGAAGGTCCAGCTCAGGACCGAAAAAGCACGCAAGTAAGAAAAACCTACGTTCTAGATGCGTTGCGTTGGGTTGGAATCAGTTGCTCTCCTTGCCTTCCGGAGCGGTGGGGCCAGAGTAAAACTCTACCTAGCCGAGATTAGAATGAAGACGGGAAAGCAGTAAGAAACTAACGTGAGCGTCGTTGAGGACATCCGTAAGCAGACTAGGTGTCATCATTCGCTTGAGGATATGTACGCAGGGTCCCAGAGGATTTACGCGTTTAGGAAGGCATAGCTTAGCTTGGTCACCGCGACGGCATCGCTCAGATCCTTTATATCAATTGGTCCATTGAATTCCGGTTCGCGGGCGAGAGCGACTAGAGATTATTCAACATTATATGGGTGTACCCATTGTTGTGAATTGTACGTCAGATTTCCGCCATGCTACAGTAGTTACCCAACGGTGGTTTGCTACCTATCCCGCGCGATCTCGGCCGATTTGTTCGAAATGCACAATGTTAAAGTCGTCTCTAAGAAGATCCACCATAGTCGCATACTTGCCATTTTGTTTCGAAATTCTCTCAGTGTTATCAATCACAAGAACTCCGTTTTTGGCCACCAAACCTAGCTTTAGAACTTCACGTAAGCATGCCACGCGATCACGACCATCAATGGAAACGAGATCAAACTTTTCGTCACCAACGAGATGATTCAATTTTTCTGAATAGGGGCGTCCCACACAGTGAGCTCGAAGATGTTGTTCATCAGATGCGTCTAAACATTTTACGACACGGGAATACCAATCCGGATCATGTTCCAAGCTTGTAACTTTTTTGGATCGTCCGACAAAAAACATAGTGCTAGCGCCCATTCCCAATTCCAGTATTGACGGCTTGAATCCATTAGTTTCTTCGAACCAATCGCAGAATAAGAACATGAATCTGACTGCATCGTCAGTCATCCACGGAATTGCGCGAAATACCATAATACTAGTCTCCGGATGAGAAAATTCGGCTAAATGACATGTTGCACGGAGCAGAAGCTGCAATTTCTTTCGTTGTATGTGTTCTGTCAATACGAACTTCAAGCAAAAGAAAAAAATGACTTTTGTTGATGTCAAAAATGTTTATCGCTCTACGAATTTCAGCTTTGCCTGTTCTTGGCAATAGCTTGGTTTCGAGTGATTGGTAGGTTTCTAGGTTGGATGCCATTACATGACGTTAAAGACTACCGCAGCGGATGGCAGCGAAGTCCGCATAACGGCCAGCTTGTTATAGATTCAATAGATCGTCTCGGGTACAAAGTTGCTAATGAGGATCTTCATCGCGCTGTATCCTGCTCCGCGACGCCACGCACCCCCACAAATCATACTCCCCCGCCTCATCAACCGCAACGCGAAGAACGTCCCCAACCGACAACCCGTTCGTTCCCTTATCAATAAACAAATTCCCGTCGATCTCCGGCGCATCCGCCCATGTCCGGCAAGTCGCAACACCGTCCTCGTCGATGTCGTCAACAATGACCTCCAGCACTTTCCCGACCTCCGCGGCCAGTTTCGCCACTGAAATCGCCTGAGACTTTGCCATAAACCGATCCCAGCGGTCTTGCTTGACCTCATCCGGCACATGATCGGGCAAATCATTCGACCTTGCCCCATCCACATTCTCATACTGAAAACACCCGACGCGATCCAACTGCGCCTCATCCAGCCAATCCAATAGATGCTGGAACTCCGCCTCCGTCTCTCCCGGATAGCCCACAATAAACGTCGACCGCAGAGTGATATCCGGGCACTCCGAGCGCCACGCCTTAATCTCATCCAAAGTTCGAGCCGCCGCCGCGGGGCGGGCCATGCGGCGCAGCACATCGGGGTGGGCGTGTTGGAACGGGATGTCGAGATAGGGTAGCACCCCGTTCGACGGGTCCGCCATAAGCGGGATTAGATCGCGCACATGCGGGTAGGGATAGACGTAGTGCAGCCGCACCCACGCGCCCAATTGCCCCAATTCTCGCGTCAAGTCCGTGATATGGCTGCGGACCTCCCCGTCTTTCCACGGGTTCACATCATACTTCCGGTCGAGCCCATAGGCGCTGGTGTCCTGAGAAATCACCAGCAATTCCTTCACGCCCGCGTCCACCAGCTTCTCCGCCTCGCGCAGAACGGCATGAGCGGGGCGCGACGCCAACCGCCCGCGCATGTCAGGGATGATGCAGAACTTGCACTTGTGATTGCAGCCCTCGGAAATCTTTAGATAGCTATAGTGCCGCGGCGTGAGAGAGACATTCTGCGCAGGCAACAGATCAATAAACGGATCAGGGGCAGGGGGCACCGTGTCATGCACCGCATCCAACACCTGTTCATACTGATGTGGGCCCGTCACGGCCAAAATCTGCGGATGATGTTCGCGGATATACTCGGGCTCCGCCCCCAAACAGCCCGTCACAATGACCTTGCCGTTCTCCTGCAACGCCTCGCCAATCGCATCCAGACTTTCCGCCTTGGCGCTATCAAGAAACCCGCAAGTGTTCACGATCACCGCCTCGGCCCCCTGATAATCGGGGCTGATCGCATAGCCCTCGGCCCGCAGTCGCGTCAGAATGCGCTCACTGTCCACAAGCGCCTTCGGACACCCCAGCGAGACCATCCCAATCGTCGGCTGCCCGTCCCGCGGCCCGTCGGTCAGTTTGGCTTTGGGAGCAAGGTCAGGGCGGAGATCAGGGGGATTCTGAGACATCTAAAAGCCTATCAAAAACGGGGTGCCGAAGACACCCCGTATATTAATTCTCAAGTAAGTGCCACGTCACCTACCGCCGACGATCCCGTCTCGCGCTCATCGGCTGGAACGCCACGCCGACATGCGCTTCACAATAGGGCTTGCCAGCTTGTACAGGCAGACCGCAGAACCAGAAATCATCCGTTGCCGGATCGCCCACCGGCCATTTGCAGGTCTTCTCAGTCAGCTCCATCAAAGATAGCTTCTTCGCGGTCTTCTCAACCTCATTCACCTTTGCCAGGGCTTCTGGGCTGATCTCATTCGCGGAGGGCTGCGGCGGCAATGGCTGCCCCGCTGGAATGATCGCACGCCGCGCAGCAGAAATCGGGATACCGTTTTCATCTAACTCCGGTTCTTCCTTGGCCGGCTTCGACGCAGGCGTGGCTTTCGTCTTGGCTTTAGGCGGGGCCTTTGGCGCTGCCGGTTTGGACGGTGCCTTTTCCTTGGTCGCGGCTTTGCCCGCGTTGCCGCCAGAGCCTGCGCGGTTCGACAGGCCCAAACGGTGCACTTTACCAATCACTGCGTTGCGGGTGACGCCGCCCAGTTCTTTTGCGATCTGGCTTGCGGATTGGCCTTCGCCCCACATCCGCTTGAGCGTTTCAACGCGTTCATCTGTCCAGGACATATAAGTTCCTTCAACTCGAAAGGCGGGATGTTTCACACATCGGGCCTTGCTTAATCCAACGATCCCCTATTCTAAGCATTGCAGGGCCGGATACAACCACCCGCAGTGCATTCTGGATAGGTATCGCAATGTCACAACAATCAATGGGCGTCCGCAGATTTGGGCGCGTCAATTGGATCGGTGTCGCCACGCTTATAGAGCGGGAAGTGAAACGCTTTATGAACGTCTGGTCGCAAACCATCATGGCGCCTTTGATCAATGCGGGGCTGTTGTTGATGATCTTCACGATTGCCATCGGGCCGACCCGTGGGGAGGTGATGGGCGTTCCGTTCATGACCTTCCTTGTGCCAGGCATTTTGACCATGACAGTGATCCAAAACGCCTTTGCAAATACCTCGTCTTCTATCACCTCGGCTAAGATCGGCGGTAATATCGTCGATACGCTTATGCCGCCCCTGAATGCGGCTGAACTGTTGGTCGGATATGTCACTGGCGCCGTCATTCGGGGGGCGATGTGTGCGATTGTTATCGCTTTGGGCGGATGGATTTTCCTTGGCGTGACAATTGAGAACCCGTTGTGGGTCGCAGCATTTGTCTTGCTCGGAACAATAATGATGGGTGGCTTGGGGTTGATCGCGGGTGTCTATGCTCAGAAATTCGATCAGCTCTCTGCAATCCAGAACTTTCTGGTCACGCCGCTCGCCTTCCTATCCGGCACGTTTTATTCAATCGAGGCTTTGCCGCCTGCGCTTAACACGCTCTGCCACTTCAACCCATTCTTCTACATAATCGACGGGGTCCGGTTCGGCATGATCGGCGTCAGCGACAGCTCTCCCTGGGTCGGTCTTGTGGTCGTGCTGGCGGCGACGGCGGCGGTCTTGTGGCTCAACCTGCGCTGGCTCAGAAGTGGGTATCGCCTCAAGGCCTAGAAGCTCTGGTTCGGGTGTGGGTTCAGGTGTGGGCGACGGCGGCGGTGCCTTTGAGACGACCCCTTCGGGCAGTGGATCTTTGATAGCGACACCTCTGTCTGCCATAACCTCGCTAAAGAGCTGAACAGACGGCAGATCGGCAGCGGACACAAACTCTTCAGCGCCGTTTTTATAGACAAGGATCAAGTCGCTGTCGTCGGTCCAATGCGTCATTCGGAAATGCGCAATATCGCTGATCGGAACCATCTTGGGATCTCGCCAAGCGGACAGCGTGACAAAGCGGTCATCGACACGCACGCCGGCAACGGGAAGGCGGGACAAAAACCAGATGATCATCACCGCCGTCAGGCCCCAAACCGCACCCAAGACCATGGGCGTTTGGCCTTGCGTGGCATAGCCGATCAACATGGCAATGCCCAATGCGGCAAACCATGAGATGTGGCGGCGAACGCCAAGACGATATTCGTAGACCTCTTCCATTGTTTCTCAACTAGAGGTGCATTGCGTCATCTTTTGGGCCGGATTTCGAAAAACTTTCGAATTGCCGCCAGGTCAAGAAAGGGGTTCACAAAGCAAAAACCACGCCCTAAGAAGCGCTCATGAGCAAAACGATGACAAAATGGAACCGACGCCGACGCTAATTGCGCCGCACGTCCGTCTATTCGTTTCTCTAACCCACCAAAATTGTTGACTTAGCCCCGCTGCTCCGGCACGTCTCGGGCTTCAAATTAAGGATGATCCGATGATCTCTTCCGTTCTACCGACCTACAATCGCGCGCCGCTGACGTTTGTGTCCGGCGAAGGCTCTTGGCTGGTGGAGAAAGACGGTCGACGTTTTTTAGATTTCGGGGCGGGCATTGCGGTGAATGCGTTGGGCCATGCGCATCCTGCCTTGACCAAAGCGCTGACGGATCAAGCGGCGCAGGTTTGGCATCTGTCGAACCTCTATGAAATTCCGGCGCAGAAGCAGTTGGCGGATAAGCTGGTTGATCTGACCTTTGCGGACACTGTGTTCTTCACCAATTCCGGCACGGAAAGCTGTGAATTGGCGGTGAAGATGGCGCGGAAATACTGGTTCGATAAAGGCGGAGATCGCAGCGAAATCATTGCCTTTGAAGGGTCCTTCCACGGTCGATCCTCGGCGGGGATCGCAGCCGCGGGATCAGAGAAGATGACCAAAGGGTTTGGACCCTTGTTGCCGGGTTTCACCCATCTGCCGTTTGGTGATCACGATGCCCTAAACGCCGCCATTTCTGACAAAACAGCTGCCGTCTTGGTCGAGCCGGTGCAGGGCGAGGGCGGTATTCGCCCACTACCGGATGCATGCCTTAAGGGTTTGCGGGATCTGTGCGACGCACATGGCGTTCTGTTGATCCTTGATGAGGTGCAATGCGGTGTCGGACGGACAGGCAAACTCTTTGCGCATGAATGGGCGGGGATTTCGCCTGATATCATGATGGTCGCCAAAGGCATCGGAGGCGGTTTCCCTCTTGGCGCAGTGCTGGCCACTGAAGACGCGGCCTCCGGTATGACGGCAGGCACACATGGGTCGACCTATGGCGGCAACCCATTGGGATGCGCTGTTGGCAATGCGGTGATCGACATCGTTGCTGAGCCAGATTTCCTTGAGGAGGTGAACCGCAAGGCCGGGCTCTTGCGCCAAAAGCTAGAAGGCTTGGTCGCCGACAATCAAGACGTTTTCGAAAGCGTTCGAGGCTCCGGCTTGATGCTTGGATTGGTCTGCAAAGCAACGAACACAGATGTCGTCGCCGCAGGCTACGCGCAAGAGCTTTTGACCGTGCCAGCCGCTGACAACACCGTTCGCTTGCTACCGCCACTAAACCTTACGGATGAGGAGTTGAGCGAAGCTGTCTCACGCCTCGAAGCGGCTGCAAAAACACCCTGATTTCATATAGATGACCGGCGGTTCGTACTGCCTATAAGGACTCCCATGCCACATTTTTTGGATATTCACACAACGTCCCAATCCGATTTGCGGACAATCATCGACAGCGCGCATTCGATGAAAACCGCACGCAATGGCCGCCCAAAAGGAGCTAAGGACGATGACCAACCGCTTGCCGGCCACATGGTTGCGTTGATTTTCGAGAAACCCTCCACCCGGACGCGCATCTCCTTCGATGTTGGCGTGCGCCAATTGGGCGGCGAAACCATGGTCCTGTCCGGGGCCGACATGCAGCTGGGTCACGGTGAAACCATCGCCGACACGGCCCGCGTTTTGTCGCGCTATGTCGATTTGATCATGATGCGCACGTTTGAAGAAGACACGCTGCTGGAAATGGCGGAATACGCGTCGATCCCAGTGATCAACGGCCTTACAAACCGTACACACCCCTGTCAGATTATGGCCGATGTGATGACATTCGAAGAACATCGCGGCCCGATCAAAGGTAAAAAAGTGGTCTGGTCCGGCGACGGTAACAACGTGTTTGCTAGCTTTGCCCATGCTGCGAAACAGTTTGAATTTGACCTTGTGTTTACTGGGCCGGAGCCGCTCGATCCAGAGCCGGCGCTTAACGGCCTTTATGCGAAAGTCCGCAACCCGGAAGAGGCCGTGAACGGCGCTGATTTGGTTGTGACAGACACATGGGTCAGCATGCATGATCCGCAGTCGGCGCGCGAACGTCGGCATAACCAACTGCGGGGCTATCAGGTTAATGATGAGTTGATGAGCCACGCCAACGACGATGCACTGTTCATGCACTGCTTGCCAGCTCACCGCGATGACGAGGCAACCTCATCCGTGATGGATGGCCCGCATTCTGTGATTTTCGATGAAGCTGAAAACCGACTTCACGCGCAAAAGGCGATTATGCGGCATTGTTTAGGACTCTAATGTCTTTCGCCGCCTGCTATCGAAGCTCCGCCTATCGAGCTTTGCACTCGGATCGCCCCGCGATCCGGTTCGCGCCCGACCCCGCCCCCCAGGGCGGGCGCGAAGTTTCAAGGTTTGTTTTAGATAAACACCTTTGCACGTTGCGGTGACGTCGGCGTAGGTTCAGAGCCGCCCTCGGGATCGGGCGCGACCCTATCGTTGCGAAAGGGGCTAAAGACATAAAGCCGCTCGATCAAAGCTGGTCGAGCGCGTCTCTCATCCCGTCATCATCGATAAGGTCTTTCGCCTCTTCAATGTCGACCCATTTTCGGTCGCGTTTATTCGCCTCTGGAAAACGCTTTTTGGTGTCGGTCACTTCGACCGCATAAACGTCCGTCTGGCAGGCAATAGCGCGTCCGTCATCATACTTCTTTTCGCCGCGGTAGCTGGCGAGGGGATTATTCGCGACCTCGCCTGACTTCACTCCAGCCTCTTCCCAAGCCTCTTGCATAGCTGCCTGTGCGTCGGTCTTTCCGTCAATCGGCCAGCCCTTGGGGAATATCCAACGGCCATTGGAACTGGTGATGAGTAGCACCTTGCGCCCCGTCTTCGTTTCGCGATGACACAGGGCCGCCACCTGAGAAACATGCGGTCGGAAATAGGATTTTGCCTCCGCAAACGCGGATTTAAGTTGAGCAATCATAAAGATACCTGCCGGTTCTTTTTTGTTATATTGTGGATAACTTAACAAAATCTGTGGATAAATTCAATTCACGCGACGTGACGTCTTTGTCAGTTATGATTTCCGCGGCTTCGCGCGCAGCGTTGGATCGGCCTGCGTCGGATCCTCCGGCCACGGATGTTTTGGGTACCGTCCACGCATATCGCGCCTGACATCGGCGTAAGATGTGGCCCAAAAGCCCGGAATGTCTTGCGTTGTTTGGACCGGCTTCTGACCCGGCGATAGCAACGTCACCCGCAACGGTGTTTTCCCCACTGTGGGATGGGTCGTCTGGCCAAACATCTCTTGCAAACGCAAAGTAATTTCTGGCGCCGCTCCGCTGTAATCAATCGGTATATCCCGCCCCAAAGGCGTGGTGAAATGCGCAGGCGCTTCGGTGTCCAAACGTTGCAACTGGGGCCAATCCAGCATCGCACGCAGGGCAGGGAGGAGGTCAAAACCCTTCCACTCCTCCGCCGTACGAACCCCGTCCAGATAGGGCAAAAGCCACTTTTCCATACCATCCAACAGGGCCTGTTCCGACATATCGGGCATTCCATCGATCAAGGCCACCCGCGCCCGAAACCTTTGCGCCGCAGGGGAGGGGCGCAGCCCAAGCTGCCGCACACCGTCCAACATCGCATGGGCGACTTCGTCTTCAGGGACATCCTTCCAGACCCGATCCTGCAGCACCAAGGCGTCAAACACCTCTTGCTGACGCGCCAAGACGCGCCCGTCACGCCGGGACCAACTGCACACACCACGCCACGCAATTGCGTCGCCATAGACCTCGCGCAGCTCGGCCTCTGTCAAGCTTGCCGCCAACCGCACCTTGGCTTCGCGCGCATCCCCATCCAATGCGCAAGCGACAATGAACCTCTGACTGGCCAAACCATCGGCCGCATCCAGAACCGCGCCTTTGCCGCCTGACAGCACATAGCGCGGATCATCGCCTTTGCGGCGCAACCCGATCCGATCCGGAAAGGCGAGGGCGAGCTGCTGGCCAACGGTCAAATCCGTTTCCGCCCGCGCGAGCTTGCGAAACCGCTTCGCGTCCTCCGCAATCGCCCGAAACCGCGCATCCTTCCGGCCCATGGCCTTCAGGCGTGACGAAATATCCGCATCACCGCTTTGCATCGGATCGCGATGACTGAGCAATGCAGCCAATTCGGCAGCACTTGGGCCGCCCTTCACCAACATATGCGCCAATCTTGGGTGCAGCGGCATTTGCGCCACCTTGCGCCCATGATCGGTGATCCGCCCGTCGCTCAATGCGTCCAACCGGGCCAAAAGTGCGCGCGCCTCTTCCAACCCCTGCGCCGGCGGTTGCGTTAGAAACGCCAAAGCGCTTGGCTCCGCCCCCCATTGTGCCAGCTCCAACGCAAGACCTGTCAAATCCGCCGTCTCAATCTCTGCAGGCGGGAAGGCGGTTAGCGCCCCGTTCTCCGCCCGCGCCCAAAGCCGGTAGCATGTCCCTTCCGCCACGCGCCCCGCGCGCCCCGCGCGCTGCGTCGCCTCCGCGCGGCTAACAGCCTCCGTCACCAGCCGCGACATGCCAGAGCGCGGATCAAACCGCGCCCGCCGCGCGCGGCCAGTGTCGACAACCACGCGAATGTCCTCGATGGTCAAAGAGGTTTCCGCAATCGATGTCGCCAAAACCACTTTCCGCTTGTTCCCCTGCAATGGCCGGATCGCACGGCGTTGCTCGGCAAAAGGCATCGCGCCATAAAGCGGCAAAACCACACATCCCTGAGGCGCACCCAACTGATCCTGAACCGCGCGAATTTCACCGGCACCGGGCAAAAACACCAAAACCCCACCCTCGGTCTCGTCCAACGCCCGCTCAACCAAATCGACAGAGCGTCGCACAAAATCCCGCCACCCGCCAAGCTTGCCCAAAGGGCGATCAAGCCACCTTACATCAACGTCAAACGCACGGCCCTCCGAGGTCACCACCGGCGCACCGTCCAGCAAACCCGCAACAGGCCCTGCATCCAGCGTCGCCGACATCACCTGCACTGCTAAATCCTCCCGTAGCGCCTGCCTTACCTCCCAAACCAAAGCGAGGCCAAGATCGGCATTCAAAGACCGCTCGTGAAATTCGTCAAAGATTACAACGCCGACACCGTCCAAAGACGGATCGCTCTGAACCATGCGGGTTAATATACCCTCGGTCACAACCTCAATGCGCCGACCGGCCACACTGTGCCCGCGCATCCGGTAGCCAACGGTTTCACCAACACGCTCACCCAGCTGTTCGGCCAACCGTTCCGCCGCTGCCCGTGCCGCCAAGCGCCGTGGCTCCAACATAATGATCTTCTGATCCGTCAGCCCGGCATCCAAGAGAGCCAAAGGCACGCGGCTGGTCTTCCCCGCACCCGGTGGCGCCTGCAATACAGCCCGTCCTGCATCGCGCAACGCCGCCACAACCTGCGGCAAAACATCTTCTATAGGCAAACCAGACATAGGCTCATATCGCCCCGACTGCCCCCAACAGGCAACCTCATTCTTTTTTGAGCAAAAATACCTCCGCCGGAGGCACAAAAAAGCCCCGGGCGCCGAAGGCGGCCGGGGCCAAATCTCTCAAGGAAGCGCTGCTTAAGCAGCCGTCGCCTTGGCGATCTCTTTCTTCACTTTCAAAGCGTTTGGAGACAGCTCAGCATCTTTCGCTTTCGCCAAAAACGCGTCCAAACCACCACGGTGGTCGACAGAGCGCAAAGCCGCGTTGGAAATGCGGAACTTGAATGTCCGACCCAGCGCTTCAGACTGCAAAGACACGTCTTGCAGGTTTGGCAAGAAGCGACGCTTTGTTTTGTTGTTGGCGTGGCTGACATTGTTGCCAGACATTGGGCCCTTACCTGTAAGCTCGCAACGGCGCGACATGATCATCTTCCTTCGTCTATATGAGGCGTCCACCGACCCTTACGGGGGGACATCCATCAACGGGTGAGCGGCCCCATCGTCCGAGGCCATGAATTCGGTTTGCGCCAGATAGGAGGATTCCTCACGCCGGTCAAGGGACTTTGACCCAAAATGACGTATGGAATGCAAGTTCCATGCAATTGAGTCAGAGTTTCCTGATCACATCCGCCGCCGCCGCCGTGGCAGAGACAGCGCCACGCGCCACTTCATCCTCCATCATCGCGATATGGGCGCGGATTTCTGGATCGCGGTGCAGCCTTTCAAGCAGTTGAATATGCACCTCTTCGCTGAACCAGTAACGCGCCTGATCCGTTCGCGTTCTGTCCCATACCCCTTGAGATCGCCGCCACTCTATCAGCTCTGACATGGCCTCCCAAGCCTCTTGTAGACCATCCGCTTCGAGCGCGGAAACGGTCAGCGCCTTGGGGAAGCCATCGGGGTCGTGCGGGCGTTTGCGCAGCAATCGCAACGCACCGGCGTAATCGGCACAGGTCCGCGAGGCTTGCGGTTTCAAATCGCCATCGGCTTTGTTGACCAAAATCAGATCGGCAATCTCCATGATCCCGCGCTTGACACCCTGCAACTCATCCCCGCCTGCGGGGGCAAGCAGCAATAGGAATAGATCGGACATCTGCGCGACAACCGTTTCCGATTGCCCGACGCCTACGGTCTCGATCAAAACAATATCGTAACCCGCTGCTTCACACAGCGCCACGGCTTCGCGGGTACGACGCGCGACACCACCTAGTTGCGATTGGCTGGGGGAAGGGCGGATGAACGCCTTCGGATCGCGCGACAGCAAATCCATGCGGGTTTTATCCCCGAGGATTGACCCACCAGAACGGGCAGACGATGGATCCACGGCAAGCACGGCAACAGTTTTGCCCAGCCCCGTCAGCATCAGGCCAAAGCTCTCAATAAAGGTCGATTTCCCAACGCCGGGCGTGCCAGACAGGCCAATCCGCAAAGCCTGCCGGTCTGATCCAACAGCCTGCAGCAGTTCCAAGGCCTGCGCGCGATGATCCTCGCGCCCGCTCTCCACCAGCGTGATCGCTCGCGCCAGCGCACGACGATTGCCGCTTCTGATCTGCTGTGCCAGCTGAATGATCTGATCCGTTGCCATGCGCGCGTTCTGCCTAGTCCGGCCTGCCAAGTCTAGTCCGGATCGCCCAACATATCCGCGACCCATTGCGGCACAACTTCTGTGGCAGGGCCATATCGGTGCGCTGCAAAAGCCGATTGAACGTCAGAAGGCGCCAGGTTCAGCTCTAATGTATCGGCCCCAAAGGCATCCGCCATCTGAACAAAACCCGCTGCCGGATAGACCGCGCCACTTGTCCCGATAGCCACAAAGAGATCGCAGTCACTCAACGCACGTTCAATGCGATCCATGTGATAGGGTATTTCCCCGAACCATACGATATCTGGTCGAGTTTGAGGTTTGCCGCAGGACGGGCAAGGGTCGGATTTGTCCATCAACTCAGGCGCACGCCAAACGGCACCGCAGCTTGCACAGAGAGCTTGCATCAACTCTCCATGCATATGGATCACCTCCCCAGCACCACCACGTTCATGCAAATTGTCGATATTCTGCGTCACCAATGTCACGTTATGGTGGGATTTTTGAAGCTCCGCCAATGCAAGATGAGCTGCGTTCGGCTCTGCACTCAGGCAATTGGACCGTCGTGCATTATAGAACGCGTGCACCTTTGCAGGATTCCGCGCAAATGCCTCTGGTGTCGCGACATCCTCGATGTTCACTTGCGTCCATAAACCGTTTTCATCGCGAAATGTCCCCATCCCGCTTTCGGCTGAAACGCCGGCGCCAGTGAGTATAACAATCTTCATTTGATCCCCGATTTTGCAGATCAGTCATTTTTTGCTACAGTTTCCCAAAGTCTACTGGGGAGGGAACCCAAATGAAAACGCCAATCCACTTGTGGATTGTCGGTGTGTTGTCGCTACTTTGGAACAGCGGCGGCGCCTTTGACTATGTCATGTCAAAAACCCAAAACGCCGACAACCTTGCAAATCTTCCTGCTGAAGCGATTGAGTTCCTGAACAATACCCCTCTTTGGTTTGACGCCGCTTGGGCCATTAGGGTTTGGTTCTCTGTCCTTGGCTCCTTGCTCCTTCTTTTCCGGTCCCGATTGGCAGGTTCCGCATTTGCGCTCTCGCTGGTCGGTTTGATCGTTTCGTCGATCTATACTTACGGGTTGGCCGAACAACGCACATTTGAGGCAGGCGGAACCGCTGCACTCATCTTCTCTATCGCAATTCCCATCGTTTTGATCCTGCTGTGGATCTATGCCCGTGCCATGACCAGACGAGGCGTCCTGCACTGATGCGCGTCCTCTGCGTGTGTCTGGGAAACATCTGCCGGTCTCCGGCGGCCGAAGCGGCATTGCGCGACCGGGGCGTCGAAGTAGATAGCGCCGGAACCGGCGATTGGCATGTGGGAAAACCACCTTATCAGCCAATGCAAGACGCAGGCCAGGCCTTTAGTCGCGATATGTCTAGCCTGCGCGCCAGACAGTTTACTGCTTCAGATTTCCGTAACTTCGATCTGATCCTCGCGATGGACCAGGAGAATGCCGCAGATATTGAACGCCTCCGCCCCGCGGGATCAACCACGCCTGTTCGATTGTTCGCAGATCGAGCCGTGCCCGACCCGTATTATACCCGCGATTTCGAAGGCGCTTGGGCGATGATCGAAAGGGCAGCCGATGCGCTTATCGCCGACAGGATTGTTCAGCCCGCTGAGTGAACGCGCGATAGCGATCCCAAAACCGTTCGTCACTCCGCCGGTTGGAAATCCGCGTGTCATTGGCCAATTCTGGGTTTGCAAAGAACGTCGCCACCCGCGCTTGATCTGACCCATTGAGCGTTGCATTCGCAGCGTTCTGCACGCAAGCGCATAACGTCCGCGATGCCGCTTGCCGATCTGCCGCAAGGCAAGCCTTGCCAACTTCGCCCGTCACCCGTGGCCCACATGCGGCCAAAGCAAGAGCGACACAAGAAATAAGCAAAAGGCGCATGATCTTATCCAGCAAGTTTCAAAGGCAATCTCTCGCAGTTAGTTTGAACCGCTGGCAGATCAAAGTTCAAGCCGTTGCCCGACCGTCAGGCGAACTTTTGCGTGAAGGAACCGTGACTTATCAGATCGATCTCCGCCTGCCTCCAATCATGTGGCGCCGTTCACCAACCAATTCGCCCGCACGTTTCGCCAACCGCTCCATTCTGCCCCATTGACGGGCTGGGAAATCCCTTACATATCCCCTGTCATGACAGATCTTTCGCATATCCGTAACTTCTCCATCGTCGCCCATATCGACCACGGGAAATCCACGCTCGCTGATCGCCTGATCCAAGATACCAACACGGTGGCCGACAGGGACATGAAGGCGCAGCTGTTGGACTCTATGGATATCGAGCGCGAACGCGGGATCACGATCAAAGCCAACACCGTGCGGATCGAATATAAGGCCGATGATGGAGAGGATTACGTCCTCAACCTGATCGACACCCCCGGCCACGTCGATTTCGCTTATGAGGTCTCTCGCTCGATGCGCGCGGTTGAAGGGTCTCTGCTGGTGGTGGACTCTACCCAAGGGGTCGAGGCGCAGACCCTTGCCAACGTCTACCAAGCCATCGATGCGGATCATGAGATCGTCCCCGTCTTGAACAAGATCGACCTGCCTGCGTCGGAATGTGACCGTGTGGCGGAACAAATCGAAGACGTCATCGGCATCGACGCCACGGATGCGATCCAAGTCTCTGCCAAAACCGGTGTCGGCATCCACGAAACGCTCGAAGCCATCGTGAATAAACTGCCAGCACCTGAGGGCAACCGCGATGCGCCGCTCAAAGCCATGCTGGTGGACAGTTGGTATGACCCGTACCTAGGCGTTGTCGTCCTCGTCCGTGTGATCGACGGCGAAATGCGCGTCAAAGACCGCGTGAAATTCATGTCCAACGGTACGATCCACCAGATTGACCGCTTGGGTGTTTTCCGCCCTGATATGGAAAACATCGACGTGCTGGGCCCGGGAGAGATCGGCTTCATCACCGCATCGATCAAACAGGTCCGCGACACCCGCGTCGGCGACACGATCACGTCCGAAAAGAAGGGCGCGGAAGAAGCGCTCGACGGCTTCAAACCGTCCCAACCCGTGGTCTTCTGCGGCCTCTTCCCCGTGGACTCAGCCCAGTTCGAAGACCTGCGCGACGCCATCGACAAACTCGCCCTCAACGACGCCAGCTTCTCGTTCGAAATGGAAACCTCCGCCGCCCTCGGCTTTGGCTTCCGCTGCGGGTTCTTGGGCCTACTCCACCTCGAAGTGATCCGCGACCGGATTGAGCGCGAGTATGACATCGAACTCATCACCACCGCGCCCTCTGTGATCTATCACGTCTACATGCGCGACGGCACCAAGATCGACCTGCACAACCCTGCCGATATGCCCGACGTAACCCATGTCGACCATATCGAGGAGCCGCGGATCAAAGCCACGATCCTTGTGCCTGACGACTACCTCGGCGACGTTTTGAAACTCTGCCAAGAACGCCGCGGCGTCCAGCTGGACCTGACCTACGCCGGCTCCCGCGCGATGACGGTCTATGACCTGCCGCTGAATGAGGTGGTGTTCGATTTCTACGATCGCCTGAAATCAGTGACGAAGGGTTATGCCTCCTTCGACTATCAGCTCACCGGCTACCAAACCGATAACCTCGTGAAGATGAGCGTCTTGGTGAACGAAGAACCCGTCGACGCGCTCTCCATGATGGTCCACCGTGACCGGGCAGAGATGCGGGGCAGGGCGATGGTCGAAAAGCTCAAAGACCTCATCCCCCGCCACATGTTCAAAATCCCGATCCAAGCGGCGATTGGTGGCAAGGTGATCGCGCGAGAGACGCTGAGTGCCTTGCGCAAAGACGTGACGGCGAAGTGTTACGGCGGGGATGCGACGCGGAAGCGTAAGCTGCTGGATAAGCAGAAGGCGGGTAAGAAGAAGATGCGTCAGTTCGGGAAAGTGGATATTCCGCAGGAAGCTTTCATCAGCGCACTCAAAATGGATTCTTAATCCATTTTGGGCGTGATGAAAGCAGTGCGCGGCAGGCATTTTTGCGAAGCAAAAGTGCCGAGAGCGGCACTCGGTTGCTACTGAATTGGGAAAATGTTTGGCGTGGCCAAAGTGGTCGGACAACTTATAAATTTCTGAATCCATCTCACTAAAAGAGATCGTGGATGCAATCTTGAGTTGTGAATAGGGCTGATGTATTTGTTCGTAATAGTGTATGTGCATTTGGTTAGAGCGTTTGATGCCGCAAAAATACTATTTTTTGGTAGACGAAAGTGGTGATCAAGGCCTCGATGTAGTCAGTACTAAGTCAAATCCATTTGGCGCTTCTTCATATTTGACAATGGGAGGCGTACTTGTTCCTGTATCGAAAGAGCCTGAAGTTCTATCAACGCTAGAAAGTGTCAAAGACAAGCTCGATGTAGAACATTTGCATTGTACGGACCTTAGCCACCCTCAAGTTTCCTATTTTTTTTCTTCTGAAATTTCACAAATGAAAGTCCTGGCCTTTGGGCTCATTTTTAAGAAATCCACACTCGGCGACTACAAAGAGCAGATAACGGGAGCAAAACAAGCACAGGACTACTACAATAAGTGTACCCACTATTTGCTGGAATTGTTGGCTAGCTTCATTTCCGAAAAGAGTATTCCGGGATCTGATGTGAAGATTGTTTTTGAGCACAAGAGAGGCCATGACTATGAACGGTTAAGTCGCTATCTGCGTTCAATTGCTGAAAAACCTATTGATCGCAGAGCGGCCAAACTTGCACATCTTTCTCCTTTTCAATTAGAAGCTAAAACAAAGGAGGAAGAACCCCTTTTGGCTCTCGCTGATTGTGCCGCATATGCACTGCACAAGGCATTTTGCAGTGAGAACAACCGATTAGGGATAACTGAACAGCGCTATTTACGAGAAATCAAAGATAAGTTTTGGGCTGATCCTGAAAGTGGTAAGATTGCGAATTTTGGTCTTAAGTTTGTGAAAGGGCCAATATCAATGGGGCTAAGTGGAAACGATTTGAAGTTCGCCATGAAATTTTATGCTGAAAAGTAACAAATAAAATTTAGGCACCCGCCCGGCATCGCCGGGCAGCGCCCGGACCTCCCCCCGAGGGGAGGGCGCTAAAGCACCCACCCCTGAGGTCCGTGCACTGCCCTAGTGAAATACGAAAAGGCAGAGGCTTTGCACCCCCGGGGCTCCGTCCGTTTTCGCCTGAATTAGCCCACTGGGCCAATTCCAAGACGGCTCAAACCCCCTCAAGGTCCGCGCGATGCCCTCGGTTACGATCCCCCTAACCAACCGCCCTTAACTACATAAAAATAAAGTTTCGCTGCGAAACCCTTTTGCGCAACTTTCTCCATGCGCCAAAACACCCCCAACCCAACCCTTGCCCAACGCCGCAGTTTGGTCCACGAGTACGGCATGAAATCTGAAATTGAATTTATCAATCACGCCTCAGTTCTTATTTCTCAAGGAGACGTCCACCTGCTCTCTGATCCTTGGTACGCTGGGGCCGCGTTTCATGACGGTTGGCGGCTGTTAGTGGAGCATGAGGATGATGTCGTCGCAGCGCTCCTCAAACGGGCCACGCATATCTGGGTCAGCCATGAACATCCTGACCATTTCTCCGTCCTGTTTTTCAAACGCTTTGGAGAGCAGATCCGCACCCAAGGGATCAAAATTCTGTTTCAAAACACCCGCGATCGGCGGGTGGCGAAGTTCTTTGAGGCGCAGGGCTTTGATCTGACCGAATTGCCGTTCAACACGCCGGTGCAGCTCTCGGACGATTATGCGGTGACCTGCATCAAAGACGGGTTTATCGACAGTGGTTTGTTTATCGAAACCGCGGGCGAGAAAATCCTGAACCTCAACGATTGCGAAGTGAACACGCAGCAACGCGCCGATGAGATCAAGCGGTTGACCGGAGACGTGGAAGTTCTGTTGACGCAATTCTCCTACGCGGCGTGGAAGGGCGGGGCGGTAAACCGCAGCTGGCGGCTAGAAGCGGCGGAAGAGAAACTGGATGCGGTGGCGCTTCAGACCAAGACCTTTGCGCCGACGGTAGTCATTCCTTTTGCCTCTTATGTGTATTTCTCCAATGCGATGAACGGCTGTTTGAACGATGGCGCCAATCATCCCAAAGAGGTTTTGGAGCGGTTTAAGGATGCGCCTTTCGAAACCGTCGTGATGGCGCCGTTTGATCGGTTTTCCGGTGCTTGGAGCGCGGCGGATCAAGAGAATGCGGTAAACTTCTGGCAAGCCCAGTTTGAGGATGCGGCGACCCGCGAACCCACGACCTATGATAGCGTTCCATGGGATGAATTGGCGCAAGATTACGTGTCCTATGTCGGGCGGGTTCGAACGACGAACAACACGTGGATCATGCGGTTCTTTCGGCGCTTCAAACCCTTCCGCGCCTTCGCCCCGATTGCGGTGAAGTTGTTGGATTACGACAAGACGGTTTTGGTGGATTTTGAGAACGCAACGTTGGTTGAAACCGACAGACCCGCTGATCTGGAGATGCAATCCGCCTCTTTACAGTTTTTGTTCAAGAACGGATTTGGGTTCGACACTTTGATGGTGAACGGCTGCTTTGAAGAAGGGTCAACCGGCGGCTTTGTCCGCGCGACAAAGACGTTTGGCGTGGATAACCTCAATAACATTGGGCTCAAGGTCGCGTTTTCGACGCTGTTCAACGTGCATCTGATCAAAATGATCCTTACACGCCTTTACCGCGTGGCGCGTAAGCTTGAGGAATAATAATTTGGGTTCGGTTGGGGGCCTTAGCCAACAACCCCCGTGCCCTTACGCCCGATGATATAGAAGCAAGCGATCAAAACCCCCGCCGCGGGCAGACCTGCTGCGATTGGCGGGAACACCACGTGGTAATAGATCGCGCCGCACATGATGATCGCGATGCCGAGGGCGGCGAGGCGCGATGTGGGGCGGAGCCAAAGGCCGATGGCGCCCAATGCCTCACAGACACCTATGAACGTCCCGAACCAGCTGGGCAGACCGAGGTCGATAAAGCTCTGCAGCGCGACTTCATTGCCCGTCAATTTCAGCGAAGCACCGGCCAACATAATAAAGCTGACCAAGGCCATTGCGAAGTAATCTAGGATTCTCATAGCTGTCCCCTTCCCATTTTTGCCGATGTTAGACGAAAAACTGCCATTAAATCCAGAAATCGTGATTTTTTTTATAGCGCTGATTTTTTGGGCAAATTTTGACCAATCCACAGCTTATCCACCGGCATCTCCAGATTTTCCCCCACAAGAAATGTCAGCCCCCCTCTTGGCAGGTCGGGGTGTCTTGGTCCAACCTCAAGCCATCGCAAGGGAGCGCAAGCAAACAAGCGGGACGCAGAAGACCCTCTGCGGCGGAAGAGAAACGGGACGGGCAACTGAACCGAGGATCAGAAACCACAGGGAAGCAAGCTAAAGACGACGCATTCTTTGAAGGCATCAGATTAGGGCGGTTTCATTAGGGACGATGCGGGTCATAGGGGGATCTTCGGAAAACCAGATGATCGTCGTGGAGGATCGCAAGAGACAAAGCGGCAGCGAGGGGACCTTCGGGGAACTGAGCATTATTGGAGATCGGACTGGCAACAGCACGATATTCAATGAGGGTGTCAGGGGGCTTCGGCCATGCACAGACCGCGTCTATGCACCTGGCACCTTTCTCTTTTGTGAGGCCTGAATATGAAAACGGGGTTCGGTTCCATGTACCAAACCCCGCCGTCAGGAATGCAATTACCGCGTCTATAATGCACCAGTAACCCTCGTCTAACCGACGTCGAATCACTTATCAACAGGTTATTGTGGATAAGTTGATGCCTCGATGTGTCGAATTTCTATTTGCTGAAGGTAAGAGCATGTCGCTTTCGGGCTTGCCTCCTTTGAGTTCAAGACGTGAAGTGGCAGCATGGCGAAGCATCCTATCATAGTTGTTGGCGCAGGGATTGTGGGCGTGAGTACCGCGATCTGGCTGCAACGTTTTGGGCATCGGGTGGTCCTCATGGATCGCGATGCTCCGGGCGAAGGGGCCTCTTTTGGGAATGCCGGGCTGATTGCGCATTGGGCGGTGACGCCGGTGACGACCCCAGGGCTTTGGCGCGATATGCCGAAGTATCTGATCAATCCCCAAAGCCCGTTGTTCGTCGAATGGGGGTATCTGCCGAAAATGCTTCCGTGGCTGGGGCGGTTTTTGGCACAGGCGACGGATGGCAAGACGCAGACTTACGCCGATCAGGTTGCCCCGCTGCTCTTGGACGCCGTGGATCAGCACAGATCTTTGATTGCGGGAACGGCGGCGGAGTCTTTCGTGCGGGATAGTAAGTTGAGCTATGCCTACAGGTCGCAAGCTGAGTTTGAGAAAGACGCCTATGCGTGGGCGTTGAAAAGGCGGTGCGGGTTTGAGCCACAAATGGTTTTAGGGGCAGATGTAAGAGACGCTGAACCGATCCTTGGTCCAGACATCGGCTGTCTGGCTGTTTTAGAAGGGCAAGGGCACGTCACGGATCCGGGCAGGTACGTGAAAGCTTTGGCCAAGCACTTTGAGAAAGATGGTGGAGCGTTTGTGCGGGCAACGGTGCAGGGGATTGGGCGCCAGGGCGGTGCGGTCACGCATGTTGATACCGACCAGGGTCGTTTTGACTGCAATCGGTTGGTCGTTACTGCTGGCATCTGGTCAAAGGAGTTGATGCAGGCGTTGGGCCTCAAGGTGCAGCTCGAGACGGAGCGGGGGTATCACCTCGTATTCGAGAACCCGTCTGAGATGCCAAAGAACCCAATGATGCATGTGAAAGGTAAGTTCGGGGTCAATCCGATGAATGTTGGATTGCGTTGTGCTGGGATGGTGGAACTGGGCAGTCATACCTCTGGGCCGAGTGACGCGCCTTTGAACCTTCTCAGAGAAAACGCCAAGAAGGCGTTTCCCACTCTTACATATAGTAATGTTAAAGAATGGATGGGGTTCCGTCCGTCTACGCCGGATAGTCTGCCGTTGATCGGCGAGATTGAGAATAGTGGGATCTATACAGGGTTTGGCCATCAGCACGTGGGCCTGACAGCTGGCCCTAAAACGGGGCGCTTGTTGGCGCAGATGATTGATAAGCAGCCGCCCAATATTCAGATGGATGCCTATTTGCCAGCCCGATACCTCAGTTAGTCCTTAGAGACGGTCGACCGTTTCTGCTGCGCGCGTGATGTCGCGACCGATGCCTTTAACGGTCTCACAGGCTGTTAGCGTTGTTACCAATGCTGCGATCAAGAAAATGCGCATGCTGTGCCTCATCATTTTTTGGGCGTTCTAGCCAGTTCTCAAGAAATCGGCAACTCGGCGGCAATTTACGTGACGGAAAGTTGAGGCCCAGCCGTTTAACCTTTGAAACACCTTCGGAGGACAAAATGCGATTTCTACCTCATGCCTTCTTATTTGTGGCTGGCGGGCTTTGCCTTGCCGCATTTCTGACATCTCAGGTGGTTTGACGCCTCAATCGGCGAAAATCCACCGCCACAATTGCCACAATTGGTGCCCGATTCTCTCAAATTGCCCCCGATTCGGCGGCGGAAAATCGCTCGGCAACCTGTCTAAATAGACATGTCCTTTCGAATAGGGCATTTTTTTGCAGGCTTTTTGACGCCTTTTTTTACAACCTTTTGGTGAATGTGGCGAAAACAAGGTTAACGAAACCCCCTAAAATTAAGACGCTGATAACCATTGTGGCGAAAATGTGTTCGATTAGTTCGAAATCGGCAATGGACTGTTCCCGTCTTCATGGCTTTGCGGCGGAGAAAAATGGGACAAACTGAGGTCAGAAAGTGGCGGGGGCCAAAGGGAAACGGAAGAAAAGACATGACAAAGGACTTCATCAAGACTGCCCAGACACGTCGCCTGGATGCCCTGGAAGAGATGGATCATCGCGAAGCAAACGGCCAAGATGTTCGTAAACTGCGCAGACTGCCACCTCTGACACAAAGCCACATCGATGCACTGTTCCAGACGTCAAAGCGCGCCTCGAACACAGCTACAGGCTTCTTGGCAGCCTAAACCCAGCCAAGACTGAACCACGAAACTGAAACCAAACTGCTGTACCTGATTAAAGATTTGTTCGTTTCCGAAATACTGGTGGGGGCCATGTAGAACGGAGAACAAAGACATGACTAAAGACTTCATCGCAATCGCACGCAACCGCCGCCTGATCGCACTGAACGAGATCGAAAATCGCAAGCGTAACGGCGCAACGATCGCGAAAATCCACACATTGCCAGATCTGACGACACGCCACGTTGATGCAACGTTCCGCACACGTCGCACAGTTAAGCCAGCAGCTGCAGCTGTCGCGCTCGTCGCCTAAGACACGCAATAACCACTCAACACACAATCAAAGTACACGCGTAATTATTGGATCGTTATCCGTCCCTTGGTGGGGATCAAATAGAACGGAGAACACCACAATGACTAAAGACTTCATCGCAATCGCTCGCAACCGCCGCCTTGTCGCTCTGACCGAAATGAGAACACGTCAAGAAGACGGCGCATCGATCACTAAGATCCACACATTGCCAGATTTGACGCCGACGCATGTCGATGCTGTCTTTCGCACGAAACGCAAACCACAGCCAGTTTTTGAAGCAGCGCAGCTCGCCGCCTAGTTCAGAGAAATCTCGCGTTGGTTTTCGGACCCTTCCGGTTCCGGCATTCCTGAAAAAACGCAAAGAGTTTAGGGCACCGATTTCACACTCACGACCCTAACGCGGCTTCGGCCGCAGAGCAGGCCACCACTTAAGTTCCCTCCTCAGTGATTTTAGAGGTGGCCTGCCAAAAGATAATAAGACTGCAAGCCCCTAAGGGGTATTCATGGACAAGAATGCAGCTACCGCCGCCTCAAATTCACGAGGCTTCTCCGCATGAAGCCAGTGACCTGCTTGGGGAATCTTCGCGAATTTAGCGGCGGTAAATTTTTCCCGGATGAGGTCGCGGTATTCTGACCTGACATAATCGGAACTTGCGCCGGATAGGAAAAGGGTGGGGGCCCCGCAAGGCGCGACGTCATCCGGGAAACCTATAATTTTGTCCATCTCTGCTGCCAGAACATCCAGGTTGAAACGCCAAGATTTCGTTTCTTGATCATAGCTTTGCACCAGAAAATCTGGAACGCCTGGTTCGAGGCCTGTCAGCTGCGATTTCGCATCGCCTCTGGTGTTCACCTTCGACATATCAACGGCACGCATAGCCTCGATCGGGCCCATTTGCGTGCGGGAATAGGCGACGGGCGCGATGTCCGCGACGATCAAGCTGACGAGCTTTTCGGGATACCGGCTCGCCATGACCATCGCGGCTTTCCCACCCATCGAATGACCGAGGAGGTGAAAAGGCACGTCCATGACTTGCGCAAGATCTTCTGCCAAATCGTCGTAGCTATGGGTGTCGTACCACGGGCTGTGACCGTGGTTGCGCATATCGACCGCGACGACCTGTCGATCTTTTGACAGCCGTTTTGCGATCACGCCCCAATTGCGCGCAGTGCCAAATAGCCCATGCGCAATCAAGAGCGGCGGCTTATTGGTCGGGTCCCCATGGACGATTTTATTGAGCATCGCAGCCTCTTGGTCTTTTGCCCCTCTTACCTCTTGAGCCAAAAGGTTGCTAGCGTTAGGGGAGGGTTCATGGCGGAACCTTCTATTCAAGACAAAGTGGCGTATATTAGCTTACTGATTGAAGAGCGACTGCGCTTCAAGGATGGGACGTTAGATCGCCAGCTTTACAAAGCGGGCCCGAAGTTGCCGCGTCGGGTTCGGAAAGCCGGAAAGAAGGTCTTGGACGCGAGCAATTTGGTTGGGCATCCGAAACTGGCGCGCATGATTGATCAGCGCGAGTTCGACAAATCAGCCGCGATTGTAATCGAGCACCTTGAGAAGATTGATCCAAGGGACGAAGCCTTTGGTCGATTGTTGGTGTTTTTGGGCAAAGTGTCTTTTGTTTTGATAGCGACGTTCATTGCGGTGGTTTGGTATATGTGGGCGCAAGGGATGGTTTAGGGCCGCCCAACACATCGCGAAACACCAAGGTAACCGTTGCAAAGCTGACAAAGAGCAACAAATACCACGACCCCATTTTGGCAATGTTGACGGGTTCAAGAACGGATTGTCCGGCGTAAAGCCACGTGCCGGTCCGGGTGCCGATGTTCTCAGCTAACCATAAGAAAATACTTGAGAAAAATGCAGCGACTGGCAGGGGCATCCAATACCAATTTGTACCGATGCGAAACCAGATGCGGGTGCGGAGATAAAGAAATATTGTCAGAGCGAAGAGGACGTATCGCATGTCCGGTACGAACTGGTGCGCGAAGAAATTGATGTAGATCACAGTGGCAAGTGCGAAATGAGCCCAAGCCGGCGGGAAGGGTGTGAAGCGCATATCAAAGAGACGGATCACGCGAGCCATGAAGCTTCCAACGGCGGCGTACATGAAGCCGGAAAACAAAGGGACGCCGTAGACTTTGAAGAACGCGGGTTCGGGGTAGGACCAAGATCCGGCTTGCACTTTGAACACCTCCATCGCGGTGCCGGTCAGATGGAACAGAAGGATGACGCGGGCCTCTTTCCAGGTCTCCAACTTGAAGGTGAGCATGGCGACTTGCAGGCTGACCGCGATCACAAGCAGCGCATCATAGCGCGCGATGATCCAGTGGGGCTCCCAGATCATCTTGGTCCCGATGATCGCGGCCAGCAAGCAGATGCCAAACAGACAGGCCCAGCCCTGTTTGAGGATAAAGAGCGTGAGCTCAGCCACCGGGGCTGGCAGGACAGAGCGCGCTTTATCACCCAGGTGCTGCTCGATTGTGCGGGTGTCTGCCGTCATAAGACGACATTAAAAAAACCCGCCGTGCAGAGCGCGCGGCGGGTTTGTGCAGAATTTGGTGGTGAGGCTTAAAGATTTGGATAGATTGGGAATTTATCGCAAAGCGCTTCTACTTCAGCGCGGACCTTTGCCTCGACCTCGGCGTTGCCGTCTTCGCCGTTGGCGGCGAGGCCGTCGACAACTTCAACGATCCAGTCAGCCACTTGGCGGAATTCCACTTCCGTGAAGCCGCGAGTGGTGCCAGCCGGTGTGCCAAGGCGAACGCCGGAAGTGACCATCGGCTTTTCTGGGTCAAACGGGATGCCGTTTTTGTTGCAGGTGATGTGGGCGCGGCCCAGAGCAACCTCGGTCGCGTTGCCTTTTACGCCTTTCGGGCGCAGATCGACGAGCATCAGGTGGCTGTCGGTGCCGCCGGAGACGATGTCGAGGCCGCCTTTTATCAGCTGATCCGCCAGCGCTTGCGCGTTCTTCACGACCTGCTCTTGATAGACTCTGAACTCGGGATGCAGGGCCTCGCCAAAGGCCACTGCTTTACCGGCGATGACGTGCATCAGAGGGCCACCTTGGATGCCGGGGAAGATCGCAGAGTTGCACTTTTTTGCGATTGCTTCATCGTTGGTGACGATCATGCCGCCGCGTGGACCGCGCAATGTCTTGTGCGTTGTGGTCGTTGCCACATGTGCATGCGGGAACGGGGAAGGGTAGAGGCCAGCAGCCACCAGACCGGCGAAATGTGCCATGTCTACAAGGAGATAAGCGCCGACGCTGTCAGCGATTTCACGCATGCGGGCAAAGTCGATGATGCGCGGGATGGCAGAGCCGCCAGCGATGATCATCTTTGGTTGATGCTCAGTTGCCAGTTCTTGCACCTGCTCATAATCCAACAAACTGTCTTGTTGACGCACACCGTACTGAACCGCCTTGAACCACTTGCCAGATTGGTTTGGTTTCGCGCCGTGTGTCAGGTGTCCGCCTGCGTCGAGGGACATGCCAAGGATCGTATCGCCGGGCTGAAGCAGAGCTTGAAACACGCCTTGGTTTGCTTGGGAGCCGGAGTTCGGCTGAACGTTGGCGTATTCGCAGCCGAAGAGCTGCTTGGCGCGGTCGATGGCGAGGTTTTCCGCGATGTCGACGTATTGGCATCCGCCATAGTAGCGACGGCCGGCGTAACCTTCGGCGTATTTGTTCGTCATCACGCCACCTTGGGCTTCCATAACAGCAGCGGAGACGATGTTCTCTGACGCGATCAACTCGATCTCTTTACGCTGGCGGCCGAGCTCGGACTGCATTGCAGCATGGATTTCTGGATCACGGGTGGCGAGGGCTTCGGTGAAAAAACCTGAATCTTTGACGGTGGCGTTCATTGGGAATCCTTCCGGAGGCATGAATTTAGCGCCTCATACAGGACGTTTCCGATAGGAAAAAGTGACAAAACGTCCATGATGATCATGAGTCCGACATGAGATCGCTAACATTGGCGACTTGTGTTTCCTTTTGGTTCATTGGACAACGAAATAGAACGGCGGAAGGGTTTTGGAATATGTCGGCGCCTAAAATTGCATTCGTGGCTAGCGAGGTGCCTATTGCGCAGAAGGCGCAGAAGGCGCTGGCGGGACGCTATGGGGATGTTGCGCCGCGTGATGCTGATGTGATCGTAGCCTTGGGCGGCGATGGTTTTATGCTGCAAACCCTTCATGCGACGCAGGATAGTCCGGCGGCGGTCTATGGGATGAACCGCGGAACGGTCGGGTTCTTGATGAACGAATATTCCGAAGATGATCTGTTAGAACGTCTGGCGGAGGCAGAAGAAGAGATAATCAATCCACTGCGGATGACAGCACTGTGTGTCGACGGGTCCATGCACGAGGCCTTGGCGATCAATGAGGTTAGCCTTTTGCGCGCCGGTCCGCAGGCGGCGAAGTTGCGGATCACGGTGGATGGCAAACTGCGGATGGATGAGCTTGTGTGCGATGGCGCTTTGGTGGCGACGCCTGCTGGATCGACGGCCTATAACTACTCTGCACACGGGCCAATTTTGCCGATTGGGTCGGATGTTTTGGCGCTAACCGCGATGTCGGCGTTCCGGCCGCGCCGGTGGCGGGGGGCGTTGCTGCCAAAACGGGCTGTTGTTCGATTTGATGTCAGAAACCCCGAAAAACGCCCTGTGATGGCCGACGCAGATGGGAAATCTGTAAGAGACGTGGCGAGTGTTGAGATCCGCTCAGAGCCGAATGTGGCGCATAAGATCTTGTTTGACCCGGGGCATGGGTTGGAGGAGCGGCTTATTCGGGAGCAGTTTGTTTGACTGTTTTGCCCGGCTTTGCCGGGCAGCGCCCGGATCTCCCCCCGAGGGGAGGGCGCTTCACGCCCACCCCTGAGGTCCGAATGCTACACTCTGTTAGGAAGATGGACTAATCACTTCAACCCGCTTCACGTCCAATTCCGCCGTGTAATCCGCGCCATAGGCGACGATGCCGAGGCTGACGATTTGGGATGGGTCGAAGGTGGCGGGGAGGCCGCCTTGAGGTTTGAAGTCGGACCAGTTGAGGGAAACTGTCTCCCACTCCGGTGCGGCTTCAAAACTTGTGGCGTAATATTGCCATGGCCTGCGGGAATTGGCGGGGCGGAGGTGGACGTAGTAGCGTTCGCCATTGCCGCGTGCGGTTAGGGACAGGCCGGAGGATGTGTCCGGCAGCGGTACAGTTAACTGCCGTCTGATTTGGATAAAACCGCCGTTATTGGCGGTGCTGACCTCGCCCGCCAAACGGGCAAAGGTTGTGTCACCCTCTTGCATGAACGCCGCACCACCGTCGGAGACGCCGCCCATCACACGGTCGCTGACATAAGACCAACCTGCCGCGTCACCGTCGGTAAAATCCTCTAATATCATAGAGTTCGCCCATGTTGCGCTGGCGCTGAGCCAGAGTGCTGCTATCCATCTCATACCCGAGAGGTAGCGCGAGCGCGTGTTACGACAAGCGGCCGTAGAAGGTCATGCGGGCGCTTTCAGACAGCTCGATCCCCGGTTCGGAGTTGTAAGCGAGCACGGCGAGCATCCGCGTGCGATCGCTTTCATTGGGCGAGACGCGATGGATGGAGTTGCGCCCACGAAACAAGACGAGATCGCCTGCGTTCATGGAGAGGACGTCGGGCGTCGTTCGGCCGTCGAGCAGGGCGGTAACGCCCTCGTAGTTCATCTCTCCCGCATCTGCGTCGCGCAGGTTTTTGATGTATTCGAACGCGCTTCCTGCGTCGGGTTTCTGGATCAGCAGGGTGATCGCGAAAGAGGAATTGTCGAAGTGCCAGCCAAGTTCTTGCCCCCGTTTGGCGTAGTGGATGTTGATGGAGGAGAGCGTGTCGGCGTATGGGTGCAGCTCCGGCTGACCGACGGTGCCTTTGATGAAGGTCCGGAAACCGGCATCGTCATAGAGGTGGCGGAGGGGGCTATCCGCGGCGATGATGTCATCGCAGATGCAGCCTTTGGACGAGACGACTTGGCGATTGACGGCATGTCTGTCGGGAAAGTCTGGATTGTGCGGAGTGAGGTAGATCGAGTGGTTTTGGGCGCAGAAATAGGCTTTGTCTTGTCCTGCTTCAGCCTCGGCCTGCATGGCGGCCAAGGCACCCGCTTGGATCAGATTGGGGAGCACGAGGACGCCCTCGCGATCCAACTGCTCGGCACATGTGGCGATAAAGCTCTGATCGGTGAGCGGGTGGGCCTTCAGATCGACGATATCGCTCAGCTGCATGGCTAACCTTTCGCGTAACCCATTGGGATCAATGCTACTTTGATCTCATCAAGGATGGCAGGATCGTCGATGGTGGCGGGCATTTTATAGTCTTCGCTATCGGCGATTTTGACCATCGTGGCGCGGAGGATTTTGCCGGAGCGTGTCTTTGGCAGGCGGTCGACGATGGTGACGAGTTTGAAGGCTGCGACGGGGCCGATCTTGTCACGCATCAGTTTGATGCAGTCTTGTTTGATCTGTTCGTCGGAGGTTTCGGTGCCTTTGTTAGTACAGAGGAAGCCCATCGGCAGTTGGCCTTTGAGCTCGTCTGTCACGCCAATGACAGCGCATTCGGCAACGTCAGGGTGGCCTGCGAGGACTTCTTCCATAGCGCCAGTCGACAGCCTGTGGCCCGCGACATTGATGACGTCATCGGTGCGGGCCATGATGTAGATGTAGCCGTCTTCATCCTTGTAGCCTGCGTCGCCGGTTTCATAGTAGCCGGGGAAGGTGGTGAGGTAGCTTTTCTTGAAGCGGTCTTCGGCGTTCCAGAGCGTCGGCAAGGTGCCGGGGGCGAGGGGCAGTTTGATCGCAATCGCGCCGAGTTCGCCTGCAGGCATTGGGTTGCCGCCTTCATCGAGGATGTCGATTTGAAAGCCGGGGAGCGCCACGGTGGGCGAGCCAATTTTCACAGGGAGCGGTTCGATGCCTGCCGGATTGCCGATCATCGCAAAGCCGGATTCTGTTTGCCACCAATGGTCATAGACTGGCACGCCCATCGTGCTTTGCGCCCATTCAATGGTGTCGGGGTCGGCGCGTTCTCCGGCAAGGTAGAGCGCGCGGAGGCCGGAGATGTCGTATTTCTTGATCTCTTCGCCGGTCGGGTCCTCGCGTTTGATGGCGCGGAAGGCGGTCGGCGCGGTGAAGAAGCTGCGCACGCTGTGTTCGGCGATAACGCGCCAGAAGGTGCCTGCGTCCGGGGTGCCGATGGGCTTGCCCTCGAAGACCACTGTTGTGTTGCCGTGGATCAAGGGCGCGTAGCAGATATAGCTGTGGCCCACGACCCAGCCTACGTCAGACGCTGCCCAGAAGACATCGCCGGGATCGCATTGGTAGATGTTTTTCATCGTCCAATTGAGGGCGACAAGGTGGCCCGCTGTCGGGCGCACGACGCCCTTGGGTTGTCCAGTGGTGCCTGAGGTGTAGAGGATATAAGCGGGGTGATCGCCTTTGACGGGGATACAAGGGGCAGGGTCGACGCCTTTTTGCACCTCATGCCAATCGACGTCGCGTGTGGTGAGGTCGGCGCGGCATTCATCTCGTTGGAAAATAACGCAGAAATCGGGTTTGTGTGTTGCAAGGTCGATGGCGCCGTCGAGTAGGGGTCTGTATTCGACGATGCGGCCCGGCTCGATCCCGCAGGAGCCTGCAATGATGGCCTTTGGCGTGGCATCATCGATCCGGACTGCGAGTTCATTGGCGGCAAAGCCGCCGAAGACGACGGAGTGGATGGCTCCGATGCGGGCGCAGGCGAGCATGGCGGTCACCGCCTCTGGCACCATCGGCATATAGATGATCACGCGGTCGCCTGCTTCCAAGCCTTTTGCCAAAAGGGCGCCAGCCAAGCTGGCGACGTCATCCTTGAGTTGGGCGTAGGTGATCGTGCGTTTGGTATCTGTGACGGGGCTGTCGTAAATGATTGCCGCCTGATCCCCACGCCCGCTTTCAACGTGGCGGTCGACGGCGTTATAGCAGGTGTTGACCTCGGCATCGGTGAACCAGCGGTAGAGGGGGGCGTTGCTGTCATCGAGCGCTTTGCTGGGTGGTTTGACCCAATCGATCGCTTCGGCCTGTTCGAGCCAGAAGGCTTCGGGATCGTTGGCCGCCCGATCATAAACGTCTTGATAGCGCATCTTCATGGTCCTCCCTCCACGTCTTAGCCAATTGGTAGGCGGGTCGGTGAAAGGGGGCAAGATTTATATGTATGACATTTGCTGGCGTTGTAAATTTCTTTGCTCAGCCTGCGGCTGACTGGAGGCGCTGCCTCCAGACCTCCGAGGTATTTTGGGCAAGAGGAAAGATAGGACGAGGCTCTAGCCGTAGTGCGCGACTGGGGTTCCGGCGAGTGCGGAGACATTGAGGAGGCCGCGGGCGGTGATGGAGGGGGTGACGATATGGGCCCGGTTGCCCATGCCCATCAGGATCGGGCCAACTTCAAGCGCGTCGCCTTTCATTTTCAGGATGTTGCGCACGCCGGAGGCGGCGTCTGTATTGGCGAAAATCAGAATATTTGCGGGGCCTTGCAAGTGGGCGGCGGGGAAGATGCGGGCGCGTAGCTCTGGATCGAGGGCGGTGTCGATATGCATTTCCCCTTCATAGGCAAAGTCGCGGGGTGTGCTATCGAGGATGGCCATCGCGGCGCGCATACGGCAGCCGGTATCGGAGTTTAAATTGCCGAACTGGCTGTGCGAACAGAGCGCAATATTGGGGGTGATGCCGAAGCGTCGAGCGTGGCGGGCGGCGCCGATGGCGGTTTCGGCGATCTGCTCTGGCGTGGGTTCGGCGTGGACTTGCGTATCTGCAATGAAGAGCGGGCCGTCTTCGAGGATCATCATGGAAAGAGCCGCGATGGGCCGGAGTTTTTCCGTGCCAAGGATTTGCTCGACGTAGTTCAGATGCCAGAGGTATTGACCGAAGGTGCCGCAAATCAGGCTGTCGGCTTCATCCCGATGGACCATGACCGCGCCGATGGCGGTGGTGTTGGTGCGCATGATGGCTTTGGCGAGGTCGGGCGTGACGCCTTTGCGGGCCATAATCTCATGATAGGTGCCCCAGTAATCGCGGTAGCGGGGGTCATTCTCGGGGTTTACGATTTGGAAATCCACGCCGGGGCGGATTTTGAGCCCTGCGCGTTCGCAGCGGGTTTCGATGACCTCAGGGCGGCCGATAAGGATTGGTTGATCGGTGGTTTCTTCGATCACCGCTTGGGAGGCGCGCAGCACGCGTTCGCTTTCGCCTTCGGCAAAGACGATGCGGCGTCGGGCGGATTTTGCGGCGTCGAAGACAGGGCGCATCAGGAGGGCAGATTTGAAAACAGAGCCGTCGAGTGACTGCTTGTAGGCGGCGATATCCTCTAGCGGGCGGGTGGCGATGCCGGTTTCCATGGCGGCTTTGGCCACGGCGGTGGCGACGACGCCCATCAGGCGTGGATCAAAGGGTTTTGGGATCAGGTAGTCGGGACCGAAGGTGAGTTGTTCGCCCCGATAGGCAGCTGCAGCTTCGGCAGAGGTGGTTTCGCGGGCGAGGGCGGCGATGCCTTCGACACAGGCGATTTTCATGGCGTCGTTGATGTCGGTTGCGCCCACGTCGAGTGCGCCGCGGAAGATAAAGGGGAAGCAAAGCACGTTGTTGACCTGATTGGGCACATCGCTGCGGCCGGTGGCGATGATGGCCTTTGGATTGGCCTCTTTCGCGGCAGCTGGTTCAATTTCGGGATTGGGGTTGGCGAGGGCGAAGATAATCGGGCTATCTGCCATCTTTTTCACCATGTCAGGTGTCAGGACGCCGGGGCCGGAGAGGCCGAGGAAGAGGTCCGCGCCTTCAATGACCTCATCCAGCGTTGCGTATGTGGTGCCTTGGGCATAGCAGGCCTTTTGCGGGGTCATGTCGGCTTCGCGGCCTTCGTAGACGAGGCCTTCGATATCAACGAGCCAGACGTTTTCGCGTTTGACGCCCATTTTCAGGAGCATGTTGAGGCAGGCGATGCCGGCAGCGCCACCGCCTGTGCTGACTATCTTTATGTCTTCAAAGCGCTTTTTGGCCAGACGCAAGGCATTGGTGGCTGCGGCGCTGACGACAATTGCCGTTCCGTGTTGATCGTCGTGGAACACGGGGATGTTCATACGTTCGCGGCAGAGCTTTTCGACAGTAAAACAATCAGGCGCTTTGATGTCTTCAAGGTTGATGGCGCCGAAGGAGGGTTCGAGGGCGCAGACGATGTCGGCCAGCTTTTCTGGATCGGGTTCGTTTAGCTCGATGTCGAAGCAATCGATATTGGCGAATTTCTTAAAAAGAACCGCTTTGCCTTCCATGACGGGTTTGGATGCGAGGCCGCCGATGTTGCCGAGGCCAAGCACGGCGCTGCCGTTGGAGACGACGGCCACGAGGTTGCCGCGGGCAGTAAAGTCACGCGCTGTGGCAGGATCGTCTTTGATTTCGAGGCAGGCTTCTGCGACGCCGGGGGAATAGGCCAGCGATAGATCGCGCCCATTCGCCATGGGTTTGGTTGCTCTGATTTCGAGTTTCCCAGGTTTTGGAGTCTGGTGATAGGACAGAGCGGCGGCGCGGAGATCGGTTGGTTTTGAGCGGGTCACAGTCGGCTTTCCAAATTTAGTTTAACGTTAAACTAATTTCATTTTTCTTACTTTACGGCAATTGGGAAGTCGGGGAAAGTCACATTCTTACAGGTAAGTTGCCCCTTGCATCTGAGCGGTCGTCTCGTAGTCTTCTAGGATAGATTTGGAGACTTCTCATGACGTTGATGGATGACGCACGCGCGGTGCGGGAAAATGCCCACGCCCCCTATTCGAATTTTAAGGTTGGTGCGGCGGTGCAGACGTCATCTGGTGCTGTCTATAAGGGCTGCAATGTTGAGAATGTGGCTTATCCCGAAGGAACTTGCGCCGAGGCAGGGGCTATCGCCGCGATGGTTGCTGCGGGGGAGCGGGATGTTGTGGCTGTGGCGGTCATTGCTGATAGTCCTCAGCCGGTGAGCCCGTGCGGAGGGTGTCGACAAAAGCTTGCGGAATTTGCGGGCGCGGATGCGAAGGTGACGCTCGGGACGCTAGACGGGACGGTTTTGGAAACTACCGTTGGGGCCTTGCTGCCCGGTGCGTTCGATAAAGACTATATGTCGAAAGTCTGAGCGGTGGATGCGCGCGCCGTTATTTCGAAGGTCAGGCGGGGAGACGCGCCGGAGCGGGATGAGCTGATCTGGTTTGCCGAGGGTTTGGCCTCTGGTCACATATCGGACGCACAGGCCGGTGCCTTTGCGATGGCTGTTTGTTTGAACGGGCTCGGCTCGGACGGTCGGGTGGCTTTGACCGAAGGGATGCGCGACAGCGGCGACGTGCTGTCCTGGGATTTGGGTGCGCCGATCATCGACAAACACTCGACAGGGGGTGTGGGCGACTGCGTGTCCTTGCTGCTCGCGCCGATGCTGGCCTGTTGCGGCGTCTATGTTCCGATGATTTCGGGCCGTGGATTGGGGCACACGGGCGGGACGTTGGACAAGTTGGAAGCCATTCCAGGGGTGTCGACCGATGTGTCGGAGGAGCGGCTTCGCACCATTGTTGAAACGGTCGGCTGCGCGATTGTAGGGGCGACAGGGCGGATCGCACCGGCAGACAAGCGGCTTTACGGGGTGCGGGATGTGACCTCGACGGTGGACAGTATCGATTTGATCACAGCGTCGATCTTGTCAAAGAAACTGGCGGCAGGGCTGGATGCGCTGATTTTGGACGTCAAAACTGGGTCCGGTGCGTTTATGAAATCTGAGGAAGACGCACGCGGGTTGGCCGAAGCGCTGGTCGAGACCGCAAAAGGTGCTGGGTGCAAGACCAAGGCGCTTGTTACGAATATGAGCCAACCTTTGGCGCCCTCGTTGGGCAATGCTTTGGAGGTTTCGGTCTGTATGGATGTGTTGAGTGGGAACGCCGAAGCTGCGCCGCGGTTGGTTGAACTGTCTGTGGCGCTTGGCGCGAATCTGTTGGAGCAGGCCGGTTGGGAGCGGGCCTTGGCGAAGATCAAGTTAGAAGACGCCTTGAAGGATGGGTCAGCACTGAAGGTCTTTGCCAATATGGTGTCAGCGCTCGGCGGCCCACCTGACATGGTTGAAGATTGGCGGACTCATTTGCCGAAAGCGCCGGTTGTGGGCGATGTGCTTTCGCCAATGGCTGGACATGTGGCGGCGATTGATGGCGAGGCGTTGGGCCTATCGGTTGTTGGTTTGGGCGGCGGGCGCAAGGTGGAAACGGACCGCATTGATCCGGCGGTTGGGCTGTCGGATTTGGTTGCGCTGGGTGCCAAAGTCGAAGCGGGCCAGCCGTTGGCGACGATCCATGCGGCAGATGAGGATGCAGCAGAGCGGGCGGCGCAGGAAGTATTGGCAGCGATTTCCATTGGCGATGCGCCTTTTGTTGGTCAGCTGATCGTTGCGGAGGTCGGATAGTGCCGCGCGCGTTTCTGGTTGTGATGGACAGCGTCGGCATTGGCGGCGCACCTGACGCAGACGCGTTTTTTAATGACGGTGTGCCGGACACGGGCGCGAGTACGCTTGGCCATATTGCCGAGGCTTGTGAGGCGGGGCGTGCGGAGGAGGGCCGGACGGGACCGCTTCATTTGCCGCATATGTGCGGTTTGGGCCTTGCTGAAGCCTTGGCGCTCGCCTCAGACCGACGGGATTTGAGTTTTTCGGCCAAGGTGAGAGGAGCTTGGGGAGCGGCGACGGAGACCTCTCGCGGGAAGGACACGCCAACGGGGCATTGGGAATTGGCGGGGGTACCAGTACCTTGGGAGTGGCACACGTTTCCCGATCAAAAGCCAGCCTTTCCCGAAGAGGTGACGCGGGCTTTGTGTGAGGCGGCTGGGACTGACGGGATTTTGGCGGATTGCCATGCGTCGGGAACCGAGATTATTGAGCGCGAAGGAGCAGAGCATCTGCGCTCGGGCTGGCCGATTTGTTATACGTCGGCGGACTCTGTTTTGCAGATTGCGGCGCATGAAGAGCATTTTGGATTAGACCGATTGCTCAAGCTTTGCGCAGTCGTGGCACCCTTGTTGCATGACATGAAAGTGGGGCGCGTGATTGCGCGGCCGTTTGTGGGTGACGCGGAAGCGGGGTTCACACGAACGCAGAATCGAAAGGACTATGCAATCGCGCCTCCGGCTCCGACGCTTTTAGAGCAGGTGCAAACGGCAGGTCGACACGTGCAAGCTATTGGAAAGATTGGGGATATATTCTCCATGCGCGGGATTGATGCCGTTTCGAAAGGTTCGGATACGCAATTGATGGTCGATCTTCATGACGCGGTGGAGACAGCGCCGGAGGGCGGCTTGGTGTTCGCCAATTTTGTGGAGTTTGACAGCCTTTATGGTCATCGTCGTGATGTGAGCGGCTATGCGCGGCACCTTGAATGGTTTGATGGCGAGATCGGTCGCGTTCTGGAGCGTTTGCGTGAGGGCGACCTCTTGATCATCACGGCGGATCATGGGAACGACCCGACGTGGGTTGGCACGGATCATACGAGAGAACGGGTGCCGGTAATTGCGGCTGGGATCGGAGCGCGAGAGTTGGGCCAGATGGGTTTCGCCGATGTGGCGGCAACGGTGGCGGCGCATTTGGACGTGGCATATTCCGGTGAGGGAAGGAGTGGGTTGTGAGCTTTCAGAAGATGAAGAAGATTGAGCTGCATTTGCATCATGAGGCAGCAGCCCCTCCTAGCTTTATCCGTGGACTAGCGGCGGAGAAGAAGATCGACATCAGTAAGATCTTTGATGACCAAGGGAACTATGTGTTCCACGATTTCGATCATTTTCTGACCGTCTATGATGCGGCCTGTTTGCCTTTGCAGACGCCCGAAGATTTCCGGCGGCTGACGCTGGCGGCGTTGGAAGAGACCGCCAAGCACGGGGTGATTTATTGTGAGACGTTTGTGTCGCCCGATTTTTGTGGTGGGGCGGACGTTGCGGCTTGGAAAGAGTTTCTTGCGGGGATGAAGGAGGCATCTGACGAGGCGGAGCGCAGTTTTGGCATCACGCATCGCACCATCGTCACCTGCTTGCGGCATTTGGGGCCGGAGAAGGCCAAACCGGCCGCGCTTTGTGCTGCGGAAACGGCAGGCGAGTATCTCGTTGGTTTTGGCATGGCCGGGGCGGAGATGATGGGGCGCCCGGGCGATTTTGCCTATAGCTTTGATATGGCGCGCGAGGCAGGGTTAAACCTGACCTGCCACGCGGGCGAGTGGGGTGGGCCGGATATGGTGTCTGACACTCTGCGTGATTTGAAGGTGTCGCGCATCGGGCATGGGATTAATGCCGTTCACGATCCGGCTGTGGTTCAGCAGTTGGTGGATCAGGACGTGGTGCTCGAAGTTTGCCCTGTGTCCAACGTCGTCTTGAAGGCTGTTTCGGGGTGGGATGCGCATCCGATTCAGCGGTTGCGAGATGCGGGTGTGAAAGTGACGGTTTCCACCGATGATCCACCTTTCTTTCATACAACCATGACAGAAGAATATCGTCAGCTTGCAGAAAACTTTGGCTGGGGCGAAGATGATTTTGACGCTATCACGCAGACCGCTTTAGATGCTGCTTTTTGTGATCAGCAGACCAAAGAGCGATTGGCGCAAGAATTGAGGTACCAATGACCGAGCACGTAACCCATGTGACCCACCCGCTGGTGCAGCACAAGCTGAGCCTGATGCGCAAAACCGATACGTCGACTGGTGAGTTTCGCCAGTTGTTGCGCGAGATCAGTCAGCTTTTGGCCTACGAGATCACGCGCGAATTGCCGATGACGACAAAGCGGATTGATACGCCGTTGGAAGCAATGGATGCGCCTGCCTTGGCGGGTAAGAAGCTGGCATTGGTCTCTATTTTGCGCGCCGGTAACGGCCTGTTGGACGGTATTTTGGAATTGATCCCGTCGGCGCGGGTCGGCTTCGTTGGCTTGTACCGAAACGAAGAAACACTGGAGCCGGTTGAGTATTACTTCAAAGTTCCGACCGAATTGTCAGAGCGTTTGGTGATTGCCGTTGATCCGATGTTGGCGACGGGCAATTCGTCGGTAGCCGCGATCCAGAAGCTCAAGGATGCCGGTGCAACAAACATTCGGTTCATGTGCCTGTTGGCGGCGCCCGAAGGGATTGCGCGGATGAAAGAGGCGCATCCAGATGTGCCGATTGTGACCGCGGCGATCGATAGTCATTTGAATGAGAATGGCTACATCGTGCCTGGTTTGGGCGATGCGGGCGACCGGATGTTTGGGACGAAATAGGCGAAGTTCCTTTACAGATATAGGGATTTCATCCAAACTGCCACTAATTGTTGTGGGGATACATATGCATAAGCTGGCGACATTTTCGCTATTTCTATCAGTCGGACTTGCAGTCCCCCCTGCGTTTGCCCAATCGATCGACGGCCCCGCGGAGCTTCCTCCAGCGACGTTTGAAGGTTCCCAATATGTCGATAGCCAAGGCTGCGGGTTTGTTCGCGTCACAGTAAATGGCGCGACGTCTTGGATCGCGCGTGTGGATCAAGATCGCAATCCGCTTTGCAATTTTGAACCGACTTTTGCCTGGACGGTGACGGACACGGTCGCTGAGGACGACACAACCGAAGTCGCGGAGGCGGTAAAGGAGGCAGACACGGCAGAGGCCGCTTCAACACCGGAAACCGCAGCGGAACCGGTTGAAAGTGCATTGGCAGACGAAGCCGAAACACCTGTCATCTCCACTGATTTGTCGGAAGAGGTGGCCGAGGCGCCCGCACCGCGCCCGACGGCTCCTGCGGCACCAAGACGTGCGCCGGTTGTCGCTCCGGCTCCGGTTGTTGCAGAGACACCTGCTCCTATTCAAACACAGCCTGTGACTCGGGATCAGGCATGCGCCGGAAAATCGGGTATTCAGCCCAATTTGTTGAGCCTCTCGACCGGATTGCCGATTGATTGTGGGCCCGCGACTGAGATCGTTGACGTGCCAGCCGTGTCTGATGAGATCCCTCGTTTGACATTGGCAGAGGTGTGCCAGCGGACTGCCGAAACAGGGGTTCGTTATACCAATGCGGAAACAGGCGAGGCGGTGGTTTGCCCGGAGGTCGATGTGCAAGTGGCCACGGCGGCTCCTACAGCGTCTGTATCAAAGACATATATTCAAGTTGGCAGTTTTGCCGTCCATTCAAATGCGGATCGTTTGATTGCCCGATTGGGTGATCTTGGTCTACCTGTCGCCTCCGGTCGGAGCGGACGGCTAAAGATCGTGGCGGCAGGTCCATTTATGAGTGCAAGCGCGCAGCAGCAGGCTTTGGCCACGGTGCGCGGATTAGGGTTTTCTGACGCCTTTTTAAGGAATTAACCGATTCTCCCGGGGAAGAGTCTCGCGTGTGTTTGCGGGGCTTTTCCTTGTCTGGGGCCCATTATGCGTCGCAAATTCCGTTGAGCGCGATCCATTGGCTGTCTGAAATGACAGGCTGATTGTCCGCCTCTTTGGTTTGGTTCGGGACCAATCGACCACGGCTTTCCAGATCAGCAAAAAGCGGGATGATGTCCACATTTTGGGATTGGAAGCCTTCCAATATTGATGCGCGCAATTCGATCAATTGCGGGCTGTTGGTTAAGCTCATCGCATAAGCTTCAAGGCTTTCAGGTGGGAGATCGCCTGTCGTCAGAAGTTGCAGAGTTGGTCGTAGGCCAGCTTGGTCGATAATAGGTCCAAGCGCGTCTTTCTCTTCGGCATCGAGGAAGGCGGCGAGCGCGTAGCCGGCAACGGATTCAGGTTCCTTGGCGCTTTCGACCCGAGATTTGTCTAAGACAATGATGTTTCCGGGAAGGGCCACAGCCTCTTCGAGACCGTCTGGCAGCACAACGATCTGAGCTTGTGCGGAAGGGCCGAAGAGACGGTTGCTCATCGCCGCAAGTGCTTCCTGCCCGCGAGGGGAGGTGCAGCGTTGCCCGAGAGTGGATTGCAAGTGGCCAAGGATAATGGCCCCCATCTCGGCGCGCTTTGATTGCGGGACGACGGCGAGCGTTTGTTCGCGTAAGGCGTTAGGAAACCAGAACACGGCGAGACCGACGACGAGGGCCGCAAAGCTCGCCGAGATCGCAAAACGCAACCGTCCAGATGTCGAACGGGCATTCAACAACCCGCGACGGACGGTTTCTATGGCGTCAATCATTGTATCGTCAGCGATTTCGAGCGTTTCTTCGGCGTCAGGTGCCGGAGCGAAAAGCGCGGGCCGTTCGCCTTCGTTGAGGCGTGTAACTGCGGGGAGTGACCAATGCGTCAGCGGTCGATCTGCTGAGTCTGAGATGACTAGCGTAGCGTGGCCGAATGAGACCAGCACGTCCCGTCGCTGCGCACCCGTTTTCTCGCGCCAGAGGCCGTCACTTTCCAACCGCTCATACTGATCAAGTGCTGTCATACGCCTGTTCTTTTTCGCTGACCTTACGGCGCTTTGGCGGCTTTGAACAGTCGATTTGCGGGGCGTGGAGCGCAATTAACTCTCCTTTAACCATGTGGGCTTAGCCAAAGGGTGCGCGTCAAAATTTGTCGGGCGAAAGAATTTTAAGCGGTCGGGGCTATGACACCGCAACACATAAGATATGCAGCACTTCTATTGCTGATCCCATTTGGCGCATTAGCGGTTTCGGCCTTTCAAAATCAAACCGTTCTTCGGACTGTTGCGCATGGACCGATCCAAGCGGATCATGCCAACCTGGGCTGTTCGGATTGCCATATTGCGCCAGACGCAACTTGGCGGCAGCAGATTCAAGCGAACTTACGCTATGTTGTTGGCGCGCGGTCTGAGGCAGTCGATTTCGGCTATAATCCTGTGACGTCGGACACATGTTTGGGGTGCCACGAACGCCGAATGAGCGCCACCCGATTTATCGCTTCCGAGAAGCACGGTTCCAAGACGCGCAAGAGATCGTCGACGCCACAAGCTGTTTTGGATGCCACACGGAGCACACGAACGAACGGGCGTTTGCGCAGGTGGATTTCTGTGTCGCCTGTCATAGTGATTTGGAACTGAAGACGGACCCGTTGGATGTGAGCCACGTCCAGCTGATCAAAGAAGAAAACTGGGGCAGCTGTTTGGGGTGCCACGATTTTCATGGGAACCACGCCTATGAAGCGCCGAAGTTGCTGGACGCCGCGTTCGATGTGGACGCGTTGGAGGCCTATTTGGCGGATGGGCCGAACCCTTACGGAACTGAGAAACTATATGAGGCCAAGGACCCATGAGCACATTTCGATTGGTTTTAGCGGGCTGCATCTTTTGCCTTGCGATTTATTTGTTCGTCTCAGCGCCGCCGCCCTTGCAGGAGAATGGCCAGACACAAACAGCCGTCCGCGCTGTTGAGGTTGAACATGTGTTCAGAGCCGTCAATTCGGTGAACGAAGCCGCGCCGCAGATTTACACCAGTCGGATCGTAGGACCGGGCAAGCAGGTTGGTTTGGGCTTTGGAGAGGATTGGGCCGAACCGGATGTGGAAAAGGGGCCGCTGCCTGCACTGTTTTTGCGCCTTGCCGCGGCGCGGCTTGAGGCAAAGCCGACGCGGTTGAGCCTGTATCTTGGGTCTGATGAGCCTATCAACAAATCGAACCTGTTTGATGCGGCTCAGATGGAGGCGTTCGGAGTTGTGAAAAGCTCTCGCGAGCCGGTGTTTTCCCAGATTGAGGAGGTTGGGGTGGTGGGTATGTTCCCTGATATCGCTTCCGCTCAGCCGTGTGTGACCTGTCACAATGAACATGCAGTTGGATTGGGAATTGGGCGACGTCATGGGGGCCACGACGTGGACCTATCCTGATGCGGTCTTGGGGGCAGACGATTATTTGGCGACGACTGAGGCCACGTTTGAAGCGGTTGCGGAAGCCTACACGCAATATCTGGATAAAGTATCGGGCTTTGCTGAACCGGTCGAGGTCGGCAGCGAGTGGCCGGATCAAGGTAAGCTCGCCTTGCCCGATCTTGAGACGTTCTTGACCGAGGTGCGTGCGGCGGCGTCCGCCTCGATTGTGGACGAGTTGATCCTGCTGTCTGAGGTGGAGGTGGCGCAATGATTGCGCGGACGTTGAGCATACTGAGCACGCCTTACGCCCTGATCGGGCTGGTCGGTTTGCTTTTGGCTGCTGTGGCGTTGAGCGTGGGTTGGCAGGGTGTTGTACTTTCCCCCAACATTCAGTTTGCATGGCAGTCCGTCACGGGTGTCGGGCTCTTATCGACGATGATTTACCAGTGGTATCTGCTACGAAAGCGCTGGATTGGGGATATGACGCGGCGCGACGTTGTGATCCACCGTTGGGCGGGTGTTGCTGCGGTGATCTTGTTCGGCCTTCATGCGGCGCGGTTGGGTCACACATGGATGATGGCGATCACGGTGCTGTTCATTCTGATCGGGGTCACCGGCATTCTGAACAAAGAGGTCATGCGGTACAAAACACGCGGGGCGTATCTGACGTGGTTTTCCATCCACATTGGGCTGTCCGTGGCAATTGCCCCGCTGATCGCGGTGCATGTTTGGGTGGCGCTGTCGTATTGAAGCCGATCAGTACGTCTTCGCCAAAGCCCGTAATTCGAATTTCTGAATCTTCCCTGTCGATGTTTTGGGAAGTTCCTGGAACACTACTTTCTTAGGGCATTTGAACCCTGCGAGGCGTTCGCGGGTGAAGGCGATCATTTCTGCCTCATCCGCGCTGGCGCCGTCTTTGAGTTCGATAAAGGCACAAGGAACCTCGCCCCATTTTTCATCTGGCTTGGCCACAACCGCACAGAGGTTGACTGCAGGGTGGTGCATCAGGGCACCTTCGACCTCTACTGAGGAGATGTTTTCGCCGCCAGAGATGATGATGTCTTTGGCGCGGTCAGAGATTTGGATGTAGCCGTCAGGGTGTTGGATGGCGAGGTCTTCGGAGTGGAAGTAGCCACCCGCAAAGGATTTGGCGGTGGCTTCGGGGTTCTTGAAGTATCCCTTCATCACGGAATTCCCGCGCATCACAATCTCGCCCTGCGTGCCGCTGTTCATGCTGACTTGCGCCATTTGATCATCGACCACTGTGATGTGTTCCATCTGTGGATAAGCGACGCCTTGGCGGGCTTTGATCGCAGCTTGGTCTTCGGCGGGAAGATCATCCCATTCGTCAATCCAGACGCATTCGGTGACGTGACCGTAGGTCTCGGTGAGGCCGTAGACCTGCGTGACGTTGAAGCCCAGTTTGCCGATGGCCTCTAGTGTTGCGGGCGCGGGCGGGGCGCCTGCGGTGAAAACCTCGATCGTACGGTCGAAGGGGCGGCGTTCTTCTTCGGTTGCGTTGACGATCAGGTTCAAAACGATGGGTGCGCCGCCGAAATGGGTCACGCCGTGGTCTGCTATGGCATCGTAGATCGCTTTGGCTGTGATGTCGCGGCAGCAGACAACGGTTCCGCCCATCACAGGCATCATCCATGTGTGGTTCCAGCCGTTGCAATGAAAAAGCGGAACAATTTGCAGCAGCGTCGGAAACAGGGTCATACGCCAGCTGATCGGCGTGCCCATCGTCATCAAATACGCGCCACGATGGTGGTAAACGACGCCCTTTGGACGGCCCGTGGTGCCGGAGGTATAATTGAGCGCGAGGCTTTCCCATTCGTCCTCTGGCATGACCCATTCAAAGTCAGGATCACCGGTGGCGATGAAATCTTCGTAGTCGATTTGTTCGCCGATGCCGGCAACGCCTGCGATGGGGTCGGGCACTTCGACGATGCCGGGTGGCGGGCCTTCCATGAGGTCCACAGCTTGCATCAGGGCGGGCAGGAATTGGCTGTCAACGAGGACGACTTTCGATTCGCCATGATCGAGAATGTAGGCGATGGTGTCGACGTCGAGCCGCGTGTTGATCGTGTTCAGGATCGCACCGCAGGCGGGTACGCCGAAGGCGGCTTCGGATTGCGCAGGGGTGTTCGGTAGGATCGTTGCGACCACATCGCCTGATTTGACACCGATTTTTGTCAGTGCCGAGGCAAGGCGCGAGACGCGGGCGTGGTATTGGCGATAGGTCAGCTGATGATCGCCGTAGATCAGTGCTGTGCGTTCTGGGTAAACGATGTTGGCTCTTTGAAGATGGCTCAGCGGTGTCAACGGCGCATAGTTCGCCGCGCATTTCTCCAGCCCCGTTTCGTCTGACATCCAACCCATGGCGCATCTCCCTTTGTGGTGTGAAAGTTATGCAGAAATTTAAATGTCAGACAATAGAGGTTTTGAGTGAGACAGATGGATTTTGATCGGCCATGGTGGTGGCATGATCATCTCTCCGGGCCGTCGATATATCTTTGCGCATATGCCGAAAACAGGTGGTACGTCTTTGGCGTCGGCCTTGGAGGAGCGGGCGCAGAAGGATGACATCTTGATCGGCGATACACCCAAGGCACTGCGTCGCAAGGGGAGGCTGGCGTCATTCACCGCGGCTGGTCGGCTTTGGAAGCATTCGACCTTGGCGGATATTGAGGGTGTGGTCACGCCGGATAAGATGCAGGAATGGTTTGTGGTGACGCTGGTGCGCAATCCGTGGGACCGGATTGTGAGCTATTACAGCTGGGCGCGGGGGCGGAGTTTTGATCATCCGGTTGTTGGCTTGGCCAAATCATTGGAGTTCGAGCAATTTGCGAAAAAGCCAGCGGTTCTGCGTTCTCTGAAAGCCAATCCGGTTGCGGCCTATACAACGGACCGTCGCGGTGTGGATCATGCCAATCTGGTTGCACGGCTGGAGCATCTTGAAACTGACCTGAAACCCTTATGGGACCACCTTGGGTTTGAGTTGGCGATTCCGCATCTCAATAAGTCCGAGAGGGAGCGGGATTATCGGTCGTATTTTGATGCCGACACACACGATGCTGTGGCGGAGGTGTGTCAGGGGGATATTGAAACATACGGATATTGTTTCTGAAATCGATTGAATGCGGAAAACTCCTGATAATCGTCCCTCAATCAAAATCAATGCCACATTCTTACCATGATTTCGGCCAATGAAGGGCATCTGCATCATCCTCTATGAAAAGTGAACTGCTCCTATTTTTGAGCGTTTCACACATAAAATAAGGGGGTGAGGTATGGATAGTGCATCGTTAACCCTCAATCAGGCGGTAGAGTCCTCAATCTTGCAAATTGGGGACAGGCATTCTGTGCCACAAGTGGGTTTGCTTTCCGGACAAAAGGTTATCACTCCAGCGGGTCAAATCCCCGTTGAAGCGGTGGAACCTGAGATGCGGTTGCTAACCTTTGACGGTGGATATCAGCCCGTGACTGATGTTCGCCAAGAGCGCTTGCCTCTCGGGGCAAGTGTGATGGTGGTACCCAAGGGCGTTTTTGGCAATCAGGGTGAGATACTGATGCTGCCTGAACAGGATGTTATCTTTGATCTTGATATGTCTGCGGAGGCTTTCCTTGACCCATTCGCAATGATCCGGGCCAGTGACCTTTCGGGGCATTGGGGGATCAAACCACGCGTGGTTCTTGAGCCTTTGCTGTCGACTCAGATACTGTTTGCTCAGGATGAGGTTCTTTGCACGTCGGTTGCGGCAATGTTCCATTGCCCGCAAGCGGTGGGCGCAAAGGTCATGCTAGATCAAAGACAAGCTGCATAAGAAAAGGGGCGCTGGCGGGTGGCCAGCGCCCCTTTTTTGTTTATCCGACGCTTAAGCTGCGGCTTTGCCGGCACCATAGATGCTGTAGAAAGACGCGTTTTTATCGGCCATCTCGCGCAACAGGTTTGGCGTCGCAAAGCGTTCGCCGTGGATTGCGGCAAGCTGATCGCAGCGCTCCGCCGCGTATGGAGCGCCAATGATGTCGAGCCAGCTGAATGGGCCGCCAGACCAAGGTGCAAAGCCCCAACCTAGGATCGCTCCAACGTCGCCTTCGCGGATGTCTTCCAGCACGTTTTCTTCCAACGCACGGACCGCTTCGAGGACTTGTGCAAAGAGCAGGCGATGCTGGACCTCAAGCAGTTCTGGCTGTTCGTCCGCAACTGGATATTTTGCCGCGAGACCTTCCCACAGACCTTGGCGTTTGCCCTTTTCATCGTAGGCGTAGAAGCCAGCATTGGATTTGCGGCCCAAGCGGCCTTCGTCGAACATCCAGAACAGAACTTCGTCGACTTCCTCATTCGGGTAATCGTCGCCCATTGCTGCTTTCGTTGCTTTCGCGATCTTTACACCAAGGTCGATGGAGGTTTCGTCCGTCAGCTGAAGAGGGCCGAGCGGCATACCAACGAGTTTGGCTGCGTTTTCGATCAACGCAGGCTCGACGCCTTCTTTGACCATGCGGATCCCTTCGTTGATGTATGGGATGATGCAGCGGTTGGCGTAGAAGAACCGTTCGTCGTTTACGACGATTGGTGTTTTCCGGATCTGGCGCACGAAATCGAGCGATTTGGCCACTGCACGGTCGCCTGTTTCTTTACCCTTGATAATCTCTACCAACATCATCTTGTCCACTGGGGAGAAGAAGTGGATGCCGATGAACTGTTCCGGACGAACGGAGGCCTTCGCAAGTTCAGTGATCGGGAGAGTGGAAGTATTGGTGGCAAAGATGCAGTCTTCACCCACGATGGCTTCGACTTTCTTTGTCATCTCGGCCTTAACGCCAACGTCTTCGAAAACGGCTTCTACAATCAGGTCGCAGCCTTTGAGGGCTTCCAGATCTGTTGTCGCGTTGATTAGGCCGAGAATGGCGTCTTTCTTTTCTTCAGTCGCCTTTTTGCGCTTGATGCCTTTGTTCATGTAATCAGCTGTGTAGGATTTGCCTTTGTCGGCGGCGTCTTGATCACGGTCGATCAGGACAACTTCGATCCCAGCCAAGGCTGAGACGAGGGAGATCCCAGCCCCCATCATGCCAGCGCCCAGAACGCCCACTTTCTTGACCTTCTGGTCGTCTACATCAGGACGGTTCGCGCCTTTCTCCAACGCTTCTTTGTTGATGAAGAGGGAGCGGATCATCGCCTCGGACGATGGGTTCATCAGAACATGTGTGAACCAGCGGGCTTCGATCTTGATCGCTGTGTCGAAAGGAACCAATGCGCCTTCGTAAGCGGCGGAAAGCAGGGCCTTTGCCGCAGGATAAACGCCCTTGGTGCGACCGTTGATCATGGCAGAAGCGCCGACGTAGGTCATGAATCCGGCAGGGTGATATGGCGCGCCGCCAGGCATTTTGTAGCCCTTTTCATCCCATGGTTTGACGATAGATGGTTCGGACAGAACCCATGCCTTTGCAGTGGAGAGCAATTCATCAGCAGGCACGACTTCGTCGATCAAACCAGCCGCCTTGGCTTTTTTCGGATCGCTCAGCTTACCTTCCAAAAGGAACGGCGATGCAGCCATCGCACCCATCTTGCGTACAAGGCGCGTGGTGCCGCCCATGCCTGGGAAGATACCGACCATGATTTCAGGCAGGCCAATTTTTGCTTTTGGGTTGTCTGCGGCAAAGATGCGGTGGCACGAGAGCGGGATTTCGTAGCCGATGCCGAGTGCTGTACCGGGCAGCGCTGCCGCGATCGGCTTGCCGCCTTTGTTTGTCTTTGGGTCCATCCCAGCGCGTTCGATGTTACGCAGAACGCCGTGACACTGCATCAAACCGTCCATCAGGCCAGCAGCAGGGTTCTCGCCCGCGCTTTCTTTCATCTTCGCAATGATGTTGAGATCCATACCACCAGCAAATGAGCCTTCTTTACCGGAGGTGATGACGATACCTTTCACGGCGTCATCGGCAAGCGCTTCGTTGACCAGCGCATTGAGGTCTACAAATCCTTGTTGGTTCATCACGTTCATGGATTTGCCAACTGTGTCCCAAGTGATGACGGCGACACCATCGGCGTCTGTGGCCATTGTAAAGTCAGTCATATCTTTTCTCTCTTTCTCAGCGCGCGGTGTTGGAACTTACCGCTTTCTCGCTTTGTTCATTTCGTCTCGAACGGGTTTCTCAAAATCCGTATCTATTTTCGTTTTGCTGTCCGACGTGCAAAACCGCCATTCCAGCCCAAGGTACATTGCGACGGTCTCCGAAGGCTCCGCGGCCAACACGACCTTCCCATCGTCATCAAAGAAGGTCAGATCGAAAGTCGCGTTGATCACATCTTGCGTCCTAAACTTGGCCTTCAAACACGTGCGTTTGCAGTTTGTTGCACCAAGGTCTGTGACGTAGGTGCGGTACCAATCAAATGCTGCGACCAACTCCTCGTAGGTTTCGATCCTGATGACGCTTGATCCCACCCCGAAGTGGTAAGGAAGGTGCAACGTTGAGGCCAAGACTGGCATGTCAGCGGCGAAGAAGGCTTCGTCCGTCCGGTCTAACAGGTCTTGAACGATGTCAAATGCTTCCTTGTCTCGGGGTGAGGCCATACAGTTATACCCTTTCGATAATTGTGGCTGCACCCATACCGGACGCGATGCAGAGCGTGGCGAGGCCGGTGCCTTTGCCAGTGCGCTCCAATTCGTCCAGCAACGTGCCGATGATGATCGCGCCTGTCGCACCCAGCGGGTGGCCCATTGCGATAGAACCGCCGTTGACGTTAACGAGGCTGTCATCGACATCAAAACGCTGCATGAAGCGCAGAACAACGGAGGCAAACGCTTCGTTCACTTCGAAAAGGTCGATATCGCTGATCGACATGCCTGAATCCGCGAGGATCTTTTCGGTCACTGGAACTGGACCTGTCAGCATGATGGTTGGATCAGTGCCGATTTTCGCGGTTGCCTTGATGCGAGCGCGAGGTTTCAGGCCATGTGCTTCGCCGAATTCTTTGTTACCGATCAGAACGCCCGCAGACCCGTCCACGATGCCAGACGAGTTACCCGCGTGGTGGATGTGGTTGATCTTTTCCAGATGCGGGTATTTGAGCAGGGCAACATTGTCGAAGCCCGGCATCACTTCACCCATCTGCTGAAATGACGCGTGCAAAGACCCAAGCGCCTGCATGTCAGTGCCAGGGCGCATGTATTCGTCGTTGTCGAGGATCGTCAGGCCATTGATGTCCTTGACGGGAACGATGGATTTTTCAAAGCGATTGTCAGCCCAAGCAGCCGCGGCGCGGTTTTGGCTTTCGACAGCTAGTGCGTCGGCGTCATCACGCGAAAACCCATATTCGGTTGCGATGATGTCAGCTGAAATACCCTGTGGCACGAAATACGTGTCCATCGCGATGGATGGGTCAACCGCAATCGCAGCACCGTCGGAGCCCATGGCCACACGGCCCATCATTTCGACACCGCCAGCGATGTAAGCTTGGCCTGCGCCGCCTTTGACTTGGTTCGCGGCGAGGTTCACAGCTTCCATACCAGACGCACAGAAACGGTTGATGGCAAGGCCTGGGATGCTTTCATCAAGGTCGGAGGCCAAAACAGCGGTTCGTGCAAGGCAGCCGCCTTGTTCGCCAACTTGGGTCACGTTGCCCCAGATCACGTCCTCGACCGCGTGGCCTTCGAGGCCGTTGCGCTCTTTAAGGGAATTCAAAACACCTGCGGAAAGGCGTGCTGATGTCACCTCATGCAAGCTGCCGTCTTTGCGGCCTTTGCCACGCGGGGTGCGTACGGCATCGTAGATATAGGCTTCTGTCATTGTCGTCTCCTTCAGGATGCGCCGGGGAAGGCTCGGGGCATCAGATCATAGGGGTGTTTCCAACCGTCGAGTGCTGAGATGTTGCCCAGCCAACGGTCGATATTGGGAAAATCGGTGCGGTTAAATCCAAAGGGTTCTGGGTAATAGAGATAGGAACAGCAGGAGAGGTCTGCATTGGTGACGTTGCGACCAACGATCCAATCACGTCCCTCTAGGTGCATGTTCAAAGTATTATAAGCCGCAGCGAGACGGCCTTGGCTGAACTTGATGACTTGTTCTGGGCGTTTGTCTTCGGGAAGGAAGTTCATCAAAAAGCGGGTCATGCCAGCTTGAGAGCTGAGTTTGTGATTGTCCCACAAGACCCAGCGCAGAACTTCGTATTTCTCTGCAGCTTCACCGCCAAACTTGCCGGTTTTGTCGGTGATATATTGCTGAATGGCGCCGGACTGGCTGAGGCTGAAATCGCCGTCGATCAAAAGCGGGGCCTCTGCCATGACGTTCTGTTCGCGATAGGCGTCGGTGCGGGAGCCGCCGTTGAAGAAATCAACTTTGACAACCTCCCACTCAAGCCATGCGAGTTCGAGGGCGAGGGCGGCTTTATAGGCGTTTCCGCTTTCGCCGAAGCAATGCAGTTTGATTGTCATATCGCGACCTCCCTTCGCTATTTCTTTCGGTCTGGTAGCTCCGTCTGAAAAATCTTCAGGCGGTGTCCAAACGTGTCTTCGTTGAGGACGCTATCGAAGTTCTCAAACAGAAACGACAGTGCCTCTCCTTCTTCCAGATTGCTCTCTTTCGCGAACCGTTTCAGCCTGCGGTAGCCATCTTCGGTCATTGCGACAGGGAAGCGGCGGGTTAGGCGAAGGCGTTTGGGCATCTGGTCCTCAATGTGGTTAGGGTGGGCGCGTGCACGCCCACCCTAGAATTAGAAGTTCGCAGCCTCCAGAGCCATCACAGTATCGGCGCCTGTGTTGATCCGGGCCAAATGCATCTTTGTGGCAGGCAATTGGCGCGCCATGTAGTAGCGGCCGGTTGCGATTTTGGTTTCGTAGAACTCTGTGTCGGACGCACCGCTTTCGAGCGCTTCCATCGCGGCCTTGCCCATGCGGGCCCACATCAGGCCGAGGCAAACATGGCCCATCATGTGCATGAAGTCGTAGGAGCCGGACAGAGCGTTGTTTGGGTTCGTCATGCCGTTTTGCATGAAATACATGCCAGCGGCTTGCAGATCCTTTGACGCCTCTTTCAGCGGATCAAGGAAGTCAGCTTTCAGTGCTTCGTTGCCTTCGTTCTCTTTGATGAAGGTTTTGATCATCTCAAAGAAGGCCATGACGTGCTTACCACCGTCCTGCGCCAGTTTCCGGCCCACGAGGTCAAGCGCTTGAACACCGTTCGCGCCTTCGTAGATCATGGCGATCCGAGCGTCGCGTGCGAACTGGGACATGCCCCATTCTTCGATATAGCCGTGGCCGCCGTAAACCTGCTGTGCCGCTGTTGCGTACTCAAAACCTTTGTCGGTAAGGAAGCCTTTGACCACAGGCGTCATCAAAGAAATCAAACCATCAGCGTCTTTGTCGCCGTTCTTATGTGCCCGGTCGATCAGGGTTGCACCCCAATAGGTGAATGCGCGCGCGCCTTCGGTAAAGGATTTCTGATCCATCAGATTACGACGGATGTCTGGGTGCACGATCAGTGGGTCAGCTGGGCCATCTGGGTTCTTTGCCCCGGTTACGTCGCGCCCTTGCAAACGGTCGTTCGCGTAAGCGACTGCGTTTTGATACGCAACCTCGGCTTGTGCGTAGCCTTGAAGACCTACGCCCAAACGCGCTTCGTTCATCATGACGAACATGGCGCGCATGCCTTTGTGCTCTTCCCCGATCAGGTAGCCTTCGGCTTCATCATAGTTCATCACACAGGTTGAATTCCCGTGGATACCCATTTTTTCTTCGATCTTACCGCAGCTTACGCCGTTGCGGGCGCCGATGTTGCCGTCTTCGTCGTGCAGGAATTTGGGAACGATGAAGAGGGACACGCCCTTGATGCCGTCTGGGCCACCAGGGATTTTTGCCAACACCAAGTGAATGATGTTCTCGGCCATGTCGTGCTCACCGGCAGAGATAAAGATCTTCTGTCCGGACACTTTGTACGTGCCGTTGTCCTGAGGAACCGCCTTTGTGCGCATCAGACCCAAGTCCGTACCACAGTGCGGCTCTGTCAGGTTCATTGTGCCTGTCCATTCGCAAGACGCGAGTTTGGGCAAGTACATGGCTTTTTGTGCATCAGAGCCGTGCGCCAAGATAGCCGAAAGGGCACCGTGGGTTAGGCCTTGGTACATGTTAAACGCCATGTTGGCGCTGACCATGGGTTCCTGTGCGGCTGTGTGCATGATGTATGGAAGCCCTTGGCCGCCGAATTCCTCCGGCACGTCCATGGCAGTCCAACCGCCTTCTTTCATCTGCTCAAAAGCTTCTTTGAAGCCCGTTGGTGTGCGTACGACGCCGTTCTCGAGGACACAGCCTTCGGTGTCCCCGACAACATTCAAAGGCGCCAGTACTTCAGACGATACTTTGCCTGCTTCTTCCAAAACCGCCGCTGTGAAGTCGCGGTCAAGGTCTTCAAAGCCGGGGATGTCCTGTTCGCTGACCTTTAGAAGGTCATGAAGAACGAATTGGAGGTCTTTGGTCGGTGCTGTATAACTGGGCATCGTCTATCGTCTTTCCAATTTAGGCTGCTGCCGTTTTCTGTTTTGCGAGTGCGTCCAATTTGGCGGCACCCCATTCCATTTGTTTCTTGAGCTCACCAATGGCTTCTTCCAACTCAGCTTTTTGGGCTTCCATGTCGGCAAGATGCTTTTCAGCAAGTTCGTAAGATTTGCTCAGCTGGGTCTCTTGTTCATCATCCATGTGATAAAGGTCGAGAAGCTGGCGTATTTCTTCGAGGGCGAAGCCAAATCGCTTGCCGCGCAAAATCAACTTGAGACGCGCGCGATCCCGTTTGGTGAACAGGCGCTTTTGGCCTTCACGCATGGGGAAGAGGAGTTCTTTGGCTTCATAAAAACGCAAGGTGCGAGGTGTGACGTCGAATGCGTCGCACATTTCGCGGATATTCATGGTTTCAGTCGTCATAACAAAATTCCATTCGCAATTCCGGTTGAGCCAATGCAGTGATCGGCCCGCAGCACCTGTGCGTCCGACTCAAACCTTACAACCAATGTTGACGTTGACGTAAACGTAACGTGGCGTCATTTGCACGTTGACGAAAGGTCAGGAAATTTTGATCGATTGTGAACGCAACTTTATAACTGGGAAGATCGCGTTCTGTTTCCCCGTAAGCCTTAAAAATAGGGCTTACGCTGACCTAGCCGAGAGAGGCCGCAACCTCATCGCGTTGCTTTTCCAGCTCTTCGATGGCGATATCTAGTTGTTTGCGTTGTTCTCGCAATTCTTCCAGTTGGCCGGTTGCCAATGCAACCCAAGACTGCATCTGTGCTTCGGTGCCTTCGTCTTCATAGATCAGGAGCCATTGGCGGATGTCCTCTAGGGCAAACCCCCAGCGACGACCACGCATGATAAGTGTCATCCGAGCGATCTCGCGCGAGCCATAAAACCTTGAGCGTCCTTCTTTCTCAGGCGCGAGCAGTTCGATGTATTCGTAATAGCGCAAAGTCCGAGGTGTGACGTCGAATTTCTCGCACATTTCTTTGAAGGTTAATCGCGTGTCGGTCATGGTTTCTGCTCCCTTCCCTAAGGGTAACACTAAGTGGTTTTTCGGAGCAACTTTGTTGCGCGTCCGATGACAAAATTTTCAATCATCAAGTGTCCCTATCGAAACGCACTTGCAGATCGCGGCAGGTCTGACAGGTTGGGCGCAAAGAACGGATAAAGACTATGAGCGACGAAACTGACCGGAAAACGCTGATCGCGAAACAGTTCATAGGGGCGCTGCCTCATGCCAAAGAGCTTGGGATGACCATTGTCGATGTGGGTGAGGGGACGGCCACGATTACGATGCCTTACGATGAAAAGCTGATCGGTGATCCCGAGACAGGGGTTATTCATGGCGGGGCGGTTTCTGCTTTGATGGATACGTGTTGCGGGGCTGCGGTGATGGCGCATCCGGCTGCCTTGGGCGGAACAGCAACGATTGACTTGCGGATCGACTATATGCGTCCTGCAACTCCGGGGCAGACGATCAGCACCACGGCGACGTGTTACCACGTCACGCGAAGCGTGGCTTTTGTACGTGCTGTTGCCGTTGATTCAGATGCGGATCGTCCGGTCGCTACGGCGACAGGGGCCTTTACGGTTGAGGGGGCGGCATAATGGCAAAGCGTCCGGAACCTGTCCAAGTCGTCAAGCAGCGGCGCGATGCGGTGTTGCAATCGTTGGTCGAAGGTGTGCCTTACATTCAGTTTATGGGTATCCATTTTGATCGCCGCGGCGATGAGTTGACTGGTGTGATGCCCTATGCCGACAAGCTGATCGGCAATCCCATGTTGCCCGCCCTGCATGGGGGAGCGACCGCGGCCTTCTTGGAAGTGACCGCGATTATCGAACTGACGTGGTCGTCGCTATGGGTGCGAATGGAGGCGGGCGAGGAAATTGATATATCCTCACACCGATTGCCAAAGACGATTGATTTCAGCGTGGATTATCTGCGGTCCGGCTTGCCGAGGGACGCTTATGCGCGGGCGCGGGTCAACCGGTCGGGTCGGCGGTATGCGTCGGTTCATGTGGAGGCTTGGCAGGACAACAGAACGCGCCTGTTCGCGCAAGCGACTGGGCACTTCTTAATGCCGCAGAAGGATGACTGAGGCGGCGCTGACCCATCGTCGTGTTCTGGCGATTGCGGTTCCGATTGTTATCTCAAACGTGTCTGTCCCGCTTTTGGGAGTGGTCGACACCGCCGTTGTTGGCCAAATGGGCGAAGCGGCGCCGCTTGGGGCGGTAGGGCTTGGTGCGATCATCATCACGTCTATCTACTGGATTTTTGGTTTCCTGCGGATGGGGACTGTTGGTTTGACTTCGCAAGCCCAGGGGGCCAATGACCAAACCGAGGTTTCGGTCCTGTTAACCCGCGTGCTTTTGATCGGTTTGGCGGGCGGATTGGCTGTTATTACCTTGCAGGCAGGCCTATTTTGGGTCGCTTTGCAGATGTCGCCAGCGAGCGATGAGGTTGAGGCGCTCACGCGAGATTATCTGGCTGTTCGCGTTTGGTCTGCACCAGCAATGATCGCGATTTATGGTGTGACAGGATGGCTGATCGCGTTGGAGCGCACGCGGGCGGTTCTTGCTGTTCAAGTCGGCATGAACCTGCTGAACATCGTGTTGGACATCGTTTTCGTGCTGCAGTTCCAGTGGGGCGTTGTCGGTGTGGCATGGGCCACATTCCTTGCCGAGTGGTTCGGTTTGGCGCTGGGCCTCTGGCTTTGCCGCGAGAATTTCAAAACGGCAACTTGGCGGCTGTGGTCACGCGTTTTGGAAAGATCGGCGCTGATTAAGATGGCCGTGGTGAACACGGATATCATGATCCGGTCGGTTCTATTGCAGGCGATCTTTCTAAGTTTCATGCTGTTTGGAGCGCGGTTTGGGGATGTCACGCTTGCGGCCAATCAGGTTCTTTTGCAGTTCCTCATGCTTTCGTCATTCGCGATGGACGGTGTTGCTTTCGCGGCGGAGAGCCTTGTAGGGCAAGCGTATGGCGCGAGAAAACCGCAGGATGTGCGGAGGGCTTCGATCCTTACTGGTATGTGGGCCGGGGGTATTTGCATCGCGTCTTCGATATTGATCTTGGCGCTGGGCCCGTGGGGGATCGATTTTATCACCACTGCCGAAGATGTGCGCGTAGAGGCGCGCGACTATCTGATCTATATGGCGCTTGCACCGATCTTAGGGTTCGCATCATGGATGCTCGATGGGATATTTATTGGTGCGACGCGGACACGCGATATGCGCAATATGATGATCGTTTCAACAATCGTGTATTTTGCAGCCGTCATCCCGCTTATGGCCACTTTCGGCAACCACGGGCTATGGATCGGAATGTTGATCAGCTTTGTGGTGCGTGGGATTACATTGGCGATCCGGTATCCGGCGCTTGAACGGTCGGCTTTGGCTTAGAGCAGTGACAGAACGTTCTCTGGCGGGCGGCCAACTACGGCTTTATCGCCTTTGATCACAATGGGGCGCTCGATCAGAATTGGGTTTGAGACCATTGCGGCGATGAGGGTGTCATCGTCGGCGTTTTTGAGTTCGAGCTCTTTGAACGTCTTTTCGCCGGTTCGTACGATTTGCGCGGCGGTCATTCCAAGTTTTGCGAGCGTTTCACGCAATTCAGCTTCGGTCGGCGGTTCTTTCAAATAGACGCGGATTTTGGCCTGCACACCATTCTCTTCTAGAAGCGCGAGAGTCTAGCGGGATTTTGAGCAGCGCGGATTGTGCCAAATCGTCGTCATGTCCATAGTCCTTTGTCCACACCTACGGCGTAGGATACATTTTTGAACCCATCAGCAATCAGAAGCTTGTCGAGTTCAACCGCGATTTCATGGACAAGCGAGACGCCGCTGAACACCATCGCCGTGTAGAGCTGGACTGCGGAGGCTCCGGCGCGGATTTTGGTGTAAGCCTGCTGCGCGTTGCTTACACCGCCAACGCCAATGATCGGCAAGCGTGTTTGGGTGCTGAGCTCAGCCAGAACGCGCGTAGACTTTTCGAACAACGGCTGGCCGGAAAGCCCGCCTTTTTCGCCCGCATGAGCACTTTTCAAACCTTCGCGCGATAATGTGGTGTTCGTGGCGATCAGGCCCGAGATGCTGGAGGTGTTAGCGACATCTGCGATTTCTGCGATTTCTTCGGAGGTCAAATCCGGTGCGATTTTGAGAAAAATCGGGATCGGTACGTCAAGAGCGTTGTTTGCGTCGATCACACCCGCCAGAAGCGATTGCAACGCGGCTTTGCCCTGAAGGTCGCGCAGTTTTTCGGTATTGGGTGATGAGACATTGACAGTGGCAAAATCGATGTTTGGCCCGCAATGGGACAGCACTTGCGCAAAATCCTGTGCGCGATCCGCGCTGTCTTTGTTGGCGCCGAGGTTCAGGCCAACAACGCCTTTATGATCTTTGAGGCGTCCGTTGATCGCCACCATCCCGTCGTTGTTAAACCCAAAACGATTGATCGCGGCGGCGTCTTCCGTCAGGCGAAAGAGGCGCGGTTTCGGGTTGCCAGGTTGCGGCTTTGGCGTGGCCGCGCCAACTTCAAGAAACCCAAAAGCGGTTTTGTGTAGCGCGGGCAAAGCAACCGCGTTCTTGTCAAACCCTGCCGCAAGCCCGATTGGGTTCTCCAACGACATGCCCGCAAGCACTGTGCGCAGACGTGGGGTGGTGAAGGCGTAGGTGCGCGGGCCAAGGCCAGCACGAAGTGCGGAAAGTGCCAATCCGTGCGCACGTTCTGGATCGACACTTCGGATTAGAGGCAGGCCGATCTTTTCCAGAAGGCTCATGAAAGCTCCGGAAACTGATGGGTGCCATCGACGAGGGGCAAAGGCTTTGTCCAAAGAATGTCAGTCAGGCGAAGGTTTCGGTAAAGATGTGGGAAAAGGACGCCCTCGCGAGCCGGTTCCCATTTCAATGGCTCAAGGCCTTCGGTTTCCAAGGCGCAAAGCACCAGCCCTTCGGCCCCCGCAAAATACTTGGCCGCGGTTTCGGCGACGGTTTCGGCCGTGGAGAAGTGAATATAGCCATCCGCCACGTCGATGGGTGCGCCGGGTGTTTCACTGAGGGACTGGAGGTCGGCCCATTCGTCAGACCGGAAAATTTTGTAGATCAGCATGGCGGTCTCAATACCGCAAGCACGCAGGGCGTCAAGATTTAGGCACGTCGCAAAAAATTCGCATTGCCGGCGTACTGCAGCTGCGTATCGGTTTGACTCCTTCGTCGGGTCTGGCCAAGCTACACACAGTTCCAAAGGGGGATCTTACCATGATCAAAAGAATTTTGACGACCGCCAGTGCATTGTCGATGACAGCCGGTATGGCTGCTGCTGACTTTTCGCTGAACGTCATTCACATCAACGATTTGCACAGCCGGATTGAGCCTATCAACCGCTTTGATTCCACATGTAACGCGGAAGATAACGCCGAAGGGAAATGCTTTGGCGGTTATGCGCGCGTGAAAACGATGATCGATCAGCTGCGCGCCGAACTGGCCGATGAGAATGTCATCGTTCTGGACGCGGGCGACCAGTACCAAGGGTCGCTGATGTATACGACGTATAAAGGCGACGTTGAGGCCGAGATGGCCGAGATCGTTGGATTTGACGCCATGGCCGTGGGCAACCACGAGTTTGATGACGGCGATGAAGGTCTTGCGAAACTGGCGGATGCTGTGTCGTTCCCAGTGATTTCGGGCAATATCGATGTCAGCCAATCGAATGTTCTGGCCGGTAAGGTCGACAACCACACTGTTCTGGAAGTTGGCGGCAAGAAGATCGGGATCATCTCGGCGCTCGCTTCTGACACAGCGGAGACGTCTTCACCTTCTGACGCGGTGATCTTCACGGATGAGATCGAAAGCTTGCAAGCTGATGTTGCAGCATTGGAAGCGGAAGGTGTCGATATCATCATCGCATTGACCCATGTTGGTGTGACCAAGGACATGGAAATCGCTGAGCAGGTTGCTGGGATCGACGCTGTTGTAGGTGGCCACTCTCACACGCTGATGTCCAACACCGAAGAAGGCGCGATGGCCTATCCAACTATGGTGGGCAACGTTCCTGTGGTGCAGGCTTATGCCTATTCCAAATACGTTGGTCATCTGAAGCTTGAGTTTGATGACGCAGGTAATGTGACATCTGCATCTGGTGATACAATCGTTCTCGACGCGTCTGTCGCCGAAGACGAAGCCATCGTTGCACGCGTAGCGGAGCTTGCTGGCCCAATTGAAGAGATGAAGACACGCGTTGTAGCCGAGGCCGCTGAGGCAATCGAAGGCGACCGCTCTGTCTGTCGTGCGGTTGAATGCCCAATGGGCAACCTCGTGGCCGACGCGATGCTGGACCGCGTGGCCGATCAGGGCATCCAGATCGCTATTCAAAACGGTGGCGGTCTTCGTGCCTCTATCGACTCTGGTGAAGTGACAATGGGCGAGGTTCTGACCGTGCTTCCGTTCCAAAACACGCTGTCTACGTTTGAAGTGACCGGCGGGACGATCATCGAAGCCTTGGAGAATGGCGTAAGCCAAGTTGAAGAAGGCGCAGGTCGCTTCCCACAGGTTGCAGGAATGTCCTTCACCGTGGATCTCTCCGCGGAGCCGGGCAGCCGTATCTCTGACGTGATGGTTGGCGATTCAGCGATCAATCTGGCGGCGGTCTATGGTGTTGTGTCCAACAACTACGTCCGTAACGGCGGCGACGGTTACAGCATGTTTGAAGATGCAGCGAACGCCTATGACTACGGCCCTGATTTGGCTGACGTTACTGCGGAATTCCTCGCAGAGAACGGACCATACCAGCCGTATACGGATGGTCGTATCACAGTAAAATAATCCCGCCTTCTAGCGAGATTAGGACACCCCCGCTATATTGTGGGGGTGTTTTCATTTGGAGGGACCCATGGACCATCCACTTATTGATCTGATTTCAGCAAAGATCCGTGACGCGGAAGCGCGCGGTGAATTTGATAATTTGGCGGGGGCTGGAAAGCCGTTGGACCTGTCGGATGCAGATGCCGATTTCCTTGCACGCGCCTTGAAAGAAAACGACGCGGTGCCGGAGTTTGTTCTGCTTCATAAGCAGTTGGAAGAACTGCGTGCTGAACTGCCTAATCTTCCAGTGTCGGAGCGGAAAGAGGTTTTGCGGAAGATCGCAGAACTGGAGCCGAAAATGGAACTCGCAAAACAGGCTTGGACCCGCTGAGATGTGTGGGCGGATGGCCGTGACGCTACCGCATGATGCGATGGCGCAGGTGTTTGATGCCAGCCTCTCTAATGATCTGCCGCACGTTCCGAACTACAATGTTTGCCCCACGGTGCAGGTTCATACTGTCACGTCCTCTGACGGTGTGCGCCGGCTTCAGCCGATGCGCTGGGGCTTTATCCCGAAGTGGTACAAAAAACCGAACGGCGGCCCGCTTTTGATCAATGCGCGGTCTGAAACGATTGCCGAAAAGCCCGCCTTCCGCGATGCCTGCCGCAATCGGCGTTGTTTGATCGTAGCGGATGGGTTTTATGAATGGAAAAGAGAGAAAGATCAGACGCCTCTCCCTTGGTGGGTGACACGAGCTGATGGTGCACCGTTGGTCTTCGCGGGTGTTTGGCAAAATTGGGGGGCAGAGGAGGACACGCTTGCAACCTGCGCCATTGTTACGACAGCTGCGAACGATGATATGGCGCCCATTCACCATAGGCTTCCTGTGATCTTGGACGAAGATCAATGGGCGCTTTGGTTGGGTGAAGAAGGAAAAGGGGCAGCAGCCCTCATGAAAAGCGCCCCCGAAGGAGCGCTGTCATTTGTGAGAGTGTCAACGGCGGTCAATTCAAATCGGGCAACTGGGCCGGAGTTGATTGAACCATTCGAGGATCATTGACCCAGATAGGGTTCGTCAAAGGTAATCTCACCGCGGTAATAGCTGTTGTTTCCACCATATTGATATACATATGGCGATCTGAGGTCAGTTTCCGTGCAGTCGTGGATCGGGATTACGGTTGAATTGTTGTTTGAGATCCAACCCGTGTTCCAACCGTCTTTCGCACCAGCGAAGTAGTAATTCCCGTTTGAGTCGGTATTGCATGGGTTGCTGGAACTATAACCACTGTAATTGTCGTTATAGTTTTCCGAATAAAGACGTGCCCAGTTGCCTGACTTATTCACGAAACGAATGGTGTCACCGGGTTGAACGTGAATGGTCTGCGGGAAATATCCGCGCTTTTCGATGCGCACTTCGTGCTGTGTGCTTTGAGCACTTGCAGCAAGCGGAAGGGCAACAAGTGTTGTAGCTAAAACTGTGAATACTAATTTATTCATTTGACATACCTCGTTCGGAGCCAGACGGACTCTTTCAAGGCATTTTTTTACCCATCAAATAGGGCGCTCATGTGACTAAAAGAGAGTGTATAACAGGCTGATTTAAAACAAAAAAGAAACAATAGTGCCAAACGAATACAACTGTTTCGGTATTTGCTAACAATCGACCTATTCCGGTACAATCGCGCCACGATATCCAATTACATGACTGGCTAATTTGTGCGCGGCCTGTAATGCGTCAGATTGCGTTGATCCGCTCAAGATCGAACCAAGATATCCGCCGTCGAAACTGTCACCCGCAGCTGTGGAATCTACGACCTGTTTGGCAGATGAAAACTCTTGTACTTCAGCGTTCGGCTGAAGCGAAAGCGGGCCGGTTTCTCCGCGCTTCAGGGCACCGGATTTTGACATCCCAAGAAACCGGTCTTGGACCTGTTCGGCAGTTTCGTTGAAGAGGTTCATCTCGTCATCAATAGACGGAAGGCAGATATCCGAGATGGCCCAGAATGAGGAGATGACCCTTTGCGCAATCTCTTGATTTTCCCAAAGAAGAGGGCGGTAGTTGCTATCAAACGCAATACGCGCAGGTGATTGGTTCAAATAGGTATAGAGACCATCGCGAACCTCTTGCGGCAAGATGGCCAGAGAAATCGCTGATAAGTAGATGACGTTAGCTCCATCCAATGCGGAAAAATCTAATGCGCCGTCGATTTGAAACATCTCACGAGCTGCCGAGGCGCTACGCCAATATGTGAATGAACGTTCGCCGAATTCGTCGGTTTCAATCGCATAGAGGCCGGGTGATTTGCCTTCAATTACTTGGCAAACCGATGTGCCGATCGCGTGGTCTTCCATAAATGAAAGGATTCTCTTCGAGAAACTGTCGTCTCCCAGCGCGGTTACATATTGAACATCAAGTTGGGGGGCCGTGCGTTTGAGGTAGATCGCTGTATTCAAGGTATCCCCAGCGACCCCAAGGCTGGCATTCGCACCATCGGTCGAGAGTTCGATCATTGCTTCGCCCACGCAAACTACTCTCATCTTTGGCCCTTTCTGCTGGCTTAGCCGCCTCAAATTTTCGACTGTTAGGGCTATAGCTAAATCTGAGCATTCGCAATAAGATGCCGCTTACATTCCGCGCGAAAGCGCATCAGCCAAAAATCAGGATCGAACATGGCCAAGAAAATCGGCGTATCTGACTTGCGGTCACGCAAGTGGTTTATGAACGAAGACAACATGGAAATGACCGCGCTTTATTTGGAGCGGTACCTCAACTACGGGCTGACGCGTGAAGAGCTGCAATCTGGCAAGCCGATCATCGCGATTGCGCAAACGGGGAGCGACCTGAGTCCCTGTAATCGTCACCACTTGGAACTGACCAAGCGTGTGCGTGACGGGATCATTTCGATGGGCGGGACGCCGATTGAAGTGCCGGTTCATCCGATCCAAGAGACGGGCAAACGGCCTACGGCATCCTTGGATCGCAACTTGGCCTATCTGTCCTTGGTTGAGAGCCTTTATGGCTATCCGATTGACGGCGTTGTTCTGAACATCGGGTGTGACAAGACCACGCCTGCGTTGCTGATGGCCGCAGCGACCGTGAACATTCCGGCGATTGCTTTGTCTGTTGGTCCGATGCTGAACGGGTGGTGGAAAGGCGAACGGGCTGGCTCCGGCACGGTGATCTGGAAGGCGCGCGAGATGCTTGCCGCTGGTGAGATCGACGATGAGGAATTCATGGAGATTGCGGCCGCCTCCGCCCCGTCCGTTGGCTATTGCAACACCATGGGCACGGCGACGACGATGAATTCTTTGGCCGAAGCGTTGGGGATGCAATTACCTGGCTCAGCTGCGATTCCTGCGCCTTATCGTGAGCGGGGGCAAATCAGCTACGAGACTGGCAAGCGGATTGTGGAGATGGTTTGGGAAGATCTGCGGCCATCTGACATCATGACTCGCGAAGCCTTTGAAAATGCGATTGTGATCAATTCAGCTATCGGTGGGTCGACGAATGCCCCGATCCACCTCAACGGGATCGCGCGCCATCTTGGGGTGCCGTTGGACAACAACGATTGGCAGAACATAGGTCACGACGTACCGCTGTTGGTGAATCTGATGCCGGCGGGCAAATATCTTGGTGAGGATTACCAGCAAGCAGGTGGCGTGCCGGCGGTTGTGGGAGAGCTGATCGCGGGCGATTTGCTGCCGCATCCGAATGCTGTGACATCAAACGGACAGTCGATGGGGGAAAACTGCAAAGCGCGGCGGTCGTCCAACACCGATGTGATCATGACAACCGAGGCGCCGCTGAAAGAGCAGGCTGGTTTTATCAACCTCTCTGGCAACCTCTTTGACAGTGCGATCATGAAAACCTCCGTCATTTCGGAGCAGTTCCGGCAGACCTATCTGTCAAACCCTGATGATCCAAATGCGTTTGAGGGCAGGGCAGTAGTTTTTGACGGGCCGGAAGATTTTCATCATCGGATTGATGATCCGGCCGAGAATATCGACGAGAACTGCATCATGTTCATGCGCGGCGCTGGGCCGAAAGGCTATCCCGGAGGGGCTGAGGTTGTGAACATGCGCGCACCTGCATATTTGATCAAAAAGGGCGTGGAGGCATTGCCATGTGTGGGTGACGGGCGGCAGTCGGGTACATCGGGCAGCCCATCAATTTTGAATGCAGCGCCGGAAGCTGCAGCAGGGGGCGGTTTGGCTTTGCTCAAGAACGGTGATCGCGTTCGGATCGATTTGAACAAATGCACAGCGGATATGCTTGTGCCTTTGGACGAGTTGGCGGAGCGCGCGCGGACCTTGGAAGAGAACGGCTATCCGCATCCCGAAAGCCAGACACCGTGGCAGCATTATTTCCGCGAGCTGACAGGACAATTTGATAAAGGAATGACCCTTCGCGATGCCGACACATACCGCGATATTTCGCGCAAAGGACTTCCGCGCGATAGCCACTAGAAATTCTTGGGAGTTGAGGCCGTCGTCGGCCTTGACGCCCAAAATTCGATCACATAGGACGTGGCCTTACTGGGCGGGTATGGTGAAATGGTATCATAAGAGCCTTCCAAGCTTAAGGTGCGGGTTCGATTCCCGCTACCCGCTCCAACTTCCCTCACTTCGCCGCCTTGTCCTTTTTGGGTGCCAGTTCTATTTGACACAAGACGAAGACAGGACAGCACAAAATGGCTGACGCCCAAATCCAATCAGAAGACGACCGCGAGGCCTCCAAACAGGTTGGGGCGCTTAAACAACTTTGGCCGTTTATGAGGCCTTATAAGCTGATGATCGCGCTTGCGACGATTGCTTTGGTTGCGACTGCGGGGCTGTCTTTGATTTTGCCGCTTGCTGTGCGTAGGGTGATCGACAATTTCAACGAAGAAAGCGCGGCTCTGCTTCAGCAATATTTCCTTGCAGCACTTGGTGTTGCCGGGCTTTTGGCCGTTGGCACAGCACTCAGGTACTATTTGGTGACGCGCTTGGGTGAACGCGTTGTTGCGGACATTCGCAAAGGCGTTTTCACCCGCATGATCGGGATGAGCCCGTCGTTCTTTGAAAAGCTCAAGACCGGTGAGGTGTTGAGCCGGATCACAACGGACACGACGCTGATCCTATCGGTCATTGGTAGCTCTGTTTCGGTGGCGTTGCGCAACGTTTTGATCTTGGTTGGCGGCATTGCCTTGATGCTTTGGACATCGATCAAGATGTCTTTGCTGGTTCTGTGGCCGATCCCTGTGATCATCTTTCCCATTATTTTCTTGGGGCGGCGCGTGCGCAGGCTCTCAAAAGAAAATCAGGATTGGATTGCCACGTCTTCGGGCGATGCCTCGGAACAACTCTTGTCGGCGCAGACGGTTCAGGCGTTCACACATGAAGACCTCAGCCGATTGAAATTCGATGACGTGACCGAAAAGAGCTTTGTCGCTGCGCGGCGGCGCATTGCGACACGGGCCGTTTTGACTGCAATCGTGATTTTTGTCGCTTTCTCTGGTGTTGTTGGCTTCCTCTGGATGGGGGCCAATGATGTGCGCAGCGGCGTGATTACCATCGGTGAGCTTGTGCAATTTATGATTTACACGATCATGGTTGCTGGATCAGTCGCAGCCTTGACTGAAATCTGGAGCGAACTGCAACGCGCCGCCGGAGCGACTGAGCGATTGGTTGAGTTGTTGGGGGCCGAGGATGACGTTTCTGATCCGGCGCAGCCAGTGACGGTTCCATCGGCGCTAAGCGGTGAAATCACTTTTGACGATGTGACATTCAGCTACCCGTCCCGCCCGTCTGTTTCCGCGTTGGATGGCGTCAGCCTGCATATCAAGCCGGGGGAGACCGTCGCGTTGGTTGGCCCGTCTGGTGCCGGTAAGACGACGATTATCCAGCTGGTTCAGCGGTTCTATGATCCTCAATCGGGCGCCATCAAACTCGATGGGATTGATCTGAAGGATATGGAACGGCAGGCGTTTCGAAAACATATCGCCTTGGTCCCTCAAGACCCTGTGATTTTTGCGGATAGGGCACGAGAAAACATTCGGTTTGGCCGTCCAGAGGCAAGCGATGCCGAGGTGGAGGCGGCGGCTAAGGCAGCCGCAGCGCATGATTTCTTAACCGCTTTGCCTGAGGGTTATGACAGCTACGTAGGCGAACGCGGTGTCATGTTGTCCGGTGGGCAGAAGCAACGGATCGCGATCGCGCGCGCAATTTTGCGGGATGCACCGATCTTGTTACTCGACGAGGCGACATCGGCGCTGGATGCGGAAAGCGAGAACGCGGTACAAAAGGCGGTCGATCAGCTAGCCCAGAACCGGACCACATTGATCGTTGCGCATAGGCTTGCGACTGTGAAAAAGGCAGATCGGATCGTGGTATTTGAGGGTGGTCAGATCGTGGCCCAAGGCACTCACGATAGTTTGGTGAGGGAAGGTGGGCTTTATGCGCGCCTTGCCAGGCTACAATTTACCGCCGGACTGGCAGCCGAATAACCAAGTATCGCTGCGTCAGGCTTGCGCGACGTGGATAATTTCCGCATCCTCTAGGGCGGGAGATGTCGCCTTACGTAATAATAAGGGGACGCAACAATATCTTGGGAGGAAACCGGCTTGGCTTATGCGAACGTCGCTGATCGGAACGCAATAGAAAATGAAATGCCGTGGGAAAGCCGTGAGCTTCCAACAACCACGTTTGAGATGTTGAGCAATACGGCATCCAAGTTCAGTGGCCGCAAAGCTGTCACCTTCCAACTTCAATCCGGTGTGAATGACCCAGATGAAACCTTCACTTGGGGTCAGTTGCGCGACAAGACAGCGCAAACCGCGAACCTTTTCCGGTCGCTGGGTGTGGGTGAGAATGACGTTGTTGCCTACCTTCTTCCCAATGCGAGCGAAACCGTTCTGACGTACCTTGGCGGTCAGGTTGCGGGCATCGTCAATCCAATCAACCCACTTTTGGAAGCTGAACAAATTGCAGCGATCCTCCGTGAGACGAACGCCAAGGTTTTGGTGACGCTGAAGGCCTTCCCAAAAACCGATGTGCCGCAGAAAGCTGCTGAAGCCTTGGCGATGGCGCCGAACGTAAAAACCGTTTTGGAAGTCGATCTGCTGCGCTATCTGACCGGTCTGAAGAAGTTCATCGTCCCGCTCATTCGTCCGAAGAACCCGGTTAAGCACAACGCCAAAATTCTGGACTTCATGGCTGAGGTGAACAAACAGCCGAAAGAACTGGCGTTTGCTGACTCCACAGAAGATCGTGTTGCCGCCTATTTCCACACTGGCGGTACAACTGGGATGCCGAAGGTAGCTCAGCACCGCTATTCCGGTATCATTTATAACGCGTGGTTGGGTGACCGTTTGCTCTTTACAGAAAACGACGTTCAAATGTGCCCATTGCCGATGTTCCACGTCTTCGCGGCGATCGTGTCGCTTGGTGCTTCACTTGGTTCTGGTGCACAAATCGTGTTCCCAACGCCGCAGGGGTATCGAGGGGACGGCGTATTTGATAACTTCTGGAAGCTGATTGAACGGCACAAAGCCACGTTTATGATCACGGTTCCGACGGCGATGTCAGCGCTGATGCAGCGTAAGGTCGACGCGGATATCTCCACACTCCGCCTCGCGTTCTGTGGGTCAGCGCCATTGCCGCTTGAGCTTTATCGCCGTTTTGAAGAGGCCGCGGGGGTTACAATCTGCGAAGGTTATGGTTTGACAGAGGCAACCTGCCTTGTGTCGATCAACCCGCCTGACGGCGAAAAGAAAGTTGGCTCCATCGGCGTGCCGTTCCCGTATTGCGACGTGAAGATCATGTCGACCGCGACCGGCGAAGAATCCACCATGGGCGAAATTGGGGAGATCTGTGTTTCGAACCCCGGTGTCTATATGGGCATGACCTATACTGAGGAAGACAAGAACGTGAACCTCTTCTATCCGGGTCCGAAATCCAACGCGCAGTACCTTCGGACCGGAGATTTGGGCCGTCTGGATGAAGACGGATACCTCTGGATTACAGGACGCGCGAAAGACCTGATCATTCGGGGCGGTCACAACATTGATCCGGCTGAGATTGAAGAGGCGTTGGCGGGGCACGATGCCGTTGCATTTGCTGGGGCTATTGGCCAGCCGGACGCACATGCTGGTGAGGTTCCTTGTGCCTACGTCGAATTGGTCGAAGGTGCGACGATCTCAGAAGAGGAATTGCGCGCCTACGCGAAGGAGCACATTCACGAACGTGCGGCACATCCAAAGCATCTCGAGATCATGGCGGAACTACCGAAGACGGCCGTTGGTAAAATCTTCAAGCCTGACCTTCGTAAGAGCGCGATGACACGCGTGTTTAATGACGCTCTGGCTGGTGTCGATGCATCCATTGACAGCGTTATTGAAGACAAGAAGCGTGGTTTGGTGTCCAAGGTCGCTAGAGGTCCAAACAGTGACGAGGCGGAAGTGGCCAAGATCATGGGTAGCTTCGCCAACAGCTGGGATTGGGTTGATTAAAACAACTGAATGGTCTCTCCTAAAGAGGCAGAGACCATTCACGCACTTTGCGACTCCACGACTGGCAGTAAATAGGATCTGAATGACGAGTGTTTTGATACACTTCTTGCAAGCTATTTTATTCACCACTGCGACGATGTTGCTAAGTAGCTGAGTAAATCCCGGAGATATTTGACAATCCGTATTTCTTTCCCTTGATCAAGATGTGAACGTGCCTTTAGCGTCAGTCTCAGTAATTAAGGTTGCCAATAACAGGCGCGAGGTTCGCATTTTTACGCACCACCGCGGTTGACTTATCATGAATGTTGGGGCTCGAAGCCAGCAATCGCTGCATTGGAGGGCAATCAAAAGAAAATGGTGCAGCAGCCATGACTTTCTGATAATCACGACTCTTCCAAACCCGTGCCGTGTGCCAAGATCTCCAGTTGGTTTCCGTAAATTAGATCTTAACTTTGGACCAGTCAGCAATCGAAGGACCGGGGGTATTTGCGTGGCCCGGCTCAAACAGGAGTCCTTTGATAAATGGCAGTCTGTTCCACGAACTAGCATCAATCATTTTAGCGCGAGAAGATGCTTCCAGAGCGGCCCCCAACTAGGAGTTTCTACTTTTAATTACCTCTTTCCTATTTATTGAAATACAAATCAAAACCTATCAAGTTCCATCTTTTTTGCATAGTTTTTCAATTGTTCAGCTTCAGCCTTATTCCAAATGCGTGGTTCAGCATTCAACACTGAAAGTGCGGCAGAACCGAATTGCTTATCTTTAACAGGTATAGCCAGAATCGCTTCTAATCCTTCTGCTCTCATAATAGGGCAATCCATCCTTCCATTAGTCCTAGAGATGGAGGGACATGAAATAACTTCAGACCGAGTGATGACAGGAATTACAACGACTAGTGGGTCTTTGGGAACGCTGATCGTTTCGAGGTCCTGCAATGAGTGAGTCAGCACCTGATGCGTTAGAATTGTACTCTCACGAACGAGATAAGACAGAGCGACTGCGTCAACATTGAAGGCGATGCGAATACGATCAAAAAACGTCCGTCGTCTTGTGATATCTACGTCCATCTTCGCGCCCCCAATACGCTCGATAGTCCTTACTGAACATTAAGCCAATCAAATTGCGTGGTCTATTTGTCCGAAAAGAACCTAGCGACTATAAGATAAATCAAATCAAAAGTATCTGATGAAATTTGTTATGTCACATGAAAAAGTTGGCAAATGGAGGTTGTGATATTTTGGAAACTGTATTTGTAAAGCAACCCGCTAGTTCGTGACTGGACAAGTGGCTAGGTTTTTACTGAGGGAAAGTGGTGCTGCCGGAGAGCCCCTAAAGTAAAACATAATATGACGGCTTTTATACCAAAATCCCTTATAAATAAGGGAATTAGCGGGTTTTTCAGTAGTCCATATGTCAAAAGAGTGTTGGTAAATCGGACAATTCCGTATATCTCATTACGCATATTTTACGCATTTTTCGGGAGTGTGCGTTTATGTCGTATGTCAGGAAGATGCCAAACGGGAAATGGCGGGCGGAAATTGCCCGCGATGGGAGCCGAAAATCTAAAGTTATTAGCACCCGACAAGAGGCTAAAGATTGGGCCGCCCGGGCAGATTTTGCCATCCTCAATGAGAAAAAATCAAAAGCGGTACCTCTTTACAGAGGTGATTAAGAGGTATTTTGATGAAGTCTCACCCCAAAAGAAGGTTAAGAGCTGGAAAGTCTATCTGGGTACGTAGCCAGTCAGATCGAGCGCGAGATAGATTTCTTGGCAGAATGCTCTTCAGTCTGTCAGTTTCGACCAATGAAACTGCCTTCCTTAATGACTGAGGGAAGAAGAAGGTATCAGCGCATCATTTCTACGTGACGTTTTCAGCATAACATAAGTTCTCTGAAGTTTACGAACAACTTAGTCTTTCCAACTTGAAAAACATGCCTCAACGCAGAAAACCGCCCCACAAATAGCTGGTAATACTATGATAGCTTGCACCTCTAGAGCTTTTCCCGACAGGTCTTGCATCAAGGTTCCGCCAACCGCGATAAGCATGCAAGCGTGAAGAGTTATTTTTACACGTTGCCTCAACAGATCCGACATCTGTCGGCCGCTCAAAATAGGAATGACTAACAGACAACAAACAGATATGGGAACAACCACAGTCCAAATATAGACTACCGGCATACCCAGAATGAGCCAAGAGATGAAGTTGTTAACCACTGTACTGGTTGGTTGTAGACTGGCCAAAAGTGCGAGGAACATGGCGACTGTGACGACAAATGATGAGAACGTGGCGAGTAAAATGATGCCAGTGGATCTAAGAAACATTTCAAAATATTTCATTTAGAAGTCCCTTTGGAGACTGAAACCTCACACACCAATCGAAATGCGTGCGAGATCAACCATTGATGTGGGTGGAGTTCTAATGAGTAATTTGCTGGCCGAACCTATGTCGTCGGCCACAGCATCAATCCGGTCAAACATCTCATTGTAGAGATCTTCCGGAATGGTCAGCGGTGGTGTAAGTCGAATTGTGCGGTGGCTGTTCGCTGCGAGGTTTGCGTGTAGGCCGCCACGGTGAAACATCATAAGGGCCAGTATTGTGGTGAATTCACCCACCAGATCTTTCATGCCCAAGGCAGTCCTATCGGGAACAACCGGATGAAACTCGATTGCAAACCATAACCCGAAACCGCGCACCTCCTTAATGAGTTTCGGATGGCGTTTGGCTAAAGCTTCAAGACGCTCCAGGCCGATCTTTCCAAGAACCCTTGATCTGGCAACCAAGCCCTCGTCCCTTATGATCTCTAGGGACTTCAGTCCAATTGCCATCGACATCGAGTTTCCACCGAAAGTGTTCGAATGGGTCTTAAAGTTCATGCCTCCGAGCATTTTTCTATAAATCACCTTGCGCGCCACCGCCGCTCCAACCGGCGTTAACCCTCCCCCTAATGGCTTCGCGAAAGTGAGGATGTCAGGGCTCATACCTCCCCATTCGATACTTGGGACAAGATAGCCACTACGTGCCAAACCGGCTTGAATCTCGTCAGCGATGACGGGGATCCCGTATTGCTTAGAGAGTCGATCAATGCCGGAAAGAAAGGTCTGTGGCGGTACAATAACGCCGGCTTCGCCTTGGATTGGTTCCAACATGACGGCGATGACATGCTTGGGGTCTTTGCGAGCCAGAAGTGCTTCAAACGCCTCCAGATCGCCGAATGGGAGGGTTAACGTTTCATACGCCAGCGGTCGGAATGGTGATTGACAGTCTTCGTTTGAGGTTATGCTAAGGGCACCGGTTGTCTTACCGTGAAAGGCCCGTTTAAAGTTGACGAAGTATGTTGCGTTGGGTCGGAAGGCTTTAGCAAGTTTGATAGCCGCCTCGTTCGCCTCGGAGCCGCTATTGGTGAAGAATACCCTGCTGTTTGAATGCGAAGTGTCCAAGCTCGCAACCAGTCGTACAAGCTCAGCTTCGAGCGCTGCACGCCATGGAGCCAAGGACTGAACTGGAAGCCCAATCTGTCTCGATTTAGCAAGGTATCTGTCAAGGAAATCCATTAACGGTGGATAACGTTCGCCAAATGGGATTGCAGCGTATCCGGCAGCATTGATGCGCCGTACGCCCGAAGGATCTTCTAGTTCCCATGGAGAAACAGAGGTGAACGGCCCAGCGATCCGTGCGGCTTCAATGGCGCGTATGAGATCCGTGTTACCGTGGTCTCTTTCAAGCTCGAAAACTGTTCGATTATCAAGCCCTGCCAGCACCTCGTCAGTGGTGATTGGCCCGTTGAAAGTTGTTCCATCCATTCCGTCATTCCTTCTTGTGGAAATTTACAATACGGTCGTACTGGTATTAACAATACAATCATATTGTAAATTTGCAATACACTTGTATTGTTAAATTCAACAACTTCGATTCGAGGGATGCGACCCCTGTGTGGCGAGGGATTAGATGATGTCAAAATTGTTAGAAAACAGCCCAATTGCGATGCTGGTTCACTGGGCCCATACCCGGCCTGACGAAACCTACCTACGTCAACCCGACGGTCGGCAGGTTCGCGAATTGACATGGGGCGAGGTTTTGGATCAGGTCCTGCGAATTGCGCAGGCCTTGCGATCGCTTGAGTTGTCAGAGGGGGACAGGGTCGCAATCATTTCCAAGAACTGTGCTGAGTGGTTTATTGCAGATTTCGCAATACAGGCGGCAGGACTAGTTTCAGTTCCGATCTTCCCGACCGCCTCTTCGGAGACGATCCACTATACGATGGATCACAGCGAGGTCAAAGTGGCCTTTGTCGGTAAGCTGGATGAAATGTCGGCGGTTGATGCTGGGATACATGAGGATATCATCACTATTTCAATGCCTTACCCCACCATCCATTGCGCGTACAATTGGGTAGACTTGTTGGAACAGCACTCGCCACTAGAGAAACCGGCGGCTTGCGAAAAGAAGGACTTGTTCTCGATAACTTACACGTCTGGATCGACAGGTGCACCAAAGGGAGTGGAGCTTACCTATGGGAACATTCGTAGCGGAGCACTTGCTGCAAAAAAAGCGGGCAATGTAAATTCGATGGACCGCTTCATATCGTATCTTCCGCTATCGCATCTCTTTGAACGCGTTGTCATTGAGCATCTGAGCCTCTACGCCGGCGGTACGGTATCGTTTGTAGAAATCCTTGAGACCTTCGCCGAGGACCTCAAAGATGCCAGCCCAACCATCTTCGTGTCGGTTCCTCGGCTCTGGGTGAAATTTTATTCCGGAATTCTTGCAAAGTTGCCCCAGAGAAAGCTCGATAGGTTGCTAAACTTACCAATCATCTCCGGACTGGTACGAAAGAAAATCAGAAAACAGCTTGGCCTGTCCAATGCACGTATCTGTGCTTCGGGCTCGGCCCCGATGTCACCTGCTCTTTTACAATGGTTTGATCGACTGGGGATTCAAATCTCGGAAGGTTGGGGCATGACGGAAACCAGCGCGGCTTCGACATTGAACCTGCCTTACCGGCGCGACAAGATTGGTACAATCGGCAGCCAGCTAGATGGAAATGAAATCAAACTTTCAGATGAGGGCGAAATCATGATCCGCGGCAAGGCCGTATTTCGCGGGTATCACAAAGACCCAGAAGCCACCGCGGCCAGCTTTGTTGACGGGTGGTTTCGCACTGGTGACAGAGCCGAAATCGATGCCGATGGGTACTATTCCATCACTGGCCGTCTGAAGGACATTTTCAAGACGGCAAAGGGCAAATTCGTGACTCCGGTTCCGATCGAAAGTCTCGTTTTCGAGAACACCTTTGTCGAACAGGTCTGTGTCTTGGGGGCTGGCCTTGCTCAGCCGGTCGCGCTGGTAAATCTTTCGCCGGAAACCATACAGGGCATTTCGCAACAAGATATCATCCAGTCACTTGAGGACACGCGCCTTAGGATTAACGGTCAGCTTGAAAAACACGCCCAACTTGGTCAGATCATTGTCTCAACGGAGACTTGGACCATCGAAAATGACTTTTTAACACCTACGCTCAAGATCAAACGAAACCGGATCGAAGATACCTTCACCAGCGAAATGACTGCTCAAAATGAGGAAGCCGTGACTTTCCCCTAGGCGGCGTTACTGATCTCAGGTTTCGGATGGCAGGTTCGGAAGGGGTTCAATGTCGGTTCTGGGCTTCAGTTGTGTATCAAGACGAAGGATCAGAGTTTCGATGTGTTCGGTTATCTCAGATGGGTTTCGCACTATGATCGAACGAAGCTGCACGCCCCACATTTCCCAAATCGCCTTCTGGATAATCGATGCCGCGGTGTCCTTTGCATCGCGCGACTCAAAGTAGTGATTTGATGCGATATCAAAGTCATCAGATATTCTCTGCAAACTGGGCTTAATGAACTCCGCAACGGCTGGATCAGCACGCGCGGAAACTATCAATTCGGTTAAGAACCGCCCTTCGGTGGACTCAAAAACTTCTTCCCAGAAGCCCCGAATGAGCTGTCTGACGCGGTCATTTCCATCCAAGGTTCCAGCCATGATGCGGCCGACATTTCGATACATATTGGCGTAGACCAGTTTGCACGTAGCCCGGATCAATTGCTCCTTCGTTGAAAAATGGTGGATATGAGCACCACGCGACAAACCCGCTTCATCAATAATACGGGTGATTGATGTTGCCGCATACCCATCTCGGGCGATACACTGCAATGTGGCTTGCGTTAATTTTCCACGCGTTACGTGAGATCTTTCAGACTGTTTCCGTCTGGATTTATTTTCTGTAGGCATCACAATCCTTGCTGGGCTGGCGGTGCCGATCGCCAATTGCGATAAATGGCTACCCGACAACGAAGAAACAGTACACACGTAACGCAACTAGAAACAAGTGTAAGTTAGCACCTCTGACAGATGGTGTAGATTAAACAATTGACGTACCTGAAAGTGCCAACAGCCTTGAACCCAAGTATTCTCTGATGGGCGAGCAACTTGTTGAGATATTTGCCTAGACCCCGCGCTCCGCACCAGGACAAAAGAGCATCAGTAAGCGCTTCTTTTATCGGTGCGCCTCGAGCCTGCGATCTAGGATCCAACGATTTTAATAGAAAAGGAGACCTATTCCATCGTGCCTTCCGAGGTGATGGAGCGGTACGCCAATGAAGTCTCACCCCAAAAGAAAGGTACGCGGTGGGAGCAGATCAGGTTAAACGCGCTCGCCAGAGGAAAGATTGGCAAGATCAAGGTAAGCGAGCTGGCCCCCGAAGACATAGCCGCATGTAGGGATCGTCACTTAGAGGAGGTTTCAAGCCCGACCGTATTCCGAGAGCTCGTAATTGTCTCAGCGGTTCTAACTATGGCGACGAGGGAATGGCGCTTGTGCTCTACCAATGTGGCGCGTGATGTAAGGCGGCCTAAGAAATCAAAGGCGCGAAAAAGGGTTCAACACTGGCTGAAATAGAGGCGATCAGAGAGGTGGTAGTAACTGATTTAACGATCAGTAAGGCCAGGTCTCTACAAGCTTACCTTTTTGCCTGCGAAACGGCTATGCGCTGTGTAGAAATCGCCCCGCTCAAATGGAATAATGTGAACCTCGAAGAACGGTGGGCGCATCCAGCAGAGGGGGGTTACCCGTCCAATTATGCAGTTTCTGGGTGTTTACGGACCGTTTTCTTCTCTTACTTCTGTCAGAGACGCTTTTGTTTAGAGACCTAGTAAGAAGCAAACTAAGGGTCAAATCCCCCCAAATTCACCGTAATCCTAGTTTAAAGTTAGGATCTATTAATCTTGCCGTCAGGAAAAGGTGCGGCGAACAACGAATTAGTCAGCTGATTAAACCAGCACTCCGTCTTGAAATACCAGCACATCTTTCTGTGCTACGGAAACAGCGAGCTTACTGCCTATTTCAATTTTTTTGCGCAGACGCGATTTTACTTTGAAATGCTCACCGTTTGGTGCGCGCAGACTGACGATTTGCTCAATGCCTAGGTTTTCGCAGGCCTCGACCATTGATGCTACGCTTGTCTCGGAGAGATCAGAAAAACTTAGATGTTCTGGACGGATACCGATCTGCAAAGCACCTGGCTCCAAATCACCTCGGGGTATATCTTTCAGTGCAAGTGCCGGGCAGTTTAAGCTATCGCCGTTGATGTCAACATTGAATAGATTGATGGGTGGCGAGCCGATGAAATAGCCAACAAAGGTGTTTTCCGGGCGCTCAAACAACTGCTCTGGACGTCCTGATTGTTGGACACGTCCGTCTTTCATGACCACGACCTCATCCGCGAAAGACATTGCTTCACTTTGGTCGTGGGTCACCAGGATCATTGTGGTGCCCGTATGACGGTTGATTTCGCGTAGCTTGCGGCGCAAGGAAAACTTCATCTGGGGATCGATCACTGTCAGAGGCTCATCAAGTAGAACCGCGCTCACATCGTCCCGCACCAATCCACGGCCCAGTGAAATGAGTTGCTTTTGGTCTGCACTTAGGCGGCGCGCGGGCATATCCAAAATGTCATCGAGTTCCAACATCTCAGAGACTTCGGCCACACGACTGCTGATTTTCTTTGGATCCCAGTCGCGGCATTCCAACGGGAATGACAGGTTCCGCCGGACGGATTTGGTGGTGTATATCACCGGAAACTGAAAAACCTGCGCGATGTTGCGTTGTGATGTGGTCTTGTTTGTCACGTCTCGGCCATCAAACAGAAGCTGGCCGTCAGATGGATGCAAAAGCCCCGAGATGATGTTCAGCATTGTGGTTTTACCGCAACCCGATGGTCCAAGCAGCGCATAGGTCTTGCCGTCTTCCCACACCAAATCCACTGGTTTTAGCGCGTAGTCTTCTTCAGACTTTGGTTGAGAGACGTAGCTATGCCCCAAATTTTTAAGCGTTATTTCAGCCATTTGAACGCCTTTCAGTGATGTTTTTACCTTCTGCTGAGAACAGCAGCAGACTGGATGTGTCCAAAGAAACGGAAACGTTCTGGTCGGGCACGAACTCGTGGATGCCTTCGACCAGCATCACTGCGGATCCGAAGCTGAGCGACAGATGCACGATCGTATCCGAACCCGAGAATTCCGCTAAAACGACTCTCGCAGTCGTATCGCCGCCAACCGAAAGAGCGTCCGGTCGGATGCCGACGTGGACAGGGCCATTGGCCGGCAATACGAGGTCGGGGGGCGGCGTAAATTCAGTTGCACCGAGAATGATCCGCCCCGCAGCCACCTTGCCATCCACTATCGACACAGGCGGGTCGCTGATCAGCTTTGCGACCTCGACAGTCGCTGGTGCTTCAAAAATCTCTTCTGGCGCGCCCTTCGCAAGGATCTGGCCCTCATGCATAACGATCATCTCATGACCCAACTGCATCGCCTCGGCAGGCTCGGTCGTGGAATAAAGAATGATGCCATCGGCGTTTTCGGCCAGAAGGCGAGGGAATTCTTCACGGAGTTTTTCGCGCAGCTTGTAGTCGAGATTTGCCAGAGGCTCATCCATCAACAAGATGCGCGATTTTTTCACGATCGCGCGTGCAATTGCCACCCGTTGTTGCTGACCACCTGACAGTTCAGATGGCATGCGGTCTTCAAATCCGGCCAGACCGACAAGTGAGAGAGCTGCCAATGCACGTTCCTTGGCGTCCTCGACGGAATACCCTTGGCGACGCAGCGGAAACACGACGTTTTTTAACACCGTAAGGTGCGGGTAGTTGATGAACTGTTGGTAGACCATACTCATCTGACGTTTGCGCACGGGGCGCTTGGAAAGATCTTCGCCGTCTAGCGCCAGATGGCCTTCAGCGATATCATCCAGACCCATAAGGGTGCGCAGCAGTTCCGTTTTTCCAGCTCCGGTCCGCCCAAGAATTGTGTAGATTTTACCGCTTTCCAGGTCAGCGTTCAGATTGGACAAAGGACGCTTTCGATCCGCGGTTGAGAGATTTTTCAAGCTAAGCATGGCGTTATCTGAATGCTCCTGCGAGGGAACCGCGTGACATGAAACGTTCAACGACAATGGCGATCAATGCGAGCGGAGTGACGGAGATCAATGCGAAAGCTGAAAGCGACCACCACGGGGTCACCGAAGAGTTGAGCGAGACGATGGCGACGGGCAAGAGCTGCGTCTCGGTAAAAGTCAGAATGAAGGCGAAGAAAAAGTCGTTCCAACCAAAGATCAGGCAGAACATCCCAGCCACGACCAGACCAGCGGTGGAGTTAGGTAGCACTACGCTGAAGAAGGCTCCGATTGGCGTGCAACCGTCGATCATGGCCATTTCATCCAGCTCTTTTGGGATAGACGCGAAAAAGTCGGTCATCACCCACACCGCGATGGGGAGAAGGAGCGCGACATAGACAATGACCAGGCCAAAGATCGTATCCAATGCCTGAATCTCCTTGAGCATTAAGAAGAATGGGATGGCGAGGACGATCGGCGGCATGATGCGTTGTGAGATAAAAAAGAAAGTGATGTCCGAGTTCTTCACAAAGCCTGCCTTGTATGAAAACCGACTAAGGCCGTAAGCGGCTAGCGTCCCCAGTCCCAAACTGACAATGCTGGCAAGCAATGTCACCGAGGCCGAATTCAAGAATGGCTGTACGATGTTGATGCCCTGGCTGCCGCTGGCGAAGAGCGAAGTCCAACCTTGAACAGAAGGTTCGAACTCGACCCATGGGATATAACGCGCACCGCTGGTGATGGCATTTGCGTCTTTGAACGAAGTGCTGAGCGCCCAGAGGAAAGGGAACACCACGAAGGTCGTCCAAGCTAAAAGGCAGAGGTATTTTATGATGTTATATGTGCGTCCCATATTAGTCGTCCTTTCCGACCAAAAAGCGCATTAGGAGCTTGGCAATGATCGTTAGTGTGATGATCATTATCATGAGGTAAGCGAGCGATAGCGCTGCCGAATAACCGACCTGGAAGTCGCGCAGCCCTCGGATATAAATGTAATAGGATGGCGTCTCAGTAGCTGTACCCGGCCCACCAGAGGTCAACACATAGACCGTGTCCATGATCTTGGACGCTTCGATCAGGCGAATGATGATTGCGCCGATGGAAATCGGGGCCATCAAGGGGAATGTAACCTGCCAAAATGTCCGTGTCGGCGATGCGCCATCAATTGCGGCAGCAAGGTAAGGTTCACGTGGCAGCGACACGAGACCGGCAAGCAGCAGCAAGAACATAAACGGCGTCCACTGCCAAACTTCGACAATCACAACGCTGATGAACGCACCTGTCGCGGTGGACAGCCAAGGCACTGGGCCGATGCCAACCATAGACAGCAAGTCGTTTGCCGGGCCAAGGCTCTCGTGAAAGACTGTGCGCCAGATGACGGACATCACGACCGGTGTGGTCATCATCGGAACTAGGAACAAAACTCGAAAAACGCGCCCACCGGGCATCTTCTGCCAGACGGCCAGTGCCAGCGCGAATCCAAGGACATATTGCAGCGTGACTGTAATAAAGCTCATCCCAGACAAGCGCAGCAAGCTTTCCCAAAACCGAGTGTCCTCAATCAGGCGCGCGTAGTTGCGACCACCGATGTAATCCAGACCAGCCTGATACACATCCCAGCTCGAGAAACTAACACGAACGGTAAATATCAACGGGAACAGGATGATTGCCGCAAGGGTCAAAAGCGCTGGGAGTAGGAAGAAGTGCTTTGACTTAAGCATGTCGATATCCAATTCCTATGTGAGTTTCGTGAGGGGCGGCGCACCGCCCCTCACCGGCTTCAGTGAAGCAGGGATTGCTTAATTGTCTTCCAGAACCACCACGTTGGCATAGGCTTCACGCAGGCGATCTGCCCCGATCCGGTCGACGATGTCGGACCATTCAGCTGCAACACCGTCGAGGGCCTCCTGAGCGGTTTTTTGACCAGCCATTGCCTCGGCGACACCGTTGGCCATGGACGACATGAACTGACCAACACCTGGAACGCGCAAGTCATAGACGCGGTTGGCGCTTTGCTCCATTTCGGACAGGGTGGTCACGTAGCTGTCGGCGACATCGGCATCCCAGCCCAGGCCTTGCCAAAAGGCGCTGTCAAAGTGGCTGTCGCGGTAAGGGTTCACACCAAAGCGGCCAATTTGAAGGTCGTGGAACGTGTTTGCTTCATTGGAGAAGAAGCAGAGGAAATCAAAGGCCATCTCTTGGTTCTTGGAGTCTTTGGAAACTGCCGAGGACCATCCCCAAGTCATGTACGGTGCGCGGTTAGGCTCCTCGAAGCTGTCCCACTGACCCGTTTTACGGTTCCAGACTTCTTTGGCACCCGGCAGTGGTGCAGCACCAACGGCATTACGAATACGGCTGTCTTCCTGTTGCGCCTGGATGAAGGCATCATCCCACGAGTAGCTCATCAGTGTCTGACCACCACCGAACGAAAAGATCTCGTCGCCGAGGCCAAAGCTGGTACCACCGGGAGGGAACGCTTCCTGCGCCTCCACGAACAGTTCCAGACCCCGCACGAACCCTGGCGTGTTGATCAACGGCTCCATTGTCTCAAGGTCGAAGAAGAACCCCCCGCCGACATCCGGATGCTTTGCATAGGGCGCGGCTCGGCTGATGAAGGCAGAGAACATCAGGTCGTCGCGCTTGGCGACCTCGGCAGAGCCATAGTTCATTTCGCCATCGCCGTCCCAGTCAAAGCCAGAGAAGACACTTGCCACTTCGTTGTACTCTTCCCACGTCGCAGGAAGAGTCAGGTCGCGGCCGGTTGCCTCTTTGAACCTGGCCTGCATTTCAGGGTTTTCAAACACATCAGTGCGATACTTCAGGTAGTGGCGGTCGCCATCCATAGGATACTGAATCATCTGACCGTTCCATGTGGCGACACCTTTGAAGCTGTCGGTAACGTCGGACATGCCGGATGAGTTTGTATAGGCTTCTGGAACAGGAGCTAGGAAGCGATTGAAATCGCCAATCCACAAGGACGCATAGAAAAGAACGTCATAAGCATTTTGGCCCGACTGGAACGGGATCATGATGCGTTGGAAGAGGTCGCCAAATGGGACGTGAACCACATTCACTTCCGCACCTGTTAGCTCTGCAAACTGTTCTGCATGCAGGGCGGTAGGCTCACCAATTACTGGAATCGCGTGTGTTATCACGTTCAGCGTCTCGCCGGAGTAATCCTTCGCATCGATGGACGCATAGTTGCATGTGCCCGGCAGGTCAGATTCGATACCGTATTTTGTGTAATCTTCAGCGGAAGCAACGGCTGGTGGCAAAATACCTGCTGCTGCGATCGCTAGAGCCGAAATCGACCTAGTTAGTGTATTTTTCATATTTTCCTCCCTAGATGATATGAATGGTCTTAGGGAACGAGCACCGCTCGTCCTTTAACGTTGCCTTCGAACAAAGCGCGAAGGGCTGCGTCCGCATCCGCCAAGTCAAACTCTTGAGTTTCAAGTTGAACCAATCCGCGATGCGCTAACTCCATCAGCTCGGACAGTTCTGCCCATGTGCCGACGAGGTTTCCGATGATGTTCTTTTCGTTGATGACGAGGTCAAAGGCAGAGACACGGATGTCCTCGCCGTAGCCCACGATGTAATAGCTTCCCGCTTGGCGGGTCATGGCGAGGCCCTTACTTGTCGTGCCCGTCTCGCCGACAAAATCGAGCACGGCCTCGGCTCCATTTCCTTTGGTGAGGGACATGACAGCATCAACTTCGCCGCCGTCTGCCTTCACCAAGTGATCCGCGCCGCACTCTGCCGCGAGCTGCAAAGAAGCGTCGTTGCTATCGATTACTATGATCTCTGCCGCGGACATCGCGCGTACAATTTGAATGGCAATATGACCAAGCCCACCCGCACCAATGATCGCGCAGGTCTGACCCGGCAACAGCTTCTGGGTTGCACGTTTGGCCGCGCGATAGGCGGTAAGGCCTGCGTTCGCATAGGGGGCGACTTCTTTCGGCGGTAGCGACTTCGGCAGCGAAACCAGGCTGTGCGCCGAGGTAACCATGGCTTCCGCAAAGCCGCCATTTCGGTCCAAACCGGGAAGGGGGCCTGCTCCGTGCATGTCCTCGCTGTGGCGTCTCAGAACATTCGTATCTGTGATCTTAGGGTGAAGGATTACGGGATCACCCCTTTGCAACCCTTCAACCTCAGGTCCGAGTTCTTCTATCCAGCCCGCGTTTTCGTGCCCTAAAATGATGGGCAAGAGAGTGTTGCCATGTGGATCCATGTGCGGACGCCAGGTGCCTTCGATCACATGCAGGTCTGTCCGGCAGACCCCAGCGCCTCCGATCCGTACGATCACGTCCGAGCCCTTGGAAATCACTGGGTCCGGCACGTCTTCGTAGGACAGCCAAGACTTCGCTGTCAGATCGTCATCGTATGAATGCAAAACCTGCGCTTTCATGGCGTCCTCCCTTGCCCTACGACCAATGGCCTTAGAACATCACCTCGCCACCGTTCGGAGAGATGCAGCTGCCGTGGAAGAAGCTGCCCTCTTCAGAGGCCAAGAACACAACAGAAGGGGCGATTTCGCTGACCTCAGCAAAGCGGCCTAGCGGGATTGCGTCTTTCAGCGTATTCAGGAGTTCGTCAGACAGGGGTGTCAGCAAATCGGTGTTGGTCACACCGGGCGCAACAGCGTTCACGAGAACACCAGTGCCTGCGGATTCAAGCGCAAGCGCGCGGGTCAGTGTCGCGTTCGCACCTTTGGCTGCGCAGTAGTGCGTCAGGGTTGGAGCCCCCTTATAAGCGAGCTGAGACGTGATATTAATGATGCGACCTTCGCCGCGCTGCTTCATGTCACGATAGGCGGTTTGCGCCATGAAGAAGGTGCCTTTGACGTGCACATTCAACATTCGATCAAAGCTGTCTTCACTGATGTCTTCGAAATTTTCAGTGATATTGTGGCCGGCGTTGTTGACCAGGATGTCAACATCTCCAAGCGACGCCTTCGCGGACTGATAAAAGTCTTGTACCGCAGCCACATTTGACACGTCACATTCTGCTGTAAAACACTTGCGACCCAGCGCTTCGATCTGCGCTTTTGTCTTTGCGGCGTTCTCATCATCTTGGAAATGACAAAAGCCGATGTCTGCGCCTTCATGCGCCATAGCCAGCGCAATGCCCTGGCCGATGCCGCGCGAGCCGCCAGACACAATTGCAGTTTTGCCAATCAGTTTACCTTGAGACATAAATCTTCCTCCCAAAGTCGCCAAAATGGCGACCGCACGTCGTGTTCCTTCGCTCAACATGAGCGTTCGACGTTTCGTGACATCAATTGAACATTTTGGGATCGGGCTAGGTTTTATTGGGGTGTTCAGATTTTGAAGCGCGCCCGAAAAACGGTGTTCATTTAGTGAACACTTGGGTTGATCCGGTGAACTTGGTTCGTCTTTATGGTAATTTTCGGCACCAACGCTGGGAGGACGTTGTGCAATCTATGTTTATGAAAGCGCGTACAGCGCTTGAAACCAAGGGTAGGTTTGCTGCCGGTGCTGTCCCCGATCACATTGCGGACAGTTGGCATCGATGCTTGCAGCATGGCTTAGACCCAACGGGGGAACCTTTGGATGCCGAAATCGGTATTCAAGCACTGCGCGAAACGCGGCAACAGCACGAAAAGCTGCTAATGGTGGTGCGCCCAGAGCTGGAACTGCTGAGCACCCAGATCGCGGGCACCAACCATATGACCGCTTTCGCCGACAACCGTGGCGTTGTGTTGGACGCCATTATGGACACCGAATTTAGTCTTTCAAAATGTGCCCGTGCTGTGCGTTGCGGAACCATCTGGGACGAAGAACATCGCGGGACAAACGCACTGGGCTTGGCGCTTTATACTGGGCGCACGAGTATGGTCACGGGCTCTGAGCACTACTTTTCAAGCCACGGACAGGTGTCCTGCGTGTCTACGCCAATTTTTGACAGCCAAGGGCAGATTGTAGGCCTTCTGGATGCCTCATCAGAAGTGGCCGCGCGGCAATTTCATACGCAGGCTTTGGTCGAACTCGCAGCTTCCAATATCGAAAACCGCCTGTTTATCGAAGATCATCGCGCCAATATCATTGTGCAGTTCCACCCGCGCGAGGAATACCTAAAGACTCAAAGCGTAGGCATGATCAGCTTTGACGAAGAGGGCAAAATCCTGGGGGCAAACCCCCGAGCCGCCCAACTTCTAAATGGTCTCGATTTTTCCACCTTGTCGAAATTCCGCGATCTGTTTCGTACGGATTTTGGATCAAACCTTTCTGCAATGCGCGGAGGCGAAACGGTCCGTTTAGTTGATTGGCTAAATTCAGCCTTCTTTGCGCGCATCCGCCTTTCTCGCTTGTCCTCGGGCGCTAACACGCAAACCCTCCCGCTCAATCTCCCGTCAACATATGAGGTTCCAGGGCTTCCTGACGCGCCGGTGTTTAGGGATGAGCAGGTGCTCAATAGCCTGAAACTTGCCATTCGGTCTGCCAAAATGATGACCCCGCAATATGTGATCGGCGCATCGGGTACAGGGCGCACAACCTTTGCGCAGGCGGTGCACCAAGCTAGCTGCCCTGACAAACCGCTGATTGCGGTCGATTGCCGCGCGGCTAACATCAACGCTGAAAGCGATGGCCTGACCGGAGAGCTTTTTGGCGGCGATGAGAATAGTCGCTTCCTGATCGAGACCGGCGGGATGCTGGTCTTAGAAGACCTGTCACAAGCAACTGGCCGGGCCTCCGAGCAGCTTGCGCAGCTGATCAATCGTTTGCTACAACATAAAACTTCGGCGAAGTGGTCCATTTTGGTTGTCGAAAGCGAAGATCCAAAAGAGCAGGCCCATTGGTCAAAATTCGTCTCCATGACCTTCGCAAAACTGCGTCAGGTGGAATTCCAACTGCCCACCCTCAGTGGCCGCACGGATGCGGCCTTTATCGCGATGTCCATGATGTCGCGGCTGTCAACGGATCATCAGCTGTCGCGGTCTGCCATTGATGCTATTTTCGATCTGCATGCGCCAAATACGTTTTACGATTTGGAAAAACTGCTGACCACGTTGGCCATTCAATGCCCCGCCACAGTATTGCGGGCTGAGCATGTCCAACGATTCATTGTTCGAAACGAATTGCGCGACGCGGTATGTCCAAAGTGCAAAGGCAACAACGCCAAAGAAGCCAAATGCCGCGAAATCAACCGCGTCTTTATGGAATGCAACGCAAATATCGCTTTAGCGGCTCGCAAACTTGGTGTGTCAAGAAACACTGTCTATGCGCACACGCAAACCGAAGAATAAGATGGCGAGACGAAGAATTCTTAGGACTCAGTCAATTTGTGATCCGTGTGATTTCTTTATGACGCGCCGGCGTAAAACCTAAGCTAAGGGTGGGCGTAGCGTTGAAGATGAATTCACAGGCTAGGCCCGAGCCTTTCTTTTTCTGCCGAGTTAAGGAGGTTTAGAACCGCCGATGGCGGCTAAGTGGGACAAAGCGGACTTCTGAAATCGCGTCTATTGCTGAAGCAGCATTGCTTAGCTTGTGCAGAAATGTTGTTGTTGCAGTGCAGCGGGAGTGGTGGAAACAGTCATTGCAGGACGTTGATTTGGCTCGAACCGAACTCGGACCTTCGCTACAACGTGGTCGGATAGCTCAGACCTAAGTAAATTAGACGTGTGCGTAAGCGGCTATATCCGGCGCAGTTTTTTGTTCTGAGCTGATGTAGTATGTATTTTACAATGCTGCGGCTGCGATTGGTAATGCGGTCACCTTTGAGGCTAGCTCCAGAAAATCGCCCTTTGTGATTTCGCAGACTGCGTTCCGGGCCATCCCGATGTTGGCGGCATTCTGCATTTCAACAGACAGTTTTGCAGCGGTGATGTTTCCACAGCCAGACGGCAATTCAGCCGAGATATCGCAACGACGCATTAGGTCGGAGAATGCTTCGGGTAGCGCCTCTGCTTTTGCCGCGCCTCCCAGAGCTTCTGCAGCTCGGGCATAGTGTATATGCCCATCTTGCTTCGATACCAACCAAGGCAGGCTGACTTCCAACGCTAGACCTGTTGCGAGCCCGTGGTGAACCCGTGCTAAAGACCCAAGCGCATGGCTGATGTTGTGACCCATATGCGTGTTGCAGTTATGAAGCGCGAGCCCTGCAACCATGCTGCCCCAGAGAACTTTGGCACGTAGGTTGATATCCGCGCCGTCAACCACCGCGTCCGGAAGGGCATCGGCCAGAATGCGCAACGCTTCCAGACCATACATCAGACCTGCTGGGCTTGTGTTTCTCGCAGTGCAACCTTCCAACGCATGTGCGACCGCGTCGATGCCGGTCCACGCGGTTAAGTGAGGCGGCAAACTGAGGGTCAACTCTGGATCCAGGATCGCCTGAGAGAAAATCAGTTCCTCACCCCAGAACCAGATCTTTGAGCCATCAGCTTTTGAGATCACCGATGTGCGGGTGACTTCTGAGCCAGTTCCAGCTGTGGTGGGTATGGCGATGGATGGAAGGCCAGTTTTGGGCAGAGGCTGCGCGGCCAAGGCGAAATCCTCTGCCGGTTGGCCGCTCGGCGCAACCGCTGCGACCAGTTTGGCTGCATCCATAGCGGCACCACCGCCTAAACCAACGATAACCTCTGCGCCCGACTGACGTGCCCGCGCGCACAGCGCATCAACAAGAGCCTCCTTCGGCTCGCCTGAAATCTCTGGTGCGATCTCGACAGGAATGCCTGTCTCAGACATCTGATGTGCCAGCCGCTTGGTTACGCCGAGATCGGAAATGATCGCGTCGGCAATGACCAAAACGGTACCACCTCCTAAGACGGTTACGAGATCAGGAAGCTTGCAGACTCGTCCAGCTCCAAACGTGATGGGTGGAACCTGACCCATGTTGAATTTTCGCATCGTTGCCCCCCCATTTTCAACAGTTTCTATTTCGGTTCTCAGCTTTAACGCGGCGTTTTCGCAGGTTTGGCCATACATGCCGATTTACTTCACGCGCTAAGCCCAAGGCGCGTTCTATCCAAGATTGATCAGAGTTGGGTGGGGTTAGGGACATCGCCATAAACTTCTATTGGATCAAAGGTCTTGTCGCTCTCTATAAATTGAAGCGGTTGCCCTGCATGGTCAGCTGTTGGCACAGCGCGATAGAAGCAAGATATGTACCCCACGTGACAAGATGCGCCAGAACAGGCGACCTCTACCTTGAGCCAAATAGCATCCTGGTCGTCGTCAATCCTCGCCTCAATTACTTTCTGGACCAAGCCAGACGTTGCGCCCTTGTGCCAAATAACCTGCCGCGCACGGCTGAAATAGTGTGCTTCGCCCGTTTCAACGGTCAGTCTCAGGGCTTCCTCGTTCATCCAACCCAACATCAGGACCTCGTCACTATCCGCGTCAGTTGTCACACATGGCATCAGCCCATTTTCGTTGAATTTCGGAGCGAAGTCAGTGCTCTCCTCGACCTGCTCAACCGACGTTCGAGGTTGGAATTCAACTTTGCTCATGAGACTGCCTTGTACGATGTTACTTTATAACATATAGTTTTACGCATAGGATCGCAGAAATGTAAAGAGAACGAGCACTCCGATGGACACTCAAGACAAGCGTATCCCAGTAACGCTGCTGACAGGGTTTCTCGGGGCGGGGAAAACGACCTTATTGAACCACTTGATCAATGATCCAGAAGCCGGTCGGATCGCTGTGATTATGAATGAATTCGGCGCGGCGGGGCTGGACCATGATTTAATCGAAGCCTCAACCGAAGAAACAATTCTGATGCAATCGGGCTGCCTATGCTGCACGTTTCGGGGCGACATTGCCAAGACTTTGGGAAAGCTCATGGCACGAAAATTTCGCGGTGAGCTTGCGTTTGACCGCATCGTCATTGAGACAACAGGCATCGCCGAACCTGCACCTATCGTCCATACATTGGTCGTCGACCAACTTATGCCGCAGTACTACCGCATGGACGGGATTGTGACCTTGGCGGATGCGGCCACAGGTGCGAACACGCTGGTATCGCACGTAGAAGCCGTCAACCAGATCGCCCTTGCCGACCTCATTGTTGTTACCAAGACAGATTTGGTGTCTGAAGCCGATCTTGCGTCTTTCGAGGCGCAAGTGAGCACAGTTAACGACTCTGCACGACGCATCTACGCAGACCATGGGAAAGTGCCAACCGCCGCTCTTTACGGATTGTCAGCTTTACGGGAAGATATAGGGCCTGAAGACATCGCTGCTTGGCTTGGTAAGGCGAACAAGCCCCAATTGCACGACCACGGGGGCCATGACCACCATCACGGGCGTAACCATGATGGCAACCATGGCAACCAAATAAGATCAGCCTCTATCGAGATAACCGATCCAATCCCGGCCAGCGTTTTTGATTTCTGGCTCGACATGCTGATCGCGATCAAGGGTCCAGATCTGTTGCGGATTAAAGGAATCATACATGTTGAAGGCATGGACTGGCCCTTCGTGTTCCACGGGGTCCAACACATCTTTGATACCCCTGTGCCATTAAGGTCTTGGAGCGGACAAGATACTAAAAGCCGAGTCGTTGTTATCGCGCGGAACATGAGCGAGGACGACCTCAATGCGAGCTTGAACATGCTTCGCATGGAGCTAAAGCAAGTCGAAACTACCACCGACGGCATGATCCATGAGACTGTTGAGATGCCATTCTGACCGATGCTTCACTTGTTCAATTCCATGGGACGCCAAGTCGAACCTTTTGTTGCAAATGACCCAGTTCACGCACGAATGTATGTTTGCGGCCCTACCGTGTATTCCTATGCCCATATTGGCAACGCGCGGCCCGCTGTGGTGTTTGATGTCCTGACAAGGGTGCTGCGTACGCAGGTTCCAAAGCTCACCTATGCCCGCAATATTACCGATGTGGACGACAAGATTATCGCCGCCGCATCTGCACGCACGGTGAGTTGCGATGCAATTTCAGCTGAGTACAAAGAGGCCTATCACGAAGACCTTGCTGCGCTGGGTGTCGCTCTGCCGGACGTTGAGCCGCATGCGACTGCGCATATCGGACCAATGATCGAGATGATCGAAGGCCTAATTGCCGGTGGGAAAGCATATGCAGCGGAGGGCCATGTACTTTTTCACATTCCCGCCTTCCCAGATTACGGCAAACTCTCAGGTGCGAACCCGAACGAAATGCGTGCAAGCGCGCGGGTCGAAGTCGCACCCTGGAAACGCGACTCCCGCGATTTTGTGCTTTGGAAGCCGTCTAATTCCGATCAACCTGGCTGGGAGAGTCCCTGGGGCATTGGACGCCCTGGCTGGCACATAGAATGTTCTGCCATGATCCGCGCGCATCTGGGCGAGCAGATCGACATTCACGGCGGCGGTATCGACCTGCGCTTCCCCCATCATGAAAATGAGATTGCGCAAGGCACCAACGCAAGGTTCTGGGTCCATAATGGCCATGTGACCGTATCGGGTGCCAAGATGTCCAAATCGCTCGGCAATGTTCTCTTGGTGCGCGATCTCCTTAACGAAGCCCCCGGTGAGGCGATCCGCTATGCACTCTTGTCCGCACACTATCGTCAGCCACTGGACTGGTTGCCTGAGACCCCAAAGGCCGCACGCGCTGCACTTGATCGTCTTTATCGTGCGTTGCGTGACCAGCCTGAGGCGGACCCTTCTGCAGAAGATATGGCTCCAGTCTTAGCTGCGCTCGACGATGATTTGAATACACCGGCCGCATTTGCAGCTTTGCACGAGCTTGCGGCGCAGGTTCAGACTGAGGCCGACCCAAGCCGCCGCACCCAGATCGCAGCAGGACTGCGTCAGGCAGGCAGTTTGTTGGGCCTCCTTCAGCAAGATCCGGCTGCATGGGCACAGGTCGGGGCTGGCCAGATTGATCAGATCGAGACACTCGTTGCTCAGCGCGCGCAAGCACGCGTTGAACGCGATTGGTCGCGTGCCGACGAATTGCGCGATCAGCTACTGGAAATGGACGTAGAAGTTGAAGACACTGGCTGCGAAAGCCGTTGGAGGATGCGCGCATGAGAGCGTTCTTTGTCCAGCTCCTTATCCTTTCAATCCGTGGCTATAGGCTTATTCTGTCACCTTGGCTTGGGCATTCCTGGCGCTTTCAACCAAGCTGCTCCGTCTATGCAATTGAAGCGATGGAAATCCATGAGCCCATCCGTGGATTTTGGCTCACGCTTCACCGCCTCGCGCGCTGCAATCCATGGGGTGGGTCGGGTTTTGATCCCGTACCGCCTGCTGAAAACTCCCGGATCAAATGAAGCTAGGTGTTACATGACAAAACGCGGTGAAAAAATCCGGGCAGAGATCTTCTCAGTACTACAGTCGGCTCATGGTGCCATGTCTGCCTATGATGTATTACATCGGTTGCAAGCGTCGCGTCCAAAAATCGCCCCAACGACGGTTTACAACGGGCTGGCGGCCTTAATCAAATCAGGCTGCGTCCATAGAGTTGAATCCCTCAAGGCTTATATCGCTTGCCAAGCCGACATTGGTCATCAATCTTCGGTTCTGTCAATCTGTGACGAATGCGGAACTATCGAAGAACGCGCGGCCCCGCGCCTTGTTGAGAACCTGTCTGGTTTCGTCGAGGAAACGGGGTTCCTACCGCAGCGCCATGTTATTGAGGTGCATGGTTTGTGCTCTTCGTGCAGCTCAACTGCCTAAACTCCGAGTCCAAAAACACATGATCAGCTTTGATACGCTTTTTGGGCGCGGACCTGTCGTCATGCCGGTCGCCATACATTCAGGATCGAGCCGAATGATCGGATCGCGCAGGCTGTCATTGCGCCGATTGCCTATGCGTATCTTCATCAGGTGGACAACCTCGATGAAACCGAGCGCGGCGAAGGCGGGTTTGGATCTACCGGAATATAGCGTATAAGGTGTGTTGCAGGTCACATTTTCCGGCACACCTCCCGATTCCTTCGAAAACGGCCAAAAACACCCTTTTTCAGACTTCATTACGCATATTTTACGCACAAGTTTATCTAAGTTATTGAAATCTAATGAATTTGTGGTGCAGCTCGATAGAGATTGTTTGAACACTCTCTTCGATACCTTGCTCATCTGGGAAGAACATCTCGCACAACATGATCTGAACGATCTGAGGTGCGATGATGAGCACTTCGGACAATAGTTTCAATAAGATAGCGGGAAAGCAAGCGAAGAAGAAGCCCGCGCCGTTCTCTTTGCGTCTGACTTTTGAGGAAAGAAGCCGCCTTGAAGAACTTGCGGGCGATGAGCCGCTTGGCAGCTATATCAAGCGCAAGCTTTTCGATGGGCATGGTGCATCGCACAAGCGAGCCCGATCTAAGCTTCGACGGCCCGTGAAAGACGATGCGAGCCTGGCGAAGGTGCTGGCTTTGCTTGGTAGCTCTCGGATCGCAAACAACCTAAACCAACTCGCTAAGGCCGTGAATATCGGCTCGCTACCTGTCGTGGCGGAGACAGAGCATGATATCCGCCGTGCCTGCGCGGATGTTGCTGCGATGCGGCAAGAGCTTCTGCGCGCCCTCGGTCAACGTAGCGATCTGGGGTCATCATGATCCTGAAAGGCTCTCAGCGCGGCGGTGCCAAGCAACTCGGGCTCCATCTCTTGAAGACTGCTGAGAATGAGCATGTCGAAATCCACGATGTCAGAGGCTTCATGACTGATGATGTCGTGGGCGCGCTCCGCGAAGCCGAAGCCGTCTCAAAAGGTACGAAGTGCCGTCAGTTTCTGTTTTCGGTCTCGCTCAATCCACCTGAGACCGAGTCCGTTCGGATAGAGGCCTTCGAACAGGCAATTGCCGCCATCGAAGAAAAGCACGGTCTGACTGGCCAACCCCGTGTGATCGTCTTTCATGAAAAGGAAGGGCGGCGGCATTGTCATGCCGTTTGGAGCCGGATTGATGCCGAGACCATGACAGCCAAGCCGCTTCCTTTCTTCAAGAACAAGCTGATGGAAGTTTCCAAACAGCTGTATCTTGAACATGGCTGGCAGATGCCGAGAGGCCTAGCCAATAATCAGGACCGCGATCCACGCAACTTCACCTTAGCAGAATGGCAGCAAGCCAAGCGTGTCGAGCGGCATGCCGGAGACCTTAAAGCCGATATTCAGGAAGCATGGGCGATCTCGGACAGTCGCAACAGCTTTTCGCATGCGCTTGAAGAACGAGGTCTATTTCTCGCGCGGGGTGATCGGCGTGGCCATGTTGCAGTGACCTATGAAGGGGAAGTGATCTCCATCCCGCGTGCCATCGGTAAGAAATCTAAGGACGTTGCCACGCGCCTGGGCAAGCCGCTGGAACTGAGCAGCGTCAGTGATACCCGCCAGCGCATCGCGAAAGACATCGCTCCGAAACTTGCTTCCTACATCACCAAAGCGCGCGCTGAGGCGAACGCCCAAAAATCCGCCCTGGAGATGCAACGCCATGCGATGCAAGCGCAGCAACAGGCTGAACGTGCCAAACTCGATGCAGGTCAAAAGGCCCGCGCTGAACAGGAAGCTACGGCGCGATCTGCTCGCTTGCGCAAGGGTCTGCGCGGTTTGCTCGACCGTGTCACTGGCAAGCGTGCCGCCCTTGAAAAACAGAACGAAATGGAAGCGATATGGTCTCTACAGAGGGACCGTGAACAGCGTCATGCTATGGTCGAAGCGCAGATAAAAGATCGGCAGAGCCTCCAAGCTGAGATTATCGCGGCTCGCAGTTATCACGCTGGGCTGCTGCGTAGCTTGCACCACGACCGGACAAATAACCGCTTGATGATGCGCGGCTTGGAGCCATTGGCAAAAAGGGTCTTCTCCCCGTTGAAACGCGTCATCGACGCCGCGTCTAAGTTCGAACTCTCTGCAAAGCCTGTGACCGATCTTGGTCAGCAACAGATAACGACGCTTTCCCGTGCTTTCGAAGCGCGGCGTTCGTCGCAAACGAAAGAAACTGAAAAACCGAACTCTCAACAAAAGGACGCTGCTCGAAGCAAGACCTCTTCGAAAAAGGTTAAGTCTGCTGCACCTGTTCAATCTACCGAAAGACAAATAGCGGCCAAGCAGCCGACCCCGACTAAGACCAAGACCGCGATCCGACGTCCCCTAGCTCCTGATGGTGCGAAGGCAGAGAAAGTGCTTCCTGTTCGCGGCCCACAGGCCAAAACTCGCTCCGCCAAGCAAGCTTACACTGAGGATCAAAAACAAATGTCGGCTGAGCGGGTAAAATCCGCTCAGGAGCGGCTCGAAAAGCTAAGGAAAGAACAGCGGAAAAAGCCAACCGTCCGCGTGCACCAGACAGAGCGAGATGGCATTTCTCCGCAAGACCGCCTCCAGCGTCTACGAGAAGGTCAGACGCATAAACCGCGCGGACCGGAACTCGACAGATAAAGAACATTCTTCCTTCTAAGAATTTGAATTGTGCAGTCCGCAGAGAAATTGCTGCACCAATCGAGCGCCTACATTTCTGTGATTCCTCACAACCACGACAAGCAGACCAACCAAACCATCAAGCGCCTTGACGGGTGTGGGCCGAAAGGCCCTGAGTGGTTTGGGGCCTCCCTGACGATGGAGGATCACATGAAACTCGTCACTCGATTTGAAGCAGCATCTCGCAGCACTGAACAACTACACGGTCTCTTGAGAGAAGCTTTCAACGCTTTTTCTGTCGCGCCGCGCGGATCGCAAGAGCGTCAAGATGCTCTGGCTTCTTTGGAAAACATCGAGGCTGAATTGGCATCAAGAATGCCAGGTCTTTAAGCCTCGCGCGGTGGGCCGAAAGGCCCACCGCAATTTTCTTTTGCTGCTTGGAGCGGCTATGCCGCCGCTCCTGCTTCTTTGTCTCCGGCTTTGAATCCATGCAAGAAGTCTGCTGCACGCTGCGCGTGGGCAGCGGCGCTGAAGATCGCGCGCTTGTCGTCCTTCAAGACCTTCAACCAGCTTTGGATATATGCTGCATGATCGGTACCGGGCTCAGGCGTCAGGGCCAGATCGGCGCACAAAAATGCTGCGCCAAGTTCGGCAACCAGTTCCTCGCGGGCATAGCCTTCATCGCCCCACTTCTTGCGCCCGAAATCACGATCAAGTCGGCTCTTGTGTTTCGTCCAGTGAGTCAGCTCGTGGGCTAGCGTGGCATAGTAGGCTTCAGGGCTGCGGAAGCTCTCAAAGTGCGGCATCTGCACATGATCTGTCCCGCCGCTGTAATGGGCGGAGTTCCCGCCGTGGCGAATGTCTGCCCCGCTTGCTGCGAAGAATTGGTCTGCATGCTCGATCCGCTGCGAGGGGTCGGTGATCGGCTCTGGCTTGGCATAGAATTGCCCGGGCAAGCCTTCGATCTGCTCGACATTGAACACGCTGTAACCCTTCATGAACGGAATTTTGTGCTCTTCCTCGCTGCCGTCGTCCTGCTCTTCCGTCTTGGTGATGGTGTTCGCATAGACAACGAGGTTGCCGCGCTCGCCCTTGCGGACATGTGCGCCGTATTCCTTCGCTTGGCGGTAGGTCATCCAGAACGGCGAGAGATAGCCGCCTTCCATCGCCGCGCCCCACAGCATCAGCACGTTGATTCCACTGTATGCCATGCCGTTATGGCGTAGCGGCTTAACGATCCGCCCGTCCATGTTTCCGGCGGACCACGGCTTGAGCCATGTCAGCTCGCCTTGCTCCAGATTGGCAATAATCTTGTCTGTCACTTTCTGATAAATATCCTGTTTCATTGGCCTTTTCTCCTTTCAAAGCCGGTTGCGCATGCAACCGGACTAGGCCCGCGCCAATGAGCGGGGGGAGACCGTCAAGACCGCAGACAGCGGAGGGGGATCACCCGTCCTGCACAAGCAAAGCGCGGAAGGATGGGGAGACCGCTGACTGCGCCCGCAGCATGTGCGAAGGGCTTGGTCTTGACGGAGGACGGGGCCGCAGGCCCCAAACAGAAGAAAGGAACGTCAGTCCATCAGGGCTGGCCGACGTAGCGCACGGGATGGAAGCCGAATGGCCGAGACCGCCACTAGCGGGCTCGGTTCACAATAACCCGGCCCGATAGGGTGCGCGATACATTGCCAGTTCGCCTTCAGTATGTATTCCGCCTATGGTGTGGTTCGAGGCGCATCAAGCAGGGACAGCACCAACGGGTTTCGCAATCGCTGGAAATTGTGCGAGAATAAGTGCTGAATTTTGAATAGGATATTGAATGTCAGAGGCAGAAGAAAAAAAGAAAGAAGAACGTAAGGCGCTGATTGTCAGGCGGCTGACCATCGAGAATTTCCGAGGCGTCGAAAAAGGCTTAGTCGATTTCAAGGGCCACACACTTCTTGTTGGTGGCAACAATGCGGGTAAGTCCACGATTTGCGAAGCGCTCGAACTGGTTCTCGGTCCAGAGCGCGCCTATCGCCGCCCCATCGTAAATGAACATGACTTTCATGCAGGCCGCTATCTCGATGAGGACGGCAATCCCGTTTACATTAAGATTGACGTCGTGCTGCTGCACCTGCCTGAAGAGATGGAGAAGAAACTTTTCTCCAAGACCCGTCCATGGAGCGATGCCAAGGGCGGATTTGTTGATGATGAAGGCGCAGAGCCTGAGGACGCTGATGGCGAAGATGTCGTCCGCGCCCTGCCGCTGACCTTTATCGGCTATTATGACCGCAAAGAAGATGACTTTGTCGGGACGACGTATTTCGCACACCCCGTTGAAGAGATTGGCGAAGACGAGGAGAACTATGGCAAGCCGTCTGCGGGGCTGAGCTTCTTCCCGCGCGAGTGGAAAATCCAGTGCGGCTTCATCTATTTGCGGACCCTCCGCACTGGACGCCGCGCCCTCAGCCTCGAGCGTGGCTCCCTGCTTGATACGATCCTACGGCTCGGCGACACCGGGAAGGAGTCGATGTGGGAGAGCACGGTGAAGCAACTGCGCGCCCTCGACCCGCCGATTGGCGACATTCCTCAACTCGAAGGGATTCAGACGCAAATCAAGGATCGTATGGCGCGCTTCGTCGGCCTTTCGGCGGACAAGGATGCGACGGGTTTCTATGCCTCTGACCTGACGCGGGAGAATTTGCGGGAGGTGGTCCAGCTCTTCCTGAAGAGCCAGGACAGCAACCATGCCGTGCCGTTCAATCGCCTCGGCACGGGGGCAGTGAACGCGCTGGTCTTTGCCCTGCTGACCCATATCGCGGACTTGCGGGGTAACCGCGCCATCATCTTCGCGATGGAAGAACCAGAGATCGCGTTGCCGCCCCACGCGCAGCGCCGGATCGCCAAATACCTGCTCAAGAACATGGGACAGGCCATCATCACGTCCCATTCGCCCTATGTGATCGAAGAGTTCGATATGGCAGTTGTGCGGGCTGTCTCGCGGACGGCAGGGGTGCTGTCTTCGGATAGTATTCCTGCGGGCCTCATCAAACATAGCGCGATCCGCACCAATCGCAGGCAATTGGCGGAGGCAGTTCTAGCGCGCGGCGTGATCGTCGCCGAAGGCGACACTGAAGCCAAGATGCTAGCAGCGGCAAGCTACTTATATGAAGCTCTCGACAAATCTGATGCTTACGCGCCGTTAGACTTGATCGGGGTGAGCGTCTTTGATGCGGGCTCGCAGTCCGAAGTCCCGAAATGGGGACCGTTCTTCGGCGCATTGAAAAAGACGACCTTTGCCTTCCACGATCAGCCCAACCAAGCCTGGACGGCAGATCAGACCGCGAAACTGGATGCCTACCACCACAATTTCGAAAGTGCGTATAAGGGCACTGAAGACTTGCTGGCCGCCGAAGTGCCGCCTGCGGTCCATCGGCGGTTTCTGGATCAGGCCAAGGACCATCCCGACTATCCGACCGATAAGGGATATCTGAAAGGCGGCGAAAACGATGACGATGTGATTGCGCTGTCCAAACAAGTCCTCAAAGCCAAAAAGGGCTCGGGCTTCGCTGCGATGCTGATCGAACAATGCGAGACGCTGGAAGAGATGCCCGATACGGTGAAGAGCTTTCTGGAAAAGGTCGCCGCCGATATGGCGCTGCCAAAGCTCGAAGATACAGACGACGCCGATGACGGCGAAGATGGGCCGGACGATCCCGACCCGCTCGATATCGACGTCGAGGATCTGACCTGAGCGATGGCCTTTACGATCTGCGAAAAGCGTCAATCGGTTATAGATGAAAAGGGGCACGCGCTGGTCATTGGCGGGCCGGGTTCGGGCAAGACAACGCTTGCGTTGCTCAAGAGCAAGGGAATTCTGGATAGCCTCGGCCCCGGTCAAAGCATTCTGTTCTTGAGCTTTTCCCGCGCCGCCGTGCAACAAATCCTCAAGCGCTGCCGCGAAATCCTCACCAAAGAGGAAATGAAGCGCATCGATGTGCGCACCTATCATTCTTTCTGCTGGGATATTCTGCATAGCCATGGGCGCTTACTGGGTGGACGGCCTTTGAAAATGATGGCGCCTTCCGAGGAAGGCACGCGGCGCACGCAGTTTGATGGCGATTGGTCGACGGAAAGCAAGCGGTTGAAGGACGAGGACGGGATGGTCTGCTTCGATCTCTTCGCAGCTGCGACGGCGGAGCTTTTTGAGGGTAGTACACATCTCCGTTCATGGATGGGACGGCTCTTCCCGCTGGTGATCCTTGATGAATTTCAGGATTCCGATGACGATCAATGGCGTTTTGTCCGGCAACTCAGCGAAGTGACGCAAACTTTGTTTCTTGCTGATACGGAGCAACGGATATTCGAAGGCTCGTTCCGGCCCGGGGTGCGGGCGAACAGGCTGGACATCTTGAAAGACGCTATCGCGCTGCGCGAAGTCGATCTGCGCGACGACAATTACCGCAGCGGTGACAGCGATATTCTCGCCGTTGCGGATTGCGTGCTCAGCGGAAAAGGTCCGCTGCCCAAGAGCGCGGACGTGAAGGCCCTCCGATACGAATTCCGGAACCAATTCGCGGCAACGGTACACTTTGCTGTGGCAGTGACCCTTGGCGCGCTGCGCAAACGCGGGATCGATGATCCGACCGTCGCGGTTCTGGCCCGCAGCAATGATCTAGTCGCAGAAATCTCCGACATTCTTGAACATTCGCACGTTTATAATACGATAAATCTCAAACCCATCCCGCATGACATTGTTTGGGATCAGGAACTGTCAGCATCCGCGGGTGTCGCCATGGCGTCGACGCTGGAATTCATCTCTCTGGGCACATCATCGGCGCGTGAAGCGATGCACGCCAAGATCGAAGAATACTTCCTGATCAAGAAGGATTTCTGTCAACGCTATGGCGGGCGCGGCGCGAAGGCGGCAGGTACAAAGGCGGGCCGTTTTGGGAAAGCAAGGGCCAAGGTCGCAGGCGGCAAGGCGCTGACGCAAGGCTCGCCGAAGACCTTCGAGGCTGCGCTATCGGCGATCCCCGCTTTGACGGGTGATCCGGTTAGAGACTGGAAGGCGGTGAGAACCGCGTTTTTAGCGCATGATGATCTGAAGGCGATCTTTCAGGACGCGAGGATGGTGAGACTGTTTCGCGCCTCCGACACGCTCGCGACGGCTCTGGCTGGGCGCTGGATGGAACGCGCGAGCTATGAAGGTGCAGCGCGAATGATCCGCAGCGTGCTGGATCAGGAAAAGCTGATCGGGCTTGAACGTGATCCGAAAGGCGTTTCTGTCATGACCATCCACAAGTCCAAGGGGAAAGAGTTCGACGGTGTGGTGATGGTGGAAGGCATCCACTCAAGTCATTTCTTCCTCGGCCATGAAGCTCCCGACTTCGCACCGTCGCGCCGCCTGTTGCGCGTTGGGATAACGCGGGCACGCAGTTTCGTACTATTGGTTCGGCCTCGCACCGGCAGGCCGTTGGTCGATGAAGTTTAGGTATTGACCCGACGAAACTTCTGACCGCGATCATTGTTTCCATGATCACGTTGCAATGAGCTTCAAAGAAGCACCTTGTGGATCATAACTGTAGTCAGAAATTGTACCGTTCTTGATCCGTTCAACCGCTTCCTGAATCACAAAGATGGGCACGAGAAACCACTCGCGGGGCACGACAGGTCTCCCAAAACGGTCCATGATCTCGATCTCAAGACGAGCGGGCTCGAATATCCGATGAATTAAGTTCTCCAGCTTTGTTCGGTTGATGTTGTAAAGCTCGTAGGTCGCAACGATTTCGACGTTAGCCATAAGGAACGTTGGCTGAAGGTGCGCCCCAGCGATTCGCTTCTCCACATTCATGTTGGTCACGCCGATCTTATGAACGAGCTCGCGGTTTTCGGCGACAAGTGGATGATCGGACTTGCTTCGCAACACGTAAATCGTGCCGCTCGCTTCGTCGCCATCAATAGTCTGGTCGGAAAACAATGGACCAGCACTTGGTTCAGTAATCCGACGCCCAGCATCACCGTCGGCGTTTAGGGCTCTTTGAAGGGACCGCATGAGCATGTTGCTCTCGGTGCCGTTGTCAAAAATAACGCGGAGGCGTGCATCGGTCCTGCCTTGATCGGTTAGAGTGGTTTCCCCCATTTCCGCAACATAGGCCTTCTGACCACCAACTATGAAGAAGCGCCCTGGTTCAATTTCAGCTTTAAGCTCAAACTTTCTTGTTTCTCTTAGGCCCGCATCCAGTTCTTTTTGAATTTTCTCGAATAACGGTTTGAAGGCCTCAAAGTCTTCACACTTCTCACGGTTCGCAATTTTCTCGGCAGCCTTTTTTTCGGCTGTTGACCGGACATGCTTGAGCTCTGTGATAGGTGGCGCTTCCACTTCAATGCCAAGCTCAGCAAGCAAGGCATCGTCGTCGAGATCATCTGCATCACTGGATTGCGTTGCGACCGATCCGCTCAGAAGACTTTGGTGATCAAGCGACTCTACCAAATCACGACATTCTTGAAGCTTGCGGAGACGATCCAAACGCACGGCATAAAGCCGTACAAAAATATCGCGCTCTTCACCGTGCTCTGGCGCACGGCCATGTTCTTCAGTAAAGCGCTGTATCTCTTCAAAACCAGCGATAATGCGTTCTTCTCTAGGGGTGCGAGACACCGCTTTTTTGACTTCAACGTCAACACCAAGCTCAGCCAAGAGTGCATCATCTTCTTCGGTGAACACTTTAGCCATTGGCGGCCTCCTGCTTCATGCGCGCAAGGTAAGCCACACCCTCGGCCATCTTCTTTTCCCAGGCATCGGCAGATGTGATGGATGGCAAACGCCCGCGCTCTTGTTTGAACTTCACGGCACGCCGCGCCAAGTCGCGCGCTTCTTCTGGCGAAAGCTGCACTTTCTTTGCAGAGATAACCGCCTGAACCTGCCTGAGACTTTCTTCGCTCATCGTCTTGGCCAAGATAGCATAAGCCTCACTGAAAGGATTGATCTGATCAATAAGATCGATGTCCAATTCACGAACGTCCATCGCAAACTTCCGAACGCCATCGATCAGCGCAGTGTTCCCGCTCGTCTGTGCATCATCATCGGGTGCGGAAAGAGCAATCTCTTTGGCTTTCTGCGTTAAGTTTAGCGCTGCGACAGCATGTTGCCGAACGGCCTCTTGGTCTTCAGCATCCAGCTCGGGGAACTTTGCACCAACGATCTTGCCCATACGCACTTGGGTCAGTTCTTCGGGTACTAGCTCTTCATCAAACAGTCCGCGCTCAATCGTCGTTTTGTCCTGAACGAAAGCTGTGATGACCTCGTTCAAATCCTCCTGACAGATGCGAGCGGCTTCCTTGCTCTTGGGCTCGGCCAGCCCCTTGATCTCGATCTGGAATTGACCGCTATCCTCATTAAACCCGACGTTCTCTTTCGCAGGGTCGTAACCACCTTCACCGTAGTCGAAACCCTCAACCGGCCCGCTCTTCGAGCTCTTGGGCGTGAAGTTGAAGCGTGGAGCCAACACCTGCTCCATGAGGAGGCTGGCGGCAATCGCTTTGAGCGTATCGTTTACCGCCTCTGTCACGGCTTCCTCAGCTGCATCAGGCTCGGCAATGAGGTTTGTAAAACGAGCGCGAGATTTGCCTTCGGCGTCGCGTGTCGCGCGGCCAATGATCTGAACGATTTCAGTCAGGCTGGCGCGATAGCCGACCGTCAACGCGTGCTCGCACCAAATCCAGTCAAAACCTTCTTTGGCCATGCCCAGCGCAATAATGATGTCCACATGGTCGCGGTTGTTCTTCTGGGCTGGGTCTTTCAGTGCGCTCGATACCTTGTCGCGTCTTGCGGCCTCGTCATCCACAAGATCAGCAATCTTCAGAACGCGACCGTCCGCTGCCTTTACAAGCTGAAAGCCTGTCTTTGGGTCTGTACCTTGCCAGTCACCCAAAGCGTCGATGATGTGCTCGACTTCCCGATGCTTGTCCTTCGTACTTTCGCGCGCATTCACGTTTGGAATGTGCACGATTGTTTTCTGGTTCGGATCGAGCACTTTCAGGATGTCGTCAGCATAGGCTCCAGAGTAAAAGAAATATCCAATATCAAGCGTCTTCAGGTATTTGTAGCCGTTTAACTGCTCGTAGTACGTATAGGTGACGGTATCGAACTTTGCTTCATCCTCGGGCGCGAGAACAGCTTCGGCATCACCGCGAAAATATGACCCCGTCATCGCAACCATATGCACCTTGTCGCGCGCCATAAAGTCACCAAGGTGTTGGCCGAGTTTGTTGTCAGGGTTAGCGGAGACATGGTGAAATTCATCCACCGCGATCAGACGATCATCAAATACCCCCACGCCGAATTTATCGACGGCGAAGCGGAAGGTTGCATGGGTGCAGACGAGCACTTGGTCGTCACTTTCGAGGAACTTTCCGACCGCGCCAACTTTGCCATCGTCCCCGCCAGGGGCATTGCAGAGGTTCCACTTCGGCTCAACTGCCCAATCTGTCCAAAATCCAAACTTGCTCAGCGGCTCGTCGGCAAAACTCGATCCGATGGATTTTTCCGGCACAACGACAATTGCCTGCTTGAGCCCTTGATTGTGCAGCTTATCGAGCGCGATGAACATCAGTGCACGGCTCTTACCCGAAGCGGGTGGCGACTTGATCAGAAGATACTGTTCGCCCCGCTTCTCATAAGCCCGCTCTTGCATCGCCCGCATGCCAAGCTCGTTCGACTTTGTGGACGCGCCATTCTGGGCGTAGGTAACTGAAACGGAGGGAACATTATTATTCATAAAAATAACCTTTCAAATCAAACTTCCTGCAACCACTGACCATCGATTGTAACGCGCTCAACTGTCTCAGTTTTAACGCCCAAATCGAACTGCTTCAGCAACTCACAGAGCCTGTCGCCGTCGATCAGATCAATTGCAATCGCCCCATCTCGGGTCGCCTCATCTGACGCCTGCTTGGTGAAGCTGCTTGTCGTGATGAATAAACCTTTGTCTGCGCGTCCCTGTAACGCGCCTCGGAAATCTCTAATTTCTTTTGCGCCGACACTATTGCCCCAGCGTTTGCACTGAAAATACACTTGGAATGACACCAAATTCACTCGCAGTATGCCAACGCCGTCGAGACCACCGTCTCCGGTTTTTCCCCGAACCTCGACTTTGACAAAGCCAGCCTCGCGTAGAAGGCGTTGCGCCAACCTTTCAAACGCAGACGGGTCCATCTGCATGAGCTGCGCCAGTAAGATATTTTGCCAGTTCGTCTCATCTTCATCCGGCGCATATACGTCAACGGCGATGTCGTCGGGCACTTCCGCTACTTTCTCACCTTTCTTGGCATCCCGCTTGGCCTTCGCTCGTTGACGCTCTTCCTCATTGACCTTCGCATGGATTTTTTGGGTCTCTTCAAGCGTAGTGATGCTTTCGCCAAGTTCAGTTAGCGCCCAAACGCCGCGCGCTGAGTTTTCTAGCGCATCGCCACGTTTTAAAAATGTCCGTGACCACGCCAGATAGTAATTGAAGCGCCGATCACGACCATTTGGCATCAAATAGGCCTGCTCTTCTTCAGTGAGACCTTCCGCTTCAATCGCGTGATCCACCAATTCCTGGATAGTGCCAGAGCCACCTAATTCACGAAGCGTATCCAGCGTTATCAGCATCATAAGTGGTAAGTCGGGGAAGCTGTCTTCCTGCAAAATAAATCGGCGAGAGGTCGAATTGGTATTCATTGATTATGCGGCCCTAGTTTTCATTTTTGTAAATAAATCAAATAGCTTTTCCAGCCGCTCGGTGTCGTTGCGGAAGCGGCGACCTATATAGATGCGCTCAAGCGTCTCATCGTTGCGGTCATGGGCGGCGCGCAGGTCGGCGGGCATCTTCTCGGGGGCGTAGAGATCGGCGATGGTCGCGGGGAAATGCGCTTCGCGCGCCAGAAGGATGTCTTCGGCGCAACGGGTCAGGTCTTCCTTGTTCTTCTCGGTCAGCTTGGGAATTGGAAAGGTGTTCCAGCCCATCGTGTTCGAATATCGAAAATCTGTCTTCAGCTTTCCACAGACAGTAGCGATCCAAACAAGATGCAGTTTGGATGCCAAAAGCGCCATATTCCAGAGAGGGGCGTCATAAAGGGCAAAACAAAGGTTCGTCACGGTCGATCTATTATCGATCAAGCCGACAGGTAGAAAATCGCGGTTCTCAGAGGAAACACAAGGCATTGCTACAGTTTGTTTGACGCCAATATTCATCTCCCGCATCTGGTGCGAACGCTTGGCCATCTCATTTGCGCTTTTGTCTCGACTTGCCAAACGCATTTCTCGAACGCCTTCAACGCGCTTCTTAAGCGTTGGGATTGTTAGCGCTTCTTCGAGGTTTCGGTCTTCGATCCACAGAACATAGCGTTCTTGTCCCCGGATGAACTCGGCAGACCCATAGATGCGGCGGATAAAGCGATCTCGTTCAGCTTCGGTCAAACCAAGCGCCTTTGCTTCACCTGCGGTCATCAGAAGATTGCCGCCATCCACGGGCTTGTTTCCGAAGCTCATGTCAGCCACGCCAGTCAGAGGTTTGCTCGCCTTTGACACAATGACGTTTGGTGCAGCGGCAAGATAAGCGTTGATATTGGCGACCTCTTTCAAGACCGTCTCGCGCCGCTCATCGAGCGAGTAGAGTTGCCGCACTTGTCCGACATGGTTCGAGATACCAATAATCGCGACAGTCACTCCCGCGTTGTGACTGGCAAGGTTCGCCCATTTGAAACTGGTATGGGCAAAGCTAATTTCGTGGCCGGTTTCAAAGATCAGCGGCCAGAGGATCGGCACCTGCTGACCCTGGCAAATCGAGTTGGTGGACACGAAAGCTGCGCTGCTCTTGGTCTGCATCCCGAAGTCCGTCGCCTTCATGAACCAGCCCGCCACATAGTCGAGCGATTTCCAGCTTTTGGTGCGTCCCTCGAAGATACGCTGCAAATCTTCCTTCTGCTCGGTGCTCTGCCACGTAGAGCCAAGATACGGTGGATTCCCGCAGATGTAGGTTTCCCCACCCTCGTTTTCGAAGTCGATCTGTGCCTGATCGAGAGGCGACATGAAAAGATCATCGGCGTGGTGCTTCACGCCCGTACCCGTGGGCGGGCAAATGCTCAGCCAGTCGAGCCGCAGGGCGTTGCCGCAAGTGATCCAGTTCTTGGCATCAAGCGGCAAGAACTCTGCTAGGGCTTCCTTCTGCCCGCGATAAGTCACGTCGCACTGATATTCGGCGATGATTAGCGCCAGTCGCGCGATCTCCGCTGGGAAGTCGCGTAGCTCGATCCCGCGATAGTTGGTCAGCGGAATTTCCGTGCGCCGATCAGCCTCGTCTCGCCGTTTGTTGATTACGGCCTCGATAGCACGCATTTCCTTGTAGGCAATTACGAGGAAGTTGCCTGATCCACAGGCGGGATCGAACACCCTGATCTTGGCGATGCGATTGCGCAGGTTTAACAGCTTGCGCGAGTTGTCTCCTGCCTCTTCGAGCTTCTCGCGCAGATCATCGAGGAATAGCGGGTTAAGCACCTTCAGGATGTTCGGCACAGATGTGTAGTGCATACCAAGCGCGCCGCGTTCTTCATCATCGGCAACAGCCTGGATCATTGAGCCAAAGATATCGGGGTTGATCTTCGTCCAGTCGAGGCTCCCGATATGGATCAAGTAAGAGCGCGCGATCCGGCTGAAACGCGGCACATCCGTTGTGCCGGAAAACAGCCCACCGTTCACGTAAGGAAAGACATTCGCCCAACGGGCAATGCCTGCCGAAGTGCGATCCTCGGCTTTGGTGTTCATGGCGCGGAAGAGCTCGCTGATCACCTCATGGGTGTTCGAGGAGTCCCGTTCGCTCATCTGTTCAATCGTCTTGGTGAACTGATCCGCGCTAGCAAAGATGTCAGTGTCTTCCGCGAAAAAACAGAAGATCAGCCGCGCCATAAAGTGGTTCATGTCGTGGCGACGTTCCGCTGTACCCCATTCGGGATTGTCTTTCAGAAGTTCGACGTAGAGGCGGTTAAGGCGTCCCGTCGCCTTGATGTCGAACGAACTCTCGCGGATTTGCTTAACGGTGCTGATACCCGCTAAGGGCAGGAAAAAGCCAAAGTGATCGGGAAAGTCTTCATAGGCGCAGGCAATCGTTTCGCCCGTGGTGAGGTCTTCGGCCTCAAGGTCAGCACCGTCCGTCGCGAGCACGAATTTGGCTTTAGCTTTGGTAGTCGATGGGCTGGCCTTCAGCTCTGCCAGAGTTTGTGTGACGTCACTATTGTCACAGACAGCAATGTGGATGTTGTTTGTCTGAAGAACGCCTCCAATATCGGACTTGTTGGAAGCCCCGGTGCGAAGCCGTTTGAGCGTCGTAGCTTTGTTGCCGAATGCTTCGAGGAAAGCATATGGGAACTCCTGAGCGTCAAATGGCTGCTCAGCAAGTGCGGAAATGGCTTCTTCAATTTCGACGGCGTTCAAGGTTCAACGACTCCATAGCTATGGGTTGAACCTAGCAGCTAGCTTTGTTGTGTGCATCCACCGACGTACAAAATCTAGCGGATATCCACACCGCGCCAGAGAGGGTTTCGAGGGACGGCTGAACGTCCTTCGGTCATGGTCCAGCTTTGACAAGATGGCGTCATCCAAGCCGCGTAGAGTTGGTCTGGGTCCCAAGGGCGCGAAGCACCTTTGGTCGATGGGTTGGTTCCAAGGAAGGGCAGCGCGACAGCTCCCTTCCTGGTCAGGATTGCACAAGGGCAGGAACGCCCTTTGCTCTCGGCGAAGTCGTCTCCATGAAGTGGTCTGGGGTCTTGGGGGCAGGAACGCCCGCCAAGTCGATGGGGTGCAGGGGAGCGCCGAAGGCTCCCTTGCGAGTGGTGAAACGGCGATACGTTTGATGGCTCTGGTTGGGTTCAATGCCCAGAAGAGCCAAGGCCGGGGGGATGCAACGGGGGCGCGCAGCGGGTCCCCTTGCCAAGATGTGGGGTACTACCCCACACATCTTGCGGGTGGCAGATAACAGAAAATCGTGTTGAACTAATGCGGTGCAGCAAACGAACAGCGCTACATCCAAGTGACAACTCCCGTCTAATTCAATCAATGTGACGAACCATCCCTTCGAGAGCAAATACTGCGAAGCAAATTTGCGCCACGGGTGTGCGATATGATATTCTGAGACGTGGTAAATGATGTTTTTCAAGAACTTAGACGGCGCGCTCAATACGTTTCAGAAGTGACGGAGATAGTCGGCGCTGTATTGCAAGGATTTCAAGCCGATGCAGCCTCTAGGGGGCAGACTGTCGTTTTGGGTGTCTCGGCAGACGATATCACGGGATCAAGTATAAGCGTGAGAGATCATGGCAAGCCCGAGATCAGTTCGATTGAAGCTGAGGTAAATGCAACTGGCGATATCCTAATCACTCGCGAACTCCGGCGAGACGGCATCCCGGTCAACGAGCCAGAAACTGACCGACGCCCACTGGACTTCTCGCAACCTCCAGCATCAACTGCGGCAGACGTTCTTTTGATACTGTCAGACGAATATGAGGGTTTTATCGGAAACAGTCTTCAAAACTACATTGCGCTGAAATCTGGCTTTGAAAGTCAACCTGACCCAGAGCCTGGGCCGAACCTATGATCAACGTGTGATGCTGCTCACTGGCAAGATGGGAACAGTTTGACATCGACTGAACCAGCCAACGTAGCGGTTGTTTCAGATGTCTTGCGAATGACAGAATCGCGCCAGCAGTACGAATTCATCTCGATTTCATCATCAAATTCGCAAACGTGGCTGCGCCTGAATGGACGTCCGTAGCTGTAGAATTTGTAAGTATCTTCATCCTGGGTCGCCTCCAGAATTCCGTAGACGCTCTGACTGCCGTACAAGTGGGTTGTGAAGAAATAGGCGCTTCCATCAGAAATCGCCATCAGGTCTTGTACGTTGATCTCAACCATTTGCTCCCGAAAACTTCTGTCTTCTACAAATATTACCGTTGGAACTCTGTCCATTATTGAACACCAATTGATGCCAGTTTCATTGGTCGCATCCAAGCATCTCGCCCTTGAGCGTTCAATTTCACACCCCTTGACCGCTGCAACGGGCCTCTCCTCTGTCAGCTTGAAGAGGTTTTCGAGTTCATCTTCTGTCCTGTTGAGCGTGCTATCCCCCCTTTGGAACGGGCTGTTCTGATAGGTCACGTTCTCAGGTTCGTAGAAGACAAACCCTTGTTCGAACATCGAGCTCAGCAGCGTGATCTTCTCCAGCTCTGTTATGTGTTCGGCTTTCGAAACCGCATGGGCTGGAAAGAGAAAGAAAGGGTCAGGTCTACGGCTTCCAAAGATATCCTGGTATCCGTGCGGGCTCGCCCCATTGGCCAAAAGAGCCTTCGCGGCTTCTATGTTTCCAGCTTCGAAAGCGCTGAACAGAAGCGAGACTTCAGAGTATCGTTCGTGATTGGTTCGAGCTTCTGGGCTTAGTCCAGAACTAAGCAAATTTTCAAACCATTCCAGCGCTTCTGAATTATCTTTTGTGTTTGCGAAGAAAGCACTGGCGCTTGTTTTGAATGCATCCTCGAAACGATCCACAGACACGCCATAACCAGCCATGTCAGTCAATGTCGAAACGTCGGCGTTTTCCAATGCGGCGGCGATGTCTTGGGCATAGACAGGACGATCAATTCGGACAGTCGCTGAAGGCTCGTCCGCGCCGAGTTTGCCTTCTTCTTCCAAGAGCTGCGGCAAAAAAGAATAAACAGCGAAAGCAGTTGCTGTAAGAGCCATCGCACCGCCAATTGCCCAAGACGGTCGAATGTTTGGTCGTGTTGCCGCTCGGTCAGTTGGCGTTGTGCGGTCGGGATTATTGTGGGCTTCTAACGCAGTGTCTCTCGACTGAGACTTCGGTTCGTCGAGGGGGGTAGAGTTCTTACTAAGCCAGCTTTCAAAGCTATCCACCTCGACGTTTTCCCCAATCCCATCCATGAAGAATTTCACCAGATCGGGGAGCTTGGCGATGGTCTCAGGCTGAGGCTTGTGTCCCTTGATGATCCTTTGAAATGTCTTCTTCTGAACGCCAAGTTTTGCCGCCGCGTTGTCGTTGGTGTTCCGATCACTAAGATCGCGAAGATACGCCAGATAAGCGCCGAACTTCTTCCTTTGATCGTCAGCTTCGAGCGAATAGATCGCTTGGATTAAGTTATTGATATCTTTCACTGTCACCGTGACATGGGTGACAGAGTCACCCACAGAACCCCCAAATTTCCGACAAGTCAGTGCAGCCTAGACGCAATGGTTTCCGACCGGAAGCCCCGATGAAGAAAGGCTAGATCGACATGATGCACAAATTTTGCACGCAATGTATCGGGCAAGGGTTTTGCCCAAAAATTTCGGTACGCTTTGTATCCGAACAACAAGTGAAAGACTCTAACTACATCAGAGACCTGAAGGCGTTCGCCCGCCGCCTTGAAATAAGTGATTGCGCTTGGCACGAGTATCTAACCGACCTCTATAAAGACTACCCAGGATGGGTCATCGGTCCCGGTGGGCGCGAGGTCTTTTTGAACATGGAGGAATTTGAGCGGCAAGGAATACGCGAATGGTTCAGGGATTTCTTGCGCCCTTGTCCTGACACTGTGCAGCCGCGCGTTAGAAGAGAGGCGGTCGAACGCGTCAGAATTCTGGCCACAATTCTAAGCGCTCATTTTCCGGTTCAGTCGGCCCTGTGGGGCGTCCAGACAGCAAACGACAATCGACCTCCAAATCAATCTTGAAGTCTATCACCCGAAAGCTCGGCCCAATTTCCTTAAAGTTTGCTCAAGCACCGCTCCTGCGCGGTGCTTTTCTTTCCTGAACACAAAAGGTGACCCCATGACCGCAGTGTCTTGGCTGAGCTTGCTTGCCTCGAGCGGAGGCTTCGCGAGCGGAAGCTACTTTCTCAAACGATACGCTGATCTCGGATCGTTCTCTGATCTGGGATGCGCATTCGCAATATTCGCGTTGAGCAACCTGATTTACGTAAATGTCCTTGCCAAAGGGCTTGGACAAGGTGCTGCCATGTCGAGCATGACGCATCTAATCCTGATGACCATCATCGGTATCACAGCGTTTGGCGAGCGCCTGAACTATCATCAAGTTGGCGGCCTGATGTTTGCCCTTTGCAGTATCTGGCTGTTTGCCAGCTCCACGCAGTCTGTCAGCAGTTAAGGCTATATATCCCCCGAAACGTGTTCGACGGTTGCTGTAGACAGTGAGTCGAAACGACACGAACTCGTTTCAGAAACCTTCAAATCTCGGAACAAAGGAACATGAACACGAACCACGCAAAGGCGGGGCAGAATCTCTTTATGTCTTCTGTCACCGGCCTCGCCAATGTGCTGGCTTTCATTGCCGCGTTTCTCGGAGGTCCGACCTTGTATCACCATACAGGTCCGATCATTCTGGAATTGACCTACCAAACCTACGGCGGTGAGATCATTGGTCTCGCAAAACTGGTTTGGCACGGGACGTGTTACTTGGTCATCTACTTCGTGGCACGCGCAACAATCGGAACAGCAGTGATCTTTGGTGGGGCGGCCTTGATCGCCCGCTTTCTGTGAACCTCGCCCAAAAAGGAGGATATCCAATGGCAAAATGGGAACCTGCCGGTACTGTCTGGCGCAAAAAGAATAGTGCCTGGCCGGGTGTGATCACCGTGGTGATCATCCTGATCGTCATCGGTGCAGCTATCGGCTGATACAAGCTAAGAAACCGAACCAAAGGGTCGCCAATCGGCGGCCCTTTTTCATTGGGAGAAACAAATGAACTTCGACAACGAAACTAACCGTTTTGGTAGCGCCGAATGGGCCACCGAACGTCAAATATCCCGTGCTGACCTCTTGGGTGGTGCTGGCATGCAGTTCGGCTACTTCGGCCAATCTGCGCTAATGCTTGAAACGGATGCGCCACGGCTCACAATAGCGGGTGCTGGGTCGGGCAAGATGCGCGACCTTCTGTCAATGGCTGTGGCCAGAGCCGCTGGAATGCGCAACTTCGTCCTCGACCCACGCGGTGAAATTGCTTCGGTCACCATGGTCAACTTCGCGACAGCGGGCGCATACCTTTATTGCTGGAACCCAACTGGTCTGCATGACCTGCCGCAACATGCCATGCAACCGCTCGACATCCTGAAGCTGGAAAGCCCTTCATTCCATGCGGACTGCAAGTTCATTCTGCAAAGTCTAATTCCGGTCAGCGGCTCTGCGAGCGGGAAATACTTTGAGCTAAGAGCGCAAGAATGGGGGGAGGCCTTTGTCAAAATGCTCGTGGAACGCGATGGCGAAGTGTCTTTCCCGTCTCTCTACCGAACCCTGAACGCCATTGAATCAAACACCGGAACTTGGCCTGACATTCTTGAGTTTATGCTGGGCTCCAGCATGGAAAGTGTGCGGCGTTGTGCAGGCGAGATGCTGGCCAAACAGCAAGACAGCCCCCGCGAGTTTGGAAGCATCGTCGGCGAACTCTACGCCTACCTAAACTTCCTAGATGATCCAATGCTTCAACGGGCTCTTGAGAAACCGCGCGCATCGCTCTCAGCAACCTGTCATCCCGCGCAGCCAGCGTCGTGGTTCATCAATGTGCCTATCGAATACGTCTCGATCTGGGCTCCCGTGCTGAGGACGATGTTCACGGTGCAGATGCTCTACAAGTCACGCAACCCTTCATCGCCTCCGGTGAATATGATCGTCGATGAGGCGGGACAGCTCGGCAATTTTGATGCGCTCCTAAGGTCCTTCACCTTCGGTCGCGGTGCTGGTGTTCGCGCTTGGGCCTTGTTTCAGGATGCGGGGCAAATCACGCGGAACTTCGGTCCGACAGGTTTGCAGGGTTTTATGGGATCAGCCGCCTTGCGGCAGTTCTTCGGTGTCCGTGATTACCAGACCGCCCAATTAGTCTCCTCGATGCTCGGACAGGAAACCCTCGAATACGATGATACACTCCGGCAATCACAGGCGCGTCAGGCCAAACGTCAAGCTGCCATGAACATCCTTGGCGGTAGTGATCCATTCGCAGCGACTCAAAACTTCCGTCATCACGCGTTCGAAGAAACGCATCGAACCAAGCAAGCTCGCGCATTGATGACGCCTGATGAAATCTTGTCGATGCCCGAAGACAGGCAAATTTGCTTTGTCTCAGGTAAGAGCCTGGGGCCGATCCTTGGGCATAAATATCCATACTACAAGCGCCCTGAATTTGCGGGACGGTTCCTGCCCAATCCGTTTCACCCTCCGCTTGATCGCGTCTCTATCCCCCGCAGGTGGGGGCGCGGAACGGCTAAGGTGATCACGGAAGCGGTGCCAAGCAGGTTTGCGCACTTCCCTCAGTATGACGCTGGCTCTTGGTCTTACGTCCAAGGTTTTCGCCCGCGCTAAAACCAATCAGGAGAAAAGTATGTCCCAAGAAAGAGAGGAAGACAGGCGTCCCAAAGTGCGTCACCGAGACGGGCTTGTGGAAGTCGCAGTCTGGGAACGCGAGACTGATAAAGGACCAGTCTACAACACAGAGAGAACGCGTTCCTATCGTGACGAAGACGGGAAATGGCAAAAGACCCACTCCATTCCTGAACGCGATCTTTTGAAGGCTGCGCGCCTTGATCAAAAGGCTTACGAGAGCATCGCAAGGTTACGGCAACAAGCGCAAGATGGGCCTGAGAAGCGCGAGCCGCGCCGCCGTCAACGCGATGAAAGGGAGCGGTAAGCCAGTGTCAGCGGGGCGTTCGGAGTTGCCTGAGCGTCCCGTTGCTTCGCCGCTGTTTTTGCCGAACATCGCCAAAACATGGTACAATTGAAGAAAGGTGCGGCGGCGAAAGCCAGTCTCAGCAAGCGTTAGCGCTTCATCGCACCACAAGTGAACAGCCAACTTGGCCGTTCACGCTACGATCCAAATAACGAAATGCCGACCCGCGTCATGCTCCAGTGGCCGCGCTGGGCTCCTTCGTCCCAATCGAAAAGGATGATCCTTCTTGAAAGATATCAAAACCATAGCTGAAAATGCTTTGTCTGACGCCATTGAGAATGCAGTCAAAGGCCGTTCCAACACGAGCCTAGAGATCGATGTCGAACGATACCAAGCGTATCTCGACGACCCCTTGCTTTCGCGCGTCCAGAAGCTAGAGATTCTCACTGCGTTCTGGTCTGTCATCACAACTTTTGTGGAGCTGGGTTTTGGGGTTCATCCTGTTCAACAAGCCTGTGGAAAACCCAGAACAGAGCTTGAACATGCGGGCTTTTCGGAGTCCACTGAAGTACAATTGGATCAACGCAAACAACCAGAATAACAAACGCCCGCGCCCTGATCGCAGGCGAGAAAGAGAGGATTCATGGGAGTCCCAGAAGCAAACCTAGCGCCAGTTAAGGCTCTAATTTATTGCCGCGTCTCGACAACCAAGCAGAAGCTTACTGGCTCTGGCTTAGACAGTCAGGAACACCGCTGCCGCCAGTACGCTGAGAGCAAGGGATACGACGTTGAGATGGTTTTCCCTGACGATGCATCAGGCGGCGGGGACTTCATGAAGCGACCTGGCATGTGCGGCATGCTAGCTTATCTGGATGCGCAGCAAGGCAAAGAGTACGTCGTCATTTTCGATGATTTGAAGCGCTTTGCTCGCGATGTTGAATTCCATATCAAGCTACGCCGTGAATTCGCGGATCGTGGCGCTCGCATCGAGTGCCTTAACTTCGCTTTTGAAGACACGCCAGAAGGAAAGTTCATCGAAACCATCATCGCCGCACAAGGCGAATTGGAACGCGAACAAAACCGTCGCCAAGTAAAACAGAAAATGATGGCCCGCGTTGAGAAAGGCTACTGGGTCTTTCACGCGCCTGTCGGATACAAATTCGAGACGAACCGTATCCATGGAAAGCTACTAACTCCTGACGAGCCCGTCGCGGAATGCTTGCGGGAGGCACTTAATGGCTATGCAAATGGCCGTTTTCGGTCGCAAGCTGAGGTACAGCGTTTCCTCGAAAGTCAGCCGGACTTTCCGAAGGATCAACCAAATGGGAAAATCCGTGCGTGGAAGATCACCAAGATACTACGCAATCCAATCTACGCGGGGCATGTTCAGGCCAAGAAGTGGGGCGTTTCGCTCCGTCGTGGCCATCATGAGCCGCTGATCAGTTATGCGACCCACGAGCAAATCTTGCGGAACCTGAAAGAGGGTGCGCGTCCCGCAGCAAGAGCTGACTTTTCGCCTGACTTCCCGCTGCGCGGTCACGTCCATTGCAGCGCGTGCGGAAACGCGATGACAGGTGCTTGGTCCAAGGGCAAATACAAGCACTATGCTTACTACCGCTGCGAGACACGCGGGTGCTCGCAAAAAAGCAAGTCGATCCCGAAAGCCAGACTTGAAGACGGTTTCGAGGATGTTCTCAAGAGCCTCCAGCCGACCAAGCATCTGGTCGATCTGGCAATCGCCATGTTCAAAGACGCATGGAACGGTCGACTGGAACTGGCCAAAGCGGATCGTGCTGAGTGGGCGCGCCAAGTGAAAGCTGCTGATGAGAGTATCTTGGAACTCGTTGACCGTATGGTCGAGACCAAGAACTCCTCTGTTCTCAAAGCGCTGGAAGCCAAGATCGAGAAGCTCGAACGTGAGAAGTTGGTGTTGGCCTCCAAGGCCGAAGAACCCCTCCCGAACGCGGCGAGGTTTGAAGAATGTATGGAACTCGCACTGCGATTCCTTTCAAGGCCTTGGGATATCTACAAAAATGGAAGCTATGCGGTGCGCCAGACAGTCTTGAGGTTGGCGTTTTCTGAGCCGCTCAAGTTCACGCCAGAAGGTGTGTATGGAACACCAAAAACCACCTTACCCTTCAGGGTGTTAGGAGGTTTTTCCGGAAAAAAGTGCGAGATGGTGCTGCCGGAGAGAATTGAACTCTCGACCTCTCCCTTACCAAGGGAGTGCTCTACCTCTGAGCTACGGCAGCGTTGAGGCTGCGAATTAGACCCAAATTCAAACTGGCGCAAGCCCTGACTGGACCCTTTTTGCGCAGGTTGATAACAACGCAGCATGAATACGTCTCGCGATGACAATGCCAAGTCAAAGAAAGCTGAAAGCCGCGAGGATCGGTTAAAAGCAGCGCTTAAGGCCAATATGGGCAAACGAAAAGCGCAGGCGCGGGCGAGAGCGTCGCAAGAGGCAGAAAAGAAAGAGTAGGCGGGCATGGATTCAATTGTAGTCAAAGGCGGCGGGCCGTTGGACGGGCGCATTCAGATTGCAGGGGCGAAGAACACGTCTTTAAAGCTGATTGCTACGTCTATTCTGACCGAAGAGCCGGTGACGCTGACCAATGTGCCAAATCTGGCGGATATCCGGACGATATCCGATGTGATGGAATCACTCGGGGTTGAGATTGCACGACTTGAGGGTGGGCGCGTGATGGTTTTGAGTGCTGCGTCACTGACCAGTCACACGGCGGAATATGATCTTGTGCGGAAATTGCGCGCCTCGTTTCAGGTGCTTGGGCCGCTATTAGCCAGGACGGGGGAGGCGATTGTCTCCTTGCCCGGCGGATGCGCGATCGGTGCACGCCCTGTGGATATTCACCTTGATGCCTTAGAGCAGATGGGGGCCAAGGTAGAATTGCGTGACGGTTACGTCCATGCTTCAGCACCACAGGGGTTGAAGGGCTGCGAAATTAACTTCCGCTTTGCCTCCGTTGGCGCGACCGAGAATGCGATGGCAGCGGCGACCTTGGCGAAGGGCACGACGATTATTCGAAATGCCGCGCGGGAGCCGGATACGGTGGCTTTAGCAGAGTGTCTGAACGCGATGGGCGCGCAAATTGAGGGCGCTGGGACATCGACACTGACAATCACCGGCGTGGATCGTTTGCATGGTGTCACGCAAGAGGTTCTGACCGACCGCATTGAGTTAGGGACCTTTATGGTGGCCCCGATGATTGCAGGCGGGTCTGTAGAGTTGCTTGGCGGGCGTTTGGACCTAATCCCCTGTTTCGCCGATAAGATGATCGAGGCCGGGGCCATTATTGAAGAGACCAAGGATGGATTGAAGGTGTCGCGCGGTGACGGTCCAATCAGGCCGGTTGATGCGAAAACGGAACCTTTTCCGGGTTTCCCAACCGATCTTCAGGCGCAATTCATGGCGATGATGTGCCTCAGCAATGGCACCAGTGTTTTGGAAGAAACCATCTTTGAGAACAGGTTCATGCACGCGCCGGAATTGTTGCGGATGGGCGCGAATGTTGAGGTGCAGGGCGGTGTTGCGAAAGTGCATGGTGTTGAAAAGATGAAAGGCGCGCCGGTGATGGCGACGGATTTGCGAGCGTCGGTGTCTTTGATCCTTGCCGGATTGGCGGCGGAAGGGGAGACGGTTGTGAACCGTGTCTACCACTTGGATCGTGGCTACGAGCATGTCGAACGGAAATTGAGCGCCGTTGGTGCGCAAATTGAGCGAGTTTCGAACTGATGAGTGAAGATGCGAAGTTTGAAGATGGAGGTGAGCGGCCACTGCGATTGATGGCGGTGGATGCGGAAGACTTGCAGGTGGTGTCGGCTTTGGTGCAGGACGCTGTGTTTCCGGCCTCAGAGATGCGCTGGACGCCTGCTGACCGGCGCTTTGCGATATTGTTGAACCGGTTTCGTTGGGAAGATGCGGATGGCGCCAACTCGCGCCGCCGCGATTTCGAGCGTGTACAGGCCGTCTTGATGGTTGAGGGCGTGGAAGGGGTGCAGAGCCAAGGTGTCAGCAAAGGTGATCCCGATACGGTTTTGTCACTGCTGTCGATGGAGTTTGACGGGAGTGACGATGGTGCGGGGCGCGTTATTTTCAATCTCGCTGGGGACGGAGCGATTGCCTGTAAAGTTGATGCTTTGGAGGTGGTTTTGAAGGATGTCACGCGGCCTTATATTGCGCCATCCAGGAAAGCACCTTCGCATCCTGAATAGGCTGTGAAACGGAGCGGCTGCGCCGCATTCGATTTTTTGGATGCCTCCGGCGGAGGTATTTCTGCTCAAAAGAGAAATGGGTTTGATTGCGGGCGCTTGCGTGTGCAGGTAAGAGAGCGCGCAAGGAGGCGATGATGCCACAGTTTTTGTCCACAAATGATCCTGATTTCGAAGCCAGCTTTGCTGCGCTTTTGTCCGCAAAGCGCGAAGATTCTCCGGATGTGGATGCTGTCGTAGCGGATATTATCGCAGATGTGCGCGCGCGCGGCGATGCGGCTGTTTTGGAGCTGACGGCGAAGTTTGATCGGTTGGAGATCGATGCCGCTGGAATGGCGTTTTCTGACGCTGAGATTGAAGCCGCTTGCGCGTCGGTGTCGGAGGCCGACCGAGTAGCCTTAGAGTTGGCGGCAGAGCGCATTCGGGTTTATCACGAGCGGCAGATGCCTGAGGACGCGCGCTGGGAGGATGAGGCTGGTGCATCCTTGGGGTGGCGCTGGACGGCTGTGTCTGCGGCGGGGCTTTATGTACCGGGCGGGTTGGCGACTTATCCATCGTCGGTGTTGATGAATGCGATCCCCGCGAAGGTTGCTGGGGTTGAGCGTTTGGCGATGGTCGTGCCGACGCCGGATGGCGAGGTGAACCCTCTGGTGCTCTTGGCGGCGAAAATCTCTGGCGTTGACGAGATTTACCGCATTGGCGGGGCGCAGGCTGTGGCTGCCTTGGCCTATGGGACGCAAACAATTGCGCCGGTGGATAAGATCACAGGGCCGGGGAATGCCTTTGTTGCAGCTGCGAAGCGACGGGTGTTTGGCAAGGTTGGGATCGATATGATCGCAGGACCATCCGAAATTTTGGTGATCGCGGATGCCGACAATGATCCCGATTGGATCGCCTTGGATATGCTGTCTCAGGCGGAGCATGACGAGAGTGCGCAGGCTTTGCTGATCACTGATGATGAGGGATTTGGTCAGCGGGTGGCAGACGCGATTGAAGCGCGGTTGGAGACGTTAGAACGACGTACCTTCGCCGGAGCAAGTTGGCGCGACTTTGGTGCTGTTATCACTGTGCGGGACATGGATGAGGCGGTGGCCTTGTCGGATCGGATTGCGCCGGAGCATTTGGAGTTGTGTGTGGCCGATGCGGAAGGCATGGCGGCAAAGATTCGCCATGCGGGCGCGATTTTCATTGGGGCTTGGACGCCAGAGGCGATCGGCGACTATGTTGGCGGGCCCAATCACGTTCTGCCGACGGCTCGGTCGGCACGGTTCTCAAGCGGGTTGTCGGTGATGGAGTTTCTTAAGCGCACGACATTGGCGCGGATGACGCCTGATGCTTTGGCCGCGATAGGGCCTGCGGCGGAAACATTGGCGATTTCGGAAAGTCTTGAGGCACACGGCTTGTCAGTGCGTGCGCGTTTGGACAAGTTGAACCGGTCATGAGTCGGCTTTTTGAAATAAACTTGGATGACGCGGGTCTGCCGCCTCCCACGCCTGAGATTGAGCAGGAGCGCAAGGTCGCGATTTTTGATCTGTTGGAAGACAACAGTTTCACCTTACCTAAGCGCGAGGATCGCTTGATCCCCGAAGGGCCGTATCGGCTTGATCTCGCTATTCGCGAGCGTCGCTTGGTCTTTGCGCTTGAAACTGAGGCGCATGATGCAGCGGGCGAATTCCATCTGTCGTTGGGGCCGTTCCGACAGGTGGTGAAGGACTATTTCCAGATTTGCGAAAGCTATTTTGATGCTGTGAAAACGTTGCCACCAAGCCAGATTGAAACCATCGATATGGCGCGGCGCGGCATTCACAATGAGGGCGCGCGCGTGCTGCAAGAGCGTTTGGAAGGCAAGGCTGACGTCGATATTGATACGGCTCGCCGCTTGTTCACTTTGATCTGCGTCTTGCACTTCGGCGGGTGAAGCAGATGGCGGCGGACACATACGAAGACTTGCCGCAATCTGTTTTGTTTTGTTGCGATCATAATGCGGTCCGGTCGCCGATGGCCGAAGGTATTATGAAACAGCTTTACGGCACAGATTGCTATATTCAGTCGGTTGGCGTGAAGAACGACCTTGAGATTGACGGGTTTTCAATTGCTGTTTGCGAAGAGCTCGGCGTCGAGTTGTCCCGCCATCGGTCGCGGTCGTTTGATGAGATGGAAGAGTGGGGCGATGATCTGTCGTCCTTTGACCTCGTGCTGGCCCTATCTCCGGCGAGCCAGCGTCGTGCTTTAGATTTAACACGGTTTTTCCATCTTGATGTTGAGTATTGGCCGATCCTTGACCCGACGGGTTTAGGCGACAACCGCGAAACGCGACTTGTCAGTTATCGCGAGGCGCGCGATCAGATCATAAACCGTTTGACGTCACGTTGGGGATCTGGCCGCGGGTTCACACGGCAGTCATAACCCTGCCTTTGCTCTTGATATTTTGTCCGCCACCCCTCATGTAGGCGGCGCGCGGAACTGTTCCGCACAAGAAACTGATTTAGGAGACCTCATGGCCAAGGAAGATATTCTCGAATTCCCCGGTGTCGTTAAGGAACTCCTGCCAAATGCGACATTTCGGGTTGAGCTTGAGAACGGCCATGAAATCATCGCACATACGGCAGGCAAGATGCGCAAGAACCGCATCCGCGTTTTGGCGGGTGACAAGGTGCAAGTGGAAATGACACCTTATGATCTGACAAAAGGCCGGATCAATTACCGCTTCAAATAGTTGGGTGCATGGCGCGGCCTATCGCCGTTCTGAGGGTTCAGAGTAGATGACCGCGCTGCCGCTTGATCCAAATCTTAAGCTCGTTCTTGGGTCCGGCTCGCCGCGTCGACGGGAGTTGATTGGCCAGCTTGGGCTTATTGCGCATGATGTGCGACCCCCTAACATTGATGAAGATGTGCGCGCGGGTGAGAAACCGCGCGACTACGTCAATCGAATTGCGTTGGAAAAGGCCCGTACTGTTTCGACTGCGGACGATGAGGTTGTTCTCTGCGCTGATACCACGGTGGCTTTGGGGCGCCGGATCATGGGCAAGCCAGAAGATGCGAGTGAAGCGGGGCAGTTTCTTCGCGCTATGTCCGGCCGTCGCCATCAGGTGATTACCGCTTTGGCCGTTCGGCGAGAGGAGCGTGTTTGGCAGCGGGATGTCCTGTCGCAGGTCAAGATGAAGGCACTGTCAGATCGAGAGATCGACTGGTATCTCGCCACCGGAGATTGGCAAGGCAAGGCCGGTGGTTATGGTATTCAAGGGCCTGCCAGTGCTTTTATTCCTTGGATCAGCGGATCATTTCATGCGGTGATGGGGTTGCCCTTGCCTGAAACGGCCGCTCTTTTGACGGCCGCTGGCCTGCCTGTGATGGAGATTGCGCCATGAAAGGCCGCACCATAGCACTTGATCATATCAACGGCCGTGAAGCGGCGGCAATCCTGGTGAATGGCAAGTTGGATGATCTGCTCATTGACGCAGCTGATCGGCCCAGACCCGGCGCGATTTTTCGCGGTATTTGTGATCGGCCACTCAAAGGACAGGGCGGTATGATGCTTCGGTTGCCCGATGGGGACACAGCTTTCTTGCGGCAAGGGCGCGGTTTAAAGCGGGGTCAGGCGATGTTGGTGCAAGTCACGGGATATGCAGACGAAGAGAAAGCGGTGCCTGTGACCGACCGCGTTCTTTTCAAGTCGCGCTATGCCATCGTGACACCGGGCAAACCGGGCTTGAATGTGAGCCGTCAGATCAGTGATGATGAAGAGCGGGATCGCATCCTCGAAATCGCACATGAGGCGCATGAGGGCACGCATGGAGTGATCTTGCGGTCATCCTGCGCAGATGCGCCAGAGGACGAGATTGCCGACGACATTCTTGCCATGAACAGTTTGGCGGATGCAGTTTTGACGGATGCGGACGGAAAGGTGCCTGCGGTTCTGACCGAAGGGGATGCGCCACATCTCTTGGCTTGGCGCGAATGGACAGCGCCTGCGGATGTCGTGACCGACGCGGGATGTTTCGAAGCCTTGGGCGTGCTTGATCAATTGGACCGGTTGGACAGCGCGCATGTGCCGCTTTCTGACGGCAGCATGTACGTCGAAGCGACCCGCGCTTTGGTCGCGGTAGACGTCAATACCGGCAATGACACGTCACCTGCCGCGGCGTTGAAGGCCAATTTGGCAGCAAGCCGCGCTTTGCCCCGCGCGTTGCGTTTGCGCGGGTTGGGCGGTCAGATCGCAGTTGATTTTGTGTCCATGTCGAAGGCGCATCGCAAGCAGGTAGAGCAATCGCTTCGCGCTGCGTTTAAGGCTGATCCGATTGAAACCTCACTTGTGGGATGGACGCAGATGGGTTTGTTTGAGCTTCAGCGCAAGCGCGAACGTTTGCCACTGAAAGGGACGCTTTGATGGCCTGTCCAATGTGCGAAAAAGACACCGATCCAAAGTATCGCCCCTTCTGTTCCAAGCGCTGCGCGGACCTCGATTTGGGCAAATGGCTGACGGGGTCCTATGCGATTCCCTTTGCGGTCGAGGAAGATGACGAAGACCTCGCGCAGGCGTTAGAAGAAGAGGCGCGCAAGCCTCACTAATTATTCGAAAAAAGGCGCTGGACAGCCTATGCCAGTTTGCATAGAAGTCCGCTACCCGATGACTATTGGTCATCCCCGTGCCCGGGTAGCTCAGGGGTAGAGCAGTGGATTGAAAATCCTCGTGTCGGTGGTTCGATTCCGCCCCCGGGCACCACTTTTTCAAAGAAAACAATTACTTCATACTTTTGTGCTGTGTCGCCAATGGAAGTTGTGCAGTGTTTTAGCCTACCAATTGGCTACCAATGGTGGAACATGCAAACCAAGATTACCCAGCGGACTTTGGGCCAGCTAGACGCAACAGGAAATAGATTCTTCGTTTGGGATACCAGCCTCACCGGCTTTGGGATCGAGGTGTCCGCAAAAGGCAAGGCTACGTACGTTTGCGAGACTAGGATCAAAGGGACTCGCAAGAAGGTGCGTAAGCAGATTGGGCTAGTGGACCTCCTCCCTTTGGATGATGCGCGACAGGAAGCCCGCAGCCTTCTATTCAAGGCATCCAAAGGCTTAGATATTCGTTTTGAGTTCGATCAACTAGAGGAAAGGCCGCTAACAATCGGAAAGGCGGTTGACGACTACATTTCAGCAAAGCGGAACAAACTGATCCTCCCCCTTTGAAGTGGTCCGCCCCTATAGTTAGGAAACGGAGGATCAGATATGGGAATCAAGCGTCATAAACCGGAAGAGATTGTCACTAAGTTACGGCAGGTTGAGGTACTGTGC